>WNGP01000132.1_pt1 | contig 50622 bp, 36 predicted proteins | sample 5407671 | NCBI WGS metagenome assembly WNGP01 (sample SAMN13153381, study PRJNA577476) | soil metagenome | isolation source: 40 cm soil or saprolite under Garry oak tree replicate 2 | place: USA:California | collected 2016-06-15 | reverse complement strand
GTAGAAGCCGTAGTCGTAGTTGCCCACCGTGGTGAAGTAGGAGACCACGAGCCGGCGCTGGCGGCGGGACTGGGCCGAGCCGTTGAAGATGTCGGTGTGCTTCCACAAGATGCCGAAGTCTTCCTCGTGGACGCAGATCACGTTGGGTATGGTGCGGGGCTGGCCGGTGTCGTCGGTCACGGTGGCGTCGAGGTAGGCGATCTCGCCGAGGCAGTCGCAGCCGAGCTCGAGCGAGTTGGCCCACTTGCCGACCAGGTACTCGCCGGTGTCGAAGTAGGCCTGCCAGTAGCGGAATTTCGGGTCGCCGTAGGGCACCACCATCTCCGGGATCGAGGCCCGGTAGAGCACAGGGCGCCCGTCCACGTTGACCTGGTGCAGGGTCAGCCCCTCCCGGGCGTCGAAGCCGATCCGCATCGACCAGTCCTGCCAGCGCAGCGCGTGCCCGTCGAGGGTGAAGCTCGGCCCCTCCGGCTGGGTGATCTCGATGGGCCGCAACGTGGTGCGGTGCGGGCCGCGGACGGCCTCGTCGTCGTAGTCGCCGGACTCTTCCGGCACCGGGAGCTCGAACTCGTCGGTGACCTTGAAGACCTTCTTCTCCACTAGGTCCACGTAGGCGGCGACGCCGTCGATCGGGTGCGCCCAGGCCAGGTCGTGCTCGCGGGCCTGGACGAAGGCGAGCACCCGGACCATCCGCCGCCGGTCGTCGTCGGGTGGTCCGAACGCGCCCGCGGTGATCGGGGCGGTCCTTATCTTGCTGACGTCGTCGTACCCTCGCCTGGCCATGGCCGCGCGCCAGCCCGGATCCGCCTTGGTGATCTCGTCCACGGCCGCGAAGTCGCTCTCCAGGATGGGCATCTGGCCGTCGGCGCCGGGTTGCAGCGTGCGCGCGCTGATGACCTTCTGGTGCGTGAGCGACACCACCACGTCGGTCGACTCGCCGGTGCCGGTGTTGACCAGGAAGGCGCGCAGGCGGCGCTCGGCGGGCGCTTCCGCCAGCACGTCGTCCTTCGGTGGCTCCTCGAGGCCGTAGTAGGCGAACCTGACGGGTTCGGCCAGCAGGCCGGCCGCCACCATGATGTCCCGGCCCGCCAGGTACTCGGCCGCGGTGGCCGGGTCGAGCGGGTGCGGGCTACTCATCGGCCACGATGGAGCCGACCCGTTCACCCAGGCCGTGATCGCGTCTGACCAGCCAGATGGCGTAGAGGACGGACACCACGATGACGCCGAGCGCGGCGTACGGGAACCAGTCGTAGGGGTCCGGCTGGCCTGGCTTGCACAGGTAGTAGACCGGGACGGCGATGGCGGCCATGCCGAGCACCGGCAGCACGAGGTGCTTGATCACGTTGAACTCGGACGGCCGGTACTTCCGGTAGTAGAACGGCAGGGCCAGGTTGGCCAGGAAGTACACGACCAGCACCAGCAGCGTGCCCATCGTGCCGGACTCGAAGAAGTAGTTCAGCGCGTCCAGGCTGTTGCTGTGGCCGCCGATCCAGTGGCCGAGGGCCCAGATCAAGACGATCGCACTGGCGATCGTGACGAAGGTGATGATGGCGTTGACGGGCGTCCGCCTGACCGGGTGAACCTTGCCGATCCAGCGCGGCAGCAGGCCCTCGCGGCCGGCGTTGAAGATCAGCCGGCACTGGGAGTTCACCGCGGCGATGAGCACGCCGAGCGTGGAGGTCATCCCGGCCAGGTAGGCGATGAAGGCCATCCAGGCGACCACGCCGTGGGCGACGCTGATGAACGGGATGGGCGCGGCGGCCAGCGCCGTGCCGTTGTCGTGGAAGCCGGAGACCGTGGAGTAGGCGAGCAGCAGGTAGGTGACCGCCATGAGGGCGATCGACATGAACACGGCCCGGGGCACGTTGCGCCGCGGGTTGTTGGTCTCCTCGGCCAGTGCCGCCGAGTTCTCCCAGCCGATGAACAGGTACACGGCCAGCGGGAAGCCGGCGGCCAGGCCGCTGAAGCCGTTGGTGATGTGCTTGGGCTCGAACGGCGCGACGCTGAGGTGGCCGCCGTTCTTGATCAGCGTGGCGAACGCGACGACCAGCAGCACCAGCAGCTCGAAGCCGAAGAAGAACCCGGCCAGCTTGGTCGATACGGCCACGCCGCGGAACATCATCACCATGGCGCCCGCGGTGAGCAGCACCGAGAAGATGATCCACGGCACGTTCCAGCCGAAGTAGTAATTGAGCGTCATGGACAGGAACCCGCCCGAGATCACCAGCACCGACGAGATCGCGACGATGTAGCCGGCCCCGGCGAGCAGCGCCGTGGTCACCGCGCTGGTGCCGCCGAACGTCTTGCCGACGAAGGTGATGAAGCCGCCGGTCGACGGGTGCGCGCGGGAGAACTGCGACAGCGTGTTGCCGAGCAGCGCGATGGCGACGATGGCGGCGAGGATCGTCAGCGGCGCGGCGATGCCCGCCGTGATCACCAGCAGGCCGAAGCCGAAGTAGAAGCTGTAGGCCGGGCCGATGTTCGCCATCGTCGACGCGGAGATGTCGATCAGCCTCAGCGCCCCGCGGTGCAGCCGATCGGCGGACTCAGGTGCCTTCGATTCCGTGAACGGAACCGGTCCCGCTTCGCTCATACGCCAACTCCCTCAAGGGACTGTCCAGGCTGGTGCCGGTACGCGTTTAGTACGGATCATGCGCGGGGCCGTGGTTGACAGTCAACAACGACGTGGACCGCCACTGGCAAGCGCTTTCCAATTTCTGCGAAACGTACCTGATGAGGGCCCGGGCGCGCAAGGGGCGGCCTAGGCGGGTAACGGAGCGTCACCGGGCGGGCGGGCGCGGGAGGGTACTTTCCCTGAGGATGACCTCGCCGGGCACCGGGATGACCCGCGGCTGCGGCCCGGGGCCCGCGCCGGGGCCCGCGCCGGGGCCCGCGCCGACGGCCTCGGCCAGGACCAGGCTGGCGGCCATCTCCCCCATCCGCTTGAGCGGCAGCCGCACCGTGGTCAGCGGCGGGTAGACATCGCGGAGGGTGAGGATGTCATCGAACCCGGCTAGCGCGATGTCGGCGGGCACCTGCAGGCCTCCGGCCCGGAGCCGGGCCAGCGCACCCATGGCCATCACGTCGGTGACCGCGAACACGCAGTCCGGCAGCGGTTCGTCCGCGGCCAGGATCGCGCTCATCGCCTCGTAACCGCCGTCCCTGGTGAACGCGCCGTAGACGACCCGGACCGCCTCCAGCGGCACCGACCAGGCCGCCAGCCCGGCCCGGAATCCGTCGAGCCGGTCCCGCGCGGTCAGCAGGCCCCGCGGCCCCGCCAGCACGGCGAAGCGGCGGTGCCCGAGCGCCACCATGGCCCGGGCCAGCGCCTCGGCGCCCGCGGCGTTCTCCGGCAGCACCGTGTCCACGCCCAGCAGGTCCTGGCCGACGCAGACGGCCCGGCCGCCGGAGCGGGTGAAGGCGGCGATCTCGGCGCGCAGCGCGTCCCTGGCCGCGGCGTCGTCGGACCGGCTGCCGATCAGGATCACCGCCCGGGCCCGCTGGGCGCGCATCAGCGCCACGTACTCACGTTCGGCCGCCTCGGTGGCCGCCGCGGGTGACATGCAGACCAGCAGCTGGCGCGCGTCGGCGACCTCGATCAGGCCGGCCGCGATGGAGGAGAAGTACGGGTCGGCGATGTCGTGCACGACCACGCCGACCATCGTGCTCTGCCCGGTGGCGACGGCTCTGGCCTGCAGGTTGGCGGTGTAGCCGAGTTCGGTGACGGCCTGGTTGACGCGCTGCGCCAGCCGCGGTCCGACCCGGCGCGAGCCCTCGTTCACCACCCGGGACGCCGTGGTCAGCGAGACGCCGGCCCGGTCGGCGACGTCCTGCAGCGTCGCTCGGACCGGGTTCGCCGCCTGGTTCACGGCTTGGTTCACCCGGCCCTCCTCGCCAGTGCTGCGGCGGCGCTTGACCCCGATTCTGGGCCAGCTTAATCTGGGAAAGCACTTTCCCGTGTATGCAGGTTAGCATCGTACTCGCCGCCGACCGAAGGCTGGATTCTTGACGCGCAAGGTCATCCACGTCGCCCTCAACGGCGTCACCGGCCGGATGGGATACCGGCAGCACCTGGTGCGGTCGCTGCTCGCCATCCGCGAGCAGGGCGGTGTTCGGCTCGCGGACGGCTCGAGCCTGTACCCCGAGCCGATCCTGGTCGGGCGCAGCGAGGAGCGGCTGCGGGCCATCGCCGAACGGCACGGTCTTGAGCGCTGGACCACGTCTCTGGACGAGGTGCTGGCCGACCCCGGGGTCGACGTCTACTTCGACACCCAGGTCACCAGCGCGCGCGAGGTCGCCCTGTTGAAGGCGATCGAGGCGGGCAAGCACGTCTACACCGAGAAGCCGGTGGCCAGCTCGCTGGCCGGCGCGCTGCGGCTGGCCCGGGCGGCCAAGGCCGCCGGGATCACCCACGGCGTGGTGCACGACAAGCTGTTCCTACCCGGCGTGATGAAGCTGCAGCGGCTCATCCGCGAGGACTTCTTCGGCCGGGTGCTCTCGGTAAGGCTCGAGTTCGGCTACTGGGTGTTCGAGGGGGACGACATCCCGGCGCAGCGGCCGTCCTGGAACTACCGCGCCGCCGACGGCGGCGGGATCGTGCTCGACATGTTCCCGCACTGGCAGTACCTGCTGACCGACCTGTTCGGCCCGGTCAGCGCGCTGTACGCGAGGACCGCCACGCACATCCCGCGGCGCTGGGACGAGTCGGGCCACCCCTACGACGCGACCGCGGACGACGCCGCGTACGCCGTGCTCGAGTTCGCCGGCGGGGCGTTCGCCTCGGTGAACTCCTCCTGGGCGGTTCGGGTCAACCGGCGAGAACTGCTCGAGCTCCAGGTGGACGGCACGACGGCGAGCGCGGTGGCCGGGCTGCGCGACTGCGCGGTACAGCACCGGGTGTCCACGCCGATGCCGGTATGGAACCCCGACCTGCCCGACCCGATCGACTACCAGGCACTGTGGTCAGACGTGCCGGACAACATGAGCTTCGACAACGGGTTCAAGGTCGAGTGGGAGCTGTTCCTCAGGTGCGCCTCGGAGAGCCGACCGTTCGCCTGGGACCTAGTCGAGGGGGCCAAGGGGGTGCAGCTGGCCAACCTGGCGCTGCAGTCCTCGGCCGAAGGCCGGCGGCTCTGCGTACCCCCGCTGGGCATCTGACGTGCCGGGGATGGTTACGGCACGGATCCAGCTGCCGGGGCGGGCCGGGCCGCTGGTCATTCCCCGGCCGGCCCGCGGGAAGGCCTTCGCGGGCGGCTACCCGCCGCCGGCCCGCCGTAAGGTTTTCGCGGCCGCGCACGTGGCGGCCGCGCCCGCGCCGGACGGCACCGGGGCCCCGGTCATCGACTGGGAGTCGACCATGCGCTTCCGGGAGCACCTGTGGGCGCACGGGTTCGGCGTGGCCGAGGCGATGGACACCTCGCAGCGCGGCATGGGGCTGTCCTGGGCGCAGGCCCGGGAGCTGATCGCCAAGACCGCGGCCCAGGCCGCCGGCGCGGGGGGCTCAGGCGCGGGGCGCTCCGGCGCGCTGGCCTGCGGGGCGGGGACCGATCAGCTCGCCGACGGGGAGGGCCACGGGATCGGCGCGATCATCGGCGCCTACGCCGAGCAGGTGTCGTTCGTCCAGTCGGCGGGGGCGCAGGTGATCCTGATGGCCAGCCGGGCGCTGGCCGCCGCGGCCCGGGGCCCGCGGGACTACCTGGAGGTGTACGGCGAGCTGCTGAAGCAGGCGGACCGGCCGGTGATCCTGCACTGGCTGGGCGAGGCGTTCGACCCGGCGCTGCGCGGCTACTGGGGCGGCACCAGCTTCGACGCGGCTGCCGGGACCGTGCTCGAGCTGATCGAGCGGGCCGGCGACCGGGTGGACGGCATCAAGTTGTCGGTGCTGGACGCGGGCCATGAGGTGGCGCTGCGGCGGCGGCTGCCGGCCGGGGTCCGGCTCTACACCGGGGACGACTTCAACTACGCCGGGCTGATCCGGGGTGACGCGGACGGTTTTCACAGTGACGCCCTGCTCGGCGCGTTCGCCGCGATCACCGCCCCGGCCGCGGCGGCGCTGGCCGCCCTGGACGAGGGCGACCTGGCGGGCTACGACGCGGCCATGGCGCCGACGGTCCCGCTCAGCCGGCTGATCTTCGAGCCGCCGACCTACCACTACAAGGTCGGGGTGGCCTTCCTGGCCTGGCTGAACGGACTGCAGCCGCACTTCGTGATGCTGGGCGGGCTGCAGCGGCAGCGGCCGGCCAGGCACCTGATCCGGCTGTTCGAGCTGGCCGCGGCCGCCCGGGCACTGACCGAACCGGACCTGGCCGTGGAGCGGATGACCGCTCTGATGGCCCGCATGGCCGGCCCGGAGCGCGTATGACCGGATCCGGGAACGGTGTCGGTGGGCCCCCGGGTACGCAAGAAGGTACCCGGGGGCCCACCGAGGCCATTCGGGGGAAGCCATCAGGGGGGGTGGGGCTGGACCGGCTGTCGCTGAACCAGGCCACGGTCAAGCACCTCGGCCTGCGGGAGGCCGTTGCGCTGTGCGTCCGGCACGACATCCCGGCCATCGGGCTATGGCGGGACCGGGTCGCGGAAACCGGCCTGGCCGAAGCGGCGGCGGCGGTCCGCGCGGCCGGGCTGCAGGTCTCCAGCCTGTGCCGGGGCGGCTTCTTCACCCGGGCCGCCCCCGAGGATGCCGCCGGGCGGCGGGCCGCGCGGGCGGACAACCTGGCCGCCATCGCCGAGGCGGCCGAACTGGGCACCGACACGCTGGTCCTGGTCTGCGGCGGCCTGGTGCCCGGGCAGCGGGACCTCGGCCTGGCCCGGCGCATGGTCGCGGACGCGATCGGCGAGCTGGTGCCCGCGGCCCAGCGACTCGGGGTCCGGCTCGGCATCGAGGCGCTGCACCCGATGTTCTGCGCCGACCGGTGCGTGATCTCCAGCCTGGGCGAGGCGGTCGACCTGGCGCTGCGGTTCCCCGCCGACGCCGTCGGCGTTGTGGTGGACACCTACCACGTCTGGTGGGACGCGCGGCTGGCGGGCGAGATCGCCCGGGCCGGGCAGCGCATCGTCAGCTACCAGGTGTGCGACTGGGTGCTGCCGCTGCCGCAGGACACCCTGCTCGGGCGCGGTCACCTCGGCGACGGGGTGATCGATTTCGCGCCCATCTCGGCCAGCGTGGCGGCGGCCGGGTACGACGGCTACGTGGAGGTGGAGATCTTCAACGCCGAGGTCTGGGACGCCCCGCCGGACCGGACCGCGGCGACGGTCAGGGAGCGCTTCGCCGCCGCGCTCGGCGGCCCGCAGCGGTAACGCTGGCGGCTGGACACCACCTTGGGTTCATGACGGCCTTTCCCGAAAGGAATTCTTTTCCACTGGGGAAGCGCCAGCCCGCATGACAGCCGACCGACGCGTAGTAACGCGTCGGCCCTCAACGCTTGGCAGGTTTGATCGTGCCGTGGACAGCTCCTGGGTGGCAGATCTGGCCGACTCGATGTGCCATCGTGCCGGCCGTAGCAACACCGATGTCACATCGCCGTGGTTATAGCAACACCGATGTGACATCGGCGTGGTTATAGGGGTAGCAAGCAACTCTTCGATAGTGCGCGCACGGGCAGCCATGGTTTGTGGCGAGTCTTGCTGAGTGCCCCTCCTAAGAATCCATGCCAAACCACAACATGCTCGGCCAGGCAACCCCTGATACGGCACTAGGGGTTATCCGGCGTGAAGGCTCGGCCGACCGTTAGCGTGTAACGGTCGGCGGAAGTTCATGGACCGTTCCTGCTGGGAGAGCGATGCGGCGATCGTGGGCGGTGGCGGCCGCCGGGCTCGCGGTCGTCGCGGGTGCCACGCTGCTCGCTACGGCCGGGCACCACGGGCCGGCGGCCAAAACCGACGGCGCGACCGGCGGGCCGGCGCCGATGGGCTGGAGCAGCTGGAGTTTCCTGCGCGAGCACCCGACGGCCGCCAGCATCGAGGCGCAGGCGCGGGCACTGACGAGCAGCGGGCTGGCGGCGCACGGCTACCGCTACGTCAACATCGACGATTTCTGGATGGCCTGCGACCGCAACGGGCCCGAGGTCGACTCCTACGGCCGGTGGATACCGGATCCGGCCGCCTTCCCGGGCGGGATCGCGCCGGTGGCACGCCAGGTGCACGCCGCGGGTCTGAAATTCGGCCTGTACGTCACGCCCGGGATCCCGGAGAACGCGGTGCGCAGGCACACCGCGATCAAGGGAACACCGCGGACCGCCCGTCAGATCGCCGACAACGGTGTCACGGAGATGAACTACAACTGCGGGCACATGTCCGGCATCAACTACGAAACGCCCGCCGCTCAGCAGTACATCAACAGCTGGGCCGATGAATTCGCCGCCTGGGGTGTCGACTACGTCAAGCTGGACGGCGTCGGGACCTGGGACATCCCCGATATCCAGGCATGGTCGGTGGCGCTACGCCAGACGGGGCGCCCGATCGTGCTGGAACTCTCCAGCAACCTGGCGATTTCCCAGGCCGCACAGTGGGCCTCCCTGGCCGGCGGGTGGCGCACCGGCCCGGACATCGAGTGCAACGCCTGCGAAAAGAGCGGCAGCAGCTACCCGCTTACCAGCTGGGGTAACGTGGCCAGCCGGTTCGACGCGGTGGCCCGCTGGCAGCCCTACGGCGGTCCGCATGGCTGGAACGACGAGGACTCGCTGGAGGTCGGAAACGGGACCGGCGACGGGCTCACGGCACCGCAGCGGCAGACCATGATGGCGCTGTGGTCGCTGGCCGGCGCGCCGCTCATCCTCGGCACCGACCTCACCCGGCTGACCCCCGCCGACCAGGCGATCCTGGAGAACCGCGCGGTGATCGCAGTCGACCAGGACGGCATCGCGGCCCGCCGCGTCATCGAGGGCGCCGGCGAGCAGGTATTCGCCAAGCGGCAGCCCGGCGGGGGCTGGTATGCCGGCGTCTTCAACACCGGCACGTCGGCGCCGCGGACCTTCCGGGTACCGCTGGCCCGCCTCGGGCTCAGCGGCGCGGTCAAGATCACCGATCTATGGACCGGCCGCTCGCTCGGCGTCGTCAGCGGCAGCTTTACGACCACCGTCGCGCCCGGCGGAGTGAGCCTGATCTCGGCCGGGCCGGCGTGAGGGGGCGTGAGATTGCCGGCGGGGACACGGCAGCGGAGAGGTCCCCCGCATCGCCTCTCCGATGCCGTGCTACCCCCCGTTTACGCGGTCTGGCCCGGTTTGCGCGGGCCTGACACTCCCACAGAGGCGGCCAGGCCCGGCCCTGATACATATCCGGCGCGGGAATATGGAGTTGAATCGTGGGATGGACCATGTGCTGCCGCGGGAGGAGGACACCGACGTCCCGGCGTTCTGCCGGGCGCTCGGCGTGCCCGGGCTGGCCGATATCCACGTTCACTTCCTGCCGCCGCGGATGCTGCGCCGGGTGTGGCAGTACTTCGACGAGGCCGGGCCGCTGGTCGGCGTGAGCTGGCCGATCCGCTACAAGTGGAGCGACGCCGAGCGGGTGGCTCACCTGCGGTCGATGGGCGTGCGGATGTTCAGCGCGCTGGCCTACGCGCACCGGCCGGACATGGCCGCCGGCCTGAACGCCTGGACGATGGCGTTCGGCCAGGCCACTGCGGGGTGCCTGCCGTCGGCGACGTTCTACCCCGAGCCCGCGGCGGCGCGCTACGTGCGCGAGGCGCTGGACGCGGGCGCGCGCATCTTCAAGGTGCATCTGCAGGTGGGCGGCTTCGCGCCCGGCGACCCGCTGCTCGAGGAGGTCTGGGGCCTGCTCGCCGAGGCTAGGGTGCCGGTGGTGGTCCACGCCGGACATGCCCCGGTGGGTACCGAGCACACCGGGCCCGGGCCGTTCGGGGCCCTGATGGCCCGGTACCCGGGACTGACCGCGATCGTGGCCCACATGGGCGCGCCGGACTACGGCGCGTTCCTGCGGCTGGCCGCGGACTACGAGCGGGTGGCCCTGGACACCACCATGATCTTCACCGACTTCTTCGACAAGCTGGCCCCGTTCCCGCCCGCCGCGCTGCCGCTGGCGCGCGATCTCGGGCTGGCCGGGAAGATCCTGCTCGGCAGCGATTTCCCGAACATTCCCTATCCGTACGCCCGGCAGATCGGCGGGCTGGCCCGGCTCGGCCTGGGCGACGCGTGGCTGCGCGCGGTGTGCTGGGACAACCCGGTGGCCCTATTCGGGCTGCCGCAGGCCCCGCCGGAGTCAGCCGAGGCGGCCGGCGGCGGCTAGGAGTTCCGCGACGCGGGCCCGGGGCAGGGCCGGGGTGCGGTGCCCGTCGCGGCCGGTCATGTCCTCGTTCGCGACCAGCGCGTTGACCACGGCCTCCTCGGTGGCCTGCACGACGGCCTCGTAGAACGGGTCGAGGTGTTCCCAGGGGAGGAAGGACAGCTGGGACATGACCTGCTCGCCAGGTGCGAAGGCGCCGGGGTTGGCGGTGGAGAAGGCCAGGAAGAGATCACCGGAGAAATGGGACCCGCTGGTCCCGGTCCGGGCCAGCCCGGCGGTGACCCGCCGGGCCAGCACCTGGCACTGGTGCGGGAACAGCGGCGCGTCGGTCGCCACCACGGCGATGACCGAGCCGGAGCCCGGCGGGGCCAGCCGGAAGTCCAGCATCGGGTTGTCGTCCGCGAGCGCGTCGCCGAGCGGCACCCCGGCCAGCACCAGCTCCCGGCGGGCGCCGAAGTTGGCCTGCACGAACACGCCGACCGTGTAGGCCTGGCCCGGGTCCCCGACGATCCGCGAGGCGGTCCCTGACCCGCCCTTGAACTGGTAGCAGTTCATCCCGGTGCCGCCGCCGACCGAGCCCTCATCGACCGGGCCTGAGGCGGCGGCCTCGATCGCCGCCACCACGTTCGCCTCGGTGACGTGCTGCCCGTTGATGTCGTTCAGGTAGCCGTCCCAGGTCTCCGCGGCCACCGGGAGCAGCCAGACCTCCGCCACCGCGGGGTGGTGCCGGACCGTCCAGGCGATGATCCCGGCGTGCGCGACCCCGACCGCGTGGGTGTTGGTGATCGCGACCGGCCCGTTGAACGTGCCCGACTCGTTGATCCAGGAGACCCCGGTCATCTCGCCGTTGCCGTTCTGGGCGTGAAAGCCGGCTGCCACCGGGTCGCCGGTGGCGGCCGGGCCGCGGGGATGGATGGCCGTCACCCCGGTCCGGACCGCGTCGCCCTCGATCCGCGTGACGTACCCGACCTCGATCCCGGGCACGTCGGTGATGGCGTTCCACCGGCCGGGACGGCCGCCGAACGGGATCCCGAGCGCGCGGGCCCGCGGCTTACCGGCGGGCGTGGTCCGGTATGGGTCTGGTGTGCTCACGGTGACCAGCGTAACGATCAGTGGCGCGTCGCTTCGGATGTGCGGTCAGGACGGGACCCGCCACGGCATGATGGCCCATGTGGACCGCAGACAGCGGGTCAACGCGGTACTCGAACGCACCATCGGGTATCAGCTGTCCCGCCCGCTGGCGGACCGGGCCTGGCGGATACCGCCACCAAAATTGCTCAACTCGGTACTGGTGCGAGTCACCGGGTATCAACTGTCCCGGCCCCTCGCGGACCGGGCCTGGAAGCTGCCGGAGGCGCACGGCGGGCGCCTGCTGACCGCGCCGGTGTTCGTCTTCTCCGCGCCCCGGTCCGGCTCTACGCTGCTCCGGGTCATCCTGGGCAGCCACTCGGAGCTGTACGCTCCCCCGGAGCTACCGCTCAAGCACCTCGGCGTCCGTGCGGACACGCAGTGGATCCAGGCCTCCCTGGAAGGGATGGAGCTGACCATCGACGAGCTCGAGCACATGCTGTGGGACCGGGTCCTGGCCGAAGCGCTGCGGCGCAGCGGCAAGCCCCGCCTCGTGGTCAAGACGCCAAGCAACGTGCTGGTCTGGGAGCGGATCGCCGCCTGCTGGCCGGACGCCAGGTTCGTCTTCCTGCTGCGTCACCCGGCCGCCACGGTGGCCTCGCTGCACTCCTCGTTCGACCCGGCGTGGCACCCCGCCGAAGCCGGCAGCCTCGACGAGGCCGTCGCCAAGGCGCTGCGGTACATGACCGTGCTCGAGCGGGTGCGCGAGGCGCTGCCCGGTGTCACCCTCCGCTACGAGGAGCTGACCGCCGAGCCGGAAACGGTGGTCCGCGAGCTGTGCGGATACCTCGGCGTGCCGTTCCAGCCGGCCATGCTCGACTATGGCCGCTTCGACCACGCCGGCTTCACGCCCGGCCTCGGCGACAGCTCACTGAACATCCGGTCCGGCCGCATCCAGCCCCCCGCGCCGCTCCCGAAGGAGATACCCGCCGGGCTGGCCGCCATCTGCGCGTCGTGGGGGTATCCGCACCAGGAAAGCGAGCCGAGCAGCGTCGGCTAACCCGGTCCAGGTAAGGCCCGGTCCAGGTAAGGCCCGGTCCAGGTAAGGCCCGGTCCAGGTAAGGCCCGGTCTCGGTAAGGCCCGGTCTCGGTAAGGCACGGCTACCAGGAGACCATGTCGCCGAGGCCGCCCAGCCGGTCGGAGATGCGGCTCGCGGCGGCGATGACCAGCTGGCCCAGGCGTTCTTCCTCGGCCGCGTCCAGCTGGGGACGGTACGCCGAGACGCTCACCGCGGCGGGCTGGGTCGGCCTGACCCCGAGGATCGGCGCGGCCACGCACCACACGCCGAGGTTGAGTTCCTGCCGGTCGACGGCGTAGCCGAGGCGCTGGATCTCGGCGAGTTCGGTGACCAGCTGCTCGAAGCTGGTGATCGAGTGCTCGGTCCGGCGCGGGTAGGGCCCGGGTCCCACGATGGACCGCACGTCGCGGTACTCCACCGCAAGCATCGCCTTGCCCATCGCGGTGCAGGTGGCGGGCGCCCGGCTGCCCGGCGTCAGGTTCACCGCCAGCAGTTCCTCGGTCTTGACCTGGGCCAGGTACAGGACGTCCCTGTCGACGAGCACGCTCACGTTGGAGGCGAGCCGCGCCTGCCGGGCCAGGCGCTCCACTTCGACGGCGGCCAGGTCACGCAGCGTGGTCCGGCTCGCTACCCGGCTGCCGAGCTCGAACAGCTTCAGGGTGAGCCGGTACTCCTTGGACTCGGCCAGCTGCTCGACGTATCCGGCGCGCTCCAGCGCGCGCAGCATCCGGTAGGCGGTGGGCACCGGCACCCCGAGATGGCGGGCGAGGCGGGTCACCCCGATCTGGTCGAAGTTGGACAGCTGCTCGACCAGGTTGAGCAGGTCGCCGGTGGTGGAACGGGCCCGGGGCTCCTGCTCGCCGGCGCCCTGGCCGCCGCCGGGCGCACGCGATCGCGCTGCCTGCTGCCTTGGTACCGTCGCCATCTATTTCCGTTCCGCCTCGCGGTCAGTCCGCAGAATACCTTTACAAGTCCAGTAAGGACTCCGGTGCCCGGCCGGGTCACTGACGACCGCGGCGGAGCTGGCGAAGGCCGGCCCTCGTCCGGGCGCGCTGACGCCGACGTCGCCATCGCGGCCCGGGCCGCGCTCGACCGCATCAGCGCGGATCCCGGGTGAGGCCAGTGCCGCTGTAGAAATCAATCGCCGCGAATATATCGCGTTCCGGCGCGAATTGATACCGCTCGAATAGTGCTACGCTGCGGTCGCTTTGGGTGTAGCTAAGCCGGTGCGAATCCCTCCGCGCCCGCCATCTATCCTGCCGCAGCACGGCTATCACCGAATTCGACTTATTCGTGATGGACTCGATCTCGTCCCACTGGAAGCTGAATTCGTGATTGTCAGAAAACATAAGCACGAGGCTGGACGAGGATATCTTGAGGGACCGGACGAACTTCATTTTCGACGGAATGTCCTCGGTCGTGACGGCCCACGCGCCGTACGCGATCAGCAGCGCCATGGAGACCAGCACCCAGCCGAGCCAGCCGTGGACGAAGTAATGCACGGCCGCAGCGCACCCGATGCTGATCCCCGTCGTGGCCATTTCACCCCACTTCTTCAGCGCGTTGTTCAGCACCGTCGAGGTCATGAGGAACCCCGCGATGCTCACGGCCACGAGCACATAGGCGGCGATGGTCAGCTCGCCCTGGGTTATCCCATGGCCCGGCTTCGTGCTACCGGGGATATCGAAGAAGTTGACGATCGCGAGGACGGCGGCCAGGAAGGTGATGGTGGCCGTGCGCCGATGCCAGCGCCAGACTCGTTGCATTCCCCTATCCTGCCGGGCGCGAAAAGTGACTCCTGCCTCCGGGAACCGTGCTCCGGGATCGGCAGGGCGCTGCAGCCGCGACGGTGGCGGGACGATATCGTCCGGGAACGGGTCGGGCTCCGGCGGCGGCGGTTCGCTCGCCACCGATTCCGGTACGGGCTCAGGCCTGGCAGTAAGCGGCGGCGCAAGCGGATGAGCCACCGGTGGCGCCAACGGAGCGGGCTGCTCCCGGACGGTTCCCGCCGAGATCGCGCGCCCGCGGACGTGCCCGATGGCCGGCGAGCGCGCGAGCTCGAGCGCGCACAACGTGGCCCCGTGCACCACGGCGAGTTCCGGGTCCTCCACGCGCATCACGGACGCGTGCCGCTTTCGGCTGTACCGCGCGATCGTCTCCCCCACGACCGGCAGCCGGCTGCTGCCGCCGACCGGTATCACCATGTCGATGCCGTCCCAGTCCATGCCGAGGCTACGGAGCAGCCGCTCGCATTCGGTGATCGTGTCCGCCAGCATTGGGGAGATAAGCTCCGCGAACTCCGCACGGGTCAAGATGAACTCCGCGTCCGGGGCGAGCTCGGGGAGAAAGCCTTCGAAGCGGTACTCCGTCGACAGGACCCGCTTCGCGTTCTCGCACGTATCCCGGATCTGGAGGTGGCGCTGGAGGACCCGGATATCGTCACCTGACCCGTTGAAGAGCTGCGCCATTTCCTGTGGGAAGCGGCTACGGATGAGGCCGAGTATCTCGCGGTTGAAAAGCACGCCACCGACATTGTCCAGCCCGCCCGATTCGCCGAGCACTTCGTACCCGCTGCTCTTGCTCCCCCTGACCAGAGCGCAGTCGAAGGTGCCGCCGCCCAGGTCATAGACGAGCAGCGTCCGCGGCTGGAGCCCCAGATGCTCCTGAACCGCGTACGCGACGGCAGCTTCCGGCTCCTTCACCAGGTGAACGCGCGAGGTATCGAAGCCGGCGATCCCAGCGGCGTCCAGCATCTGACGCCGGTTACCCGCCTGCCAGGACGCCGGCACGGTGATGACGACCAGGTCGACATCGCCGGGGACCTCCCTTTCTGCCTGTTCCCGCAGCAGGCGCAGCACCTGGGCGACCAGGTAGTTGACCCCGAAAATGCGCCCCCCGGTCAGGCCTCCGGCGTTCTCCGGCGGAAAGATGGCCGGGATGGAACTTCCTATGTCACGCTTGAATTCCTCGCGATACCAATTCGGCCGCTGCAGCCTCATGCGCCACGCCACGCTGCCCACTGCGATCGAGTCATCCGGTCGCATGCATACGACGCTGGGAACGTCGTAGACACTATCCACCGGATTACGCACCCGGCGAACTCTGCCATCCGGGAGGCCGACCATGATGGCCGAATTCGAGGTACCGAAGTCAATGCCGTAAACGAGTCCCATCGCTATTCCTCATCAGAGAGCCTCGGCGCGACCGCGGATGGCGCCAAGCTGCTGCTCGAACTTGTTGAATTCCGCTAGCTGGATGGCCAGCTGGCTTCGCCGAAGGCGACGATCCTCCTCGGTCGCGGTGCGAGTTTCCTCCAGTACGCTGGTGGACCTCACGACCGACTGCAGCGCCAAGGTGATCTCGTCTTCCAGCTTGGCGAGCAGGCAGTCCCTGGCCGCCTCGATCTTCGCCCCGGCATCACCGAGGATGCGGTCGATGACACGCCCTATCCTCGGCTGGACCAGGTTGATCAGCAGATCCGTCGCTTCCGTGCGCCGCTTCAGGCCGGACGTCACGAAGTGGTCGTACACGCCGGAGAACAGCCCCACTATGGTGCCCACGAGGCCGCCGGCGAGACCCACCACGGTGCCGGCGCCGGGGAGGATCAGCGTGCCGATCGCTCCGCCCACCGCGGTGCCAACGCCGGTGCCGACCGCCGCGGCCTTGAACGCCGACTCAACGAGCCCGGCGCTATGCCGGATGTCGGTGAGCGCGGCCGGCAGCCGCAACTCGACGACCTCGATCTGCGGCACCCCCACCACCACGGTGAGCTGCAGTCGCGTCTGCTCGGACGCCCGCGCGGCGACTTGCTCGCACGCGTCGCGCAGGCGCGCCCCGGCCGCTTCCACGGCGTCCACCAGACGGGCGGTACATTCCCGGACCAGCGCGTCGGGCTCGCTCCCCGCCCGGCTGGAATAGGCCGCGCCGACAAAGTCGTCCTTGGCTGCCGCGCAGGCCTCCTCCAGTTCTTCCCGAATCGTGCCCGCCTCGTGCCTGAAGCTCTCGGTGAGGTCACCACGCCAGCCTGCCGCGGCCCCGGTCAGCTCCGCCGCGCGGGCACGGATCCGGTCCAGCTCGGCGTGGACCTGTGCCAGGGCCTCATCGCTGCCCAGGGCGAGCAGCTCGTTCCTGACGGGGGCAGTGACCTGGTCGAACACCTTACTAACAACGTCGAGCGCCCGGTTTAGGCGCATTCTTCCCCAGGTCGCGGCGAGGCTCGTCGTCAGCAATTCCTCGAGCCGCGGGAAACCGGACTGGTTCAGCAGATCCTCATCATGACTGCGGATGGCGTCGTGCATCCGCCGCGCGGACACGGCGGTGACCAGGATCTCGTCCGGGTCTTTCTCGCTGGCCTTGGCGATGCGCTCGCGCGCGACCTCGAGTTCCGGGCCCGGATCGTAGAGCTTGTCCGTCTTCGTCAGGACCGTGATGACGATCGGGCACCTGTTCATCGCGCCGACCAGGGAGGACAGCTCGGGCGTGCTCATCCGCTCGTCGGCCGCGCCGACGAAGAGAACCGCGTCGGCCGTCCCGAGAGCGGCGTAGGCGGCCGTCGCGTGCTCGACGTTGAGGCTGCCGATCCCGGGCGTGTCGACCAGCACCATGCCGTGCTTGATCAGCTTGAGCGGGGAAGTCAGCCGGACCAGCCGCACGTCCTTGACGTTGGCCGGGTTGTCCTGCTCGGTTATGTAGCCGGAGACCGCCGGGATCGTGACCGTTTCCTTGTCCTCGCCGATCCACACCTCGGCGGATTCCCGCTCTCCCCAGCGCAGCTCGGTGACGACGGCGGTGGTGACGTCGATGCCGACGGGAAACAAGCCAGGACGGCCGACCAGGGCGTTCAGCATGCTCGACTTGCCTCGGCTGAACTCGCCGCTAACCACGACGACGCACTCGCTGTCGAGATCATCCGCGCACTGGCGGAGCTCACGTTCCAGTGGTTCTGTCAAGCCGAAGCCGCGCAGCTTGCTGATTAGTTCGCGGATCCCGGCACGCATTTCCGCGAACTCGGCCATGCTCACGCGGGATCCCCGAGCACGTACGCGACGACTTCCTGTGGGCGCAGGATCTGCCCCCGCCAGCCGTAACCCGGGCGAACCGTGGCGGCTATCCTGTTGACCCGCTCGTTCTCCGTGACACGGCGGACCTCGATGACCTCATGCCTAGTGGGATCGACCTCGCCTTCGTCCTCGATCAGGTAGATCTCGCTCTGCGCCAACAGGCGCGTGATGCTGCTGTTCAGCCACCGGGGGGCCGCAGCGCCCTGCTGGCTGGCGAGCCGATCGGCGATTGCGATGAGTTCACGGGCGATCGCGGGCGGATCCGGCCGCCCGCCAGGATCCCGGTGTCCCGCATTCCCCGCTTGGGCGACCCGCCGGAGCCTGGCGTTCTCCATGCGTAGTGCGTCGATCTCCCGATCGATGTCGCGGCTGTGCTGGCCCGCGATTTCCAGGGAGTCGCGGGCCGCGGCGAGCAGGCCCGTCGTGGTTACCCGCTCGGGCTCGATCGAGGCGCCGTCCTCCCCGACCAGCGCCGCGGCGCGCATCGTCACTTCGAAGGCGAGCTGCCGCAATGTCTCCGACGACGAAGTTCCCCGCCGCCAGGGGCGCCGCTGGATAATTTCCGAAAAGCTCATTCAATCCACCATTTCAAGGAACCTCATGGCCAAGTGGATGCGGTATGCAATGCCCTCATAGCTTCTGAGCACGGTCCGGGCGACGTGCCTGCCGTTGCGTTCGAGCAGCGGATCGCCGGACCGCCTGGTCCAGTAGCTCACGCGTTCCAGCGCCTTCTCGGCCAGCGCGGCCAGCGAAGCGTCGGCCGACAGCCCGAGGCGGCTGGCGCAGTGCGTTCCCCGCTCACCGGTGACCTCGAGGAGGTCATTAATGTCGGCCTCGGAGAAATCGGCCAGCTGGTGACTGTAATAAGCGGACAGTGCCGATATCTCGGCGAACCCCTGCTCTGATCTCTCCAGCAACTCGATTCGCTGGCTGATGTCCTCGATCTGCTGGCTCGCGCGGTCGTGATGAGCCGCGAGGACCAGGCGCGTGGACCGGACCGCCTGGCTGAGCTTGATGAGCGTGGCCCGGTTGCCGAAATGGCGCACGATGAGCTTCCCTACCTCGCCCACTCCGCTTTCCTCGAGAAGGCGGCCGCGGACTTCATCGGCGCTCAGGCCCTCGCGCAGCGCCGCGCAGGCGAGGTGAATTCCCCAGGGACCCAGGAGCGTCAGGAGCTGACGCCGCGCGGCCGCGGGAATCCGGTCCGCGCGCTTGGCGAACCGCTGTTCGTCCGACAGTTGCCGGGCCAGGGGGGCGGGATGGATCCGGGCGAGCTCGCCGAGCCAGGTGAAATGGTCCGCGCCCAGATCGCATGCCCCGCTGGCCACTCGCGCAGCGACCGGCACGATGACATAGAAATACTGGCGGATGTCGGACCGGCTGAAATAGCGGTCAATGATGGCGCTGGCGCCGTCGCGGAGCGGATGACAGGCGAGCGGGTCTTCCGGTGCGGCCTGTTCCGGGCCGACCGGCCAGAAATCATCGCACTTGCTGAGCACGCCGAAGGCCTTGAGCGGGGTCAGGGAATCCTTGTGGTCGCTGGAAAGCCCGGACAGCACCCTTCGGTCCTGCTGGGAAATCCCGCGGTCGAACAGGTAGAGGACCGCGTCCGCCTGGTCAAGTTCGGCGAAGCTCTCCTTGATCACGTCGCCGGGCCTGCGCGCGAGGTCATGGAAGGCGACTCGCAAGGCCGGGTCTATGGCGTCGATCTCGACCCCGATCTGAGCGAGCGTGGCCGCGGAGTCAGCCACGTGGATGCTGCCCAGCCCGGGGGTGTCGATAAGCCGGAAGTTGCGCAACAGCTGATTGGGCAGCCCGTAGGTCACTTTCTGGACACGGAGCAGGTCGGCATGATTTCGCGGATCGTAGCTGGTCCAGTAGGCCAGTTCGCCGCGGGTCACCGTTTTCTCCGGCGTTCCGTCCCGGAAGTGAACGACAATGGTCTCTGATTCGGCGAAATACAGCTCGTTGACGTTGAACGTCAGTTCCTGCCGCCCGGTGGCGACGACTCCCGCCCCCAGCAGGGCGTTGACCAGGGTAGATTTACCGCGATTCACTTGGCCTACCACGGCGAGCCGCATGGGCTCATCGAGCCGGCGGGCGGCGGTATCCAGGGCGGCGGCCAGCGGGTCATCAGCGGGAAGCAGCCGAACGCATTGGGAAAGCACCTGCTTCGCGCGGACAGAGCCGAGACTGGGCAGGACTTCAGGACCCATCCGGTTTCTCTTCCCCCCAACCGGTTCTGTCAGCCCGCCATGCTAAACCGCCGAGTTGCATCGGCCGACCCGGTGATCTTCTAACCGCCACCTTTTCCACGGCGAGAACCCAATGTCCGAGCCGCCATATACAACGACTGGTACCCTGACGGCTCCTATCGGAGAAGTGATATATTACACCGCTCTTTTCCCGTAGACGACTAAAGTACGCATACGGATGGTGACGTGACAGAAGAGTACCAGCGGGACTCATAGTTATGAAGGGGAGGACGAACACCCGCGCCATGGGCGCCTGAGCTCAGGGCAGGGCCGATAAGGGCAGGGCCACGGTGAGAGGGGTGGCGCGCGGGGGGACCAGGACGGTGGCGGGGGTGCCGGATTCGCGGACCAGGGTGGTGAAGTGGCCGGGGTCGCCGGTGTTGCCTGCGATCGCCTCGTAGTGCATGGGAATGACGTAGGCGGGTCCGACCTGGGCGCAGAGCCAGGCGGCCTCGGTCTCGTTCATGTTGCCGACGATCCCGCGGGATTCGCGCATATGGTCCCGGCCGTTGATGGGGACCATCAGCACGTCGGGGGCGAACGCGGCGAGGGTACCGGGGAGTTCGGGATAGACCAGGCAGTCGCCGGAGTGGTAGAAGCGGATGCCGCCGATCTCCAGCACGTAGCCCAGGAACCGGACCGGGCCGCCGCCGGAGGAGAACTCGTACGCCACCGGCTCGTCGCCGCCAATCCCGTGCATCGCCGGCACCGGGTGCACGGTCACGTCCCCGTCGTGCAGTTCGGTTCCCGGCACCGCGCCGGTCAGCCGCGCGCGGTCGATCCCGCCGCCGACCGCGATCTCGACCACCGGCAAGGGCACCACGATCCGGGCGCTCGAGTTGACCGCGCAGAAGTCGCGAAGGAACGGCAGGTCCAGGTGGTCCACGTGCTCGTGGGTGCAGAGCACCAGGGTGACGTCGGCGAAGTCCGGCGCCGCCGCGGGCGGCCGGTAGCGGCGATCGGCCCGGTCGGTAAGGAACGGGTCGATCAGCACCCGGTTATCCCCCGCCGCCAGGCGGAACCCGGCCTGGCCAAACCAGGTGACCGAGGCGGACCGCCCGGCCCGTTCGGGATAATGACTGGTCATCGGTCGTCGCTGAGGATGGGCTCGGGCAGGGTGCCGGCGTTGTGCTCGAGCAGCCGCCAGCGGTCGTGGCGGCGGCCGACCACCGACCAGGAGCAGTTGGACAGCGGGCCGAGCACGCCGGATAGTTCCTCCGGCATGCCGAGCAGCCGGGACATGCCCAGCCGCAGCGCGGCGCCGTGGCTGACCACGACGGCCAGCCCGGTCCTCGTGTCCGGCTCGGCGACCGCCCCCGCGATGCGGTGCAGCGCCCCCGCCACCCGTTCGGCCACCACCGCGGTCGGCTCGCCGTCGGGCGGATTCCAGTTCGCGTGCTCGACCGGGTAGCGGGCGCGGATCTCGGTGTCGGTCAGCCCCTCCCAGCAGCCGCCGTGCCGCTCCCGCAGGTCCTTGTCCAGCGTCACCTCCAGGCCGGTCAGCCGGGCCAGCGCGGCCGCGGTGCCGGCCGCGCGGCTCAGGTCGGAGGAGACGATCAGGTCGGGGCGCAGCGCGGCGAGCAGCCTTGCGGCCCGGCCGGCCTGAGCCTGGCCGGTATCGTCGAGCGGGATGTCGCTCTGCCCCTGGAACCGCCGCTCGGCGTTCCACACTGTCTGGCCGTGCCGCCACAGCACCAGCCGTACCGGGTCGCTCAGGGCGTCCTCCCGGGATTCGGCGGGGAGGCCGGGGGGGTCTTGGGCCATGGGGTCCGGGGTGTCCCCGGGGGCGCAGAGTGTCCCCCCCGGCCAACACTGACTAGCTCAGGCAGCGGAATGGCCGGGCAATCCTTCCAGATCCGCTCGAGCGAGTAGTAGGTGCGCTCCTCGGAATGCTGCACGTGGATCACCACGTCGAGGTAGTCCAGGAGCACCCAGCGGCCCTCCCGCTCGCCCTCGCGGCGGACCAAGCTCGCGCCCGCCTGGCGCATCCGCAGCTCGACCTCGTCCACGATGGCCTTGACCTGCCGGTCGTTCGGCGCCGAGCAGAGCAGGAACGCGTCGGTGATAACGAGCTGATCGCTCACGTCATAGGCGATTATGCCGTCCGCCAGCTTGTCCGCCGCGGCCAGCGCGGCGGTCTCCACAAGCTCGACGGCCCTCGGTGTAGCAGTCACGAGTGCTTGCCGGCCTCCTCGGTAGGCGTCATTTCCGTTTTACCCTCTCACAGCGGGGTGTCACTATGCCTTCGCGTACAGGCCCCGCTTGGCGATGTACTGCACCACCCCGTCGGGAACCAGGTACCAGACCGGCTCGCCCGCGCCGACCCGGGCGCGGCACTCGGTCGAGGAGATCGCCAGCGCCGGGATCTCCACCAGGCTGACCTTCCCGTCCGGCAGCCCCGCCCCGGACAGCCGGTGCCCTGGCCTGGTACAGCCTACAAAATGCGCCAGGGTGAACAGTTCGTCCACGTCGTGCCAGGTCAGCATCTTGGACAGCGCGTCGGCGCCGGTGATGAAGAACAGCTCGTCTTCCGGGGCGGCGGCGGCGCGCAGGTCGCGCAGCGTGTCGATGGTGTAGGTGGGCCCGGGCCGGTCGATGTCCACCCGGCTGACGCTGAACTTGGGGTTCGAGGCGGTGGCGATCACCGTCATCAGGTACCGGTCCTCGGCCGGCGAGACGGCGCGGGAATCCTTCTGGTAGGGCTCGCCGGTCGGCACGAAGACGACTTCGTCCAGCGCGAAGTCGTGCGCGACCTCGCTCGCGGCGACCAGGTGACCATGGTGGACGGGGTCGAACGTGCCGCCCATCACTCCGAACCGGCGCATGGCTAGTGTGCCCTCATGCCGTCGTATCGTACCGGCGTCTAATGCCGGCCCAACTGGCCGGCGCGGGGGTTACCATACGAGATATGACTTCAGTTCCTGATCGCGCGCGAGTCCGGCTCACCGGCATCTCGTCCCGCGCCTACGAGCATCCCGCCGACCGCTCGGCGCTGGTGGCGCTGCGCAAGCTCAGCGGGTTCGACACGCTTTTGCGCAAGCTGTTCGGCCTGTTCAACGAGCGGGCCTTCCGGCTTACGTACCTGGCGGGCAGCGTCCGGGTCTCCGAACGCCAGTTCCCGCACATCCATGAGATGGTCAGGGACGGGGCCTACATCCTGGACCTGCCCGACGTGCCCGAGTGCTACGTCATGCAGAGCCCCATCGTGAACGCGATGGCACTGGGCCGCGACAGGCCGTTCATCGTGATCAACACCGGCATGGTGGACCTGTTCGATGCGGAAGAGCTCCGGGCGGTGATCGGGCACGAGATCGGGCACATCCTGTCCGGGCACGCGGTCTACCGCACCATGCTGCTGATCCTGCTCCGGCTGGCGGCGCGGGCCGCGTTCCTGCCGGTCGCCCTCGCCCTCACGGCGATCATCTGGGGCCTGGAGGAGTGGTTCCGCAAGTCCGAGCTGTCCTGCGACCGCGCCGGGCTGCTGGCCGGGCAGGACCTGGACGCCTCCCGCCGGGTGCTGATGAAGCTGGCCGGCGGCGCGCAGCTGTCCGAGCTGAACCCGGACGCGTTCCGCGAGCAGGCCCGCGAGTACGACGCGGTGCCCGACCTGCGCGACAGCATCCTGAAGATCCTCCAGCTCCAGGGCACCACCCACCCGTTCGCGGTGGTCAGGTTCGCCGAACTGGACTACTGGGCCACCCACGGCGAGTACGAGCGCATCCTCGGCGGCGACTACCCGCGCCGGGAAGACGACGGCAGCGCCTCGGTCGGCGAGGAAGTCAGGAACGCGGCCAAGGCCTACCAGGACTCCTGGAACCGGTCCCAGGACCCGCTGATCGGGATCTTCCGCGGCGTGGCGGAGGGGGCGGCGCGGGCCGGCAGCGGCCTCTTCGACCGCCTGGGCAACCGCGGTGGCGGCAACAGCGGCGGCACCGGCAGCGGCAGCGGCGACGACAACTAGCTCCCCTAACAAGATCACGAGATCGTCGCGGTGCACGACCTCGCGCTCGTACTCCTGGCCTAGCTTGCTCGCCAGCCACCTGGTCGAGCGGCCCATTAGGCCGGGGATCTCGGCGGCGTCGTAGTTCACCAGGCCGCGCGCGACGACGGCGTCGTTCTCATCGCGGAGGTTGACCGGGTCGCCGGCGTCGAAGGTTCCCTCGACGCCGGTGATGCCGGCCGGCAGCAGGCTGGCGCTGCGTTTTGTGATCGCCTCGACCGCGCCCTGGTCCAGCCGCAGGCTGCCGCGGGCCACCGCGGCGTGCCTGAGCCAGAGCAGCCTGGTCGCCGGGCGGCGGCCGCTGGCGGCGGCGAAGTAGGTGCCGGCCGGCGCGCCGCTGAGCGCGGCGGCGGCGCTGGCCGCGTCGGCCACTACGGTCGGGATGCCGGCCGCCGACGCGATCATCGCGGCTTCTACCTTGGTGGCCATGCCGCCGATGCCTTGCTTCTGGCCCGCCTGGCCGCCCCCCTGGCCGGCCTTGGCGCCCCGGCCCAGCCTGATCCCGTCCAGGTCGGCTCGTTCGCGGATCTCGGTGATCCGCTGCGCCTCGCCGCGGCGCGGGTCGCCGTCGTAAAGGCCGTCCACGTCGGAGAGCAGGATGAGCGCCCCGGCCCGGGTGACGTGCGCGACCAGCGCGGCCAGCCGGTCGTTGTCGCCGAACCTGATCTCGTCGGTGGCCACCGTGTCGTTCTCGTTGACCACCGGCAGCACGCCGAGCTCGAGCAGCCGGTCCAGGGTGCGCTGGGCGTTGCGGTAGTGGGTCCGGCGCATCAGGTCGTCGGCGGACAGCAGGACCTGGCCGGTGCGGATGCCGTGCCGGGCGAAGGCGGCGGTGTACCTGGCCATGAGCAGCCCCTGGCCGACGCTGGCCGCCGCCTGCTGGGTGGCCAGGTCACGGGGGCGCCGGGACAGCCCGAGCGGGACCAGGCCGGACGCGATCGCCCCCGAGGACACCAGGACGAGCTGGGTGTTGTCCTGCCTGCGGGCCGCGAGGGCGCCGGCCAGGGCCGCGATCGCCTCGTCGGCGATCTCGCCGTCCGCCGTGGTCAGCGACGAGGAGCCCACCTTGACCACGACCCGGAGCGCACTGGCGACGTCGGGCCGCTCGGCGGTGTTGGCGGTCTTGGGGGTCCTGGCGGTCTTGGCGGCCGGGTTTTCCGGGAGGGTTGTCATGGAGACAGCCGGGGGTCGGTGCCGCGAGGGCCGAGATGCTGCCTGCCCTTATGCTTTCCGGGCCCGCTGGCTCCGCTGGCCATCGGGGCGGCTGGGTCCCAGTCGAACACCACGGCGTCGTCCGGGTCGCCGATCAGGACCTCGGCGCCTGGTTCGGCGCCCGCCCCGGCGAGGGCCTCCTCCACGCCCAGCCGGGCCAGCCGGTCGGCCAGGTAGCCGACCGCCTCGTCGTTGCTGAAGTCGGTCTGCCGGACCCAGCGCTGCGGCTTCTCGCCCGTGATGAGGAAGCTGTCGCCGATCCTGACCACCTCGAAGCCCGGCTCGTCGGCGGCCTTCACGGGGACCCTGACCCGGACCCGCTCGGCGGGCTGTTCGGCCGGCCGCGCGGCACGGTCCGCGGCGACCAGCGCGGCCATCGCGAAGCCCAGCGGGCGCAGGCCCTCGCCGGTGGCGGCGGAGATCTCGAAGACCTGGTAGCCGCGCGCCTCGAACTCCGGCCGGACCAGGTCCGCGAGCTCGCGGGCGGCCGGCACGTCGATCTTGTTCAGCGCGATCAGCCGCGGCCGCCCGACCAGCTCGGCGCCGGTCGCGTCGCCGTAGGCGGCCAGCTCCGCCTCGATCGCGGCCAGGTCGGCAACCGGGTCGCGGCCCGGTTCCTCGGTGGCGCAGTCGAGCATGTGGACCAGGGTGGAGCAGCGCTCCACGTGCCGCAGGAAGTCGTGGCCTAGGCCCCTGCCCTGGCTGGCGCCCGGGATCAGGCCCGGCACGTCGGCCACGACGAACTGGACGTCGCCGGCCTCGACCACGCCGAGGTTCGGGATCAACGTGGTGAACGGGTAGTCGGCGACCTTCGGCCGGGCCGCGGACATCGCCGCGATCAGGGAGGACTTGCCGGCGTTGGGGAAGCCGACCAGGCCGACGTCGGCCACCGTCTTCAGCTCGAGGACGAGGTCGCGCTGCTGCCCCGGCTCGCCCTTGAGCGCGAACCCCGGCGCCTTGCGCCGCGGCGAGGCCAGGGCCGCGTTGCCGAGACCGCCCCGGCCGCCCGCGGCGGCCACGAACCGGGTACCGACGCCCACCAGGTCGGCCAGCACCTCGCCGTCGGCGGTCTTGACCTCGGTCCCGTTCGGCACCGGGATGATCAGGTCGGTACCGTTGGCGCCGGTGCGGTTCGAGCCCTCGCCGGGCCGGCCGTTGCCGGCCCGGCGCACCGGGCGGCGGTGGAAGTCGAGCAGGGTGGCCGAGCTCGCGTCCACCTCCAGGATCACGTCGCCGCCGCGCCCGCCGTTACCCCCGTCCGGGCCGCCCAGCGGCTTGAACTTCTCCCGGTGTATCGAGGCGCAGCCGTTCCCGCCGTGGCCGGCCTGCACCCGCAGCGTGACCCGGTCGGCGAACTCCGCCACGGTGTCCAACTCCCTTTATGCACGAGAAAGGCGGGCCAGGTGGCTGCCCGGCCCGCCTTCTGGTCCTGCTTTTATGCGTCCCCTCGGCGAGCCTATGCGCCAGGCTCGGCCGGGACGACGTTCACGGCCCGGCGGCCGTGGCGCCTGGCGAACTCAACCGTGCCGCCGACCAGCGCGAACAGCGTGTCGTCGCCGCCGCGGCCGACGCCCTCGCCGGGGTGGAAGTGCGTGCCGCGCTGGCGGACGAGGATCTCGCCCGCGTTCACGACCTGACCGCCGTAACGCTTGACGCCGAGGCGCTGGGCCTTGGAGTCGCGGCCGTTGCGGCTGGATGACGCGCCCTTCTTGTGTGCCATCTCAGTCCTCCTCCGCCTTCGCCGTGGCCTTCGCCTTGGCCTGTGTCGCCTTAGCCTGGGTCTTGGCCTTCGGCTTGGTCTCGGTGCCGATGCCGGTGATCCGGACCTGGGTATACCGCTGCCGGTGGCCGAGACGGCGCCGGTAGCCGGTCTTGTTCCGGTACTGGATCATGTTGATCTTAGGGCCTGCCGCGTCACCGACGATGTCCGCCGTGACCTGGTAACGGCCGACCTCGGCGGGGTCGCTGATGACCCGGTCGCCGTCTACCACCAGCAAGGCCGTCAGCGTAATGCTCGAACCGACCTCGCCCGGCAGCTTGTCGACCGTGACGACCTCGTCCAGCGCGACCTTTTCCTGCCTGCCGCCACAGCGCACAATCGCGTACACCCGAGAACTCTCTCTTTCCTTGCGCTTCCTAGCGTGCCTCGGAACTCCGGTGTCACCACGGCGGGCTCGCTTGAACGTGCACTCGGGGCCCGCGCAGCGGGCTACTCCCGACCGCTAAGGCTACCAGACCTCGGCGGCTGCACGAACCCGGCCCGTTCGGCCGCCTTGTCTTGGGTTGTGGCCTCGACGGTTTAGGCGGCGCCGTCCTGGGCTGGTGGCACGTTCGCCGCTTCGGCCGCCTTCGGTGCTGATGCCTGTGGGGTGTCTGGGGCGGGTGAGGCTGCCGGGGCTGCGGTCCCCGCGGGCTTGCGCCGGCGGCGGCGGCCGCTGCCGGACCGCGCGGGCGCGGCCTGGGCCTCCGGCGCCTGGCCGTTGTCCGTCTGGGCCGGGGCGACGGGGTGCCCGTCCGCGGGCGGCGGCGTGTCGCCGGACTGGGCGGCGACCGGGACAGTGCCAGCCTCGGGCGCCGCGCCGGGCTCGGGCGCCGCGCCGGCCTCGGGTCCCGCGCCGACCCCGGGCGCCGCGCCGGCTGAGGCGCTGGCGGACGCGGAGATCTCGGCGGCGCGGGCGCGGGCGGCGACCGAGGCCGGGCTGGGCCCGCGGCCGCCGTTACCACCGTTACCACCGTTACCGCCGTGGCCGCGGGAGTGCGTGTGGTGCGCGGTTTGGCCGTCAGTGTCGGGGTCGAAGGTGAGGATGACGCCGCGGCCGTTGCAGCACTCGCACGGCGTGGAGAAGGCCTCGAGCAGGCCGGCGCCCACCCGCTTCCTGGTCATCTGGACCAGGCCGAGCGAGGTCACCTCGGCGACCTGGTGCTTGGTACGGTCCCGGGCCAGGCATTCGAGCAGCCTGCGCAGGACCAGATCCCGGTTGCTCTCCAGCACCATGTCGATGAAGTCGATGACGACGATGCCGCCCACGTCGCGCAGCCGGAGCTGGCGGACGATCTCCTCGGCGGCCTCGAGGTTGTTCCGGGTGACGGTCTCCTCCAGGTTTCCGCCCTGCCCGGTGAACTTGCCCGTATTGACGTCGACGACGGTCATGGCCTCGGTCTTGTCGATGACGAGCGACCCGCCGCTCGGCAGCCAGACCTTGCGCTCAAGCGCCTTGGCCAGCTGCTCGTCGATGCGGTACTCGGCGAACGCGTCCCGCTCGCCATGCCAGCGGGTGAGCCGTCCGGCCAGGTGCGGGGCGACGTACTTGACGTACTCGTCGACCACGTCCCAGGCCTCGTCACCGGACACCACGAGCTTGCCGAAGTCCTCGTTGAACACGTCTCTGATCACGCGGATGGTCAGGTCGGGCTCGCTGTAGAGCAGCGCGGGCGCGCTGGCCGTCTTGGCCTTCTTCTCGATCGCCTCCCACTGGGCGGCAAGCCGGGCGACGTCCCGGGACAGCTCCTCCTCGGCGGCTCCCTCGGCCGCGGTGCGGACGATGACGCCGGCGTTCTCGGGCATCACCCTCTTGAGGATCTGCTTGAGCCGGTTCCGTTCGGTGTCGGGGAGCTTGCGGCTGATGCCGGTCATCGACGCGCCGGGCACGTAGACCAGGTAGCGTCCGGGCAGGCTGACCAGGCTGGTCAGCCGGGCACCCTTGTGGCCGACCGGGTCCTTGGTGACCTGCACGATCACCGACTGGCCCGCCTTGAGCGCCGACTCGATCCGCTTAGGCTGGCCCTCGAGCCCGCTGACGTCGAAGTTCACCTCGCCGGCGTAGAGCACCGCGTTGCGGCCTTTGCCGACGTCGACGAAGGCGGCCTCCATCGACGGCAGCACGTTCTGGACCTTGCCCAGGTAGACGTTGCCGACGTAGGACTGGTGGCTGGACCGGTTCACGTAGTGCTCGACCAGCACGCCGTCCTCGAGCACCGCGATCTGGGTGCGGTCCTTGCGCTGGCGGACCACCATGGACCGCTCGACCGACTCACGGCGGGCGAGGAACTCCGACTCGGTGACGATCGGCGGGCGGCGGCGGCCGGTCTCCCGGCCCTCGCGGCGCCGCTGCTTCTTGGCCTCGAGCCTGGTGGACCCCTTGACCGACCGCACGTCGTCGTTGCCGTTCGGCTCGCGGACGTGCACGACCGTGTCCGGCGGGTCGTCGGGGGTCAGCGAGTCGGACCCGGCCCCGCCCTCGGCCGAACCACGGCGGCGCTTGCGGCGGCGCCGCCGCCCGCTGCCGCCGGGGCCCTCGGCTTCGTCGTCGGCCTCAGCGCTGGCGTCGGCGTTGCCATCCGCCTGGGCCGCTGCGGCAGGCGTGTCCTCGCCGGCCGGGGCGTCTGCCCCGTCCCCGGCGGCACCACTCCTGCGGCTGCGGCTGCGGGTACGGGTGGACGACCGCCGGCCGTCACCCTGGCCGCCGTTCGGCACGTCCGGCTGCGCCTCCTGGCTTGCCTCGCCATCCTCGGCCGCCGGGGACTCCGGCTGGCCGTCGCCGTCGTCCTGGTCGCCGTTCCGGCCGCGGCCGCGGCTCGGCCGCCGCCTGCGGCGCCGCCCCGGACCGGCGCCGTCGTCATCGTCGCCGGAGCCTCCGGCGCTGTCGCCAACTCCGGCGCCAACTCCGGCGCCAACTCCGCCGCTGGCTCCGGCTCCGGCTCGAGCGCCACTTCCGGTGGCGTTTCCGGCGCCACTTCCGGCCGGGGCCGAGGATTCCGCCTGGACCGGGGTTTCTGGCCGCGCCGACTCGGGCCGCGCCGTCGGCGGCTGGAACACCACCTGCGGCGGCTGGAACACCGCCGCGGGCACAGCCGGGTTCAGCTCGCCGGCGCCATGCCCGCCGGTCGCGTTGTCATGTGATTCTCTGTCGTACAGCTCGCTCTCGAGCATTCGGGCAATCTCCAGTCAGGCTCCCGGGCGCGCGGTACCGCGGCGTTCCGCTAGCTGGCGGCATTCCGCGGCGCGCCCGCACACCACACGGGAGCACGTTGTAAACGTAGGTCCAGGCGGAGCCGCGCTGGCGGCCCCTGCCCTGAAGGCACTGAGCTCGCGCGGCTAGCGCGCGAGCCCGGCAGCACCGAACCTCGTAATTTGTCTCTGTCTTCACGGGTGTCTTCACGGGTACGGCCCCCTGGCCCGACCACATCGCCGTCATGACACACCCTCCCCGCCAAGCGGGGTCGTCCCGGTCAGCAGGGCTCGCGGGCCCTGCGCCAGCCGGGTGGTCATGGGCGGCGACGACGGTACGATGCCGTCCTGTTCGCGCAGCGCGGTCAGCACATCCTCGGGCCGCACGGCAGGCGCCGTATGTAGAACAACCATTCGAAGAATGGCACAATCTTGGTGGCCTGTCACGGCGGCGCGCTGGCCGCCGTGAGGATCAGCCGTGGCCGGTCCCATCTCGACTACGTTCATCTCGACCACGTTCATCTCGACCACGGCCGCGCGGGCGTCCAGGCGCCGGACGCCCTTGTCCGTGAGGCGCTCCACCGGCGCCTCGCTCAGGGCAAGGAAACCCGTGACGGCCCGCTGCGCCGCCGCCGGTCCCACACCCGGTAGAACCACTCGCCACTCGGAAGCCTCCAGATGGCCGAAGGAGGCGGTGTTAGCCCGGGGGGACGACCCCCCGGAACCCCCCGCGTACGGAGGGTTACCAACCCCCCCGTACCCTCCTGGCTCGGTGACGTCGATCACATCAATCCCATCAGGCAGTGCCGCGTTCAGCCGCTGGCACACCTGCGTCTCAGCCTGCCGGGCAGTCAGCGCGAGGCTCAGGTACTCAGCCTCGCTTGCCACACCGGTCGGCGCGCCGCCCGGGTAGGAAATCTTCGGATGCGGCGTGAACCCGGCAGAATAAGCAATCGGCAGCCCTGCCCTGCGCACTCCCCGCTCGAAGGCGCGTGCCACGTCCCTGTGGCTGGCAAAACGCATCTTTCCACGCTTAGCATACCGGACCACCAGATGCTGCACCGCAGGCCTGGTGGGTGGAGTCGGGTCCGGCACCGCCTCGCTACCTCCCGCCCACTACGGGAAGCAGCCGCCTCCCATCGAGGCGCTCCCCCGTCGGCCCCACCTGGATTTCGGTACCCATGGCGGGACACACCCCGCATTCGTAACACGGGGTCCAGCGGCAATCTTCCACCTCGCCCGCGCCCTCGGGAGCGACGGAATCCTGCCAGTCCTGCCACAGCCAATCGCGGTCAAGCCCCGCGTCCAGGTGATCCCACGGGAGCACCTCGCTGTAATCACGTTCGCGCGTAGTATACCATGCAAGATCCACCGGTTCCCCGGCCAGAGCCTCCTCGGCGCACCGCTGCCAGCGCTCGAACGAGAAGTACTCGCTCCACCCGTCGAACCGCGCCCCGTCCCGCCAGGCCGCCAGGATCACGCCGCCCACCCGGCGGTCGCCACGGGACATCAAGCCCTCGATCAGGCCGGGCTGCCCGTCGTGGTAGCGGTAGCCGATCGACTTGCCGTAGCCGCGGTCCGCGCGAAGCGCTCCGCCGAGCGCGCGCAGCCGGGCGTCCACCACCTCAGGCGGGCACTGCGCCGCCCACTGGAACGGCGTGTGCGGTTTGGGCACGAAGCCGCCGATCGAGACCGTGCACCTGATGTCGCGCCGCCCGGTCACCTCCCGCCCGGCCGCGATCACCTGGCGCGCGAGCGCCGCGATCGCCAGCACGTCGGCGTCGGTCTCGGTCGGCAGCCCGCACATGAAGTACAGCTTCACCTGGCGCCAGCCGCTGGCGTAGGCGGTCGTGACGGTCCGGATCAGGTCTTCCTCGGTGACCATCTTGTTGATCACCTTGCGCAGCCGCTCGGAGCCGCCCTCGGGGGCGAACGTCAGCCCGGACCTGCGCCCGTTCCGGCTCAGTTCGTCGGCGAGGGTCACGTTGAAGGCATCCACCCGGGTGGACGGCAGGGACAGCCCGACGTTGGTCCCCTCGTAGCAGTCGGCCAGGTCGATGGCGATCTCGTTGATCTCGCTGTGGTCCGCGCTGGACAGCGAGAGCAGCCCGACCTCGTTGAAGCCGCTGGCCGCCACGCCGTCGGCGACCATCGAGCCGATCGTGGTGATGGACCGCTCCCGCACCGGCCGGGTGATCATACCGGCCTGGCAGAACCGGCAGCCGCGGGTGCAGCCGCGGAAGATCTCGACGCTGTACCGCTCGTGCACGGTCTCCGCGACGGGGACGATGGGCTTGCGCGGATACGGCCACGCGTCCAGGTCCATCACGGTGTGCTTCGAAACCGTGGGCGGTACGCCGTTCCGGTTCGGAATTACTTTTGAAATCTGGCCGCTCGGGGCGTAGGTTACGTCATAGAAGCGAGGCACGTACGCGATGGCGGACAGCCGCAGCAGCAGGCCGTCCCGCCCGCCGGGCCGCCCGGCCCGCTTCCAGTCGCGAATCAGGTCCGTGATCGCGAGCACGGCCTCCTCGCCGTCGCCGAGGACCACTACGTCGAGGAAGTCCGCCACCGGTTCGGGGTTGAACGCGGCGTGGCCGCCGGCGATCACCAGGGGATGTTCCGCGGTCCGTTCGGCCGAGAAAAGCGGGATGCCTGCCAGGTCGATCACGGTCAGGAAGTTCGTGTACGCCATCTCGGTGGCGAAGCTCAGCCCGAGCACGTCGAAGGCGCCGACCGGCCGGTGCGCGTCCAGCGTGAACTGGGGCACGCCGTTCTCGCGCATCAACGCCTCAAGATCGGGCCACACGGTGTAGGTGCGTTCGGCGAGCACGCCGTCGCGTTCGTTCAGCACCTCGTAGAGGATCTGGATGCCCTGGTTGGGCAGCCCGACCTCGTAGGCATCCGGGTAGCACAGCGCCCAGCGGACGTCGGCGCTGTCCCAGTCCTTGACGACCGAACCCACCTCGCCGCCGACGTACTGGATCGGCTTGCGCACGCGCGGCAGCAGCGGCTCAAGCTCCGGGTACACCGATTCGACAGGCATCAGACCAGACTAGCCGAACGAGCCGGGCTGACCGCAGCCTCGTCGCGGCATGCCCCGTCGGGACCGCCGCGGCCTGGGAGCGGGGTGAGGGTGCCAGGATCGCGCGCGATGTTGCCGACCTGCGACAAATTCGCGATACGCCTGGCAAGGCGCCCGTCTAGGTTTAGCGCTGTGCCGCCTGGCGCGGCGCCGGCTGTGACTCAGACACCTCCTAAGGAAACCCATGAATAAATACCGCCCTGCCGCGGTGGCCCTAGCCGCCTGCGCGGCCAGCCTGTCACTGGCGGCGTGCACCGCCGGGATCACGACGGCCAGCACGGCGACGACGAGCCCCGCGGCTCCGAGCCGGAGCGGGTCCTCGGCCTCGGCCTCTGCCTCGGCCTCGGCCTCGGCCTCGGCCTCGGCGAGCCTGGCCGCCGCGGGCCGCATGATCCAGGTGAGCGGCGATGTCGGCAGCTTCCCGGTCCCGGCCGGGGCGAAGGTAGCCGAGAACATCGCCAGCAGCCAGGAGACCGTCGTCTTCTTCAGCATGATCACCCCGGCCAAGGTGTCCAGCTTCTACGCGCGGGCGCTGCCGCAGGCCGGCTACACGGTCACCACCAACTCGGTGGTTAGCCAGTCCGGCAACACCGTGGCGTTCATCCAGTTCACCGGTCACGGCTTCAAGGGCAACATCGACGCGCTGTCCAAGTTCACCGACTCCACCGTGAGCCTGGCCGGGCTAGGCCACAAGAACGTGACCACGATCACGTTCATGCCGAAGTAGGGCCGGCGCCGGGCCGGGGTCACTCGAAGATTATGCGGCGGCGGTGGACGGACTGGAGCAGGCCGATCGCGATCATGTCGGCGAAGATGGCGGAACCGCCGTAGGAGACGAAGGGCAGCGGGAGACCGGTGATCGGCATGATGCCGATCGTCATGCCGATGTTCACGAACGACTGGAACGCGAACCACATCGCGATGCCGGAGGCGACCAGCAGGCCGAACAGGTCATCGGCCCGGGTGGCGATGCGCAGCGCCCGGACGATCACCACGCCGAGCAGGAACACGATCACGCTGGTGCCGACGAAGCCGAGTTCCTCGCCGGCCACGGTGAAGATGAAGTCGGTCTGCTGGGACGGGACGAAGTTGCCCGCCACCAGCTGGCCGTGGAACAGGCCCTGGCCGAACATCCCGCCGGAGCCGACCGCGATCTTGGCCTGGGCGGCGTTGTAGCCGGCGCCGGCCAGGTCGGCGGACGGGTGCAGGAACGAGGTGAACCGGCTGAGCTGGTAGGACTTCAACAGGTGCAGGCCGCCGGCCGCGGCGATGATCACGGCGACCAGGCCGGTGAGCACGGCGATGACGCGCAGCCGCAAGCCGGAAAGCACGATCATGGTGACGGTCACCATGATCAGCACCAGGGTCACGCCCAGCGCCGGCTCGATCACCACCAGGCCGATCAGCGGCGCGGCGCAGGCCAGCGCGATGAGCAGCGAGCGGACGCCGGGCCCGCCGGAGGCGGTGGGGCGGGTCTGGCTGAAGATCATCGCGGTCATCAGGATCAGCGCGACCTTCGCGAACTCCGACGGCTCAACCTGGAAGCCGCCGGGCAGCGAGATCCACGCGTGTGCGCCGTTGACGCTGGAGCCGATCGGGGTGAGCACGGCCACCAGGCCGAGCACGGTCCCGCCGTAGAAGACCGGCGCCCAGGTCCGCAGCTGCCTGGTGTCGACCAGGCTGACGCCCGCCATCAAGACCAGCCCGATCACCACGTTGAGCAGTTGCTTCTTCAGGTAGGTGTGCGGATCCTGGCCCGCTGCGAGCAGGCCGGGCTGGGTGGCCGACCAGACGAGCAGGGTGCCGACCGCGGTCAGCCCGAGCACGACCACGACCAGCATCCAGTCCATGTGCCTGAGCGGGGCGTTCCTGGCGAACGCCCGGGCCAGCAGGGACCGCGGGCGGCGGCCGGAGAACACGCCCGGCCGCGGCGTGGTCAGACCGCGCGCGGTGTAGCTCGTCGGCCGGCCCAGCATCACTTCCCCCTAGTAGTGCTGAAGGGAGCGTAGCCGGACGGCACCCGGCCGCCGGGCACCGCCGCCTTGTGTCCCTCGAGGCCGTAGATGCCATCCCAGATCTGCCGCACCGCGGGCGCCGCCACGTCGGCGCCGTAACCGGAGTCCGGGACCATGACCAGGACCACGTACTTCGGGTGGTCACACGGCGCGAACGAGGCAAACACCGAGGTCGCGTTCTTGCCGAACAGCTGGGCGGTACCCGTCTTGCCCGCCACGCAGACCTGGCTGAGCGGGAAACCGCCGAAGGCCCCGGCCGCGGTGCCCTGGGTCACCACGCCGGCCAGCGCGCTGCGGATGTAGGCGAGCGTCTCGCCGGAGACCGGCAGATGCCGGATCACCGGGGGGTCGATCTTCTGGACCACCTTGCCGGTGGTCCGCGACATCAGGGCCTCGCCGATCCGCGGGCTGTACAGCGTGCCGCCGTTGGCCAGCGCGACGTAGGCGTTCGCGAGCTGGAGCGGCGTGACGGTCACGTAGCCCTGGCCAATGGCGGCGATGGCCGCCTGGCCCGGTTCCCACACCCACCCGCTCTGGCAGTCCTGGTACTCGATCTGCTGCACGTAGCTGCCGTACTTGCGGCCGTTCTTGCACCAGTCCTGGCCGGTGTAGGCGTTGTCCTTCCACAGGTAATACAGCCACTGCCTGGTCGGGATCGTGCCGGCCGACTCGGCGGGCAGGTCGATGCCGGTGCCCTTGCCGAAGCCCCAGTCCAGCTCCATCTTCTGCATCTTCTGCATCGGGGCGTTCGGTGTCTTTACCGAGTTGGCCCGCACGTTGTCCCTGAGGTACATGTCGTAGCCCAGGTTGTAGTACACGGTGTCGCAGGACTGGATGAGCGCCTCGGAGAACGTCATGTCGCCCAGGCTCGGCTGTCCGTCGTTGCCGAAGGTGTGCCCGGCGATGCTGACCGAACCGGGGCAGCTGTACAGGCCGTCCAGCGGATACCCGTTGGCCACCGCGGCGGCGGTCGAGGTGACCTTGAAGGTGGAGCCCGGCGCGTACTGGCCCTGGGTGGTCCAGTTGATGATCGGCTGTCCGTCGGCGGCGCCGAACAGCGCGTTGAACTCCTGCTGGGAGATGCCTCCGGTCCACACGCTGGGGTCGTAGTCCGGGTAGCTGGCCATGGCCACCACCCGGCCTGTGGTCGTCATCACGATCGCCGCGCCCTGGTTGGCGTTGTTCCCGGAGGCCCGCGACCGCGCGATGGCGCCGTTGAGCGCGTTCTGAGCGTCAGCCTGGATCTTCGCGTTAAGGCTGGTCACGAGGTCGTCGCCGTTGGCTGGCGGGGACTGGCTGACGGTCCCGGTGACATCCCCGGCGGCGTTGACCGACACCACCTGGGTCCCCGCCTGGCCGCGGAGCTGGGCGTCATACTGGGCCTCCAGGCCGGCCTGGCCCACCAGGTCCACGCCGGAGAAGCCGGTCACCGGCAGGTGCCGGCTCTTGATCTCCTCGGGGGTGATGGGCTGCAGGTAGCCGAGCACCTGAGCCGGGTTGGCCCCGTCCGGCTTGGGGAACTCGATCACCGGCTGGACCTGCGCGGTCACCCCGGGGAACTTCTTCTGCTCCTCCATCACCTGCAGCGCTACCCGGTCGGAGACGTTCTGGGCCACCGGGATGGGCTGGTAGGGCGAGCCGGCCCAGCAGGGCTGCTGGACACCCTTGGTGCACAGCCTGGTCTTGTCGGACAGCAGCTTGTAGGAGATGCCGAGCAGCGGGGCCAGCCGGTGCAGCACCGGCGCCGCGCCGCCGGGCTGCTGGGACAGGTTCATCATGTCCACCGAGACGACCAGCGCGGTCTTGTTGGTCACCAGCCGGTTGCCCTCGTCGTCCAGGATCTGGCCGCGGACCGCGGGCACGATCACGTCCCTGGTCTGGTTCGCCGCGGCGAGCTTGGTGAAGGCGGTGCTGTTCATCACCTGCAGGTACCAGAGCCTGCCGCCCAGCGAGACCAGCATGGCGGCCGCGATCACGTAGAGCACCAGCAGCCGGCGCCGCGACGCCATGTTCATCGGTAGCCTCCCGTCCGCCATCTCCGCTTCGTCCTCGGACGCGGCATGCGCAGCCGGGGCGTGCCCGCGCCGCTCCAGGTCGCTGGGACGCGGCCCATCCGACGGCGGCCGAAGGCGCCACGGCCCAGCGAGCCGCCACGGCCCAGCGAGCCGCCACGGCCCAGCGAGCCGCCACGCGAGGACGCGCCGCGCAGCCAGCCCCGGCCTGGTGACTTCGGCCCGGCCGAGCGGCGCAGGGCACCGGTGAGCCGGGCGAGCGAGCTGCCCCTAGAGAACCGGGGAGCGTGCCCGGCCAGCCCGCCACCTACCGGGCGGACCAGGTTGCCCCGGTGCCGGAACGACGACGAGTGGCTGAACACCGAGCCGCCGAGCAGGGACCGCCCCATGCTCGAGCTGCCGAGCACACCCTCCCGCCGCCGACCGCCGAACCTGACCCTGGCCCTGCCCATCATCGGGCCTGCGCCGAGCGCGGCCGGGGCGAAGGCCGCGCCGAGCCCGGCAGAGGTCCGCGGCCCGGCGCGGTCCAGTTTGAAGTGGGGCTCACGCCGGCCCGATGGCCGGCCGGCCCCCGGCACCGGCGTCCTCGCCTGGCTGGCCGACCAGCCAACCCGCCGACCCTCGCCGCGCGCGCCCGCCAGCCGCAGCGCCGCCGCGGCCGCGTACAGCACGAACGGGCACAGCAGCACGTCGTAGGCCACGGCGACCGGGAGTACGCGGGTGATCGCCGGCCAGGTGACTCGCGGGTCGCTGAGCATGACGCCGAGCAGGGCCACCAGGGCCTCGCCGCAGATGGCGCCGGCCGCCGTCACCACGATCTCGAACAGGGCCGTATGTCCCGGCTCAGCGTCGCCAGAGGAGTCGTCGGCCAGCAGCCCGCAGGCGTACCCGATCAGGCAGAACACCAGGGCGTCCTGGCCGACAAAATGGCTGCCCGGCGGCGCGACGTCGAGCGCGAGGCCGGCCAGGAATCCGGTCAGCACGCCGGCCAGCGGGCCGCCGGCCAGCGCCAGCGCCGCCACCAGCAGCAGCACCAGGTCGGGGCCGGCGCCACCGGGAAACGCGATCCGGTCCACGACGGTCAGCTGGAATACCACCGTGACGGGAACCAGCACGAAGGAGATGAGCCCGCGCACCTCAGCCCCCGCCCGTGCCGGATGGGGACGCGGACGGGGACGCGGGCGCGGTTGCCGGTGTGGTGACGGAGGAAGCCGGAGACAGGGTGCCGGGCGGGCTCGGGGTAGTGGTGACGGTGACCGTGGGCGCCGGACGCGGCAGGACCGAGGCCCTCGGGTTGTGCCGAGGCACCCGCACCACCACGCCGACTACGCCGAGAGCGGTGAAGTTGACCGCGGGCCGCATCATCGCGGTCTGGGTGAGCGCACCCGCGCTGCCGCTGACCGACACGATCGTGCCGACGGGCACGCCGGGCACCTGGGGCCGGTCGCCCACCGAGGCGTAGGTGACGACCTGCTGCCCGGTGTGCAGTACCGCGTTCGCGTCGAAGAGGTTCAGCCGCAGCAGGGCGGATCCGGACATGGATTTGCCTGTCCCGGTTACGTCGCCGATCTCGCCACCGCCCGCCAGCTGCACGCCGACGACGGATGAGGCGTCATTGGCCAGCAGGACGGTCGAGGTGTCCGCGCTCACCTGGGTAACCGTGCCCACGAAGCCAGAGCCGTTGAGCACGGTCTCGTCCGGTTTGATGCCGTCGTTGCTGCCAGCGTCCAGCGTGACCGTGTCGGAGAAGTCGCCGCCGGCCGCGATGACGTTGGCGGTCACGATCTGGTAGGCGCCGGCGTCGAGCTGCAGCAGCTGGGCCAGTTGTTTGCTGGCCGCCTTGCTCAACTGGGCCGCGCTGAGCTCGGCGCGCAGTTCGGCGTTCTGCCGTTGCAGGGTGGCGATGGTGCCCTGCGCCGACGGCCCGCCGGTGATCGAGTCGAACAGGCTGGCCACCGGGTCGGTCACGTCGTGCGTGACCCGCTCGATCGGCCCGAAGATGTCCGCGCCCACGCTCCTGGCCGGCGAGGCGCCACCATCCCTGAAGTCCAGCGTGATCAGCGTGATCGCGATGATCAGGAGCACGCCAAGAACCAGGCGGGTACGCCGGTTGTCGTGCACAGCCGCTCCTCGTCCGCCCGCCGCGACCGTGCGGCGGGTTGTTACGGGGTGGCGCTGGTCTCAGCGCCTGGTGTCGGGGACCAGTACCTGACGCAGGGTGTCGAAGTCCTCGACGCACTTGCCGGTGCCGAGCACCACGGAGTCGAGCGGGTTGTCCGCGACCTGCACGGGCATCCCGGTGTCCTCCCGGATCCGTGGCTCTAGTCCGCGCAGCAGGGCGCCGCCGCCGGTCAGCGCGATACCCCGGTCCATCACGTCCCCGGCCAGCTCGGGCGGGCACTTGTCCAGGGTGTTCTTGACCGCGTCGACGATCAGGTTGACCGGCTCCTCGATCGCGCGGCGCACCTCGGCCGCGGAGATCACCACCGTCTTCGGCAGGCCGCTGACGAGGTCCCGGCCCCGGATCTCGGCATGGGGCTCATCCGCCGAGGGGAACGCGGAGCCGAGGGCCATCTTGATCTCCTCGGCGGTCCGCTCGCCGAGCATCAGCGAGTACTCCTTTTTCGCGAACGTGATGATCGCCTGGTCCATCTCGTCGCCGCCGATCCTGATGGACTGCGAGGTGACGATGCCGCCCAGCGAGATTACCGCCACCTCGGTGGTGCCGCCGCCGATATCAACCACCATGTTGCCGGTGGGCTCGTGGATCGGCAGTCCCGCGCCGATCGCCGCCGCCATCGGCTCCTCGATGATGTAGACCCGGCGCGCGCCGGCCTGGTGGCCGGCCTCCTTGACGGCGCTCTGCTCCACGCCGGTGATCCCGCTCGGCACGGCCACCACGAGCCTCGGTCTCGCCAGGTGGGTGCGCCGGTGGACCTTCTGGATGAAGTACCGCAGCATCCGCTCGGTCACGTCGAAGTCGGCGATCACGCCGTCCTTGAGCGGGCGCACCGCGACGATGTTGCCCGGGGTCCGGCCGATCATGCGTTTAGCCTCGGCGCCCACCGCGACGATGTGGCCGTTGTTGGTATTGAGCGCCACCACCGACGGCTCGTTCAGCACGATGCCGCGACCACGCACGTAGACCAGCGTGTTCGCAGTACCGAGGTCGACCGCCATGTCGCGGCCGAGGAACGTCAGCGCGTTGCTCATCGGGAACGGGGACCTTCCGCGGGCTCTGGTCTCAAAACGATCGATAGGGACCGCTTCGAGAGAGCGGCCCTAGTGTTCTTACCTGGACAACGGTGACGTCAGCTAGACGGGTTCCAGGGCGCGGAGCTCGATCGCTCCCCTGGCCTGTCTGCCTCGTGGTCCCGGCGCGTCGGGTCTTATCAGGACGACAGCGTGTTCTGACAACGACGCTCCTCACCGGGCCCAGACAGCTCGCCGCGGTCGACGATGCGGTTCGCTACTCTTGCCAGCTTACCCATGCTCGGGCCCGGCGTCGGCCCGGGGGGACCGGTGCGCCGTCCGCGACATCATCGGGTTCGCGACCCCTCTGGCGGCCCCCGGTGCAGGCCAGCGCCAGGGCGACCGTGCCCGTGACAGCCGACGCGATCAGCGCCCAGTGCCCTGCCGCCGTCGCCAGCGCGGCACGCGCCGCGGGTACCGTGGTGGCGCTGGTGAGCGCTCGCAGCTGCACGGCCCCGGCGACCAGGTAGCCAGCCACCAGGCCGGCCAGCAGGATGACCAGGCCCGCCAGGGCGCCGACCGCACCTGCCGCGCGGAGCGAGGTGGTCAGGGCTGCGGCCAGGCCGCCCGCCAGCGGCACGCACAGCAGCGCGAGCAGGCGGCCTGACGGAGCGGCGAGCCCGGCCAGATCCAGGGCGGCGAGCCCGGCGGCCGCCAGAAGCAGGCCGATCGCGGTCATCGCCCGGGCCCGCAGCCGCCTGGTCAGCAGGGCCAGGGCGGCTCCGCACAGCGCCGCCGCCAGGACGGCTCCCCCGGGCTCCACGGTGGATTGAGTCGGTGCGGTTAGCGCGGTCACCGCGCCCGCGGCCGGGGCCAGGGCAAACCCGGTCACGGCGCAGACCACGGCGAACCGGGCGGCGCTGCCCGCCCGGGCCGTGATGGCAGCGATGCCGGCCAGCGCGATGGTGTCGGCCACGGCGGCCACGGCCTGGCCCCCGCGGTACGTGACGGCCACGGCGATCACGCAGATGCCCGCCACCGGCGCGGTGAGCAGGGCCAGCTGAGCCCGTTCGGCCACCGGGAAGGCATTCCTGGCCGTCGTCACGGCGGTACCGTCGGCGAGCAGCGCGTACAGTGCGCCGAGGGCGAGCGCCGCCCCGGTCAGCCACGGATAGGGCTGTAGCGCCGCGTGCCAGTCACCCGGGCTGACCCGATGCCGCATCAGCTCGGGCGCTACGGCCAGCCCCGCTACCGTGAACGCGGCCCACCAGCCGACCAGGAGCGTCGCGGTCGGCCGCCCCTGTCGCGGCTCGTGCCGTTGCCGCCGGTGCGCCTGTCGTTCCGCGACGACCGCGATCACCCCGGTCATCGCGACCCCGGCGCCCGCACCGTGCAGCGACCGGTCGGCGCCGATCAGGGCGATCGTGCGCGCGGTGTTGCCGAGCGCGTCCGCGGCGGCGAGCAGGAGCAGGCCCGCCAGCAGCACCGGCCCGGCCCGCAGCCACCGCACCGCCAGCGCGGCCAGCGATCCCGCGACCGCCATCGCAGGTAGGGCCAGGCCGGATGCCCGCAGCAGGCTGGCCATCACGGCTGGTCCTCCGGCAGCCAGATGGGGTGGCAGCGACCAGGCGATGGCGTCCGGTATCTGGATGACGGCGAGCGGGACCACGGTGGCCACGATGGCCAGCGCGCACAGGCTCGCCGCCGCGGATCGCACCGCCGCCGCCCTCCGCCTGGCGAGCCCGGCGCTGCCGACAGTAGCCGCGTCGGCCGGGACCGCGTCGGCGCCGACCACCGGGAGAGGCACGGTGATCGGGTCCCGGGACCTGGTCAGAGGCGGCTCCTGGATCGACCGGAATCGCTGGGACGGCGGCAGGCCGGCGTCCCAGGGCCAGGGCAGCGGGGCGGCGAGGGGCGCGGGGACGGAGGCGCTCTTGCGGCGGAAGCGACTGGTCTTGGAGGCGGCGTGCGCCCCTCCGCGCGGGCGCGAGACGGCATCGCTGATCCGCGCCTGACCGTTGCCCAGGTCCGTTGTCACCTCGGACACTCCGATTACTCATAGCTTACAATAAGTCACTAAAAGCTATGGGGGAGCTTAGCGCGCCCGACCATGATCACGTAAGAAAAGATTCCAGAAACGAAGCGTCATAACGGACCGGGGCCGCCGCGGCTCGCAGGCGGGAACGCCGGTCAAGTAACGGGGATAACTCCAGTCCGCCTGGCATCACAAACCCCATAAGCTCCGCGTAAATGGCAGGCCAACTGGAGTATTCCTCCGTTTACCGCGGTGGATCGGGGTTGTGCGGTCGATCCGGCGCCCAGTGCTGGGCTAGGGAACGGGGGTACGGGCGTGGGGGGTCTCGTGGCGGCGGACCAGCCAGATGCCGGTGACCCAGAGCGCGGCGAAGATCACGCCGAGGACGTACATCGCGGGTACGACCACGCCCGCGGCGATGACCAGGACCTGCAGCACGGTGCCCGCCCACAGCGCCCAGCCCATCCGCGGCCGCCCGACCACCCCGCTGATCAGCACGGCGCAGACGCCCAGGCCGCCGCCGATGCCGCCGGCCAGGCCGTGATTGGCGTGCTCAAGGACGATGGCGACCGGAATGGCGAGCCCGATGACGATCGCTTCCATCATCAGCACGGTGCCGCACAGCTGCCTGATGCCCTTCCCTTCCAGGGGTATGTCGAGCCCGCTCATGACAGTTCCGCGGCCGTGAACGAGTGGCGGGAGGGCGTGCTGGCCGGCGGCTCGGGCGGCAGTTCGCCGCCGGCCGGGGCGAGCAGCCTGCGCGCGTCGCCCGCGGTGATGACAGATCCGGTGATCAGCACCGCGCCGCTGCCCGGGCCGGTTTCCGCGACGGCCTCGTCGGCCAGCGCGACCGCGACATCGATCGCGTCATCGAGCCGGTCGGCGCAGGTGACCCGCTCCTCGCCGAAGATCTCGGCCGCCAGATCGGCGGTCTCGCCGGGATCCATCGACCGTTCGGAGGAGTTGCGGGTCACCACGATCTCGTTGAGCACCGGCTCGAGTTCCGCGAGCATGCCGGCCACGTCCTTGTCCCCGCTGGCCGCGAAGACGCCGGTCAGGTGGCGGAAGATGAACGACTCCTGCAGGCCGGCCACGGTCGCGGCCATCCCGGCCGGGTTGTGCGTGGCGTCGATGATGATGGTGGGGCTGCGCCTGATGACTTCCAGCCGACCGGGCGAGGTGACCTTCGCGAACGCCTCCCGCACCAGGCCGGCGTCGAGCCCGGCGGGCCCGTAGATGTTCTCGTCCGACACCCCGGCGAACGCCTCGACCGCGGCCAGCGCGCAGGCCGCGTTGCCCGCCTGGTACGACCCGAACAGCGGCAGGAAGACGTCCTCGAAGCTGGCGCGCAGGCCGCGCAGGGCCAGCTGCTGGCCGCCCACCGCCTGCTCGCGGCTCAGCACGCCGAACTCCGCGCCTTCCCGCGCCACCGTGGCGCCCACCTCGACCGCGTGCCTGAGCAAGACCTCGGCGGCGGCCAGCGGCTGCTGGGCCAGCACCGCGATCGCGCCCGGCTTGATGATGCCGGCCTTCTCCCCCGCGATCTCCTCGATCGTGTCGCCGAGCAGCCGGGTGTGGTCGATTGAGATCGGGGTGATGACCGCCACCACGCCATCCGCGACGTTGGTGCAGTCGAGCCTGCCGCCCACACCGACCTCGAGAACGACCACGTCGACCGGGGTGTCGGCGAAGATCGCGAAGGCCATCCCGGTGAGCACCTCGAAGAACGACATCGCGGCCGGGTGGTGCTCGTCCACGATTTGGACGTACGGGAGAACCTCCTCGTACGCCGCGATGAACCGCTCGGCGCTCACCGGAGCGCCGTCGACGCAGATCCGCTCCCTGATCGAGACCAGGTGCGGGCTGGTGAACCGGCCGGTGCGCAGGCCGCGGCTGCGCAGCAGGGCGTCGGTCATCCGGGCGGTCGACGTCTTGCCGTTGGTGCCCGTCAGGTGGATGACGGGGCACGCGCGCTGTGGGTCGCCGAGGAGCCCGACCAGCTCCGCCATCCGGTCCAGGGCAAGATCAACGGAATGTTCGGGCCGCCGGGCGATGATCTCCCGCTCGACCTCGCGCATCCGCGCTTCGATATCCACCACCATGCCAGCCTACGTGCTGGCCCCGGGGGGCCCGGGGGGTATGGGGGGGCGGGCAGCCCCCCCATGAGCGGGGGGGTCTGGGGGGGTCGTCCCCCCGGGCAGCACCGCCAGCACCTCCAGGCGCTGCTCGATGCGGGCGATGTCCGCGTTGGCCACTTCCAGCCGCTGGCGGGTCTTCTCCACCACCGCGGCGGGCGCCTTGGCGGTGAAGTCGGCGTTGGCCAGCTTCCGCTTCGCCTGCTCCGCCTCGCTGCGGGCCGTCGCGAGATCCTTCTCCATCCGGCGGCGTTCGGCCGCGACGTCGATGACGCCGGCCACGTCGAGCTCGGCCATGATGCCCTCGACCTCGAGCGACGCCGACGCGGTGAAGTCGTAGGCGGGCGAGCTGAGCCGCAGCAGTGACCGGATCCGCTCCTCGTGCCCGGCCAGCGGCGTGCCCTCGATACCCACCAGCCTGGCGGCGACGCGCTGACCCGGCCGCAGCCCCTGGTCCGAGCGGAACCGCCGGATCTCGGTCACCAGGCGCATCACCGAGGAGATCTCCGCCTCGGCCGCCTGGTCGGTGAAGGAGAAAGCCGGCCACGGGGCCACCATGACCGAGTCCTCGCCGGTCAGCGCGGTCCACAGCTCCTCGGTGACGAATGGCATGACCGGGTGCAGCAGCCGCAGCAACTGGTCCAGTACGAAACCGAGCACCTGCCGTGTGGCTTCGGCGGCGGTGCTTGCCCGGGGGGACGCCCCCCCCTGTCCCCCCCGCGCTGAGACGTCCTCGGAGGCCAGCGGCACCTTGGCCAGCTCGAGGTACCAGTCGCAGACCTCGTCCCAGGCGAAGTGGTAGAGCACGTCGCAGATCTTGCCGAAGTCGAACGCCTCGAACAGCTGATCCACCTCGGCGATCACCGCGGACAGCCGGGACAAGATCCACCGATCCGGCACCGAGAGGGCGGCCGGGTCGAGGGCGGCGCCCGGCACGCGGGCGCCGTTGAGCAGCGCGAAGCGGACGGCGTTCCACAGCTTGTTGCAGAAGTTGCGCGAGCCCGCGGCCCATTCCTCGCTGATGGCGATGTCGCCGCCCGGATTGGCCCCGCGGGCCAAGGTGAACCTGGTCGCGTCGGCGCCGAACCGGTCCACCCAGTCCAGCGGGTCCACGGTGTTCCCGCGCGACTTGGACATCTTCTTGCCGAACTGGTCCCGGACCAGGCCGTGCAGGGCCACCACGCGGAACGGCACCGCGTCCTCCGGCGCCTTGTCGCGCATCGCGTACAGGCCGAACATCATCATCCGGGCGACCCAGAAGAACAGGATGTCGTACCCGGTGACCAGCACGCTGGTCGGGTAGAAGGTGCGCAGATCCGGCGTGTCGTCGGGCCAGCCCAGGGTGGAGAACGGCCACAGCGCCGAGGAGAACCAGGTGTCGAGCACGTCGGGATCCTGGCGCCAGCCCGCCGGGGCTTGCTCGTCCGGGCCGACGCAGACCACCTGGTCGTTCGGTCCGTAAAAGACCGGAATACGGTGGCCCCACCACAGCTGACGGCTGATGCACCAGTCGTGCATGTCGTCCACCCAGCCGAAGTACCTCGCGTTCATCTCCGGCGGGTGCAGCCGGACGCGGCCGTCGCGGACCGCGTCGCCGGCCGCCTGGGCCAGCGGGCCGACGCGGACGAACCACTGCAGCGACTGACGCGGCTCGACCGTGGTGCCGCACCGGCTGCAGTGGCCGACCGAGTGCAGGTACGGACGGACCACGGCCACGATCCGGCCGTCGGCGCGCAGCGCGGCGACCACGGCCGGCCTCGCCTCGAACCGGTCCAGGCCCAGGAACGGGCCGTGCGCGGTGACCACGCCGTGCTCGTCAAGGACGGTGATGCCGGGCAGGCCGTGACGGCGGCCGATCTCGAAGTCGTTGGGGTCGTGGGCCGGTGTCACCTTGACCGCGCCGGTGCCGAACGCCGGGTCGACGTGGTCGTCGGCGATCACCGGGATACGCCGGCCGGTCAGCGGTAGCTCCACCGTCTTGCCGACCAGGTGGGTGTAGCGCGGGTCGTCCGGGTGCACCGCCACGGCGGTGTCGCCGAGCATGGTCTCGGCCCGGGTGGTCGCGACCACGATGGAGTCCTCTGCCCCCTTTTGGCTAGCAGAGCCGTAGCGGATGGAGACGAGTTCGCCTTCGTCGTCGCTGTGCTCGACCTCGATGTCAGACAGCGCCGTCAGGCAGCGCGGGCACCAGTTGATGATCCGTTCGGCCCGGTAGATCAGGCCGTCGTCGAACAGCTGCTTGAAGATCGTCTGGACGGCACGGGACAGGCCCTCGTCCATGGTGAACCGCTCGCGGGACCAGTCCACGCTGTCACCGAGCCGCCGCATCTGACCGAGGATCCTGCCGCCGGAGGAGGCCTTCCACTGCCAGACCCGCTCGACGAAGGCCTCGCGGCCCAGGTCATGGCGGCTCAGGCCCTCCTTAGCCAGCTCGCGCTCCACCACGTTCTGGGTGGCGATCCCGGCGTGGTCCATGCCCGGCAGCCACAGGGTGTTGTAGCCCTGCATGCGGCGCCGCCGGACCAGCGCGTCGATCAGCGTGTGGTCCAGCGCGTGGCCGATGTGCAGCGAACCGGTGACGTTCGGCGGCGGGATGACGTTGCAGAACGCGGGAGCGTCGGAGTTCGCGTCCGCGGTGAAGTAACCTGCCTTCTCCCAGCGCTCGTAGCGCGGCCCCTCCACCTCGGCGGGCGCGTACTGGGAAGGCAGCTCGATGGCCTCGGGTCTGCTCACGACAGGTGAGTCTACGGGGCGTGGACCTCCACCGCGTCCCTGACCTTGAGGGCTAGCTTGGGAGCGTTGTTGTACTTAGCTGGTTTCCCGTCCACGACGAACTCCACAACCCCGAAGGTGCTCGTGGTGGCCCACACGCACTCGCTGGCTGGCGAGCCGCTCGAGGCGTTGTAACCGCACACCATCTTCCCGCCGTGCGGGCCCGCGCTCACCAGCCGCGAGGACGCCAGGTGAGACCGAACGAGCGTGATCACCTTGTCCGGGTTGAAGGTGCCGTCGTAGCCGACGACGACGAGGCCCTTGTAGCCGGGGGACGACAGCGACGTGACCGGCCCCATGTTGTAGATGCCGACCACGGACTTGTTGGGCCGACCTGCCCCGACAGAGGCCAGCTTGCTCGTGATGGGCGCTGACTGACCCTTGATAGCGGAGGCGACGGCGTTGACCGCGGGCTTGTTCAGCGGGAACTTGCCGACGTTGGCGGCCTGCTTGAAGACGTACCCCGGGGCGGTGCCGCCGCCCGCGGCCGTGGTGCCGGCGGTCGGCGTGGCCGTCCCGCCGGCCGTGTTGCCCGCGCCGCTCTTGGTCAGGTGGATCACCAGGAACACGATCACCACCACGCCGATCACGGACGCGGCCAGGTACAGGACCATCCGCATCCCGCCGAGCCGCTGCGGCGACCGCGGACCGGACCTCGGCGGGCCCGAGCGCGACCGCGGCCCGCGGCCGGGCGAGGCGAAGCTGTCATCGTCGTACCCCGGGGCGGCCGGCGCCTCGAAGCCCGGCTGACCATAGCCGTCCGGAGTGTACACGCCCTGGCCGTACCCGCCCTGACCGTAGGCGTCCTGGCCGTACGGGTCTGGCGGGTAGCCGTCCTGCCGGGTGTCGGCCGCGCCGAAGCCCCCCTGGCCGTATCCGTCCTGGGGGTAGCCCTCGTGGCCGTTCTGGCCGTTCTGGCCGTAACCCGGCTGGCCGCCGTACGCCTGCGTGACGCCCTGATCCTGGCCGAACCCGGAGGCGCCGAAGCCGTTCTGCCCGAAGCCGCCGTCACCGAAGGCGTTCTGCGGGTAGTCGGAGGGTCCGGGGCCCGGCTGCGGGTACGCCTCGGTCTGGTAGTCCTGGCCGCCCCCGGGCTGGTCGGCCTGGCCGAAACCGCCCGCCGGGGAACTGCCAGGTCCGGACGCCTGCCCGTAGCCCTGCTGGCCGTACCCTGACTGACCGAAGTCTTGCTGGCCGTAGCCCGGCTGGCCGTAGCCCGGCTGGGCGCCGTACCCATGATCGGAACCCGGCTGGCCGCTCGGGGCATTGGGGGTGTTAGGGACGAAGCTGTTCTGGCCGTAGTCCTGGGCCGGCTGCGCCTGCGACCCGTAGGCCAGCGGATCGCCGTAGCCCTGCTGATCGCCATGATCCGACCAGCCCGAACGGGTGGGCTCGTCCGCACCGTACTGGCGGTATGCCCCGGTGGCGCCCTCGCCGTAGCCGACGACGCCCTGCGGGCCCGAGCCGGGCGAGGCCTGCGGCACCTGCGGGCTCTGCGGGCCCGACCCGATCGCGCGCCGCGGACCAGAATTGAACGCGCTCGGCGGACCGGAGCTCAGCGGGTCCTGCGTGGCCGAACCGAGCGGGCGCTGCGGCCCGGACGCGGCCGAGCCGAACGCGCCGGGAGCGGTCAGCGGGCTGGGGGCGGTCGGCGGCCCCTGGGCGGGCGGCGAACTCAGCGGCCCCGGGCCGACGGTGCGCTGCGGCCCCGAGTCGAACGCGGGCTCATCCGCCGGGCGCTGCCCGTAGCGGACCATCTGCCCGCCGCCCGTCCCGGATCCGAAGCCCGGCTGCTGGCCGGTCTCCGGTCCGTAACCCGATCCGGCATCGTGGCCCGGCTGCTGTCCGTAGCCAGGCTGCTGTCCGTAACCCGCTTGCTGCCCGTAGCCCGGCTGCTGTCCGTAGCCTGCTTGCTGCCCGTAGCCCGATCCCTGGTCGTATCCGGCCGTCCCCTGGTCGGAGTTCTGCGCCTGCTCGTAGCCCGGCAGCCCTCTGCGCCCCGCGCGGAGCCTGCCCTCGCCGCCGCGCACGGTGCGGTGTCCGCCGCGCGGCTCGCCTTGCTGATAACCCTGCTCCTCGGGCCCGCCTGATTCGTCGGGCTCCTGGCGCGAGTCCCAGCTGCCCGTGGGGGCATCCCAACTACTCATCTGTGCTCAATTCCCCGTCGCTATGGAAGACGGCTGCCTTGTCAGCGTCCGAGATCCTGGCGTGAGCGGGAACCCCGCCAGATACGGCAATATCCAGTGAGGCTACATGCGAATAACGGTGATCATGGGCAATACGCCCAAAATCGACACCGGGTGGACTAGACCACTACGGCGCGAATTCGCAGGCCGGCCCGAGGTGGCCGAACACCTTCGCGATGAGAGAACTCGGGGCCCTGACGGCCCGGGCGGGGGCGCCTCAGGCGGACTTCTCGCGCGGGGTAGTACGCCGCGTGACGTCCCGCGGGACGATGGTCGGGTTGACGTTCTCCAGTACGGCCTCGCGCGTGATCACGACGCGCTCCACGTCCTTGCGGCTCGGCACCTCGTACATTACCGACTGCAGGACCTCTTCCAAGATGGCGCGCAGGCCGCGCGCGCCGGTGCCGCGGAGGTTCGCCTGGTCGGCGATGGCCTCCAGCGAGTCGGGGGTGAATTCCAGGTCCACGCCGTCCAGTTCGAACAGGCGCCGGTACTGCTTCACCAGGGCATTGCGCGGCTCGGTGAGGATCTGGATCAGTGCTTCCCGGTCCAGGTTGTGCACGCTGGTGATGACCGGGAGGCGGCCGACGAATTCGGGAATCATCCCGAACTTCAGCAGGTCCTCCGGCATCACCTCGCCGAACTGGTCGGTGTTCGCGTTCCTGACCCGCAGGACGGCGTTGAAGCCCATCCCGTTGTGGCCCGAGCGCTGCTCGATGATCTTCTCCAGGCCCGCGAAGGCCCCGCCGCAGATGAACAGCACGTTGGTGGTGTCGATCTGGATGAACTCCTGGTGCGGGTGCTTGCGCCCGCCCTGCGGCGGTACCGAGGCGGTGGTGCCCTCGAGGATCTTCAGCAGCGCCTGCTGGACGCCCTCGCCGGAGACGTCGCGGGTGATCGACGGGTTCTCGCTCTTGCGCGCGATCTTGTCGATCTCGTCGATGTAGATGATGCCGGTCTCGGCCTTCTTGACGTCGTAGTCCGCCGCCTGGATCAGCTTGAGCAGGATGTTCTCGACGTCTTCGCCGACGTAGCCGGCCTCGGTCAGGGCAGTCGCGTCGGCGATCGCGAACGGCACGTTGAGCAGGCGGGCCAGCGTCTGGGCGAGCAGCGTCTTGCCGGACCCGGTCGGGCCGAGCAGCAAGATGTTGGACTTGGCCAGCTCGACGCCCTCATCGCCCGGGCGGTCTTCGCCGGACTGGACGCGCTTGTAGTGGTTGTACACGGCCACCGACAGGGCCTTCTTGGCCTTGTCCTGGCCGATCACGTACGCGTCGAGGAACTCGTAGATCTCCCGCGGCTTGGGCAGGCTGTCCCACTTGAACTCGG
>WNGP01000131.1_pt1 | contig 50681 bp, 54 predicted proteins | sample 5407671 | NCBI WGS metagenome assembly WNGP01 (sample SAMN13153381, study PRJNA577476) | soil metagenome | isolation source: 40 cm soil or saprolite under Garry oak tree replicate 2 | place: USA:California | collected 2016-06-15 | reverse complement strand
TGCGTTCCGGGCGCCGTACGACACCGCGAACGCAGCTAGCGTACCGGTTCCGGGGCCTCGGCCGAAGCGGGAGGGCCGACGCGTTTGCCGGCGGCGCGGTCTCACCGGACGGGTGGGCAGCAACCACGGACCGTTCGGTACCAATACTGAACGCCGGGAGGCCGGCCGGGTCGCTTCCGCCGACCTGGGTGCGGCCTGAATGCGAAGGCTAGGGCCCGCACGTAGCAACGGATGGTGGGCGTGCTGCCGTCGGGGTCTACCATTCCAGCCGCATCCCGCGGACGAGGACGACGTGGCAGACGATCTCGCCGTCGTGTTCGGCGACCCAGGCGGCCACTAGGCACGCTAGCCCACGACGGGTTCGGCCGCCGCCTTGGCAGGCTCGCCGCGCGGGGCACGGCGCTCCACGCCGCGCCCAGCCGGGCGCTCCGCGGAAGACGGCCCGGCTGGCGCTGTAGCGCGCGATCAGCTCCACCTCGCTGCCGAACAGCTGTCCAGGCTCCCAGCGCTGGCCTACAATCGTTTGCTCGATCTGGTCAGCGACTATCTCTGCCTTTCAAGGTGACGTGTCCTAGCTCGCTGCGGCAACGACCGGCAGCATCGCCGACCGGTTGGTTCTACAAGGCCCCCGAACCATACCTTAACCGGGACAAGTCACCCTGCGCCGCTGACTGCGCACTGGAAGGCGACGCCGGTGTCATCCAGCGAACGGCCGTTCGCGGCGCAGTTCCTGGCGGGCGATCGCGCGGCGGTGCACGGCGTCGGGGCCGTCGACGATGCGCAGCACCCGCGCCCACGCGTAAAAGTAGGCCAGCGGGGTGTCATCGCTGACGCCGGCGCCGCCGTGGACCTCGATGGCCCAGTCGATCACGCGGGTGGCCACGGCCGGCGCGGCCACCTTGATCCCGGCGATCTCGGACTGGGCCGCCTTGGCGCCCTCCCGGTCGATCAGCCAGGCGGTCTTGTAGACGTACAGCCGCACCTGGTCGATCTCGATGCGCGACTGGGCGATCAGCTCGCGGACCACACCCTGATCCGCCAGCGTGGTCCCGAACGCCGTCCGGCTCTTGGCCCGCTCCACCATCAGCGCCAGCGCCCGCTCGGCCATCCCGATGGCCCGCATGGCGTGATGGATCCGCCCGGGACCCAGCCGGGCCTGGGCGATGGCGAAGCCGTCCCCCTCCCCCGCCAGCAGGTTGGACTCCGGGACCCGGACGTGATCGAAGACGAGTTCGGAGTGCCCGTGCTGGTCCTGGTAGCCGAAGATGGGCAGGTGCCTGATGATCGTGACGCCTGGGGTGTCCCGCGGTACCAGGATCATCGACTGGCGGCGGTACGGTTCGGCGTCCGGCGCCGACTTGCCCATCACGATGTAGATCTCGCAGCGCTCGTCGGCTACCCCGGTGATCCACCACTTGCGCCCATTGACGACGTACTCATTGCCGTCGCGCACGATCGAGGTCTCGATGTTGGTCGCGTCGGAGGACGCCACATCGGGTTCTGTCATCGCGAAGGCGGACCGGATCTCCCCGGCCAGCAGCGGCTCCAGCCACCGCTTCTTCTGCTCCGCCGTGCCGAACATGTGCAGGACTTCCATGTTGCCGGTGTCCGGCGCCTGGCAGTTGATCGCCTCCGGCGCGATCACCGGCGACCAGCCGGAGATCTCCGCGACCGGCGCGTAATCCAGGTTGGTCAGGCCCGAGACCGCCGACAGGAACAGGTTCCACAGGCCGCGGGCGCGCGCCGACTCCTTCAGCCGCTCCATCACCGGCGGGTGGGCGTGCTCGCCGTGCTCGCGGAGGTAGGCCGCCCACTCCGGTTCGGCCGGGAAGACCTCCTCCCGCATGAACGCCCACATCCGCATCGTCGCGTTCTGGGCCGCGGGGCTCAGCGAGAAGTCCATGTCAGCTCCCCTCGGTGAGCAGCGCGAGTCCGTCGGCCGCGATCCGGTCGACCTCGCCGTCGATGTCGCCGAACTCCTGGCCGGCCATCGACCCGGCCTGCACCCGCGCCGCGATGCCCTGCGCGATCACCGCGGCCTTGAAATGGGCCAGCGCGACCCAGGCCGGCAGCTCGCTCAGGTCGGCGCCTGTCCGCTTCGCGTACCGTTCGGCCAGGTAGGACCGCGGCGGGAAGCCGGGCAGCATGGTCGGCGCGGGCGTCAGGACTGGTTTCACCTCGCCGGGCTCCCGCCAGTAGAACAGGAACAGGCCGAGGTCGGCCAGCGGCTCCCCCAGCGTCGCGAGCTCCCAGTCAAGCACGGCCTTAACGGCCAGCGGCATCTGCCTAGCCAGCAGGCAGTTGTCGATCCGGAAGTCCCCGTGGACGATCGCTCCACCGGGCCCCCGGGGCGGGTCGGCGCGGAGCTGGCGGCCGAGTTCCTCGACCGCCGGGACGTCCCGGCTCCTGGACCGCTCCCACTGTTCGCTCCACCGGCGCAGCTGCCGCTCTCCCAGGCCGGCCGGGCGGCCGAAACCGGACAGGCCCGCCGCGTCGGGATCGACGGCGTGCAGGTCCGCCAGGGTGTCCACCAGGACGTCGGCGATGGCGTGCCTGTCCTGCGCCGACTGCGCCCACCTGGCGGGCAGCGTGTCGCGGATGACGTACCCGTCGATCTTCTGCATCACGTAAAACGGCACGCCGATCAACTCGCCGACGTCCTCGAGCAGGATGGCCGGAACCGGGACGGCGGTGGGCGCCAGCGCGCGCTGCACCCGGGCCTCCCGGCCCATGTCGTGCGCCCGCGGCAGCAGCGGCCCGTCGGGCGGCCTGCGCAGCACCGCCTCGCCCGCGTCGCTGGTCAGCTCGAAGGTCAGGTTCGACTTTCCGCCCGAGACGAGAGAGGCCTCGAGCCGTTCCCAGCCGGGATCTCCCAGAGCCCGCGCGAGCGCGGGGCCGACGAGGTCGAGCCGGGTCAGGTTCTCGTACATCGGCTCCTTCCCAGCAGTGCCCCTTGGCTGACATTAGCGGTAGGAATGGGCCATGAACGACGCGGACGCCCAGCGGCGCAATCACTGGGTCAGCCACATCGCCCACCGTTGACGTGCCCGAGGACAGCCCCGCCCTGATCATGTACACCTCGGGCACCACCGGGCGTCCCAAGGGTGCGATGCTGTCCCACCAGAACCTTCAGTGACAGTCGCTCACGCTCATCCGGGCCTGGCGGCTCTTCGACGACCACGAGGTCAACCTGTGCGCGTCGCCGCTGTTCCACATCGCCTCCATCGGCGCCGGTGACCTGGTGCGGGCCGACGAGGAAGGCTTCCTGTACGTCGTCGACCGCGGCGCGCCGCACGAGCGCTGGGGCGAGTCCCCGGTGGCGGTAGCCGCGCTGCTCCCCGGCGCGTCGCTGACGCTCGGCGAGCTGCGCGAGTGGGGTGCCGCCCGGCTGGCCCGCTATAAGCTGCCGACCGTCCTGCACATGGTGGACACCCTGCCGCGCAACGCCAGCGGCAAGGTTATGAAGACGGCTCTGGGGAGCGGTTCGGCTGACTAGCCGCTCGCTACGAATGCATCGAGGGCGCGTACGAGAGGCCGATGATCGCACCCTCGCTTGACTGCAGTCGAGCGACAGTCTGTCCCCAGGGCTCGGTATGTGCCTCGTGTAGCAGCGTGAAGCCTTTCTCCTTCAACTCGTCCGCAGCGACTTGGACGGCGTCAGCGTCCGCGACCTCGAACTCGATGCTCACCTGCGGCACCGGTCGGTCAACTGGCCAGTGAGGGGCGCCGAAGCATGCCTGTGCAGCCTGGGTCAGGGGCCAGACGCCGAAGCTCTTACTACCGTCGATGTCTTCACTGTGCAGATAGTCGTCACCTTCCGACGCGGTGAGCGGCAACCCAAGTGCGTCTACGTACAACCTTCGGCTGACGCCGAGGTCAGCGGTGATCACTGCGACGCTCGTGATGAACTGCACATCCATGATGTCTCCTTCCGGGCATGATTCGACTGGTCCGGCGATCGTCTGGTCATCTGCGTCCGGTCACAAGAATGCTGAACTGTGGTGATCAGGATCAGACGGTCTCGGATTGAAGGATCTCCGCCACAGGGCGGCGGGCGCCGATGCGGGCCGGGATAGCGGTGAGGCCGGCCACCGCGAGAAGCATTCCCACGACCATGGCGACCAGCCACCAGGCTGGCGGGCTGCCCTGCGGCCCCCCGTTCTGGACCGCTGCGTACAGTGCGGTGCCTGCCGGGATGCCGATAAGGGCGCCGGCCAGCGCGGGAAGCAGTTGCGCGGTGGAAAGCCCGGCGACGGTCTGCTGCGGGGTGGCGCCGAGGGAGCGCGCGATCGCCGAGAAACGCCGTGCGTCCAGCACGGTTGCCCAGGTCGTGAAGATCGCGTTGGCGGCCGCGAGGATGACCATCACGACCGTTATGACGAGCAGCACCTCGCTGACCCGGCCACGGCTGGGATCCGGCGGTCCCGAGAACGGCCCGGACAGCCTGGAATCCAGGCGCACGGTGGCGTGGTAGATCAGGACGGCGACGATGGTTGTGGCCGTGACCGCGAGGCTGGCAGCGCTCAGCAGGACGCGGCGGGGCCGACGGGCCACCAGGCGCAGGCCCAGGAGCAGCGGCACCGGCAGCCAGGCCGAGATCTTGATCACAGCGGCCCGGCGCCGCGGCGGGCGCACCGCCCCGGCCAGCGCGGCCACCGTGCTGATGCGCGCGGCCCGCAGAGCAGGGAGGAGCGTTGACGCGATGGACACCGCGACCGCGGCTGCCGCCACGAGCAAGACGGTGGACCGGGTGAGCGCAGGCGGACCCGGGCTGCCGACCAGAGAAGCGCCCGGGCTGGTGAGCAGCGGGGCGGCCAGCCACCCGGCCGTCAGTCCGGCCGCCGCGGCGGCCAGCGCGACGACGAGGTGCTCGGCGAGCAGAACGGCTGCGGCCAGCGGCGGCGTGCCACCAGCTGCCTTCAGCAGGCCCACTCGTTTCTCCTGCTCGGCCATCCGCCCGCCGGCCACCACGGCGACGCTGGCCACCGCGAGCAGCCCGAGCAGCCAGCTGGCGGGCAATAGGACCTGCCGCTCCGATGCCACCAGCGTGGCCGCCGCATCACGAAGGCTCTGCCACGAGGTCAGTGGCGTCGCGCCTGATCCGGAGGGCGGCTGGTGCTGGCTCACGAACGCGGGCGCAGTGGCCGGATCGGCGAGCCGCAGGTTCAGGTAGTAGGTCAGAGGGTTGCCAGGCGTGGCCAGGCCACGGGCGGCCGTCTGCGTGAGCCAGACCAGGCCGGTATCGAAGGAACGCGGCCGGCCGCCCGGGCCGCTGCAGCCGCTGTAGAAGCACACCTGCGAGTAGACCGGGACCGCGGCTGTGACACCGATCCCTGCCACCTGGAATCGCCGGCCGTCCAGAGTGACATGGCCGCCGACCTGGACACCGAGTGCATCGGCGAAGGCACGCTCCACGACCACCCCACCGGGGCGCACCCAGGTCCCCTGGATGACCTTCGGCTGATCGACCGCAGCCCGCACCTCATCGCGTCCCTCCGCCATCACATCGGCCGTCATGCCGTGTGCCCGCAGCACGGGCCAGGCGATCGGGTACGGTCCGCTGTGCGCGATCACACCGGGAGCGTGGGCCAGCGCCGCGAAGCGACCCGAGCCGGTAAAGCCCGCGCTGCTTGCCACCACGTCCGGCCCGGCGGTCGCCGCCCTGGTCTGTTCGTAAGGGTGGCTGGTCACGCCGTGCAGGATGAGGCCGAGTGTGAGGGTGGCCATGGCTGCCGTGATCACGAGCAGCAGCAGCACGGCCTGGGCCGGGCGGCGCCGCAGGTCGCGGGCCGCGAGGCGGCGCACGAGCATGATCTGGCCCATGCGCTCAGCCCTCCAGCCCGGTGAAGTCAGCCAGATGGCCCGTGGTACCACCGGTAAGCCGCGTCTCATCCACGAACGCGCCGTCGCGCATGGAGATCAGCCGGTCCGCGGTGGCCGCGATCCGCGAGTCGTGGGTGACGATGACCAGTGTCTGCCCTGCCGCATGCAGCTTCTCGAACAGCCGCAGCACCTCCAGGGTTGAGTCGCTGTCGAGGTTGCCAGTGGGCTCGTCGGCCATGATGACGACCGGATCGTTGGTAAGGGCGCGGGCGATCGCGACCCGCTGCCGCTGGCCGCCCGACAGCGCCGAGGGCAGGAAGTTCGCCCGGTCGGCCAGCCCGACCTGGTCCAGCAAGCCCAGGGCCTGCCGCCGCGCCGCCCGCGGCGAGCGCCCGGCCAGCAGCGCTGGCAGCTCGATGTTCTCGGCGGCGGTCAGCTCATCCATCAGGTGGAAGGCCTGGAACACGAACCCGATCGCGTCGCGCCGCAGCCGGGCCAGCGCCTTCTCGCCCAGCTGATCGATGCGGTGCCCGTCCAGCCACAGTGCCCCGCCCGAGGGCCGGTCCAGCCCGCCCAGCAGGTGCAGCAGCGTCGACTTCCCGCAGCCGCTGGGCCCCATCACCGCCACCGTCTCCCCTGCGGCGACGTCCAGGTCGACCTCGTCGACCGCGCGGACCAGTGCCGCTTCCCGGCCGTACTCCTTGCGCAGGCCGCGGGCGCGCAGCATGCGGGTGCTGCCGGTGTCGCTCATGAATGGCTCCTTCGGCCGGTCCAGTTCCGTTCGCAGGCCTCCAGCCAGCGCAGGTCCGCCTGCAGCCGCAGCACGATGCCCTCCAGCAGCAGCCCGGCGTCCGAGCGGTCCGGCTCGGCCATCGCGGCGCGCTGGGCGTCCCGCAGCCGGTGCAGCAGCTCCCGGCGCTGCGCGTCCACGATGGCGATCGGGTCAGCCAGCCCGGCCGCCGCCGCCGCAATCAGTTTGAGGTGGAATTCCGCGAGGTCGGGCCGGGGCCAGCTCACCTCGGTGAGCCAGTCGGTGACGCGCTGCTGGCCGGCCGCGGTCAGTGCGTACATCTTGCGGTCGGGCCGGTCCGGCAACCCGGCTGAATGCTCGGCCGTCACCAGGCCCGCTTTCTCCAGCCGGGTGAGGGTGACGTAGATCTGCCCGGCGTTCATCGTGTCCCCTACCGGGCCCAGCGCCTGCTGCAGCCGCACGCGCAGCTGGTAGCCGTGCGACGGCTCCTTCGCCAGCAGCGCCAGCACCTCCTCCTGCTGCACGGATCCTCCTCAGCTAACGGTTATCTATATAGATAACCGTTGTATCGTTGGCTGTCAAGTTACAGGCCGCCGCATCACGACGTCAGCGGAGTCAGAAGGCCCGCTCGCCGCCCCCGCCGATTGATAGCCGGGCAATTTCCGGGACCAGGCGGCCGACCTCCGACCGTTGCTCCGGGCAGCGGATCCTCCGCCATTCACAGGCCTTCCAGGCCGAGACAGCGCAGAACGACCGCACCGCCCTGCCGCCCGGGGCCTCCGTCCGAGCGCTCTAGTCGATCGGTGCGCGCGGAGGTCCCCTCCGCGATGAGGAATCATCGCACTGGGTTACCGACCGGCCTTGCGCGTGCTTGGCGTTCTCGCAGCAACCAGGGAGGTGCGGCACATAGCCCTGTGCGTGGGCAACCGCAGGAACCAGCCATCAGCCACCTGCAGCGATGACCGAGGACTGGACAGCGGACAGCGCCTAAACACTGGCCATAACGACGGCAAGCTCCGGCTCTACCGGGCGCTGGCGGGATCGGTCCCGCGCGGCGAGAACCGCGTTGTCGAGGGCGCCGGGCACGCCTCCATCCACTGGAGCCATCCCGGCGCGGTTCTCCAGGCCATCCAGGACCTACTCGGCACGTGATTACGGCTGGTCGAGTGCGTAAGAGCCGTGCCGCACGGGTCCGTCGGGCTGATAGGTGGCGATGATGACGCCGGTGCTCGTGGTCGTGGCACTGGCGAGCCGCAGGGCGGCCGCCCTGGCGCCGTCGCGGAACAGTTTCTTGCCCGAGCCGAGGTGGACGGGGAAGTACAGCAGGCGGTACTCGTCGATGAGGTCGTGTTCGATGAGGGTATGAGCGAGCGCGCCGCTGCCGTGGACCTGCAGTTCGCCGCCGGGCTGTTCCTTGAGCTTGGTGACCTCGGCGACGACGTCGCTGCCGAGCAGCGAGGAGTTGTGCCAGTCCGCTGACGTCAAGGTCGTCGAGGCGACATGCTTCGGCAGCGCGTTGAGCTTCGCGGCGATCGGGTCGCCGGGATCGGTGACGTGCGGCCAGTGGCCAGCGAAGATCTGGTAGGTCCTGCGGCCGAGGAGGAACGCGCTGGCGTTGGCGAACCAGCCGGTCATGGCGGCGCCGAAATCCTGATCTCCGTAGGGGAACGACCAGCCGCCGTGGGCGAAGCCGCCGTCGGTGTCCTCATCGGGGCCGCCGGGCGCTTGCAGGACGCCGTCCAGGGTCAGGAAGGTGTGCAGGGTCAGCCGCATCGTGGTCTCCTTCGCGTATGCGCGGGTGCCGTCATCAGTCAGACGACCCGGTTCAGCCGGAATCATCGCGCCAGGCCACCAGCCGCTAGCCCCGGCGGCAGGTCATGTCGGCAATTGAAATATTCTCATATAGGAATATGATGTCGGTCATGGCGCGGGCAGCGACGACGGCGGACGCGTTCAACGCGGTGGCCGAGCCGCGGCGGCGGCAGATCCTGGATGCCCTCGCCGACGGGGAACGCCCTGTGAACGACCTCGCCGCGCTGCTCGGCCAGGCGCAGCCGCTGGTGTCCAGGCACCTGCGGGTGTTGCGGGAAGTCGGGCTGGTGGAGGTGCGCAGCGACGGGCGGCAGCGGATTTACCGGCTCAACGGCCGGCCGCTCCGGCCGATCTACGACTGGGTGAAGAACTACGAGCAGGCCTGGTCGCGGCGCTTCGGCGAACTCGATGCCGTGCTGGCGGAACTGATGGAGGCGGACGGAGATGACGGTGGCGGGTAACCGCGCAGCGGCGGTGACACTCCCGGCCGACACCCAGATCTTGATCACGCGCGAGTTCGACGCCCCCAGGCACCTGGTCTTCCAGGCGTGGACCACGCCAGAGCTCATTAGGCGCTGGTGGAGCGGCGGCCGGGGCGAGGTCACTACCGTCGAGGTCGACCTGCGGGCCGGCGGCAGGTGGCGCTACGTGCTGGTGGCCGACGACGGGACCGGAGCCGCCTTCCACGGCGAGTACCGGGAGGTCATCCCGGACGAGCGGATCGTGTCCACCGAGGTCTACGAGGACATCCCCGAAGCCGAAGCGGTGACCACGCTCACGCTCACCGAGACGGGCGGCGGCACCACCTTGACCCTGCTCGTGCAGCACGCCAGCCAGGAGAACCGCGACCGGCACCTGGAGTACGGAGACAGCCTGCAACAGGCGATGGACCGGCTCGAGCAGGCCGCGATCTCACTCCGGTGATCCCTGTCATCGACGAAAGAAAGGCTCACTATGGCCAGGCTCCTCTACATGGCGATCACGTCGCTCGACGGCTACGTGGCCGACGAGAAGGGCAACTACGACTGGGCGATGCCTGATGACGAGGTGTTCGGCTTCGTCAACGATTTCGAGCGGCCGGTCGGCACGTACCTCTACGGGCGCCGGCTGTACCAGGAGATGACCGGCTGGGAGACCGCGCATACCCAGGCCGGCCAGTCGTCCCTGGTGCTTGACTTCGCCCGGATATGGCAGGCGGCGGACAAGATCGTGTACTCCGGGTCGCTGGAGACCGTATCCACCGCCCGGACGCGGCTAGAGCGGGACTTCGACCCCGGATCCGTCCGGCAGGTGAAAGCCCGGGCCGCACGGGACATCACCGTGGGCGGCCCCGCCCTCGCCGCCGAGGCGATCAAGGCCGGCCTGGTCGACGAGTGCCACCTGATCATCTGCCCGGTGGTGGTGGGAGGCGGCAAGAAGGCCCTGCCCGGCGGTGTCCGCCTGCAGCTCCAGTTGCTGGACGAACGCCGTTTCAGCGGCGGCGTGGTCCACCTCCGCTACCGCATCGTGACCTAGGAGCCGGGGCCTGCGCTGCCGAGCAAGCGGCTGAGCGCGTCCGGGTCGGCGCCGTCGACCTCGAGGATCTTGGTTCGGCTCGCCGCCCCGGCGACCAGCGTCACGGCGCGGCGGCGCACGCCGAACGCGGCGGCCACGGCGGCCAGCGCCGCCTCGGTGGCCTTACCGTCCACGGCACGCGCGCTGACCCGGACGATCAGCGCGCCACCGCGCTCCCCGCCCACCCCGGGCCGCGCGGAGCCAGGCCGGACCCACACGGTGATCCGCATGACACCAGTGTGCCGTGCCGTGCCGTCAGCTAGGCCAAGCCGGGCCGGGCCGGGCCGGGCCGGTGGGATAGCCGGTCAGGCGGGCACGCCCTTCGCGGACACCGGCTCGCCGACGATCACCTCCGGCTCGGCGATGAGTTCTCCCAGCACCGGCGTGGCCGCGGCCATCGCATCGCTCCCCCGGTGGGCGGCGAAGGCATCGTCGTCGGCGTAGAGCTCGGAGACCCAGAACAGGTCGGGATCGTCCCTGGACTTGTGCAGGACATAGAGCAGCGTGCCCGGCTCCCTCTCGACCTGCTCGAACATGGGCTGGAACGCGGCGATCAGCTCCCCGGCCTTCCCTTGCTTCGCCTTGAACCGGGAGAGCAACGCAACCTTCGGCATCCGAGCGCTCCTCCGAGACGTGGAGCCGGGATCCCAACCTCAGCCGGATGACCCGGCCTTGGTCGCTACTTGGAGGACTTCGAGCCCGGCGACGTGTACAGGCACTGGCCGGGCAAGATTATCACCGAGTACGACCATCTCCTCTGCAGGTCTGGTAGGGCGGATCGTCACGTGCAGCTGGCTGGTCGGGTTCGTGGTGTAGCCGTGGTAACGCGGCGATCGCGCTGGCTGAGCGCGGGTGTGATCATCGGTCGTCTGTCTCGCGCCGTCCGTGCACGGCCTCAGCACCCTCCTCACCGCTTGGCGCCGGGGAGTCTTCAGCGGATGTGAGCCGCGAAGAACTGCCAGATGACCTGTGTGGCGTTCAAGGCCGTGGAGGGCGGGTCGGTGTGCAGGAGCCGCTGAGCCAGCCGGCTGGGGGTGGCTCCGTATCGTCTGACGCTCTGGCCCGCGGTCCGCATGGATGATAATTTAGGCAAGGTCCTTGTCAATGTCAAAACCGGCAGAATAGGCCCGTGAGTGATCCCTTTCCCAGCCATGCAGGACAGACCGTACCCGCACTTGTCCAGCTACTTGCGCGACAAAGCGCCGAGCGGCTACGCGCCGACTTCGCCGATCAGGGGATGGCAGGCCTGCGCCCGCTGCACGCGCTGCTGCTGATCCCCCTCCTCGGCGGCGGCCGACACGCCTCAGACCTGGCCGAGACCCTGGGTGTCTCCCGTCAGGCGGTGGCCCAGGTCGTCACCCGCCTTGAAGGAGACGGCTACCTCACGCGCATCACCGACCCGGGCGATGCCCGCGCCAGGCTCATCTGCCTTACCCCGCGCGGCCGCGCCGCGCTGCGCACGATGCGCGCCAGCGCCCGCGCCGTCGAAGACGACTGGCGCGAGCGCCTAGGCACCGGGCAACTGGCCAGCTTCCGCGACATGCTCGTCACGCTGCTGTCGGCCGCGCCCTGAAGCCGCGGGTGTCTAGCTGCCGGGCGCATCCGCCTTGCGGGCGACGCCGAAGATCCGGGGCGCGACCGGTGAGAAGGCAGCGGCGGGCGGGAAGCGGAAACCACGGCACCCCTCGATCGTGAATACCTCGCCGATGGCGGCTTGGGTCCGGCGCGAAGGCCACGTCGGCCAGATGGCCGGTCAGCTCGGTCGGGAAGTAGCCCGGGGCCAGGGCGTTGACCCGCACCCCATGATCGCCCCACTGGACGGCCAGGTGCCGGGTGAGATTGATCAGGGCGCCCTTGGTGGCGTTGTAGGCGGCCATCGGCGTGCGGGAGGCGACGATGCCGTACATGGAGGCAACATTGATCACGCTGGCAGCGGGCGCGGCGGCCCTCACCATTGGGTCCCGCCCAGCCGGCTTCCCGCGTAGCGGCGCCATCGCGGATCATCGGCGTTTCCGCGTCTGGCGCAATTGAGGCCGTCGCGTAGCTGGTCCGCGCCTGCACCAACGGCGCCTGCCCCGACCCCCCGGCATGCCCCGGCCCCCCGGCATGCCCCGCCGCCGCTTTCACGCATGCCCCGTGAGTCCCGCGCGCCCCGCCCCGGAACCCGGATCCACCCGCCCGCCCGCGGCAGCAGCCACGCCGATGTCACATCGGTGTTGCCCTGGCCACCTCGATGTCACATCGGCGTGGCTTCTTTTTCCGGGGTGAGTGCCATGCGGCGAGCGTCAGGCTGTTCCGGCAGCGGCTGAGGTGGCTGCGGTGGTGCCCCCGGCTGATGCGGCCGGCCCGCCAGGCGCCCGGGCCGCCGCCGGCGCGGACGGCGCGCAGCCGCACGATGGCCCGGGGCGCCGGGCAGGCCCCGCTGGCGCCGGCGATACCCAGCCAGCTGGCGACCCAGGGGGCGGCAGCCGCCCCCGGTGACGCCGGCGGCCACCGGCCAGCCGGCCCCCCGGAGCGCGGGGACAGTCCAGGCAGGATCCTGCCCACCTTGAGGCTTCAGGCACCCGGACATAAAGGAAACGAAGCCTGTTACCTGCCCGCAACACCGGAACCAGGACCACCCGGATCACCAGCACAACCCCCGCCACAGCACGCCAGCACCCCGCAGCTACCGCGGCACGCAGCACCTCACCCGGGAAAAGCCGCACCCGCGGAACATCGCCGCCGTCAGGCCCGGGAGCCAGCAGGACCGCGGCCGCGGACGGGCGGCAAAGCCATGATCGGGTCCAGGCGCCCACGCCAGAAGAGCCACGAGACAGCCTCCGTTTCCGCGGAGCGTTCCCGCGGAAACGCCCGGAGCCGTGAACCGCGCCCCTTTCAACCGCACGGACCAGCGATTACCGCCAGTCGTCAATGACGAAGGAGTCGCTGGTGCTGTAGCCGGGCTCGTTGGGGCGGTGCATGGTCACGCCCTGGAACTGCGGGCGGAAGCCCCGGCCGGCCAGCACCTGCCACGCGCGGTCGCGGCCGGCGTTAGCGCCGGCCACCAGGACCGACGCGCCCCGCTCGGCGGCTAGCGCGTGACATGCGTCGACCAGCAGGCCGAACCAGCGCTCCGCATCGGGACCGGGCCGGACGGCGCCGAACTTGACATAGCACGCGCCCGAGCCGGCCTCCGTGCCTGCGCCGACGTGACAGACAGCCACCCCTTGCAGGCCCGTGCCGTCGTCGACGAGAACGGTGTCCCCCAGCTGCTGCGCCCGCACGGACTCGATCTCCCGGCTGAGATCGAGTCCGGGATAGACCGCATCGGTGAGTTCCCCCACCGCCGCCATGACGCCGGGCAGGTCCGCGTCGCCGACCCCGGACAGCCGTACCCACCCCGAGCGGGAATCCGGGTTCACCGGACTGGACATGACGGCGGTGAGGAAGCGCGGCCAGAACCCGTATTTCTGGTACAGGCCCACGTGCTTGGCGCTCTGCGCGAAGGTGAACAGCCCGACGTGGCGGGTCTCCCACGCCGCGAACAGGTCCATGGTGGCGTCCAGCAGGCGCTGCCCGACGGCGCGGTCCCAGTATTCGGGGGCGACGGTCAGCGGGCCGAAGAAGCCGACGCTCCCCCAGTTGGTGGCGAAGTTCGATCCGGCCACGCGGCCATCGAGTTCCGCGGCCAGCGCGGCCCCCGGGTCCACCGTCCACCGTCCACCGGGTCCGGACGAGGTCCGCGTCGCCGAAGCATTTCTCCGGCTCGGGCATCCCGAGGAAGGTGCCGAACGCAACCCGGCAGATCCGGTCGGCTTCGTCCAGGTCCTCCGCCGCGAGCGGGCGGACACGAACCTCTGCGGTATAAGGCACGCTCGCCCCCATCACGTTAACGATCAGCCACCACCGGCATGGTACGGCGCTCAGGCAACGGTCGCCGGCCCGGGCTCGACGCAGAACTCGTTGCCCTCCGGATCCTGCATGACCGTGTGATGCTCGTAATGCCGCACCACGGTAGCCCCGAGTCCCACCAGCCTGGCCACCTCGGCCGTGACCGTCCCCGGCGCGCGCAGGTCGAAGTGCATCCGGTTCTTGGCCGTCTTGCCCTCCGGGACCCGGATGAACCAGATGTTCGGGCCACCCCAGCCGGCCGCTTCCACGAACGCCTTGTCGGCGGTGGAATCCTCGTCCACGTCCGAACCCAGCGCGGCCGCCCAGAACGCGGCCAGCGCGCGGGCATCCGCGGCGTCGAACGAGACCGCCTTGATGACACTCGCCATGACCCGGACAATAGCGGACCCGGCTGACCCGGGCGATCAGTGTCCGGACATGCCACCGTCGACGGCCAGCGTGACGCCGGCAATGTAGGACGAGGCGGGGCTGGCCAGGAACACGACTACGGCGTCGAGTCGGTCTGCACGGCGAGCGCGGACCGCCCCAGCTTCTCGATCTCGCGGCTTACGGCCTCCAGCCCGGCCCGGCGCCGGGCCGCCAGCACCACGTCGGCCCTGGCCTGGGCCAGCGCGACGGCGAACCCCGCGCCGAGGCCGCTGCTGGCCCCGGTGACCAGCGCGACCTTCCCGGCCAGCGAGAACCGCTCGAGCACAGGAACGTCGGGCTCGCTCATGGATTCCCGTGCCGTTGCCTGGCCGCCTCACGCAGGACATTCTTCTGTATCTTGCCGGTGGACGTCTTCGGCAGGTCACCGAACTCGATGCGCTTGGGCACCTTGTACCTGGCCAGGCGCTCGCGTGCGTAGTCGGCCAGCGCGCCGACGCCGACGTCCTCGCGCAGCACCCCGAAGGCGACGGCACCTCGCCCCAGCGCTCGTCCGGCACCCCGACGACGGCGCTTTCCACCACCGCGGGATCCGGTCGGCGAAGACCGCGGCCGAGCGGTCGAGAAAGGACGCGGGCGTCAGCGGCGCGAAGGTGAACTCTGCCATCTAACTGGCCTTTCCCGCGCCTGGTCTCTTATGCACCCCGGACCGTTCGGCACGTAAGACCTTTTTGACCAAACGGACCGGGTGCGCGCCCGTGTTTTTTGAACCTGTTCAAAAGCCGCGGCCGGCGCCCGCGGGCTCGGCTTGCTCCTGCTTCCGGTGCCGGCCGCTGCTCGCGTCGGCCAGGGCCGCGTCGAGCAGGGCCTCGGCCGCCGCGCGGGCGGCCGTGGTGACGCCGGCTCTGTGTTGCACCTCTTCGGCGTCCAGGCTCGCGGTCAGCATCGCGCCGTCGTAGAGCAGGTGGATCTGGCTGGCCAGCAAGCCCGGGTCGGGCGCCCCAGCCGCGGCGGCCAGTTCGCGGAGAAAACCGCGGAGCCAGCGGCGGTAGGTCGCTTGGCATAGCCACCTCCTGGACAGACCAGTCAGTCTGTATTAGCCGAGCGCGGAAACCGGGCTCGGTTCATCACTTACCGTCGTCCGCCGACTGCTGCTGGAGGCAAAACCTTGCCAATTTGGCCGGGCCGGGGGCATAACCCGCGCATTGCGGGTACGGCAGCAGGTATGGCCTAGGTCACGCACCGGGTCCCGCCGCACGACCGGATATAAGGCAATTCAGCAGCGGAGCGCAAGCTCCGCCCAGGAGGCGACAACGTGAAACCGTTCGTAGTCAACCGGCATGGCCGCCTGGTGTTCCCCGCTAATTTCCTCGGCGACCTGGACTTCTCGGTGCTGGAGACGCTGGAACAGTTCACCGCGGTGATCGGCCGGGACTTCGAGGCGAAGGCACCGACCGGGACTGACATCCTGGCCCGCGTCGAATCCGGCGCCTACCCGGGGCGCTTCGAACTGCTCCGGGATCTGGGCCAGAACCTGTACTGGGTCAACCGGTACGCGATCACCATGTTCGACAAGCGGCCGACGCGCTGGCGCGACCTACCTAAGCGCCGCGACGACGTCTTCCTGCCGGTGCTGACGCCGTGGGAGGACAGCGAGCGGAAGGTGGCCGCGGTCGAGCGTGCCTTCCAGGCGCTGCCGGCCACATGGGACATCGACACCGAGAACAAGGTGTTCGACTTGATGTTCGGCCTGTTCCGGACCAAGCTGCACCACGCCACGGAACTGCCCGCGATCAAGCCGACGGTGGCCGAGTTCCTGGACCAGCCCGAGGCGCTGACCTTCGTCATGCCCGAATACGACCCGGACTACCCGGTGTTTCGGACCGAGGACATCCTCGACGCCCACGAGGAGGTCCCGGAGCTGGAAGCGCTGATGCGCTGGGCGATGGTGCTGCACAATCAGTACCCGTGGGACCGCTCCCGCACCGAACTGCGCGGGCCGGGCGAGATCGGCGACGACGACTTCGTGGTCGCCTTCCACCCGCGCACCCGGGACGTGATGGCGTTTATCGAGCGGGTGAAGCAGTCGGCTTCCTCGGGTCAGGGCGCCCTCAGCGGCCAGGGCACCGCGGACCAGGCCGGCGTGGCCAGGCCCGAGACCATCGAGGCGGTCGAGCCCGCCGCGCCCTATCCCCCGGTGCGGGTGCGGGAAGCGTTCGCGGTCCAGCCGAAGCTCGAGGCGCTGGCGATCGTGCGCGGCGAGCACGTCTGCGCCAACGCCGACGTCATCAGGAACGCCAGCTTCTCCTGGTCGCCGATGAGCGCCGGCGAGATCGCCGCGAAGACCGGCATCGAGCAGCGCCGCTACACCAGCCGGGAGCCCGAGCAACTGGCGCTGCCCGCCGCCCGGGCCGCGCTGGCCAAGTCAGGGCGTGACCCCGCCGAAATCGGCGCGGTGCTGGTCAGCACGTGCACGAGCAACCGGCAGATCCCGTCGATGGCGTGCTGGCTGTCCGGCGAGCTCGGCCTGCAGCAGACGCACGCCTCGATCGACATGGTGGCGGCCTGCGCGGGACTGCCGTACGGGCTGGCCGAGGCCATCCGCCAGCTCCAGGAGGTCAGGCGGCCCGTCCTGCTGGTCTGCGTGGAGAAGTTCTCGGACAAGATCGGCAGCGTCCGCACCTCGCGGATGATCTTCGGGGACGGGGCCGCGGCGATGGTCCTCAGCCCGGCGGCCGCCGGGGTTACCGGGGACGTCGAGGTGGTGCAGACCTACGCGAGCGGGCCGCACAGCGAGGTCAACTCGATCATCTGGCCGAACCGGGAGTTCGACGGCGACATCACCGTGTACGGTCCGGAGGTGAAGGCACTGGTCCAGCGGTATCTGCTGCAAATGCTCGGCGAACTCGGCGACCAGCCAGATCCGGACGAACCCGAGAACCCGGCGCGGACGCTGCTCGAGAGCATCGAGCTGATCATCCCGCACCAGGCCAACAAGACGATGATCCTCAACCTGGCGGGCAAGGCCGGGCTCTCCGCCGGCCAGCTGTACTTCAACGTCGAGAGGATGGGCAACGTGTCCGCAGCGAGCATCCCCATTGCGGTCTACGACGCCGTGCGCGACGGGGTGATCACCCGGCCGACGCGGGTGTTCGCGCCGGGATTCGGGGCCGGCGCCGTCGGCGGCTACGCGGTGATGCGCGTCGACCCGGCGATCGTCGCGGACGAGGTGGTGCTCGACATCCTCCAGGACGCTGCCCAGTCCGCGCCCGGTCAGGGCAGCGTCGGGCGGATGGCCGGGAGCACCAGCGACGACATCCGCACCGCCTTCGGTGACTAGCCCATGAGCCCTTTCGCCTTCCAGCGCGTCGCGATCGTCAACCGGGGCGAGCCGGCCATGCGGCTGATCAATGCGATCCGGGAGTGGAATGCCGAGGGACGTCCGGCCCTTCGCGTGATCGCCGTCTACACCGCCGCCGACCGGCGCGCGACATTCGTCCGCGAGGCCGACGAGTCGGTGCTGATCGGCCCGGACGAGGCCGACGCCGCCTTTGCCGGGAGTCCCTACCTGGACTACGCGGAGCTTGAACGCGCGCTGCGGGCCTGCCGGGCGGACGCGGTCTGGCCGGGCTGGGGGTTCGTCTCGGAGAAGGCCGAGTTCGCGGAGCTGTGCGACCGGCTGGGCATCACCTTCATCGGCCCGTCGGCCGAGGTCATGCGCCGGCTCGGCGACAAGATCGAGTCCAAGCTGCTGGCCGAGCAGGCCGGCGTGCCGCTCGCACCGTGGAGCGGCGGCCCGGTGGCCGACCTGACAGCGGCCCGCGCGGCGGCCGAGTCGATCGGCTATCCGCTGATGGTCAAGGCCACCGCGGGCGGCGGCGGCCGCGGCATCCGGCTGGTCCAGTCGCCCGAGGACCTCGACGAGGCCTTCGAGCGCGCCAGCTCGGAGGCGTCGAAGACGGCTGGGGACGCGACGGTCTTCCTGGAGCGGGCGATCCGCGGCGGACGGCACGTCGAGGTGCAGGTCGTCGCCGATGCCGAGGGCACCGTGTGGACGCTGGGCGTCCGGGATTGCAGCGTGCAGCGGCGCAACCAGAAGGTCATCGAGGAGTCCGCCTCGACCGCGCTGGACGCGGAGCAGGAGAAACTGCTGCGCTCCCACGCAGCCGAACTGGTCCGGGCGGCCGGCTACGTCAACGCCGGGACGGTGGAGTTCCTCTACGAGCCCAGCCAGAAGCTGCTGTCGTTCCTCGAAGTGAACACCCGGCTGCAGGTCGAGCACCCGGTCACCGAGGCCACCACCGGCGTCGACATCGTCAAGCTGCAGCTGCACATCGCGGCGGGCGGCACGCTGGCGGAGATCGGCGCCCTGCTCGATGAAGTCACGGGCGAGCCGGCCGCGCGCGGGCACGCCATCGAGGCCCGGCTCACCGCCGAGGACCCGGAGCGTGACTTCGCGCCCGCCCCGGGCCTGATCGAGCACCTCGCCCTGCCGACCGGCCCCGGCATCAGAGTCGACACCGGGGTGGCGCCGGGAGACGTCATCCCCCCGCAGTTCGACTCGATGATCGCGAAGGTCATCGCCTGGGGCCAGGATCGCGCCGAAGCCCGCGCCAGGCTGTCGCGCGCGCTCCGCCAGACCGCCACGGTCATCCGGGGCGGCACCACCAGCAAGGCGTTCCTGCTCGACCTGCTCAACCGGCCTGAATTCGTCCGCGGCGAGATCGACACGACCTGGCTGGATGCGATGGTGGCCGACGGTTACGCGCCGCCGCGGCGGGTCGACGTCGCCCTGCTGGCCACCGCCTTCGAGGCCTACGAGGCGCACGCGCGGCGCCAGCAGGACCGCCTGTTCATCTCGGCCGAGCGCGGGCGGCCCGAGGTCGGACACGAGACGCAGTACCAGGTCGATGTGCGCGTGGGCGGTGAGGCCTACCGGCTCCGGGTCTGGCGGCGCCGCCCCGTCCGGTACCAGGTCGAGCTGGACGGCCGTTCGGTAGAAGTCGATGTCGAACGGTCCGGCCGGTTCGAGCTCAGGCTGGGCGCCGGCGGCCAGACCTTCGACGTGCTCTCGGTCGCGCAGGGCCCGGACTACCTCGTCGAGGTCGACGGCGCGGTGCACCGGATCTCCGGCGGCGAGGCCGGGCTAGTCCGCGCCCCGGCCCCGGCCATGGTGGTGGCCATCCCGGTCGCGGTCGGCGACGAGGTCGCCGAAGGCGACGTGGTGGCCGTCGTGGAGAGCATGAAGCTGGAAACCTCGCTGCGCGCCCCGGCGGCCGGCCGGATCGCCGAGCTGTTCGCCGACGTCAACTCCCAGGTGGAGAGCGGCGCCAAATTGCTCCTGATCGAGCCCGCGGCGGATGAGGTTGATGGGTCCGCGGAGCCGGAGCCCGGGGTCCGGGCTGATCTGGGCGCGCTGGCCGCCACGGCCGGCGACGACGCCGATCCAGTCGAGACAATCTGGGGCGCCGACGACGCGCTGGTGACCCTGCGCTCCCTGGTGCTCGGCTTCGACGTCGACGAGGCCGAGGCCAGGCGGCAGCTGCAGCGGCTGGCGGCCGCGCGAGCCGAACTGCCCGACGACGACCCCCGGCTGCTGGCCGGCGAGGCCGCAATCCTGCAGATCTTCGCCGACGTGTCCGCGCTGTGGCGCAACCGCCGGGTGCCGGACGAGTCGCAAGCCGACGACGAGGCCGCCGTCGACGCCGAGGCCGCCCGCAACCCGCAGGAGTACATGCATGCCTACCTGCGCTCCAGGGACGCCGACGCGGAGGGCCTGCCCGAGTCCTTCCGCCTCAAGCTGCGCCGGACGCTGGCCCACTACGGCGTCGCCGACCTGGAGGATTCGCCCGGCCTGGGCCCGGCGCTCTACCGGATCTTCCTCGCCCACCGCCGCGCGGCGGCGTACGTGCCGGTCGTGTCGGAGCTGCTGCAGTGGCGGCTGGGCCACCCGGAATCACTGCAATCCGAGTCGCTGCTCGACACGGTGTTGCTGCCGGATGGCCGCGACGGTTACCGGCGGATGATGGACCAGCTGGTCTCGGCCACCCAGCTGCGGCACCCGGCGATCGGCGACCTGGCCCGCCAGGTCCGCTACCGCTGCTTCGACGCCCCGCTGATCGCCGCCGAGCGGAGGCAGGCTCAGCAGCGGGTACGCGCCGAGCTCGACCGCCTCTCACCGGACCCCGACGCCAGGGCGGCCCAGATCGACGCCATCGTCGCCGCGGGCGATCCCATCCTCGGCGTCTTCGCCGAACGGCACCACCCCGTCATGCTCGAGGTGATGACCCGGCGGTACTACCGGATCAGGCCGCTGCGGAACGTCCAGGTCGCCGAGCGGAGCGGCCGTCCGCTGCTGACCGCCGAGTACGACCACGACGGACACGACTACCTGATCATCGCGACCGTGGCCGGCGCCGGGGAAAGCGCGGCCGGGACCGGCCTACCCCAGCTGATCGACGCGCTCCCGTCCGGCCGGACCGTGCTGGTCGACCTCTACGTCACCTCCCAGACGCCCGAGGACGAAGGCAACGGCGACCCGGACGCCCGCGCGGAGCGGATCCGCGGCAAGCTCGGCCCTATCCCGCCCGCCGTCGCCCGGGCCGCGGTCGCGGTGCGCCGCGCCGACGGGACCGAGAGATACGACCCGACCTGGTTCACCTTCTACGGCGGGCCGGACGGGGAGGCGGTGGAGGACCGGACGCAGCGCGGCTTGCATCCGCTGGTGGCCGAACGGCTGGGCTTGTGGCGGCTCTCCGGGTTCGAGCTGACCCGGCTGCCCGCGGCTCCGGACGTGCACCTGTTCCGCATCCGGGGCCGCGAGGTGCCCGATGACCAGCGGCTCATCGCGCTCGCCGACGTGCGCGACCTCACCATCGTGCGCGACGACTCCGGGCGGATCACCGGCCTGCCGCAGATCGAGCGCACCCTGGACGCCTGCCTGGACAGCCTGCGCTCGGTCCGGTCCGCCGACCGCGAGCTGGCCAGGCTCGACTGGAACCGCGTCCAGCTGTACGTGTGGCCGGCCGTGGACGCACCGCTCGCCGAGCTAGACCAGGTCATCCGGTCGCTTGCGGCGCGCACCGGGGCGCTGGGGCTCGAGCAGGTGCTGGTGCAGTTCCGCGATGCCGAGTCCCGCGAGCTGATGCTGCGGATGTCCCGCCCGCCTGGGGCCGGATTGACGCTGCGCATCACCGACCCGCCACCCGATCCGCTGCGCGAGCTGAACGCCTACACGCAGAAGGTGATCAGGGCGCGGCGCCGCGGCACCGTCTACCCCTACGAGCTCATCCCGCTGATCACCCGCTCGCCGGATCAGGGCCCGGATGCGGGCCGAGCCCCCGGCACGTTCACCGAGTACGACCTGGACGAAGCCGGCGCGCCGGTGCCGGTGGACCGAGAACCCGGGCTGAACACCGCGAACCTGGTACTCGGCGTGGTCAGCACGCCGACCAGGCGATATCCCGAGGGGATGCGTCGGGTCGTCCTGCTGGGCGACCCGACGCAGGCACTGGGCGCGCTGGCCGAGCCGGAGTGCCGCCGCGTGCTCGCCGCCATCGACCTGGCGCGGCAGATGCACGTCCCGGTGGAGTGGTTCGCCATCTCGGCCGGGGCGAAGATCTCGATGGACTCCGGCACCGAGACCATGGACTGGATCTCCCGGGCGCTGCGCGGCATCGTCGAGTTCACTCAGGACGGCGGCGAGATCAACGTCGTGGTGACCGGCATCAACGTCGGCGCCCAGCCGTACTGGAACGCCGAGGCGACGATGCTCATGCACACCCGGGGCGTGCTGATCATGACGCCGGACTCGGCCATGGTGCTGACCGGGAAGCAGTCGCTCGACTATTCCGGCGGCGTCTCGGCCGATGACAACTTCGGCATCGGCGGTTACGACCGGATCATGGGCCCGAACGGCGAGGCCCAGTACTGGGCGCCCGATCTGTCCAGCGCGATCGACGTGCTGCTGGCGCACTACGAGCACACGTACATCGCCGCGGGCGACCGCTTTCCCCGGCCGGCTCCCACCAGCGACCCAGCCGACCGGGATATCTCCGCGTCGCCGCACGCCGCGCCGAGCAGCGAGTTCAGCACGCTCGGCGAGATCTTCGACCCGGCGAGCAACCCCGAGCGCAAGAAGCCCTTCGACATCCGCGCGCTGCTGCACGGCGTGGTCGATTCCGACCACAAGCCGCTGGAGCGCTGGGCCGACATGGCCGACGCCGAGTCGGCGGTGGTGCTCGACGCGCACCTCGGCGGCCAGCCGGTGGAGGTGATTGGCTTCGAGTCGCGGCCGCTGCCGCGGCACGGGTTCTGGCCGGTGGACGGCCCGTCGCAGTGGACGGCCGGCACGCTGTTCCCCCGCTCTTCGAAGAAGACCGCGCGGGCGATCAACGCCGCCAGCGGGAACCGCCCGCTGGTGATCCTGGCCAACCTGTCGGGATTCGACGGCTCACCGGAGTCGCTGCGCCAGCTCCAGCTGGAGTACGGCGCCGAGATCGGCCGCGCGATAGTCAACTTCGACGGCCCGATCGTGTTCTGCGTGGTCTCCCGCTACCACGGCGGGGCGTTCGTGGTGTTCTCCGGCACGCTCAACGAAAACATGGAGGTCGCCGCAGTCGAGGGTTCCCACGCCTCGGTGATCGGCGGCGCGCCCGCCGCCGCGGTGGTGTTCGCCGCCGAGGTCAGGAAGCGCACCTCCGCCGATTCCCGGATAGCCGACCTGCAGGCCGCGATCGCCGAGGCCACCGCCAACGGCGCCCACGACGAGGCGTCCGCGCTGCGGGCCAAGCTGGCGTCGGTATGGCCGGCCGTGCACGCGGAGAAGCTGGGGCAGCTGGCCGACGAGTTCGACAGCGTGCACAGCATCGAGCGGGCCCGCGAGGTGGGTTCGGTGCAGGCCATCGTCCCGGCGGCGCGGCTGCGCCCCTACCTCATCGACGCGGTGCAGCGGGGCATGCGCCGGACCCTGGCCGCGGACGGTCGCGAGTAACGGCCACCCGCCCCCCGCCACCCGCAACCCGCCACCCGCAATGATCATGTGCCAAAAGGCTCCGGAACTGACGCTCTTGGGCACATCATCATGGGATGGGAGTCGAGCTTCGGTTCGGGGTGGTCAGCGAGTCGGTCCGGCCGGGCCGGGCCTGGCTTGATTTCGCGCGCCAGGTGGAAGGTGATGGGGTATCGGCGCTGCTGATCCGCGACCACTTCTCGGCCGGGGCGTTCGGCCAGCAGCTGGCTCCGTTCAGCGCCCTGGCCGCGGCGGCCGCGGTGACCGAGCGGCTGCACGTGGGCACGATGGTGCTGTGCAACGACTTCCGGCATCCCGCGATCGTTGCCCATGAGGCGGCCAGCCTGCACCACCTGTCTGGCGGCCGCTTCGAGCTCGGCCTCGGAGCCGGGTGGTACCAGCCCGAATACGACGCCGCGGGCATCCCGTTCGACCCGCCGGGGCAGCGGATCAGCCGGCTGGAAGAATCCCTGGCCATCATCGGCGGGTTGCTGGATCGCCGGCCGGTTCACCACCAGGGCCCCTCGTACCGGGTCGACGGCCTCGACCTGGACGTGCTCCCGGCCCAGCATGGTCGCCCGCGCCTGCTCATCGGCGCCGGCGGCCCGCGGATGCTGCGCATCGCCGCCCGGCACGCCGACACGGTAGGACTGCTGCCGGCCCCGATCAAGAGCACGGACGACGCCGATGACCCGGGCGACCGGATGCCGGCCGCACTGGAGAGCAAGATCGCCACCCTGCGCGCGGCCGCCGGAGACCGGTTCGGACGGCTGGAACTCAGCGCGTTCGCCACCTTCACCATCACCAGCCGACGGCGCGCCGGCACCGAGGAGCTCATCGCCAGCCGCGGCTGGGCGGTAACTGACGTGGAGACCGTGTGGGACATGCCGACGGTGTTCATCGGCAGCGCCGCCCAGATCCGTGATGACCTGCGCGCCCGACGCGACCGTTTCGGCCTGTCCTACCTGATCAGCTCCGATCGCGACCTGCCCGTGCTCGCGGAGATAATCGCCGGCCTCTAGAGGACCCGCAGTGAGTACCGTCTCGTTCAACACCGGCTGGCTGTTCGGCCCGGCCTCGGCGGACAGCGACCTGCCGGGTTTCGACGACAGCGGCTTCGCCACGGTGACCTTGCCGCACACGGTGACGCCGCTGTCCTGGCAGGACTGGGACCCGTCGGCCTGGGAACGGACGTGGATGTACCGCAAGCACTTCGACGCGCCGCCCGGCACCGGTGGCAGGCGGGTGTTCGTGGACTTCGGGGCCGCCATGACCCGCGCCACGGTGACCCTGAACGGCGTCGAGGTGGCCGATCACCTGGGCGGTTACCTGCCGTTTAGCGCCGAGATCACCGGCCAGCTGCGGCCACGCCGGAACGTGCTCGCGGTCAGGCTGGACTCCGCCTTCAACCTCAACGTGCCGCCGGACCGGCCGCCGCCGCACGCCAGCACCTCCGTGGACTACTGGCAGCCGGGCGGGATCTATCGCGACGTCCGGCTGCGGGTGGTGTCGCAGGCCTTCCTGGCCGACGTGTTCGCCAAGCCGGTCAACGTCCTGGACCCCGCCGCCCGGCGGGTGGTGGTCCAGGCCACGGTGGACGCCGCGCCAGTATCGACGGAAGCTGTACCGGCGGAAGCTGTACCGGCGGAAGCTGTACCGGCGGAAGCTGCTGCGCACGTCGCGGTCTCGCTGCTCGACGGCGGCCGGCCGATCGCCTCGGCCCGGGTGCCGGTGGTGATCACCGGGGCGGGCCAGGTGACGGTGACCGCCACCCTATCCGGGCTTGAGGGCATCAGCCTGTGGGATACCGACCGTCCGCAGCTGTACACCGTGGCGGCGAAGCTGTTGGCGGGCGAGCGCACGGTGCATGAGCACCGGGTGCGGACCGGGTTCCGCGAGGCCAGGTTCTCACTCGACGGGTTCTATCTCAACGGCCGCCGGGTCAAGCTGTTCGGCGTGGACCGGCACCAGTTCTTCCCGTTCGCCGGCGGGGCGATGCCCGCCCGGGTGCAGGCCAGGGACGCCGAGATCATGCGGCGCGAGCTGAACTGCAACATGGTGCGCTGCTCGCACTATCCGCAGTCGGAGGCCTTCTACGACGCCTGCGACGAGCTCGGGCTGATGGCCTGGGAAGAGGCCCCGGGATGGGGCTACCTGGGCGATGACTCCTGGCTGGCGCTGGCTTACCGCGACATCGGGGAGATGATCGTCCGGGACCGCAACCACCCGTCGATCATCATCTGGGGCACCCGGCTCAACGAGACCCCCAACGACACCGCGTTCTACACCAGCACCAACGAGCTCGCGCACTCCCTGGACGATTCGCGGCCGACGGCCGGCGCCATGGCCGGGCTGCGCCTCACCACCGACTACCAGCAGGACGTGTTCGCCGAGGACGACTACTCCTCGGTCACCGACGCGGCGGGCGTCAAGCAGCCGATCCTGCAGCCGCCGGTAGACGGGGCCGGGAAGCCGTATCTGGTCAGCGAGGCGGTCGGCACGCTATCCGGGCCGGCCATCTACTACCGCCGCACCGACCCGCAGGCCGTCCAGCAGGGGCAGGCGACCGCGCACGGGCGGGTGCACGACATCGCCGCCTCCGACGACCGCTACTGCGGCCTGCTCGCCTGGTCCGGGTTCGACTACCCGTCCGGCAGCGGCAATCAGTACCGGGGCGTGAAGTACACCGGCGTGGTCGATGAGTTCCGGGTCCCCAAGCCCGGCGCCGCCATCTACCAGGCGCAGGCCGACCCGCGGGTCCGCCCGGTGATCGCGCCCGCGTTCTACTGGCATTTCGGCCCGGTGTCCCCCGTCACCGCCCTGCCGGCCGCGATGATCTGCGCCAACCTCGACCGGCTCGAGGTGTACGTCGGCGGCGCGCACTTCGCCACCGTCACGCCCGATACCGCTGGCTACGGACACCTTCCTTACCCGCCGTCGTTCGTCGACTTCAGCGCGGTCGACGGCTCCTCCCGGCCCGAGCTGCGCATCGACGGCTACCTCGGTGCGGTCAAGGTCGCCTCCCGGTCGCTGGCTTCTGACCCGTCCGGCGACGTGCTGTGGCTGGCCGCCGACGACGCGGAGATCGACGGCGACGGCGCGGACGCCACCCGGCTGGCGTTCCGCGCGGTCGACCGCTACGGCGCGCCACGCCCGTACGTCGCGGGCCCGGTCACCTTCGACGTCGCGGGCCCGGCGGTGCTCATCGGCGACAACCCCTTCGACTTCGCCGCCGCGGGCGGCGCCGGCGCCGTCTGGATACGCTCGCGGCCCGGCGCTTCCGGCCCGGTTACCGTCCAGGCCAGCCATCCCGGCCTGGGCCGCGCGGTCGCGAGCGTCCGGGTCCGCGAGGCGCGAGCGGATGACCGGGCGGGAAACCCGGACCGTTCGGGATAAAACCCCGGGCCGCCTAGCCTGCACACTCGGACCGCAGCAGCCCCATGAGGATGAGGTCTTTCCAGCCGTCCGGGTACAGTTCGGCTTCCCGCCGGACTCCTTCCCGGCGGAAGCCGCAGGCCAGGTAGCAGTTGATGGCGCGGGTATTGGCGGCCAGCACCTCCAGCTGGATCCGGTGCAACCCCAGGGCGCCGAAGCTCCAGGCCACGACCAGCCGCGTTACCTCACGGCCCAGGCCCCGGCCGCGCAAGGCGGCGACGAACAAGCCCACCGTGTAGGTCGCGCAGTGCTGATCGGCGCCCACGCGGAGCCCGGCGCTGCCGATGCAGTGGCTGTCGTACTCGACCGCCCACGCGGAGCCGTCCGCCAGGCCGTGACCTCCGTTCAGGCCAGTCGGTTAGCGGCCGCGATTCCTTTTCTGATGCTGGCCGGTCTTCATGGCCAAAAGCAACCGCGGAGGTAGTTGTGCGCAAGGTCATTGAATCCACCCTGGTCTCAGCCGACGGCGTGATCGGCGACCCGCCCGCCTGGGCCATGGAATACCGCGACGCAGAGGTTCAGCAAGAGGCACTGGAGCGGCTCGCGGGGACCGAGGCGATGCTGATGGGGAGAGGGACGTACGAGCTCTTCTCGGCCGTCTGGCCCGGCCAGATCGGCGACTTCGCCGACCGGATGAACAGCATCCGCAAGTACGTCTTCTCCTCGACCCTGGAGCAGGCCGACTGGAACAACTCGACCGTGGTCAGGGGCGACGCCGTGGCCGAAGTGGCCAAGCTCAAACAACAAGACGGCCGGGACCTCGCGCTCTACGGGCACGGCCGCCTGGCGCAGACGCTGCTCGAGCGCGGTCTCGTCGATGAACTCCGGCTCTCGATCCATCCCGTCATGGTGGGCAGCGGCCAGGTGCTGTTCCGCGACGGGCAGAAGCAGGCCCTTAAATTCGCCGGAGCGAAGACCTTCGGCACCGGCGTCGTGGTCCTGACGTATCAGCCGTCGGGGAGGCAGGCATGAACGAGCTCGCAGGCAAGGTAGCCCTGGTGACTGGAGGCAGCCGCGGAATCGGGGCGGCGATAGCGCGACGGCTGGCCCGCGACGGGGCCGCGGTGGCCTTCACCTACGTTGCCTCCGCCGACAAGGCGCAGGCGGCCCTCCCGTTATACATCTCTAGTTACAAAATATCTAGTGATGGATTATCCAGTGCTGGAGCGCATGGGATGGCGGGCGCCTAGCCCGGCGGGGCGGCTGGCGGCGCGTCGAGGCCGTGGTCGGGGAGGGCGGGCGCGACTATCCAGAGCACCTGGGCGCGGCCCGCCCGGGGGGGCACGTGGAAGGTGTGCTCCATGTTGGCCGGGAAGGTGAAGGCGTCGCCCTGATCGAGGGTGATCTGCTCCCCGGCCACGGTGACCTGCAGCTGCCCGGCCAGGATGAAGACGAACTCTACGTCGGCCGGCAGTGAGTAGGGCTCTTTCCCGCTCCCGCCGCCGGGCTCGATGTCGCTGAGGATGGCCTGCACGCGCTTCTCGCCGGACGGCGTGAGCAGGTATTCCGTCATCTTCCTGCCGCCGAAATTGATCGGCGGGCGGACATCGTGGCGGACCACCTCTCCCTTGGGCGCCTGGAACAGCGAGCCCACGGAGACGCCCAGCGCGTCACAAAGCCGGATGAGCGAGGCCACCGAGATGTTGGCGAGGTCCCGCTCCAACTTGGACACGAAGCCCTTGGTCAGTCCGGCCTGCTCGGCGACTTCGGCCATGCTCATGCGGGCGGCGAGCCTGGCCGCCTTCAGCTGGGCGCCAATGTGCGTGCCGTCAGGAACCGCATCCGGCGCGCCGTCCCCCCTGCTGGCGCTGGGCACTGGCCCTCCCTTGAGGAAACTCCCGGATTATTTATGAAACAAAGGTTGACTAACAGGAAACCCATAGCAATCATAACTCGCGAGGCAGGTCACATCGAGCTGGGAGGCAGCCATGGCAACACAGTCCCGGGAACCCGCAGCAGAGGAACTCGAGCGCGGCCTGCTCGGCCAGATCGAGGTGCACTCTATCGACTGGATCCCGGACACCGAGCGGCACGGCAAGACCTGGCAGCAGACCATGTTGTGGTTCCTGGGGAACTTCCAGTACTTCACCATCCCGATCGGCTTCGTCGGCCCTGCGCTGGGCCTGTCGCTGGGCTGGTCCATCCTGGCCGGCGCGCTGGGCATCTGGTTCGGCACGCTGTTCATGGCCTTCCACGCCACCCAGGGCCCGGTGTTCGGGCTGCCTCAGATGATCCAGACCCGGGCGCAGCTCGGCTACCGCGGCGTCGTCGTCGCGCTGTTCGCGGTGCTGTTCACCTACATGGCCTTCAACGTGGCCGACCAGGTGCTGATGGCCAGCGGGCTGCACGGCGCCTTCGGCTGGAACGCCCACCTGGTGGCGGCCGTCACCGCGGTGCTCGCCGCGGCGCTGGCCATCTTCGGCTACGACTGGGTGCACCGGGTGTTCCGGTTCCTCCTGGTCATCTCGCTCCCGTGCTATGCGATCATCTCGATCGCCATCTTGACCGGGCACGCCGGCGGCGCCGCGCCACACCACCCCGGCGGGTTTGTCTTCGCGGCGTTCATGGCCCAGTTCTCGGTGGCCGCCGCCTACAACATCACCTACGCGCCGTACGTGTCGGACTACTCCCGTTACATGCCGCGCAAGACTCCCGTACGCGGGATCATCAGCGCGGTATTCTTCGGCGCCTCCAGCTCGGCGATCTGGCTGATCGCGCTGGGCGCGTGGCTGGCGACCCGGCTGGGCATCAGCGACGGCCTGGTCGGACTGCAGGTCGTCGGCGACAACGTGGCCGCCCCGCTCGGCTCGATCACCGCGTTCCTGTCGGCGACGGCGCTGCTGGCCACGATGGGCATGAACGCCTACGGGGGGATGCTGACCGTCCTGACCGGAATCGACTCGTTCAAGACGCTCAAGACCAGCCGGGCGTGGCGCGCGGTGACGGTCGTCGCGCTGGCCATCGTGTGGTACGCGATCGGCGCGGGCATCTCCACCAGCGGATCAAGCACCGCAGTCACCGCGGTGCTGAACTCGCTGACGCTGATGCTCTACCTGCTGGTGCCGTGGACCGCGCTGAACCTGGTGGACTTCTTCTTCGTCCGCCGCGGGCACTACGCGATCACCGATATCTTCCGCCCCGACGGGGTCTACGGCGCCTGGGGCTGGCGTGGCCTGACCGCGTACTTCGCGGGATTCGCCGCCGAGATCCCGTTCATGGTGCTGCCGCCGATCGCCGGCTTCTCGTACACCGGCTACTTCCCGGCCCACCTGACCAACGGCGTGGACTACTCCTGGCTGGTCGGCCTGCTCGTCTCCGGCCTGGTATACCTGGGTCTGTCCCGCTCGCTGGACCTGGCGTCCGAGCAGGCCGCCATCAGGGCGAGCGAGCGGGAGCTGCAGACCATCGACGGGGAGTGAGATGACCGAGCCCGTTCGGCGCATTGTCACTGGCGACACCGTCGGGCAGGTCGACGCGACCGTGGTACCCCGCTACGGCGGGGAGGCCACCTTCGCCCGCCTGCCGCGCCTCGACGAGGTGACGCAGGCCGACGTCGCCGTGGTCGGCGTCCCGTTCGACAGCGGGGTCAGCTACCGGCCCGGCGCCCGCTTTGGGCCGTCCCACATCAGGGAGTCGTCCCGCCTGCTCCGGCCTTACAACCCGGCGCTGCAGGTCCCGGTGTTCGCCAGCCAGCAGGTCGCCGACGCCGGAGACCTAACGGTCAACCCGTTCAGCATCGACGAGGCGATCAGCGCCATCGAGCGGGGGGCGCGTGCCCTGGCCGAACGCGCCCGCTCCCTGCTGACGCTCGGCGGTGATCACACAGTGGCGCTGCCCATGCTCCGCGCGGTGGCGGCCGCGCACGGCCCGGTGGCCGTGGTCCACTTCGACGCGCACCTGGACACCTGGGACACCTACTTCGGCGCCGCTTACACGCACGGCACGCCGTTCCGCCGGGCCGCCGAGGAAGGCCTGCTGGACCAGACCGGCTGCCTGCACGTCGGGATCCGCGGGCCGCTGTACAGCGACGCCGACCTGACCGAGGACTCCGAGCTCGGCTTCCAGGTGGTGCCGGCGCCCGACGTCGAGGAGCTCGGCGTGGCCGGCATCGTGGAGCGCATCAGCATGCGGGTCGGCGACCGGCCGGTGTACGTCTCGGTCGACATCGACGTGCTCGACCCGGCGCACGCGCCCGGCACCGGCACCCCCGAGGCCGGCGGCCTGTCAAGCCGGGAGCTGCTGGCCACCCTGCGCTCCTTCGCCCGGCTGAACCTGGTCGGCGCAGACATCGTTGAGGTCGCGCCCGCCTACGATCACGCTCAGATCACCGGCATCGCCGCCGCCCATGTCGGCTTCGAGCTGCTGTCCGCCTTCGCCGCCCGCAAGGCCGCGCCCTGAGCACCGTCGGCGGACGACTATAGGCTCGGTCCCATCTCATTGAATCTTGCCGCGCCATCCGGCTGGTGAATCTGTATCTCGGCGGGGAGTACGCCGGTGCAGGGGCGGTGTCGAGTTCCACCGTGCCGGTCTCGAAGGAGCCGATTGACCACTCTTCGCTGATCGACGCGAGTTCGGCCAGGTAGCACTCCGCCGGGTCGGCCATGGGGAAATGAGGCGCAGCAGCGGTGAAGACGGCATGGACTTCTCCATCCCGCCGCCACAGGCAATGCACCTGGATTGCACCCGCACCGGATGGCATGGAATCCGTAACACCCGCGGTGACCAGGGAGGAACTCCCGTCATGGCGAAGGCTCTCCTCGGCCAAGTCTGCGGGCCGAACCAGCGCATAGCCGCCGAACTGCACCGTCTTCGCCAGCGCGTCTCCGACCTGGAAGCCCAGTTCGCCCGGCTGCGAGAAGAACACGCCGCCCTGGCCGCGCCGCGGCCGGCGGCCTCGGCGAATGATTCCGGTCACCCTCGGTTAGTTTCTTCCCGGACTACCCGAGGGTGGCCGGTCATCGTTGACGAGGTCCAGGCCCAGGTCGAGCGCGGGACTTGAATGGGTGAGAGCGCCGACGGCGACGAAATCGATGCCCGTCTGTGCCACGGATCTGGCCGCCTCCAGCCTCAGCCCTCCGCTGGCTTCCAGCCGAGCCTGGGGATACCTGCGCGCCATGGCCGCAGCCGAGCGCAGATCGGCCAGGTCCATGTTGTCGAGCAGGACGAGCATGGCGTTGGCCTCCAGAGCCTCATGGACCTGGGCCAGGGTGTCGCACTCCACCTCGAGCGGCAATCCGGGTGCGGCCGCGCGTACGGCGGCGATCGCCGCCGCGATCCCGCCCGCCGCAGCCACGTGGTTGTCTTTTATCAGCGCGGCATCGCCGAGTCCCATCCGGTGGTTCACGCCGCCGCCGCACCGCACGGCGTATTTCTCGAGCTGACGCAGGCCCGGGGTGGTCTTGCGGGTGTCACGCACCGCACATCCCGTGCCGGACAGGGCGTCAGCCCAGGCCCTGGTCGCGGTGGCGATTCCGGACAGGTGAGTAAGAAAGTTGAGCAGGGTTCGTTCGGCGCCGAGTAGCTCTCTCAGCGGGGCACGGATCCGCAGTACTTCGGTGCCCCCGTGGATCCGGTCACCGTCCGCGCGCCGCGGCTCGGCCGCCCCCGGCTGGATCCCGGCGGCGTCGAGGACGGCGAGGACGACCGGAAGGCCAGCCAGCACGCCGGGTTCGCGGGCCACGACACCGGCCACGGCCCGCGCGTCCACCGCGGCGGTCGCGGCCGACGTCACATCGGGTCCGTAACGCAGATCCTCGTCGAGCGCGCCACGGACCACCCGCTCGGTGTCTTCGGGATCCAGGCCGGCGGCGAGCAACCGTGCGGAGATCGTCGCGTTCAGGGTCATGCTCCGGGCCCCGCTCCGGACCAGGCCGCCCGCGGCTGGCCCGCCTCCACGCGCAGCACGGTATGGCGTGCCCGTGCGGCTGAGACATCAGGCGGTGCAGTCCGCCACCGATGGCATCCGCGGCTCTCCCCGCGGGCCAGGCAGGCCACGGCGACCAGGACCGAGACCGCATGCAGGCTGGTCGCCTCGACCGTGGCCAGGTCCAGACCCGCAGACCCTCCCCTTGCGGGCGGGGCCTGCCCCAGCGTCTGCTGGAGGCGTTCCATATCCTCGTAGTCGCGCAGCACCCCCGCGTCTCGTGACATGGCCGCGGCCAGGGCCGGCCGGAAAGCGGGGTTCATCCCCGGGCCAGCGGGAGGTAGCCGCAGGCTGGCTGATGGCTCAGGCAAGTCCCGCCCGAGCAGCTCCCCGGCACGCCGTCCGGTGATCAGGGCCTCGGTCAGGGAATTGGACGCCAGGCGGTTGGCTCCGTGCACGCCGGTCGATGCGGCCTCCCCGACGGCGTAGAGCCCGGGGACTGAGGTCCGCCCGTCCATGTCAGCCCGGATACCACCGCAGGCGTAGTGCGCGCCGGGCGCGACCGGGATCGGCTCGGTCACCGGATCCATCCCCCGCGCCCGGCACAGGGCAGTGACTGTGGGGAACTCTCGCTCCAGCACGGCACGGCCTAGCGCGGTGGCGTCCAGCCAGAGGTGATCGCCTGGCCCGTCCCCGCATCCCATTCGCTGCTGCATGGCCGACGACACGACGTCCCTGGGGGCCAGGTCGCCGAATGGATGACGCCCGGCCATAACGGGCTGGCCCGCCACGTCGACCAGCACTGCCCCAGCCCCGCGCAAGGCCTCGGTGATGAGCGGGCACTGGCCCCGGGCCGATTCCTGCCACAGCACCGTTGGGTGGAATTGCACGAATTCCAGGTCTCGCAGCTCCGCTCCGGCGCGGGCGGCCAGCGCCAGGCCGTCGCCAGTCAGCCCGGCCGGGTTGGTGGTTGTCGCGTAGGCCTGGCCGAAGCCACCGGTGGCCAGAATGACAGCGCGCGCCGTCACCGTACCCACCCGCAATGCCCCATCGTCGCCGGGCATCCCCGCCAGCACCCCGCCCACCGAGCCCTGGTCGTCGATCAGGGCGTCCAGGACGACGCAGCGGGCGAGGATCCGGACCGGGCTGGCCAGCAGGACAGTCCGGAGTACCCGGTTAACCTCGGCGCCGATCGCGTCGCCCCCGGCGTTCACGATCCGCTTGCGGCTGTGCCCGGCTTCCAGGTGGAGCGCCGTTCGCTCCAGCCGGGCACCACGCCCGGCCAGGCGAGCGATCTCGTCCGGGGCCTCCGCTGCCAGCGTCGCCACGGCGGCTGGATCGCAGAGGCCGGCGCCCGCATCGATCGTGTCCCGCCCATGCCGGCCCGGGTCGTCCCCGGGGCCGATCGCGGCGGCTAGGCCGCCCTGGGCGAGTGGCGTCGCACCCCCGCCGATGTCCTCCTTGGTGAGCAGCACCACGTTGCGGCCGTGCCAGGCGGCGGTCATGGCCGCGGTCATGCCCGCCGCCCCTGATCCCACGACCACTACATCGGCTTCGCGTTCCCAGTGCGTCTGCGACCAGGGCAGGTGGCGGAGCTCCGGCCCGGTCATAGCATTGCCTGCACAGCGCGCCGGGCCCGCCGGGCCACGCCGGGGGCGACGGTCACTTCCGTTACGCCCTCGCGCAGGCAGCGCAGCAGGGCGGCCGGTGTCGTCATCTTCATGTAGCGGCATACGGCGTCCGGGTTGACCGGCTCCCAGCGCACGGCGGGATTGGCCCGGCGCAACTGGTGCAGCATGCCGGTCTCGGTGGCCACGAGCACGGCGGGCGCCGTGGTCGTCCGAGCGGCGTCGAGCATGCCCCCGGTGGACAGCACCCGGGTGCGGCCGGCTGGCAGGTCGCCCTCCCCCGCCTGCCAGAGCGCGGCGGTCGAGCACCCGCATTCGGGATGGATGAACAGCTCGGCCGCAGGTTCGTCTCTGGCCTTGCGGCGCAGCTCAGCCGGGCTGATCCCAGCGTGCACGTGGCACTCGCCGAGCCAGATATGCATGTTGGCGCGGCCGGTGGCGCGCTGTACATAGGCTCCGAGGAACTGGTCGGGCAGGAACAGGACCTCCCGGTGTGCCGGGATGGACGCCACGATCTGCGCCGCGTTGGCTGAGGTGCAGCACAGATCGGATTCGGCTTTGACCTCGGCGCTGGTGTTCACGTAAGCGACCACCGCGGCTCCGGGGTGCTCGGCTTTCCACTCCCTTACCTGCTGCGCGGTGATGGTGTCGGCGAGCGAGCAGCCGGCCCTGGGTTCCGGGATCAGCACCGTCCGGTCCGGGGCCAGGATCTTAGCGGTTTCCGCCATGAAGTAGACGCCGGCGAACACGATGACGCTCGCGGTGCTCGCCGCGGCCAGGCGGGACAACGTAAGCGAGTCGCCGACGTGGTCGGCGACGTCCTGGATCTCGGGGACTTGGTAGTTGTGCGCCAGGATCACTGCATCGCGATGCGCCGCCAGCCGCCGGACCTCCACCGCCCAGTCTGCGCCGACCTGCGCCCCGCCGACCTGATCTGGGGCTGCCTCAGTACTGGTCATGATCTGCCCATCTCTCGTCGAAGTTTTAGACTCCGAGTGTAAAACACTTTTCGCCTCATAGTCTAAAACCGACTAGCTCAGTACGATGCGTACGTGCCAGAAGATGAGCCGCGGGCTTACGGACCTGAAGGGCGGGACGAACCGGCCGGGCCGCCCTGGCCGGGCGAGCGGTTCTCTCACGAGGCGCTGGCCGTGGTCCTCCAGGTCCGCCACAACACCCTGCACGTCCTGCTCTGGCAACGGGGCGCGCCGCCGTTCGAGGGGCTCTGGGCGCTGCCCGGCGGCCCGCTGGGGGGGCGTGAGCGCCTCGGGACGTCCGTGGGAAGGCATCTGGCCGCCAAGGTTGACCTCACCGACATCGCGTACATGGAGCAGCTGGAGACCCGCAGTGATCCGGGGCGGGATCCCAGGGGCCGCATGCTAGCCACGGCCTACCTGGCACTGATATCCGCCGACGTCGAGCCGGCAATTCCCTCGGACACCGCATGGCACGCGGTCCAGGGCCTTCCGCGGACCGCGTTCGACCACGGGTCGATCGCCGAATCGGGGCGGGACCGGCTACGGGCCAAGCTGTCCTACACCAACATCGGCTTCGCCCTGGCCCCCGATACTTTTACGATCGCGCAGCTACGGGACATTTACGCCGCCTCGGTCGGCCATCCGGTCTCGGCGACCAACCTGCAGCGGGTCCTGACCCGCCGCGGCGTTATCGAGGCCACGCCCGCCGCCGTCCGACCTACGTCCCTTGGCGGCAGGCCAGCTACGCTCTACCGGTTCGCGACCCGGACCCTGATCGTCACCAATCCCTTCGCCGCATTCCGCCCCCCATCCTTGGGGACAGCGGCTCCGTGAAGGCGCACCCCGCCGGCCCGGAGCCCGGCGTTCACAGGTGGACAGGCGGCGGCGGCAATGGCCCCCCAGGCGGGATGCGGGCCAGCACCACGGTGGTGTCGTCTTCCCGGCGCGGCGCCAGGGACTGCAGGAGGTGGTCGCAGGCGGCATCCAGGGACCCGGCCTGGCTACCTAGGACCGAACGCAGCTCACGCACGCCTTCGTCCGAGGACCGGGTCCGAGTGTCCACCAACCCGTCGGTGTACAGGGCGAGGACCGCACCCGGCGGGAGCGGGAGGGTGAGCTGGCCGTAGATGGCGGTGCCGAGGCCGATCGGCAGGCCGGACGGCAGGTCGGGGGCGCTCGTCGTGCCGTCGGGCCGGGCGATGACCGGGGGGAGGTGCCCCGCCCTCGCTACCACGCAGGAGTGGCTGGCGGGGTCGATGACGGCGTAGATGCAGGTGGCGAACGTGACGATGCCCAGCGCCGCCGTGGTCCGATCGAGCCGGCGCAGCACTTCGGCTGGCGGCAGGTCAAGGTCGCCGAGGGCGTGCGCGGCGGCACGCAACTGCGTCATCGCGGCGGCGGCCTGCTCGTCGTGGCCCATCGCGTCCCCGGCGATCAGCCCGGCCCGCCCGCCGGGCAAGGCGAGAATGTCGTACCAGTCTCCGCTGCTCACCTGGCCGGGCGCGGGCAGGCAACGGGCGGCCACCTCGATCCCGGCCGGGGCGCGCGGGGCGGCCGGGATCAGCCGCTGCCGCAGGGCCGCGGCGACCCGCTGCTGGCCGATCGCCAGGCAGGCGCTGGCGACGCAGCCCGCGGCCCGCGCCGCCAGGCCCGCCACCTGCCCGGCATCACCAGCAGTGAACGGCGGCGCGGCCGGCCCGCGGGCAAACAGCAGGAACCCGGTCACGATCTGCCCAGCGATCATGGGTACCGCCAGGAACGAGGAATATCTGGACATGGTCCCCGTGACCCCGGCGGCGCCGTCGCGGTAGCCCGCCCGTTCTAGCACCTGCCCGTCCGTTTCGCCGAAGATGACCGGACCGCCGCCGCGGACGCAGCGGGAGCATGGCGAGCCGCCATCGAGGGCCAGCACTTCCCCGCCCGCGAACGCCGGATCGGCCACCGGGTGGCCGTCCCGGGCATACCCGCTGCCGAGCCTGCGGGCGATGACTTGCCCGCCGACGGTCCGGCCGTCGGGTTCCCCGCCAGCCAGCAGACCCTCCAGGGCGAACACCGCTACCGCGTCGGCGAACCGGGGCACCGCCGCTTCCAGGACCAGCCCGGCGATCTCGCTCAGGGTCAGGCCCGAGGCAGGCCAGGAGACCGCCGAACTCGGGGCCAGGCCAACGGGTAGCCCGCCACCGCCGTCCGTTATCACCTGCGGATACTCCGGTCCCAGCGCATTTCAGAGAATGAAGATCACCCTAGTAATGGTGGATAAAAGTCACTTTAGTACAGCGGTCCGGCTGGTCCAGAAGAACCCGGGAACTGGTGACTTGCGCTACATACGGTAACCCGCCGGGAAACGGCAGGTAGCCAGCCGGAAAGGCGGGCGGTCGCGACGGCACGTGAGTCCCCTCTAGGCTAACGATGGGTGTAATGAGCGTGCTGGAATGACGGGAAGGTGATGAGGTGGAGCCTGGCTGGGTGCCGCCGGGAATTGACACAGGAAAGGCCAACACGGCCCGCGTCTATGACTACTGGCTGGGCGGCAGCAACAACTTCATCGCCGACCAGGATGCCGCCCGCGCGATGCTGGCCGTGGACCCGACCCTGCGCGCCGCGGTGCGCGCCAACCGGGCCTTCCTCGGACGCGCCGTCCGCTACCTTGCCGGGCAGGCGGGGATCCGCCAGTTCCTCGACATCGGCTCCGGTATCCCGACCGAGCGCAACGTGCACGAGGTCGCCCAGGAGATCGCCCCGGATGCCCGCGTCGTCTACGTCGACTCCGATGAGATCGCCGTGGCCCACAGCAGGCTTCTGCTCCAGGACAACCCCGCCGCCACGATCATCCAGGCTGACCTGCGCGAACCAGAGAAAATCCTCGCCGACCCCGCAACCCAGCTGCTGCTGGATTTCAGCCAGCCCGTCGCGCTGCTGCTGGTGGCCGTCCTCCACTTCATCCCGGACGAGGAAGACCCGTGGCGCATCGTGGCGAGACTGCGCGACGCCCTGGCGCCAGGCAGCTACCTCGTCCTCTGCCAGGCCTGCAGCGACGCGAAACCTGAGCTGTCGTCGGCCACCATGAAAGCCTACGAAGGCAGGGTCGCAGCCCGCTCCGCGCTCCGCCCGCGCGCTGACATCCTCCGCTTCTTCGACGGATTCGACCTCATCGAGCCCGGCCTGGTCTACCTCCCGGAGTGGCGCCCCGACTCCCCCGATGACGTCCCAGAGGACCCGCGGAAATTCTGGGGACTCGTCGGCGTCGCCCGCCGGGGTTGAGGTCGCCGGCCGGGGTTGAGCACCCGGGCTGTCGCTACAGCCCCGCGAGGTCGGAGATGGCGGCGCGGTGCGCTTGCGGGCCGCCGGCCAGGCGCTCGGCCGACCAGGCGCGGCGGTAGTACAGGTGCGCGTCGTGCTCCCAGGTGAACCCGATCCCGCCGAACAGGTGGATGGCGGATTCGGTCACCGCGCGGTAGGCCTCGCCGGCCCGCAGGGCGGCGACGTGGGCCGCTATCGGGGCCTCGTCGGTGCCGTCCGCGGCCGCCACCGCGGCGTACCTGGCGGCCGCCGAGACCGCCTGGAATTCCGCGAGCATGTCGACGCAGGCGTGCGCGACCGCCTGGAAGGATCCGATCGGCTGCCCGAACTGCTCGCGGTCCTTGGCGTAGGCGATGGCCGCGTCCAGGCACCAGCCGATGCCGCCGGCGGCTTCGGCGGCGGTGGCGAGCAGAAAGTCGTGTTCGGCCTGGCCCAGCGCGGCGACCGCGAAGTCGCCCTGGGCGAGCAGCACGGCCGGGGCTTCGTCGAAGGCGGTGACGCAGACCCGCCGGGTCAGGTCGAGGCCCAGCTGCCCGGAGGCGGTGAAGCCCAGGGACCTGGACTCCACCAGGAATATCGCCGGGCCGGACTCGGTGATGGCCGGTACCACGACGATGTCGGCCACGTGGGCGGCCAGGACGTACCACCGGTGGCCGTAGAGCCGCCAGCCCCCGACCCACCTCCCCATTCCCTCTTCACTAGCCCTCTTCACCCGCTCGGCTCGGACGCTGTCCGGTCCCGGCGCCCAATGGCCGCCCTCGCCGGCGGCCGCGACCGTCGCGGTCGCCGACCCGTCGGCCAGCCGCGGCAGCCAGTGCTCCTGGGCCGCGCGGTCACCGGCCGCGAGCAGCACGCGGGCGGCTAGGGCGGTGGCCAGGAACGGGCCCGGATACAGGGCGCGGCCGAACTCGGCGTGCACCACGCTCGCCTCGGCCTGGGACATACCGAGGCCGCCGAACTCCTCCGGGATCGTCAGCCCGGTCAGCCCGAGCTCGCCGGCCAGTCGGGCATGCAGTTCCGGGCTGTAGCCGACCTGGGTCTCCAGGGCGGCGCGCAGCGCGGCGGGTGGCAGCTGGTCGGCCAGGAAACCGCGCAGGGTGCTCTGCAGGGCGCGCTGGTCCTCGCTGAGAGCCAGGGTGTCGCTCATAGTCATGAAGCTGCTCCTCACGCGGGGCGTGGGAGCCCGAGGACCCGTTGCGCGATGGCGTTCTTCAGGACCTCGTCGGTTCCGCCGCCCAGCCGGTACCCCGGTGCGCCGAGCACCACCGAAGTCCACGCGTAGGTTCCCCAAGCGCCGGTGTCGGCGACCAGGGCTGGTCCGAGAACAGCGGCCACGAACTCAGCCAGCCGCTTCATGTTAGCGGACAGAGTCAGCTTATTCAGGGCAATCTCGGGTCCCGGCGGCTCGCCCGCCCTGGCCTGCGCGGCCATCACCTGCCGAGTGTACCGGGCGATGCACAGGTGGGCCCGGGTTGCTTACTTGACGGCGCTTCCTGGCCAGTTGGCGTTCGCTACCAGTTCGGGGTGCGGGCCGGTGAAGGCGCCGGCCGCGGTGGCGTTGCCGCGCAACTGGTATTCGAGCCAGGCGGTGGCGTAGCCGGGCTGGCGGGCCGCGGCGGTCAGCGTGGCCAGCAGCAGAACGGCGGCCAGCGCCGCGGCGACCCGCGCTGCCGTGGCGCGCGGCCCGCGAGACGCGGCCAGGCGGGCGCGGATGGGTATAGCGGCCATGGTGATCCCCCTGTTTCATTCACCTGGCTTGCCCCGTTCTGGGGCAGTCACCGGTTCAGAGGGCCGGGCCATGTGCCTGATACACGCCGAACGCGCCTTATAGTCTCCTGTCATGTCGGCTGACCTGAACGCCCTTGTCGCGCTTTTGCCGTTCGCCGGGCAGCTCGGCGTGGTCTTGGACGAGGCCGACGCCAGCCGGGTGGTCGCCCGGCTGGACTGGGCCCCGCACCTGTGCACCTCCGCCGGGGTCATGCACGGCGGAGTCCTGATGTCCCTGGCGGACACCGCGGGCGCGCTGGTGACGTTCCTCGGGCTGCCCGAGGGCAAGACCACGGCCACGATCACCTCGACCAGCCACATGTTCCGGCCGGTCAGCGGCGGAACGGTGCGCGCGGTGGCCGTGCCGGTGCACCGGGGCCGGACGACGGTGACCGCCCAGACCAGCGTGTACGACTCGCAGGAGCGCCTCGTCGCCCAGACCACGCAGGTTCAGGCGGTCAGGTAACCCGGCTCGGCTACCGGCCGCCAGCCAGGCCGCCGTCCAGGCGGCTGGCCAGGAGCTGGGCCAGGTGAGTGCCGCTGACGTGGGCCAGCTGGTCGAGCTGGGTGCGGCAGGAGAACCCGTCGGCCAGCACCACCGCGCCCTCGGCCGCGCGCACGGCGGGCAGCAGGGCGGTCTCGGCGACGGCCCGTGAGACGTCGTAGTGGCCGCGCTCGACGCCGAAGTTGCCGGCCAGGCCGCAGCAGCCGCCGACCGCGGTGACCTCGGCGCCGGCCCGGGCGAGCAGCGCGGAGTCGGCGTGCCAGCCCATCACGGCATGGTGGTGGCAGTGCGGCTGGGCCACCGCGCGCACGCCGCTTAGGTCCGGTGGCGCCCACTGAGCGTCACCGGCCAGCAGCTCGGCCAGCGTGCGGGTGGCGGCGCGGACCTGGCGGGCGCGCGGGTCGGCCGGCAGCAGCTCGGTGATGTCGCCGCGGAGCACGGCGGTGCACGAGGGTTCCAGCCCCACGATCGGGGTGCCTGCCCGCACCGCCGGCTCCAGGGCCTGCAGGCTGCGCCGCAGCTGCCGGCGCGCGCCGTCCAGCTGGCCGGTGGAGATCCAGGTCAGCCCGCAGCACACGGGCTGACCGGTGATGTCCACCGCGTACCCGGCCGCCTCGAGCACCCGCACGGCGGCCTGGCCGACCTCGGGCGTGAAGTGGTCGGTGAACGTGTCCACCCACAGCAGCACCGGCGTCCCGGCCTTCGCTCCGGCCCGTTCGGCGAACCAGGCCCGGAAGGTCTGCGCGGCAAACCGCGGCAGCGGCCGCCTGGCGTCGATTCCCCCCGCCCGCTTGGCCAGTCCGGCCAGCGCCGGGGTGCGCAGGACGGCGTTCGCCAGGCCCGGCGCGTGCGAGGCCAGCCGGGCCCATCGGGGCAGCCAGCCCAGCGAGTAGTGCGCCGGCGGGCGCGGCCGGCGGCGGTACCGCTGATACAGCACCTCAGCCTTGTAGGTGGCCATGTCCACCCCGGCCGGGCAGTCCGACGAGCAGCCCTTGCAGGACAGGCACAGGTCCAGCGACTCCGCCACCTCCGCCGCGGCGAAGCCGTTGACCAGCGTGCCGTTCGCGAGCTCCTGCAGCACCCGCGCCCGGCCGCGGGTGGAATCCTTCTCGTCCCTGGTGGCCAGGTACGACGGGCACATGACGCCGCCGGTGTCGGCCCGGCACTTGCCCACGCCGACGCAGCGGTGCACCGCGGTGGACAGGTCGCCGCCGTCGTGCGGATAGGCGAAGCCAAGCCCGCGGCGCAGCGGCCGGGCCAGCGGCACGCGCAGGTCCGCGTCCAGCGGCGCCGGGTCGACGAGCACGCCGGGGTTGAACACGTTGCCCGGGTCGAAGATCGCCTTGACCGCGGCCATGGCGTCGATGGCTTCGGGTGAGTACATGGCGGGCAAGAGCTCGCCACGGGCCCGGCCGTCGCCGTGCTCGCCGGACATCGAGCCCCCGTACTTGCCCACCAGCTGCGCCGCGGCCACGGCGAACTGGCGGTAACGGCCCGGCGCGGTGGAGAACGGGAAGTCGATGCGGATGTGCACGCAGCCGTCGCCGAAGTGCCCGTAGGTCACGCCGTCCAGGCTGTGCTCGGCCATCAGCGCGGCGAAGTCACGCAGGTACGCGCCCAGGTGCCGGGGCGGGACGGCGGCGTCTTCCCAGCCGGGCCAGGCCGGCGCGCCCGCCGGGGTGTGACCGCCCAGGCCCGCGCCGTCCTCGCGGATGCGCCACAACGCCCGCGCCGGGGCGCCGGTGACCACCAGCGAGTCCAGGCAGCCGGCGTCGGCGATGAGCCGCCCGGCCGCGGCGCGCGCCTCGGCCTCGGTGTCGCCCGCGGTCTCGACGAACAGCCAGGACTCACCGCGCGGCAGCGTCGGCACGGCCGCGGCGCCCCGGCGGGCGCGGACTACGTCCACCAGCCGCGCGTCCATGCCCTCGACCGCGACCGGGCGGTGCGGCAGTAGGCCGGGGACCGCGTCCGCGGCCTCAGGCATGCCGGGGTAGCCGAGCACCGCCAGCGCCACCGCCTTGGGCGACGGCACGAGCCCCACGGTCGCGCCGGTGATCATGCCGAGGGTGCCTTCGGAGCCGGCCAGGAACTTCGCGAGGTCCGCGCCGTTCTCCGGCAGCAGGTGCTCCAGGGAGTAACCGGAGACCTGCCGGGTGAACCGGCCGAACTCGGTGCGGATCATGCCGAGGTGCGCCCCGACCAGCGCGTCGAGCGCGGCGCCGACCGGCCCGGCCGCGGCCAGGCCGTCCCGGCCCATGTGCCGCGCCGTGAGCCGGTCCCCCGAGGCGGTCAGCACGTCCAGGCTCACCACGTTGTCGGCCGCGCGGCCGTACCTCAGCGCCCGCGAGCCGCAGGCGTTGTTGCCGATCGAGCCGCCGATGCTCGCCCGCGCGTGCGAGGACGGGTCTGGACCGAACCGCAGTCCGTGCCCGGCCGCGGCCGCGGTGATGTCGTCCAGGATCGCGCCGGGCTCGACGACCGCGGTACGCGCCTCCGGGTCTACCGTGAGCACCCGGTTCAGGTACCGGGAGAAGTCGAGCACGATGCCGGATCCGACGGCGTTGCCCGCGGTGGAGGTGCCGCCGCCCCGGCTGGTGACCGGCACGCCGGTCCGCCGGGCCACGTCCAGCGCGGCGGCCGCCTCCTCGACGTGCCTCGGGAAGACCACGACGCTCGGCACGACCCGGTAGTTCGACGCGTCGGTGGAGTACTCGGCCCGGCGCCGGACCGAGTCGTCGACCTCGGTCAGCCCGGCGCCGCGCAGCGCGGCGGCCAGGTCACGTGGCGGCACGACGGTCGCCGCCGCGCCCCTCGCGCGTGCTGTGGTCATGGTCTCGGATGCTATCGCCCGACGGTGACCAGCGGCCGGACCTGCCCGCTGGCGGGCCGCGGCCGGGTCCGTTGCGGCTGGGGCTGTCGCGGCTCGTACGGCGGCAGCGGGATGCGGATGTCGAGGCTGTCCGGGGAATGGTCGATGGCGGCATCCGGCCAGTGACCGATGACCATGGCGAGCACCTGCCGGTTGCCGGGCAGCACGTCCAGCGCCAGCGACGTCACGCCCCGCGCCTGGGCCCGGGCGACGAGCGCGCGCATCAGCGCCGCGCCCACGCCCCGGCGCTGCCAGGCGTCGGCGACCACCACGCCGACGTCGGTCGCCCAGGCGCCGCAACAATCCCCGGGGTCCCCGGGGTTATTGGGGTCCTCAGGGTTCTTAGGGTCTTTGGGGTTCTTAGGGTCTTTGGTGTTCTTGGGGTCGGGCCGGTCCGCGGCCATGGCGTGCCCGACGATGACGCCGGCCGCGACGGCGACTATGGCGTCGACGTTGGCGGGCCCGCCGGACAGCAGGTGGAGCAGGTCGCGGGCGGGCGTGACCGGGGCGAAGAACCTGAGATAGCGGCTCTCGACGGACAGCCCGGCGAAGAAGTCGCTGAGCGCGCCCAGGTCCGCCGGGCCCACCGGCCGGATCGCGGCGGTGGCGCGGCCCTCGGTTCGCACAACCTCGGTTCGCACAACCTCCGTTGGTACCACCTGGGTTCGGTCCACGAACTCAGCATGACCCGGGATTGCTGAGTCTGTCAACTAGACTTAGCATTTGATCATGGCACGATCCTGGATTCTGGATTACGACTCGGCGAACTGCGCGATCGGCGCGACCGTGGGCGTCCTCGGCGAGCGTCCGACGTTCCTGGTGCTGCGCGAGGCCTTCAACGGCGTGCGCCGCTTCGAGGACATGCAGCGCCGCACCGGCATGCCCCGCCAGGTGCTCAGCCAGCGCCTGGCCCGGCTGGTGACGGAAGGCCTGCTGCGCAAGGTCCCTTACCAGGAGAGCGGCCAGCGCCGCCGGACCGAGTACCGGCTCACCGAGAAGGGCCTTGACCTCTACCCGGTGCTGGTGGCGCTGATGGAGTGGGGCGACAGGTACGCGGTCGGCCCGCCCGGCCCGCAGGTCCTGCTGCGGCACCGCGACTGCGGCGAGCCGGTGCGGCTGCAGATGTCCTGCGCGGCGGGGCACGTGCTCGAGTCCGCCCGCGAGGTCACCCCGGTGCCGGGCCCCGGCGCCCGCAGGATCGCCTGACGGCCGGGCGGCCGGCGTAAGGTGCTGCCATGCTGTTTCCCACCTCCCTGGTCGGGAGCTACCCGCAACCAGACTGGCTGATTGACCGGGGCCGGCTGGCCGGCCGGTTCCCGCCGCGGGTGCGGGCCCGGGAGCTGTGGCGTATCGACCCCGCCTACCTGGAAGAGGCGCAGCGCGACGCGACCGTGCTGGCCATCCGGGCCCAGGAGGAGGCCGGCCTGGACATCCTCACCGACGGGGAGATACGCCGGGAAAGCTACTCCAACCGGTTCGCGACCGCGCTGGACGGCGTGGACATCGACAACCCCGGCACCGCGCTCGACCGCAGCGGCCACCCCAACCCGGTGCCCCGGGTCACCGGGCCGATCCGGCGACGGCGCCCGGTCGAGGTGGAGGACCTGAAGTTCCTGCGCGCGAACACCAGCCGGGCCGTCAAGATCACCGTGCCCGGGCCGTTCACCATGGCGCAGCAGGCGCAAGACGATTACTACGGCAGCACCGAGTCCCTCGCCCTGGGGTACGCCGAGGCGGTCGGCGAGGAGATCCGGGACTTGTTCGCGGCGGGCGCCGACATCGTCCAGCTGGACGAGCCGTACCTGCAGGCCCGCCCCGAGCCGGCCCACCGCTACGGCGTGAAGGCCATCAACCGGGCGCTCGAGGAGGCGGCGGGGACCACCGCGGTCCACCTGTGCTTCGGCTACGCCGCCATCATCCACGACCGGCCATCGGGCTACTCGTTCCTGTCCGAGCTGGCCGATTGCCGCGCCGATCAGATCTCGATCGAGACGGCGCAGTCCGGCCTGGACTGCTCGGTGCTGGCCGATCTGGACGGCAAGACGATCATCCTGGGCGTGCTGGACCTGAACGACCTGGCCGTCGAGTCCCCGGAAACGGTGCGGGCCCGGGTCGAGCGGGCGCTGCCTTACGTACCGCCCGGCCGCCTGGTGCTCGCCCCTGACTGCGGCATGAAGTACCTGCCGCGCGACGTCGCCTTCGGCAAGCTGACCGCGATGACGGCGGCCGCCGCGCGGCTGCGCGCCGAGCTGGGTTCCTAGCCGGGGCCCGGGCTTCCGAGCCGGAACCCTTCCCACTGGGGCAGCCGGGAGAGCACAATGATGCGGTGACTTATGGCCAGGTAGGAGCGGTGTGCCCGCGGTGCGGCAGCGCCGCCGCGGTGCATTCGGTGGAGGAACTCGCGGCGATGGCCCGGGGGCGGCTGGGCGAGGGCGCGCCGGGATACCAGGCGCCGCCGCCACCGCCGGGGTTCCCTTCACCGCCACCGCCGTCAGGGTTCCCTTCGTCACCGCCGGCGTCAGGGTTCCCTTCACCGCCACCGGCGTCGGGGTTCCCTTCACCGTCAGGGTTCCCTTCACCGACATCGCCGTCGGGATTTCCTTCACCACCGCCGCCGCCTCCGCCACCCCCGCCGCCGCCTCCGCCTCCGGACGGACCGTGGCAGGGATCGCCGCCGCCGGGTTACACCGGGCAGCGGCGTCCCGGCAGGTCGTCAAGCAGCAGGCCGTCCAGCGGCTGGGAGGGCACCGGCGATAGCTCCCCGATCGAGGACGCCGTGGCGGATATCGCCATGACGGCGGCCACCAAGTTCATCGGGCGGGCGATCGGCCGCCGGGTGAAGCGCGCCTACGACGAGCGGGTGGCCCCGGCCATGGCCGCCCGGCAGCAGGCCATGGCGGGCAGGCAGGAGGCGATGCTGCGCGAGCAGATCGCGATCGCCGAGCGGCATCCGGACCTGCGGGCCTGCCTGACCGATCAGGTGATCTTCCTGGCCGGCGGCAGCCGCGTGCTGCCGATGTCGAGTGTCACCGGGATGACCCTCGAGCAGGCCGATGCCCTGGTCGCCCAGCTTCGGGCAGGCTGAGCTGCGGAACGGCTGATCCGAGCCCCGGTCACCTGGCCGCTGGCTACCGCCGCATGCAGCAGAGCCTCAGCTCGCACCCGCGTCCGTTCGGAAGAAATGGGTCTGCGGACGGTCCACCGGCTGGCCGTCGACGAACGTGTCGACCTTCTCGTTGTAGAAGGCGACCATGCCGGTGATGGGCAGCAGCTGCCGGGTGGGGAAGTCGTACGCCCAGGCCAGGTCCCTGTGCACGGTGCCGCCGGCCCGGACTGACCAGTAGCCGCTGGTCGTCCCCTTGTAGGGGCACGAGGTCACCGTGCCGGTGGGGATCAGGTGCTCGAAGCGGACATCGGTCCGGCTGACGTAGTACCGCGTCGGCAGGCCCGTCTCGAACACCATCACCGGGGACGCCGAGTCGGCCAGCACCACCCCGTCGAGCTCGACGCGCACCGGGCGGTTGGAGCGCAGCGCGTCGACCCGGACGTAGGGGTTGCGCGGGTGGACGAACACCTGCTCGTCCTCCTCGAACCAGGCGTCCAGCGCGCCCCACTCGAAGCGCACGGTGCCGTTGAGCCCGTCAATCGCGGACTCGGTGATCAGCCGGGCCGCCCGCGGCCGGTGCGCCTCCCCGGACCCTGTAACCCGCAGCCCGTGCAGTTCGGCGACCCCGCGGCCGGTCCGCTGGGTGTGCCCCTCGGAGACCAGCAGGCCGGGGCGGATGTCGGCGACGGGAACGTAGTACTGCGGGTAATGCGGCCACTCCCAGACATACAAGGCCCGGGTCGTGTCGAGCACCTTCTCGGCTCCGAGGTAGGCCCGGACCCGACGCGGCGCCGGCTCGACGTGGTTCACTGGGACGATCATGGCTGGATAGTCGTTCATGCGGCTCCTGCGGGTTAGACGTCCAGGATGAAACGGGCGGCCGGGCTGAGGCGGGCCAGGGTCTGCGGCCGGATGTACTTCTGCTGATCGAGTTGCTGCCCGTTGGCGCGGCGGGTGAAGTAGGAGTGCAGCGCGCGGCGGGGCCCGTCGCCGCGGTTCAGGGTGCCGCCGTGCCATAGGTGGCTGTTGAAGACCACCACGGTGCCGGCCGGCGCGATGAGCCTGACCTCGTCCGGGTGGGCGGCGGCCGGGTCGGCCAGCGCCTCCCGCGCGGGCCGGCCGTTCCGGTGGGAGCCGGGCACCACCCGGGTGGCGCCGTTGCCTGCGGTGAAGTCGTCGAGCAGCCAGACCGAGTTGCAGACCTGGTAGCCAGCGGCCGGCACCGGCCCGCCGAAGTCGGCGTGCAGCGGCTGGCACCCGTGGCCGGGCCGCGCGGCCCGGAAGTTGAGCGAGGAGAGCTTGAAGTCGCCCAGCACGTGGGCGATGCAGGCCAGCACCCTGGGGTCGGTGAAGCAGGCCTGGAACATCGGGCCCTTGTTGACGAGATCGGCGAGCCGGTCCGTCCCGGCCTCCTGGTGCACCTCGATCCCGGCCTGGTCGCCCTCGGCGGCCAGCAGTTCGGCCAGCCGGGCGCGGATCGCCATGAGCTGCCCGGCGGAAAGCACGCCCGGCAGCGGCGCGTAGCCGTCACGGTCGAGCCGTTCGCTGGTGTCAGCGTCGAGGGTCGCCTCGGTGACGCCGAGCTCAGCGAGCGCGGTCGCCATGTCCATGCCTGCACCTTACGGGACGGCGGGAACCCGGCTCGTTCGGGTCAGTGGGAGATCTGGTGGGTGGTGAAGTCGGGCTTGCGCTTCTCGGCGAAGGCGGCGGCGCCTTCCCTGGCCTCGTCGGTGACGGCGAAGACGTCCAGCCCGGCCATGGCCATCTGGTACGTCCTCGTACATAGACTTCTCCATGACTAGATAATAGGGTTCTAGAGCAAGCTAGGACCAGCAGCCTCGGAGTCGTCATGACCGACCGGCAAGACCCCGTCGAGTGGTCGCGCGAGCAGTGGGTGGCCCATGGCCAGCCCGGGGTTGACCAGTTCACCGCCATGGCCGCGATCTTGCGCACGCACCAGGCCATGACCGCATCGATCGATGCGGCGCTGCGCACCCACGACCTGACCCGCACCGGCTACCTGCTGATGACCACCTTGCTGCTGTCCCGGGACGGCACCCGGCCGCTCGGCCAGCTCAGCAGGCACCTGATGGTGCACCCGACCACGGTCACGCTGGCCCTGGACCAGCTGGAGAAGCGGAAACTGGTCAAGCGAAACCCGCACCCGACCGACCGGCGCACCATCCTCGCCGTGCTGACCCCGGCGGGCCGGGAGGTGCTGGACAAGTCAACCAAGGCGCTGGCGGATGCGGACTTCGGGCTGACCGGCGTGGATGCCGCGCTGTCCGGGCGGGTGGTCGAGATGCTGGGCGAGGTGCGGGAGCGCATCGGAGACATCCCGGGTTCCTAGCCGGGGGCGGCGGCCCGGAGCAGGTCGGCGGTGACCTGGCGGCTGCGCTCTTCGGTCATGCCGAAGCTGGCCGGGTACACGATGACGTGGTCCATGTGGCGGCCGAACTCGGTTAGCCTGGCCGCCACCTGCGCCGGGGTGCCCGAGGCCGACATCGCGTCAACCATCGCGTCGGGCACGGCCGCCGCCATCGCGTCGAAGTCGCGCGCGGCGAACGCCTCCCGGATCCGCTCCCCCGCCTGGCTGAACCCTGCCCCGTCGACGACCGTGCCGTAGGTCCGCGGGGCCGCGTAGAACGCGATCTGTGCCGCCGCCTCGCGGCGGGCCTGGGCCTCGTCGTCGGCGACCGAGCAGATCACCAGTCCGGCGATTTGAACGCGTTCAACTTCGCGAGCTGTCTTCGCGGCGCCCCGGGCGATCGCGGGCCGCACCACGTCGTCGTAGTACCGGGGGCTGAACAGCGGATGGCCGAGGAGCCCGTCGGCGACCCGGCCGGCCACCTCCACCATCCGGGTGTTCACCCCGGCGGTGAACAGCGGGATCCCGGTACGCACCGGCGGGGTCATCTCCGCGGTCGGCGTGACGTCCACGTGGTAGAACCGGCCGTCGTGGCGCACCGGTCCCTCGTGCAGCCGCCACAGCCGGCGCAGCAGCGGTAGCAGTTCCTCCATCCGGGACGCGGGCCCGGACGGGTCGACGCCGTGCCAGCCGGACATCATCTTCGTCGTGCCGGTGCCGAGGCCGTAGACGAGCCGGCCCCGGGACAGCTCGTCCAGGCTGCGCGCCTCGGTCGCGAGAACGAGCGGGGTGCGGCCGACCGCGTACGCGATCGAGCTGCCTATCCTCGCGCGGGAGGTGACCTGGGCCATGGCGGCCAGGCTGACGACCGCGGACCGGGTGTAGAACTCCGGACTCCAGGCCGCGTGGTAGCCGAGCCGTTCGGCCTCCGCGGCGGTGGCGGCGGCGTCGGTGACGTCTCCGCGCAAGATGGCGAAGCCGCGGGTAGCGGTGCCGTCCGGGGCGGTCAGGCGATGCTCGCCGGTCACGCGAAGCTCGCGGGCGAGGATTCGGTCATGAGGTGCGGGCCTTTCTGCCTGGATGGCGGTCCTCCGATAGCCAGGCGTCGCGGAGCGCGTGCTTAGTCTAGATAGCAACCATCGATTGTCAGAGTATCTTGCCACCTGACGGCCCGGGAGGCCAGGCCTGCACAGGGATGATCTTCAGGAACAGCCGCTCGCTAGATGGGGTAGCGGGTCGGTTCGGTCGTGTACTGACGTCCGGATGGGGTGGTCCAGCGGAAGGTGGCGTCGGGAAGCTGATCGACCTTCCAGCGGGGGTGCTGCTTGAGCCTATGGTCGTGTCGGCACTTTGGACTGTGCTGGCACTCCCATATAGCTCGTTGAGCTGGGAGAACAGCTTCAGGTTTCGATTGTCGGCGACGGATTGGAAACCGACCCTGTACCGGCCTTTCTGACGGCGGCCAGACCCCAATCTCGTCCACGGTCCTGCGCGGCACCGCGCACAAGAAAACCCGGCCCACAAGGAGCCGGGTGGTATATGCGATAACTATAACGCGGTTCCCGTGTGAAGTCTTCCGCTGGGATGACTGTAGCTGCTACCAGCCAGCTGGACGCCGGTACTGGCCGACTGGGTCGGGCAGTTGATGAGCCT
>WNGP01000130.1_pt1 | contig 50789 bp, 52 predicted proteins | sample 5407671 | NCBI WGS metagenome assembly WNGP01 (sample SAMN13153381, study PRJNA577476) | soil metagenome | isolation source: 40 cm soil or saprolite under Garry oak tree replicate 2 | place: USA:California | collected 2016-06-15 | reverse complement strand
TGCATGCGCCGCCCGTCAAACAGCAGCAGCCGGCCGATGAGCGGCTGGCCGAAGCCCACGATGAGCTTGATCGCTTCGAGCGCCTGGAGCGAGCCGATGATGCCCGGGAGGACGCCGAGGACGCCACCCTCCGCGCACGAGGGCACGAGATCGGGCGGCGGCGGCTCGGCGTACAAGCAGCGATAGCACGGACCCTGCTTCGTAGCGAACACAGACACCTGCCCGTCAAAACGAAACACCGAGCCGTAGATGTCGGGCTTCCCCAGCAGCACACAGGCGTCGTTGACCAGGTAGCGGGTGGGGAAATTGTCGGAGCCGTCCACGACGATGTCGAACTTGCCGAGGATCTCGAGCGCGTTGGCGGAGGTCAGGTGTTCGCCGAAGGTTTCGACCTGGACGTGCGGATTGACGTCGCCCAGCCGCGCACGCGCGGAGTCGATCTTCGCCTGGCCGATGTCCGACGTGCCGTGGAGGATCTGGCGCTGCAGGTTGCTGCGATCCACGAGATCGAAATCGACGATCCCGAGTGTGCCGACGCCGGCCGCGGCGAGATAGAGCGCCGCGGGAGATCCCAGACCCCCCGCGCCGACCAGCAGGACGCGTGTGTCACGGAGCTTCGATTGGCCTTGGAGACCTACATCAGGGAGCGTGAGGTGCCGCGAGTACCGCAGCAGCTCCTCAGGCGACAGCGTCGTCAATTTCCGGACGCCACCCCGGCGATCTGATAGACTTGCGGCTCGGCACGCAGCAGATCGGCGAGCGAGACGCCCGCCAGCACTTCATTGATGCGCCGCTCGAGGAGCCGCCAGACGGGACGAATACTGCAGGCGGTCGCCGGATCGCAGCGCTCATCGTCCACGCGGTGGAGATCGCAATTCACTTCGAACGTCACGTGCTCCGATGCCTCGATGACGTCTTTCACGCTGACGGATTGCGCCTCGCGCGCCAGGAGGTAACCACCCCGCGCGCCGCGCACCGATTCGACCAAACCGGCACGCCGCAGGCGCAGCAGGATCTGCTCGACGTAATCGTGGGGAAGACGTTCCTGCTCGGAGAGCTCACGGGCAGCCACGGGACCCTGCCCCGCGCGCCTGGCCAAATGAATCGAAACGATGAGGCCGTATTCCGCCCAGGTTGTAACGCGCATGGAATGAATATGCGAGAGACCTTATCGGGATTCAATGGCTCATGTGCTCGAGCTTCGGGCTCAGACCGACACCTACCTGCACGAGGAACGCATTGCGGTTGTTCGGATCATTGCGCTGCAGCCACAACACTCGGGCGTTGACGTTGGTCATCAGGGCCTGACCCGTGTATATGTCGGCGCCGAGCCCGCCGTGAGCGCCCTGGGCGACGCGCGCGCGGGTGCCGTGACTCGGCTCACCTCACGAGCAGCCCCACCGCGATGCCGGCGACGTTCATGCGAATGAGCCACGCCCAACAAGTCGCCATTTGCAGTGACTTCACTTTCATGTACCAGACGCCGCTCCCGACCATCGCCAGAAAGATCGTCGGCAGCCACAGCACCGTGGCGAATTCCATCCCGCCCAGCGGCCCGCCGCCTCGTACCCAGAGCGCCCCGCGGAAGCGCCCGTAGAACCAGGCGAACAGGAATCCGAACGCCAGTGAGAGCACAGCCGATTTGGCAAGCGCCTGTCCCATAAACTTCTTCATCTCTTCGGGCGACATCTGCGTCACATACGCATCCATCCCGGTAGTGAAGACCTTGCTCCACAGCACCCAATCCGCGAGGTACACGACGACTCCTGCGACCAGTCCGGCAATCCAGTTCATAGGTGCGTCTCCGAGGTGAGAGTCATTTCCGCTCTCCGGGCACGCCCAGCTCTGTCATCGCACGCAAATCCAGGACTTCGTCGAGCTCCTTCCCTTTCAACAGCCCCTTCTCCATCACGAGCTGGCGGACGGTGATGTTCTTTGCCACCGCTTCCTTGGCCAGCTTCGCGGCCTCGGCGTAGCCAATCTTGGGCGCGAGCGCGGTCACGAGCGCCGGACTGCGCTCCAGCCAATGCGCACATTGCTCGGGATCGGCTTCGATCCCTTCGACACACCGCTCGGCCAGCACGCGGGTCGCGTTGGTGATGATCATCATCGAGCCCAACAGATTGTGCGCGATCACCGGCATCATGACGTTGAGCTCGAGCTGCCCCGCCTCCGCGGCGGTCGCGACCGTGACATCGCTGCCGATCACCTGAAAACAGACCTGATTCACCATTTCGGCGATCGAGGGATTTACTTTGCCCGGCATGATGCTCGATCCCGGCTGCACGGCCGGCAACACGATCTCGGCCAATCCTGTGCGCGGCCCCGAGGCGAGCAGCCGCAGATCACTCGCGATCTTGCCGAGATCCACGGCGTACGTCCGCAGCACCCCCGAAAATGCGGCCGCATCGCCCATCGATTGCATCAACTGCACCCGATCTTTGCCCTCCCGCAACTCGAGCGCAGTCATGGCGCGCAGGTGTTTCATCATCAACCCCGGATACTCCGGCTGCGCGTTGAGGCCCGTGCCGACCGCCGTGCCGCCGATCCCAAGATCCCGCAAATCGTCTGCGGCGCGGGTGATCCGGTCGCGATTCCGCTCGAGCGTGTGCGCAAACGCCGCGAATTCCTGGCCGAGCCGAATCGGCGTCGCGTCCTGCAGGTGTGTCCGGCCGGATTTGACGATGTCGTCGAACTGCTTGCCTTTCGCGCCGCACGCACGCGCGAGTCGCGTGAGTGCTTCCGTGAGCGCCGCGAGCAGCGACAGGGCGCCCAACCGGATCGCCGTCGGAATCACATCATTCGTGGACTGCGCCATGTTGACGTGGTCGTTCGGATGGACCGGCTTGTACTCGCCCCGCTTGCCGCCCAGCAGCTCGTTGGCGCGATTCGCGAGCACTTCGTTGCAGTTCATGTTGTGCGAGGTGCCGGCGCCCGCCTGGTAGGGATCGACGACGAAATCGTCGCGGTGACCGCCCGCGAGCACTTCGTCCGCGGCTTTGATGATCGCGTCCGCGAGCTTGCGGTCGAGCCGGCCCGTCTCGCGATGGGTCAGCGCGGCGGCTTTCTTGATCCAGACGACGGCAGCGACGAAGGCGGGGTGTGGGCGAAGATTGGAAATCGGGAAGTTTTGCCGCGCGCGTTCGGTTTGGATGCCCCACAGCGCTTCGGCGGGCACCGGCATCTCGCCCAGGGGATCACGTTCGATGCGCGTTTGATTCACTGCGGCCACCATGCCTCCCGCGGTTCGACCGCCGTTCGTGTCGAGCCAAGAATCGCCCATAGAATCGGTCCTCGCTAGCGTCGCCGGAACCAACCGACGGTGAACAGCTCCTTCGCCGCCGCGGCGCCGTGTGTGCGGATCAAGAGATACATGCCCAAGATGGTCAGGAGAATCGTCGTGTAAAAGCGCCACAACACCAGCATCGTCACTTGATGACCCGGACCGAAGTCGCCGGCGAAGCCGGACAGGAACGCCACCTCGATACCGCCGCCGCCCGACGGCAGCGGCACGACCAGTGGCGCGTGCAGCAGCGCCAACGATCCAAAGAACATCACCGCAAACGGCGGCGCATCGGGATGACCCCAAACGAGCGCGGGCAATATCAGCGCGCGCGCACCGAGGCTGATCACTGTGAGGAGCGCGCCCGCGAACAGCACCCACCACGGCGCACGGCGCACATGCGCCAGCGCGACGCGCCATTGGCGCCGGACGCGGTGCCGAATGGCGCCAGGACGCACCAGGCGCTGGAGCGTCCAGATGACGAGTAGCAGCACCAGCGCCATGAGCTCGATGCCGAGCAAATCGCGGGCGAGACTGTGGGTAAGGAACCGGTCCGCGGCCTCGCTCCAGTCCGGCACGTAATACGCCGCCAGGGCGACCGCGACGGCTCCGAACACCGGCCACTCGGCGGCGACCTCCACACCCAACGCCACGAGCGCGAGAACTACGCGCAGTCCGGACCACGTCATGCCGAGGAAGCGGGCCGGCTCGCCGCCGAGCCGGTTGGGCGTGAGGGTGGAGGCCGCCTCACCGTAGAGGTTCAGGCGCAACGCATCACGAAACGTGAGGCGGCCGCCGGCTGCCCACGTCGCGAGCTGAATGCGCCACGCGCGTGCCGCGCAATCGATGGCGAGCAGCAGAATCGCGAGGACGTGATTCAATCGGAGCAGTCGCCGAGCGGATAGAGGAATCCGCAATTCGGGCACGGATTCTTGCAGCCCCAGGGCTTCGGCTGCACCTCGGCCCCGCAGCGCATGCAGCGGGGGCGTGGCTTCGGCTTAGGCGATTCGGTGGACGCCGGTGAGGAACGGATTCGTGCGGCGCTCCCGTCCGATGGTCGTTTCGGGTCCATGTCCGCTGTACACGATGGTATCGTCGGGCAACGGGAGCAACTCGCGCTCGATACTCGCGATCAATGTCTCGAAATCGCCGCCGGGCAGGTCGGTTCTGCCAATCGATCCGGCGAACAGCACGTCGCCGCTCAAGACGACCCCGGGACCCACCAAGCACACGCTGCCCGGCGAGTGACCCGGCGCATGCCGCACCATAAAGCCCAAATCGCCCACCGCGAGCTGCGCGCCATTGGTCATTGCTCGATCGGGCGCCGGCAGTGGTCCAGGAGGCGCGAGTCCGAACCAGGCGGCCTGATCGGGGACCGCGTCATACAACGGGCGGTCGGCGGGATGCAACCAGACGGGAGCGCCGGTTTCGGCGGCAATGCTGGGAACCCCGATGACATGGTCGACGTGCGCGTGTGTCAGCCAGATCGCAACCGGCTTCGCCCCCGTTGCCTGCACCTTATCCAGGATCAGACCGGCCTCTTCACCCGGATCCACAATGGCACACTCGCGAGCCTGCTCGTCCACGACGAGATAGCAGTTCTCGGCGAACATGCCGTTGGGGATCGGAACGATTTTCACTTCGTGCCTTTCCCGTCGCCTTCCCGGAGCGCTTTGAGGTATTTCTCGACCGCGATCGCTGCGGTCGTGGCATCGCCGACCGCCGTCGTGATTTGCCGCGTCACCTGGCTGCGCACATCTCCGGCCGCGAACAGGCCTGCCATCGACGTCATCATGCGGTTATCCGTGATCATATAGCCGCCGGCGTCGTGGTCCACGTGGCCATCGACAAGCTGGGTGTTCGGCTTGAAGCCCGCAAAGATGAATACGCCGCCGACATCCAGATGCGAGCGCTCGCCGGTGTGCTTGTTCTCGAGCACGGCATGAGTGACCCCGCGCTCGTTCCCGACGATTTCCGGAACGACCGTATTGCGGATGACTTCGATCTTGGGATTGGCGAATGTCCGCTCCTGCAACAGCTGCGAGGCGCGGAATTCGTCGCGGCGATGGACGAGGTGCACTCTGGTGGCGTAGCGTGTGAGATAGTCTGCCTCCTCGACGGCCGCGTCGCCACCACCCACGACGGCGAGTCGCTCGCCTTTGAAGAACGCGCCGTCACAGACCGCGCAGTACGACACCCCCTTGCCGGCGTACTCCTTCTCGCCCGGAATGCCGAGCTTTACCGGCGTGCCGCCAGCGGTCAGGATGACCGCCTGGCTGCGATAGCTGTCGCCGCGCGCCGTCGCAACGTCGAACCAGCCGTCGGCGTCTTTGTGGATCCGTTCGACCGTATCGGTCACGATTTCGGCGCCGAACTTCTTGGCGTGTTCGGTCATTTTCTGCGCCAGCTCCCACCCCTTGATGCTCTCGAAGCCGATGTAGTCTTCGATGAGATCGGTGTTGAGGAGCTCGCCACCGGGCGCGCCGCGCTCGATCGTGACCGCCTTGAGCAACCCACGGCCCGCATACAGCGCGGCGCACAGTCCCGCAGGACCAGCACCTACGATCACGACATCGTAAATGAGGGCGACACGCTTAGCCATGTGCTCCGAATTCCAGTCGTGGGGCATCACCCTCCCCCGCCAGGGCGCGCGCCAAGTGCGCGCGAAATTGTACGGTTTCGAACTCGATGTCGGGTCGTTGCGGACCGGCCAGCTTCTCGAGCGCCGCTGCTCCAACCACGACCGTGCCGTGACGGTTCCCGCGGGCTCGGTGCAGCAGCGCGGCGGCGGCTTGAATCAGACCCTGCCAGACCCGCGCCTCGTCTTCCTTAATAATAGAACGCCAGACTGTTTCCAACGCTTCGTGCGCCAACCAAAACTCACCGGAGTTGAACAGCTCACGAGCGTGCTCCAGGTACCGGCGGCGGTCCTCGGGATTCAGGTGCGCGCACCCAGCGTCAACAGGTTCAACGCTCCGTGGCAACTCGAAATCGTCCCCACCAGGATCTCTGCCGGCTCACCCGAGGCCCCAGCGTCCTCGATCAGCCGATCGCCAGCACGAACTGACTCCGCCGAGAACATTCCGACGCCGAAGACTTGATGCTTGCACACGAACAGCGCGGGCCCGCTGACGGGCCGGCCGCTGGCCCGCAACCGTTCCGCGAGCCCGCGGACCGTATCTCCCATCTCCCAGGTGCGTGACGCGCCGATGGCCGGACAAAGCGCGGGCTCGATGCAATGGGTCGGGCAGATCCAGTCCGCCCATGAGACGTAACGGGTTGCGTCCGGGCCGCCGCCGGACCGGTCGTAGGGGGTCCGAACCTCGCCCGGCACCGGCTCGACGGACACTGATCGCTTAGGCCAGCGTTCCCGCGCCCGCCGGAGGACCCACTCGAACATGAGGTGCGGCATGTGGGGTGAGGGAACGATCTGGTCGTCTGGTGCGGGGTGCGTGGTGCGTGGTGCCTCGCAAAGCCAGTCATCGAAGAACGCTGACCAATCCCGTGTCACGAACTCTCGATCACCTGCTGCGCCGAGCTCGCGCCGCGCCTGGCAACCTGCGTTGCGATCGACGACGATAACCTTCCGATAATCGGTTTTGCCGCGCGCTTTCGCCTTTGCGAGCTGGGATGCGTAGAACGTCCCGTAACAGCCGCCACCAACGACCACGACGTCCCTCAGCGGAGCAATCTCCCGCCGTCGACGACCAGGATCGTGCCGGTCGCGTAGTCGGTGCCCGCGAGGAGAAAGCGCACGGCCGCGACGACGTCGGCCGGCGAGCCGATGCGCTCGAGCGGCGTGGTCTCGCGAATGTGCTCGCGAGACTGCGTGTCCCAGCCCTCCGGCAAGAGGACGGCGCCGGGGGCAACCGCATTGACCGCGATGTCGGGCGCGAGCGCGCGCGCCAGCGCCTTCGTGAGCATCACCACGCCTGCCTTGCTGACGCAATGCGGGATGTAGGTAGGCCATGGCTCCAGGCCCGCGAGGTCGGCGATGTTGACGATCTTGCCCTTCGCGCGACGGAGATGGGGGATCGCGCCCTGCGAGACGAAAAACGTCGCGCGCAGATTGAGATCGAGCGTCGTGTCCCAGCTCTCGGGCGTCACGGTTTCCACCGGCTGGCGCACCATGATCGCCGCGGAGTTCACGACGACATCGAGTCGTTTCAGCGCGCGGGCCGCCTGGTCGGCCAGGCCGCGCGCAGCCGCCGCGTCACTCAGATCGGCGGGCAACAGCTCGGCGCGCCGTCCCGCTTTTCGGATCGCACGCGCTGTCTCCTCGGCGCCTTTCGCGGAACCGTGATAGTGCACGGCGACGTCACAGCCAGATTCAGCGAGGCCGATGGCGATGGCCTGACCGATTCGCCGCCCTGCCCCCGTGACGAGTGCGGCCGCGCCCTCGAGCCGCACTAGTACGCTTTTCCGGTGATGGGAACGATTTGGCCCGTAATCGCGCTCGCCTCATCACTCGCCAGGAACAGGACCGTATTGACAACCTCCTCCAACTCGACGAGCGGCTGCTTGTCGCCCATCTGGGCCACATTGTCGGCGGTGCGGACGGTCGCGGGCGCCACCGCGTTCACACGGATGTTGGCATCGCGGTATTCCCGCGCCAGCTCGCGGGTGAGTCCGGCGACGGCCGACTTCGACGCGCTGTAGGCGGACATATGCATCAAGGACCGCACCACGGCGATGGACGCGAAGTTGACGATGGCGCCGGCCCCGCGCGCGAGGAGCAACGGCACCGCCGCCTGGCACATGTAGAACGCCGTCTTGAAGTTGACGTTGAGCTCGCGATCGAGGATCTCGGGCTTCACCTCGGTGAACGGACCGTAGCTGAAGAACCCGCCGGCGACGTTCACGAGCACGTCGAGGCCGCCGAACTGCGCTTGTGCCGCGGCGGTTGCGGCGCGCGCGACGTCCGGCTGCGTCAGATCGCCGGCCGATACCTTGGCGACGATGCCCTCCGCACCGAACTCCTTCACCCGATCGGCGAGCCCGACGGCGTTCACGTCCGCCAAGAGGAGCTTGGCGCCCGCGCGCCCCAGGCCGCGAGCCACGGCGTGACCGATCTGCCCCACGCGTCCGACGCCGGTGACCAGGGCCACCTTCCCCCGGAGGTCAGGCGGCACGAACGATGTCGTCCACGGGAGGCGCACCGCGCTGTGCCAAGCGGAGGGTGCCGTCTTTGCCGATCACGTAGACGGTGCGCTGAATCCCCTTGCCGTCCTCCTTGAGCGCGTGGTAGGCACCGGCGATGGCCCGATCGGGGTCCGAGAGCAACGGGAAGTTGAACTGAAACTTCTCGACGTAGCTCTTGTGACCGTCCACGCTCGCGGGATTCACTCCGAACGGCTGGATGTTTGCGGCTTTGAATTTGGCCATCTCATCGCGCACGGCGGAGAGTTGGCGGTTTCAGCCGGGCGTGTTGTTGCCCGGATAGAACACGAGCGCGACCGCGCCCTGCTTCAGCAGATCGGCGAGCGCGTAGGTGCGGCCGTCCGAGGCGGAAGCCTTGAACGCCGGTGCCTTGCTGCCAATCGCGAGGGGCTCACTCATTGCGCTTCCTTCCCACGAGCTCGAGGCGTCGCTCGAGCGGTTCGAGCCAGGTGTCGGGGACGCGCATGCCGCCCAGGGGCGCGTGCGACTCGCCGTACTCGCTCTCGCCGTGCCAGTCCGATCCACCACTAATCCCGAGCCCCAGACGCTCGGCGATGCGCGTGAGGCGCTGCTCGACGGCGGGGGAATGGCTGGGATGCCGGACTTCGACGCCGTCGAGCCCCTGATCCTGAAAAACGCGGATCTGGCCCTCCGTCCCATGATCGCCCAAATGCGCCGCGACGGTTAGCCCACCCACGTCGTGCACCAGCTCGGTCACGTCGGTAAGCCTGGGCAGCGGCTTCTCGACGTAGGCGGCGCGGCCGCGGCCAAGATAGCGGCGGAACGCATCGCCGATGTCGTCGCACGCGCCGCAGTCGACGAGGGCGCGCGCGACATGTGGCCGACCCAACGCGCCGCCGTCGCCCTCCCCGCCCCGCCGCAGCTGCGCCTGCACGTCCTCGAGCTCGATCGCCACCCCGAGGCCCTGCAGCTTGGCGACGATCTGCTCGCCGCGGCGACGGCGCGCGGCGCGCGTCTCGCGCAAGAACGCCTGCAGTCGCTCGTTTTCATACGGCAGGAACATCGCCAGGACGTGCAGCTCACCCCAGGGAGCGCGGACGCTGAACTCGCAGCCGGGAATGACGCGGACGCCGAGCTGCGCCGCTTGGTGCTGCGCGTCGGCGACGCCGTCCGTCGTGTCGTGATCGGTGAGCGCGATAGCCGCGAGGTCCACGGCGCGGGCGCGCCGCGCGACCTCCGCCGGCGCACACTCGCCGTCGGAGGCGGTCGAATGACAATGCAGATCAATGTGCGGCGTAATCGGTCTCGGGAGCGGTCCACGCCGGCTGCGACTCGCGGAACAGCTCAAGCAGCTCGCGGTCCGACAGCTCTGCGAAGGCACGGTCCGGCGACCGAGCGCCGAGTGGCGAATAGTGCGTGACGCGCCGACGCCGCTGCGGTCCCGTGCCCTGCTCGAAGATGAGGCCGAACTGATCGCGGCCATAGACCGTCACGCGGCCGGAGGGAAAGACCTCCCAGCGATCGTTGTCTACCGTCAGGATGCGGCGGGCCATGGTCCGTTACGCCTGTGACGCGGTGGCGACCGGGACTTCGCTCCAGAGCTCCCAGGCGTCGGGCGCGTACGTCGCGAGCGCCTGGAGCCGTCGCTCGAGTTTGATCTCTTCGGGGAGGCGCGAGGCCTGGGCGCGGTGAGACATCTCGGTCGGACTCTCGGAGAATTCGATGAACAACCGCGGGTCCTTCGCGTTGCGGAACAACCAGATACGCTGGCCGCGCGCTTCGGCGAATTGACTCAGCTCACGCAGCGTGTTGACGTACTCGGTCTCGTTCTGGCTGGGCACGCGCACGCGCGCAGCGGTCAGGACTTTCGGCATGCTCACACCGCTCCCTCGGGAAACTCCTGTAACAGCTTCTTCACGTCGGCCAGGAACTTGTCGGCGTCGGCGCCGTCCACGACGCGATGATCGTACGACATGGTCAGCATTCCCATCGTGCGGATCGCGATGGAATCCGTGCCGTCCGCCGTGACGACCTTGGGCCGTTTCTCGATCGCCCCGACGCCGAGAATCGCCACCTGCGGCTGATTGATGATCGGGATACCGGCAAACGGCCCGAAGCCGCCCGGGTTCGTGATCGTAAACGTGCCGCGCTGGATGTCGTCAGGCGACAGCTTTTTGGTGCGGGCTCGTTCGCCGAGATCAGTGATCGCGCGCGCGAGCCCGATCAACGAGAGCGCGTCGGCGTGTTTGATCACCGGCACTATCAACCCCCAGTCGAGCGCGACGGCGATGCCGATGTTGACGTCAGCGCGGTAAATCGTGCTGTCGCCGGATACGGCGGCATTGATGATCGGGTGCGTGCGCAGATTCTCCGCGCAGGCTTTGACGATAAACGCGAGGAACGTCAGGTTCACCCCGCGCTCGGCATAGGTCTGCTTCGCTTTGGCACGCAGCTGCGCCACGCGCGTGAAGTCGACTTCGAAGAAGCTCGCCACGTGCGCCGACACGCGCCGCGACATCACCATGTGATCGGCCGTGATCTTGCGGATCTTGGACCAGGGCTCGACACGGTCGCCGGGCCACGGTTCGACCGCGGGATGCTCGATGGCACCTGCGGGTGCCGGGTACCGGGTACCAGGCACCGCTGGTGCCTGCGTCGGAGTCCGCTCGATGTATCCCAAGATGTCCTGCTTCGTCACTCGCCCAGCGTAGCCGCTGCCCGGAATACGCGAGATGTCCACGCTGTGCTCGGCGGCGATCCTACGGACGAGCGGCGTCGATTTCGTACGGAGACGCTGTTCGGCCGTCTGGACGCCTCCGTCACCGTCGCTCTTCAAGACAGGCGCAGGTGCGGCAGGGGCCGGTGCCGGAGCCTTGGGTGGTTCCGGTTTCGGAGCCGGCGCGGGCGCGGCGGCCTTCGGAGGTTCGGGCTTGAGCGGCGCCGAGGCCGCGGCCGGCTTCGCAGCCGTCGCTCCCGCTTCAGTCTCGAGCACCGCAACGAGCGTCTGCACGGGGACCGTCTGGCCCTCTTGCACCTTGATCTCGGCCAGGACGCCCGCGGCTGGCGCGGGAATCTCGGCGTCGACTTTGTCGGTCGAGATCTCGAACAGCGGCTCGTCGCGTTTCACGGGATCGCCCACCTTCTTGAGCCATTTGCTCAAGGTGCCCTCGGCGATCGATTCGCCCATCTGCGGCATCAACACGTCTACGCGCGCCATATTCTCTCCGTCAGTAGGCCGCGAGCCATCGTGCGGCTTTCACAATATCGTCAGTCTGGGGCAGCACGAAGTCCTCGAGCGTCGGCGCATATGGCAGCGGCACATCGTGTGCCGTCACCCGCATGATCGGCCCGTCGAGCCACTCGAACGCCTGCTCGTTGATGCGCGCGGCGATCTCGCCCGCGATGCCACCGGTCCGCGTGTCCTCGTGCACGATCAGCACCTTATTCGTCTTCTTCACCGTCGCGACGATCGCCGCATCATCGAGCGGGAGCAACGTCCGCAAATCGAGCACCTCGACCGACACGCCGTCTTCCTTGTCGAGCTTGTCGGCGGCTTCCAGCGATTTCCACAGCGTGGCGCCGTAACTGATGATGGAAAGATGCTTGCCTTCGCGTGCCATCCGCGCCTGCCCGATCGGCGTGAGAATTTCTTCGCCCTCGGGCAGCTGTTCCTTGATACGCCGATACAGCCACTTGTGCTCGAGATACAGGACGGGATCGTCATCGCGGATGGAAGCCTTAATCAGCCCCTTCGCGTCCCGGACCGTCGCGGGATACACAATTTTGAGCCCAGGCGTGTGCAGGAACGCCGCCTCCGGGTTCTGTGAATGAAATGGCCCGCCCCGCACATACCCGCCGCAGGGACCACGCACGACGACGGGCGTGGACAGCCCGGCCCGGTAGCGTGCCGTGGCGACGTAGTTCGTCAACATGTCGTAGGCGCAGGAGATGAAATCGATGAACTGCATCTCTGCGACAGGACGCAGTCCCATGTGCGCCGCGCCGGCCGCCGCGCCGACGATCGCCGCCTCGGAAATCGGCGTGTCGATCACGCGCGACTCGCCGAAGCGCTTGGTGAAGCCTTCGGTGACCTTGAACGCGCCGCCATACAGGCCTACATCTTCACCGAGGATGAAGACGCGATCGTCGCGCTCCATCTCTTCCCAAAGCCCCTGACGCAGCGCTTCGAGGAACGTGACTTCGGGGGGGGCCATTACAGACTCTTGAACCAGAGTTTGTCGGCTGCCGGCGGATCGACGTACACGCTCGGCAGCGCGGTCTCGGGCTCCGGCAACGGCTCGTTCACGCAGGCGTCCGTCGCCTGATCGACCTCGACCCGCACGCGCTCGTCGATGTCCTTCATGTCCGCTTCGGCAACAAGATCGGCGGCGATCAAGCGCTGGACGTAGCGATCGACTGGGTCGTTCGCCTTTGCCCATTGTTCGAGCTCGCCTTTCGGCACGTAACGCTGATCGTCGTGCTCGGCATGCCCTTTGCGACGATAGGTCTTCACTTCGATGAAGTGCACGCCCTTGCCGCGCCTCGCGCGTTCCACCGCGAATCTCGTGGCTTCGTAGACCGCGAACACATCGTTGCCATCAACGGTGACCGCGGGAATGCCATATCCCTTCGTCTTCTCAGCGAGGTCCTTCACGGCGAATTGTCTCTCAGGCGGCGTGGAATAGGCCCAATGGTTGTACTCACCAATGACGACGAGCGGCAGGCGCTGCACGGCGGCCAAGTTCAGGCCTTCGTGAAAGGTGCCGGTCGAGGTCCCGCCATCGCCGATGTAGACGAGCCCGACACGCGGCTCAGCGCGCAGTTTGAAGCTCAGGGCAATCCCCGCCATCACCGGGAGCATGTCACCGAGGTGGGAGATCTGGCCGAGGTAGCCCTTCTCCAGGTCATTGAAATGGACGTTGAGCTCGCGGCCGTGGGTGGGGCTGTCGGCCTTGGCCATGTATTGGCGGAGGATTTCGATCGGCTGGGCTCCCATCACGAGCAGGGAGCCGAGGTTACGAATCAGCGGCGACAGAATGTCCTTGTTCCGCCCCCGCTCCAAGGCAAACGCCGAGGCAACCGATTCGCCCTCCTGGCCGAGGGAGCGGAACAGCCCGCCGAGCACCTTGGCCTGGCGGTACAGCGCCACCAGGCGCTCTTCCAGCGTCCGGGTAAGCCGCAGGTAATAGTAGATCTCGAGCAGCTGGTCGGCCGACAGCGCCGCGCCGCCGGGGGGGGGCACGGCGGCGGTGGGCCGAGTCGCAGGAAGAGCCATGGCCCTAAATTATAGTCGAGGGGGAAGAGCCATGGCGAACATCAAGCTGCGCGTGACCGGCATGACCTGCGGCCACTGTCAGGCGAAGGTCGAGCAGGCGTTGAAAGGTGTCAGCGGCGTCTATTCGGCCGTCATCGACTTGCCGGACGGCGAAGCAGAGATCGACTTCGACGATGACTCGGTGACGACGGACCAACTCGTCGCCGCCATCGTCAAAGCAGGCTACAGCGCGAAGATCGCGGGCTAGTAGGCGCCGCGCATGACGTGCGCAGGCTCGACGAGCCTGTGCACCTCTGCGAGAAATCGTTTGGCGAGCTTGTCGAGCTCCGACTCGCCCACCTGATCGGTCGCGGCTTCCACGAAGGTGTAGTGCCCACCCTCGGGTCGTGCGCTGATCGTGATGCGTCCCAATGTCCCCTGATAGGCGCGGCGTCGCGGCGACTCTTCCAATGGGGCGAGCCGGCCGCCGAAAAAGCTCTTCGCGACATCGAGCACGGCTTCGGGGCTCGCGCTAGTTCTGTGGAAGTAACGCATGACTTACCACTCCTGGAGTTTTGAACGCCCGCAGCGTGAGGCTATTGAGCACCACCGAGAGGCTCGACCACGCCATTGCCGCGCTCGCCAGCACGGGCGAGAGCAGCCATCCCGTGACAGGATACAGCACGCCCGCGGCGATCGGAATCAGCAGCACGTTATAACCAAACGCCCAGATCAGATTCCAACGAATCGTCCGCATCGTGCGTCGCGCGAGCTCGATCGCCGTGTACACCGCGAGCAGGTCGCCACGAATCAGCGTCACGTCGGATGCTTCCATGGCGACGTCGGTGCCGGTGCCGATGGCGATCCCGACATCCGCCTGCGCGAGCGCCGGGGCATCGTTGATACCGTCCCCGACCATCACGATGTGCGCGCCGCCGTTCTGGCGCTGCAGTTTCTTCACGAGATCCGCCTTCTGCGATGGGAGCACCTCGGCGATCACCTCATCGATTCCGACTTCCGCGGCGACCGCCTGGGCGCCTTTCTTCGAGTCGCCCGAGACCATGGCCACTGGAATGCCGCGCTTCTTCAGCAGCTCGATCGCGGTCTTGGACGTCGGCTTGATCGGGTCGGAAATCGCGATCACCGCGTACACGGTGTTGTTCACCACGCAAATCACGGGCGAGCGGCCCTGCGCGGCCAATCGATCGGCGTCCCCGCCCAGCGAGCCGAGCTCGAGGCTGCGTTCCCGTGCGTGCCGCAGCGAAATCACTTCGATGATGCGGCGATCGACCGTGCCGCGCACGCCGCGTCCCTCCATCGCCGCGAACTTCTCGACCGGCAAGAGCGACACCTGCTTGTCCTGCGCGGCTTTGAGGATCGCGAGGGCAAGCGGATGCTCGGAGCGCTGTTCCACGGATGCCGCCCACTTGAGGACGTCGGCCGGACTGATCGGCGTGCCATCCGGCTTCTTGGCCGTCACGATGTGCGTGACGGTCGGCTTGCCCTCAGTGATCGTGCCGGTCTTGTCGAGCAGGACCGTGCGGGCGTTGGCCAGCCGCTCCAGCGCCTCGCCGCTCCGGATCAGAATCCCGTACTCCGCCGCTTTGCCCGTTCCGACCAGAATTGCGGTGGGCGTCGCGAGCCCGAGCGCGCACGGACACGCGATGATCAGCACCGTCACGAACGCGACGGTCGCGAAGACCAGCGCGCGCACCTGCGGCGCCGGTCCCAGATCGAACCAGCCCACAAACGCCGCGATCGCCACGGCAATCACGATCGGAACGAACACGCCCGCGACACGGTCGGCGAGCTGCTGAATCGGCGCCTTCGTGGCTTGCGCGTCCTCTACAAGTTGCACGATTTGGCCGAGGGCGGTTTCCTTGCCCACGCGCGTCGCGCGGAACGTGATGCTGCCGGTCGTGTTCAGCGTGCCACCGATCACTTCGTCGCCCGGTTTCTTGGCCACAGGCATCGGTTCCCCGGTCAGCATCGCTTCGTTCACCGCCGACGCGCCCTCGGTGACGATGCCGTCCACCGGCACCTTCTCGCCGGGCTTCACGATCACCATATCGCCGAGCACCACTGCCTCGACCGGAATATCGATCTCCTGCCGATCGCGGAGCACGTGCGCCGATTTCGCGCGCAGCGATGCCAGCCGGCGAATCGCTTCGGATGTGCGGCCCTTCGCTCGCGCTTCCAGCAGCCGCCCGAGCAGGACGAGCGCGATGATGGCAGCGACTGCCTCGTAGTAGACGTCGGCGGGCAGACCCGCACGCAGGAAGAGCGTGGGTGCGGCCGTCGCGACAAGTGAATAGAGGTAAGCCGCGCCAGTGCCCACGCCGATGAGAGTATTCATGTCGGCGGTGCGGTGCCGGAGGCCATTCCAGGTGCCTTTGTAGAACTGCTGGCCCGACCAGGCGACGACGGGGAGCGTAATGATCGCCAACCCCCGTTTGATCCACTCGAGATCGAAGATCCATCCCTGCCCCGTCACCCAATCGCGCAATGCAACCGCCAGCGGCATGAGGAGGCGGCCGAGCAGATCGATCTGCTTCATCGTGCCGTTCTCACCCATCGGCCGATCCGCCATCAGCAGCATCGAGCCGAGCATCGCGACGACTGTCACGACCGCGGCGACGATGAACTTCCAGGTGAGCGTGCGGATTTCGCGCCGCCGCGCGATGCGCTCGCGTTCGAGCGGATCCTCCGCTGCGATCGGCTCCGCAACCTCGAACCCGGCCGCGGTCACCGCCTTTTCGAGATCCTCGGCACTGGCGACACCCGGCACATAGTCCACGGTCGCCGTCTCCGTCGCCTGATTGGCGACGGCGCGAATGACACCATTGACCTTCGCCAGCGACTGCTCAAGCGGGGCGACGCTCGGCGCATAATGCAGATCGACGATCCCGAACGTCACGGTCGCCTTGCCGCAGTTGTAGCCCGCCTCGCGCACCGTCTTGATGAGCTGCCCCACGTTGGTCTGCGCGGAGTCGTACTCGATCGCGGCCTTGTTCGTCGCGAAGTTGACCCCGGCCGACGTGACGCCCGTCGCCCCGGCCAGCGCCTCCTGCACCGTCGCGGCGCAGCTGGCGCAGGTCATCCCTTCGATCGGCAGCACGATGCGGCTCTTACTCATGGGCGGGGGGCGGCATCGTGGAATTTGTGGGGCGACGAGGCGGCGCGACGCTCGCCGGGCGGCTCCACGACGAGCAGGCCCTTCAGCATGTTCATGCCGCAGCGAAACGGATACTCACCAGGCTGTTCGGGGGTGAATTCGACGGTCGTCGTCTGAAACGCCGGCAGCTGCTGATCGATGCCGAACTTCTCGAACACGACGCGCTCCGAGCAGTCGGCCGTCTCGTCGCGGTAGAATTGCAGCCGCACCGGCTTGCCTGCTTGCACGACGATGGTGTCGGGGGTGTAGCCGCCCTTCACCGTGACGCGCACTTCCTGCGCACCACCCGCGCTGGCCGTCGCCGCCATGGCTGTGCCGCGGGAGTAGAGGAAGTACCACAGCACCCAGACGATGGCGACGGCGCCGAGCGCCGTGACGATGATCTGGGTGGACGTCAGCACGTCCTCGCTAGCGCATCTGCGCGCGCGCGGGAGCGCTTCGAGTCGGGGCGGCGGATTCGATCCGCATGGCGTAGAACGAGCGCCACACGAAGGCCAACGCGATGACGAGGAACGCCCCCGCGAGCACCAGGCTCAACGTCGCGCCGCGCTCGGCGGTCAGCGACACCGCGAGCTCGACCGCGAGCAAGCCGAACAGCGTGGTGAACTTGATGATGGGATTCATCGCGACCGACGAGGTATCCTTGAACGGGTCGCCGACGGTATCGCCGACGACGGTGGCGTCGTGCAACGGCGTGCCTTTCTGCTTCAGCTCGGTCTCCACGATCTTCTTGGCGTTGTCCCATGCCCCCCCTGCATCGGCCATGAAGATGGCCTGGTAGAGGCCGAACAGCGCGATCGAGATCAGGTAGCCGATGAAGAAGTATGGCTCGAAGAAGGCGAACGCGAGGGTCGCAAAGAAGACGGTCAGAAAGATGTTGAACATGCCTTTTTGCGCGTACTGCGTGCAGATCGCCACCACCTTCTTGCTGTCCGACACCGAGGCCTTGGTGGCCCCCTCGAGCCGGATGTTCGCCTTGATGAACTCGACCGCGCGGTAGGCGCCGGTCGTCACGGCCTGCGTCGAGGCACCCGTGAACCAGTAGATCACCGCGCCGCCGGTAATCAGGCCGAGCAGGAACGGCGGGTGCAGGATCGACAGATTCGACAACAGCTCGGGCTCGAGCCCGCGCGTGAGCGCCACGATGATCGAGAAGATCATCGTGGTCGCACCGACCACCGCCGTGCCGATCAGGACTGGCTTTGCCGTCGCCTTGAATGTGTTTCCCGCTCCGTCGTTTTCTTCCAGGTTCTCTTTGGCCCGCCCGAAGTTCGGTTCGAACCCGAAGTCCTTCTTGATCTCGGCGCGGACATGCGGCACCTGCTCGATGAGCGACAGTTCGTAAATCGACTGCGCGTTGTCGGTGACCGGCCCGTACGAGTCGACCGCGATGGTGACCGGCCCCATGCCGAGGAAGCCGAAGGCCACGAGACCGAACGCGAACACCGCGGGCGCAAGCATCAGCGCGCCCAGACCCGTGGTGCTGACGCCGAACGCGATGGCCATCAGCGTCATCATCGTCATCCCTAACCAGAACGCGCTGAAGTTCCCGGCGACGAATCCCGAGAGGATGTTGAGCGAGGCGCCGCCTTCTCGCGACGACGTCACGATCTCGCGCACGTGGCGCGAGCCGACCGAGGTGAACACCTTCACGAATTCGGGGATGATCGCCCCGGCCAGCGTGCCGCACGTGATGACGAGGGAGAGCTTCCACCACAGCGTCGGATTCCCGCCGATATCGGGGATCAGCAGCCGCGAGACGAGGAACGTGAGTGCGACCGACACGAACGACGTGAGCCAGACGAGCGTCGTCAGCGGTGCTTCGTAGTTCATGTGGTCTGCGTTCGCGTACTTGGCTTTGGTGACGGCGGCGTTGAGGAAGTAGGACAAGCCCGATGCCACGATCATCATGACGCGCATCGCGAAAATCCACACGAGCAGCTGCACCTTGACCAGGGGGCTGTGGACGCCGAGCAGGATGAATGAGATCAACGCGACCCCCGTCACCCCGTACGTCTCGAACCCATCCGCGCTCGGCCCCACCGAGTCCCCCGCGTTGTCGCCCGTGCAGTCGGCGATGACGCCGGGATTGCGCGCGTCGTCTTCCTTGATCTTGAAGACGATCTTCATGAGATCGGCGCCGATGTCGGCGATCTTCGTGAAGATCCCGCCCGCCACGCGCAGCGCCGCCGCGCCGAGCGATTCGCCGATCGCGAAACCGATGAAGCAGGGCCCGGCGTAGTCGCCGGGGATGAACAGCAGAATCAGGAGCATGAGCAGTAGCTCGACGCTGATCAGCAGCATCCCGATGCTCATGCCGGCCTTCAGCGGAATCGCATGGTTGGGGTACGGCTTGCCGGTAAGACTCGCGAACGCGGTGCGGGAGTTGGCGAACGTGTTCACGCGAATGCCGAACCACGCCACACCGTAGCTGCCCGCGATGCCGATCAGACTGAACAGCAGGATGATGAGCACCTTGCTTGCGGGGAAGCCGTGGACGGTCACGCCGGCGGCATTCACCGTCTCCGCGAGCGTGCCGAAGTACACGGCGACGATCGCGCCGATGAAGACCCACAGGATCAGCAGGAAGCGCCCCTGCGTGAGCAGGTAGGTCTTGCAGGTCTCGTAGATCAACTCGGAGATCTCCCGCATCGCCCGATGGACGGGGAGATCGCGGAGCTGCGTGTACTGCGCGAGACCGAACAGCAGGCCGAGGGCGCAGATGACGAGCCCCCAGAGCAACAGGGCCCGGCCACCGATCCCGAAGAATGTGGCCTGATCGAGGTTCGGCAGTACGAGTGCGGCTTCGCCGCCCGCTGCATGCTGGGGGGGGGCGGGATTCTGCAGCAATCCGAGAATCATGCGGGACTATCTCCTGGAGTGAGCCTTACTTTTCCGCGTACTCGTAGTACTCGATGCCGAGGTGCGTGATCTGTTCCTCCCCCATCATCCAACGCAGCGTGTTCTTGAGCTTCGTCTGCTGAATGAACAGGTCATGCTCGGCGTACAGGCCCTGCGCGAACTGCGGGCTCTTGAAGTAGAAGGAGAGCCACTCCTGAATGCCTGACAGTCCCGCGCGCGCGGCGACATCGAAGAAGAGCGCGAGGTCCAGCACGATCGGGGCGGCGAGAATCGAGTCGCGGCACAGAAAATCGACCTTGATCTGCATCGGATAGCCGAGCCATCCGAAGATGTCGATGTTGTCCCACCCTTCCTTATTATCTCCGCGCGGTGGGTAGTAGTTGATCCGAACCTTGTGGTAGACCTTGCCATACAGCTCAGGATAGAGCTCCGGTTGCAGGATATGCTCGAGCAGGCCGAGCTTGGACTCCTCCTTCGTCTTGAACGACTCGGGATCGTCCAGCACTTCGCCGTCGCGGTTGCCGAGGATGTTGGTGGAATACCACCCCGACAGACCGAGCATGCGCGCCTTGAACGCGGGCGCCAGCACGCTCTTCATCATCGTCTGGCCGGTCTTGAAGTCCTTGCCGCCGATCGGCACGCGACGCTCTTCCGCCAGACCCTCCATCACCGGCAGGTCGACCGTCAGGTTGGGCGCACCATTCGCGAACGGGATGTTTTCCATGAGCGCGGCGTAGGCGTAGATCATCGACGGCGCAATCGACTGATCGTTCTGCTCCATCGCCTTCTCGAACGCCGCGAGCGATTGATGTGCAGGTCCGGGCGTCATGAAAACCTCAGTCGAGGCGCACCACACCACCACCAGACGATCCAGCCCAGCGGTCTTTTTGAAGCTGCGCATGTCCTCACGCAGCTGCTCGGCCAGCTCTCGCTTGTTCTTGCCGCGTTTGACGTTCGTGCCCTGCAGCCGTTTGACGTAGTACTGATCGAATGCGGCCGGCATCGGCTTGATGCCCTGGAGAAAGGCCTTGATCGGCTCGAGATGCTCGTGTTGGTCGAGCACGCCGGCTTTGACGGCGGCGGTGTACGCGTCATCGGGAATGGGATCCCATGCCACGAAGGCGAGATCGTTCAAATCCGCGAGGGGAACGAAATCCTTGATCTTCGGTGCGCGCTTCTCGGTGCGCTTGCCGAGCCGAATCGTCGCCATCTGGCTGAGCGAGCCAATCGGCAATGCGCAACCCCGGCGCACATTTTCGACTCCGGCGATGAAAGTCGTGGACACGGCGCCGAGCCCCACCAGCATCACGCCCAGTTTTCCCTTCGCGGGCGCGATCTCGCGTGCGCCTCCCGTCACTACCGCAGTCCCCGTTTGCTCCCGTGCCATCAATGTCCCTTGCGGCGTGCGGCCGCGACTCCAGGCAACGTCTCACGTTTATGAATCGGCGAAGGTGGCGGCGCGCCGCGCGCCACGCGCGCGACGTGCACCACCCGTTGGATCACCGTGATCGCGGAGACGATCGCGAGCACAGCCACAATCCAGAATAACAAGACACCCTGGCGCCCCGGCCCGGCACCAAACACCAGCGTCGGAATCCCGAGGAGCAACAGGCGCTCGGCACGCGCGGCGATACCGACCCTGTTCTCCACGCCAAGCGCCTCAGCGCGTGCGCGGGTGTACGACACTAGGAATGAAGCGACCAGCGCGACCAGCCCGGCGGCAATGGCCCGCGGCTTCAGCTCGGCCGGCAACGGGCCGGTCAAAAAATAGAAGATCAGCCCCGTGAAAACCGCCCCCTCGCCGACCCGGTCGAGCGTCGAGTCGTAGAAGGCGCCGAACGTCGTCATCTTGCCGCCCTGGCGCGCCACCTGACCGTCGAGCAGGTCGAAAATCCCGCTCGAGAGTAGCAGCACGCCACCGGCCCGAATGGCGCCAGAGCCAAACGCGACACCGGATCCGATCACCAGCAGGGTGCCCAACGTCGTAATGGTGTTGGGCGCCACGTCGGCCCGTATCAAGGCACGCGCCACCGGCCCGATCAACGCGACAAAACCGTCCTTGACGCGCTGGGGAATCACATTCATGCCGGGGGGAAGCTAATCGCCAGAGAGAATGACGGTAGGGCTAAAAGTCCTAGTGGACCAAAGGGTTGGCTCGTACTTTACGAGAGCCGTCATGAACGCTTCCCCAGGAGCCCGACCATGACTCACCTGCTCTTCGTCCTCGCCCTCGCCGTGCAGCAGCCGACTTCTCCAAGCGCCCCTCCCGACGACCCCTTTGTCTGGCTCGAGGATGTCGAAAGTGCGCGCTCCATGGAGTGGGTGAATGCCAAGAACGCGGCAACGATTGCCGTCCTGGGCCAGGGACCGCTCTATCAAACGCTCTATGATCGGCTCAAGCAAATCCTCGATTCCAAGGACAAAATCGCCTACCCCAGCATCCTCGGGAATTCGCTTTACAACCTCTGGCAGGACGCCGATCACGAGCGCGGCATTTGGCGGCGGACCACATGGGAGAGCTACGCCGGCGCGAATCCGGTGTGGGAGACCGTGATCGACCTCGATTCGTTGAGCAAGGCTGAGGGCGTGACGTGGTCCTGGGCGGGCGCGTCCTGCCTCGAGCCCGAATACCGACGCTGCATCGTCGGCCTGTCGCGCGGCGGCTCGGACGCCACGGAGTTGAGGGAGTTCGATCTCACCACGAGACACTTTGTCGCCGACGGATTCAAGGTTCCGGAAGCGAAATCCGGAATCGCGTGGGTCAATGACAGCACGCTCCTCGTGGGGACCGATTTCGGACCTGGCAGCATGACCACCTCGGGCTACGCACGCATCATCAAGCTCTGGAAGCGCGGTACCCCGCTCTCCACGGCGACGACCGTGTACGAGGCGCCGGCCAACCATGTCAGTGCGTCCGCGTCCAGCACGAATGACGGCGCGCGTCGCTATCTCATGATCAGGGATGGGACGGATTTTTACCACCGCACGCGATACCTCTATGACCACGGACAGGTCGTGAAGCTCGGCGTCCCCACGGATGCCGACGTCAGTATCGTGCACGGTCAGCTCGTCGTGTACGTGCGCGATCCGTGGACCGCGAGTGGCAAGACTTGGCCGACTGCGTCGCTGATCGCGATGCCCCTCGATGATTTTCTCGGCGGCAGGCGCGCCTTTCAGCTCGTCATGCAGCCTGGTCCACGCGAGACCATCAATGGCGTGACGTCCACGCGCGACTACTTGCTTCTCAACGTCCTGAACAACGTCCGGGGTGAGTTGCGGCGCTACCGCTATCAGGATGGACGATGGACGTTCGAAAAAGTGCCGGCGCCAGACCTCGGCACCGTGGGCGTCGTCGCAAGGTCTGCCACCTCGAACCGGTACTTCTTCACATTCACGAACTTCATTCAGCCAACGACGCTGTACGTGACGGCGGAAGATGGCAGCGTGGCGGAAGTCAAACGCCTCCCGGCGATGTTCGACGCGGCGGGGCTGGCCGTCGATCAGCAGGAAGCGACGTCGGCGGACGGCACCAAGATCCCGTTCTTCGTCGTGCATCGTCGCGACATGAAGCATGACGGCAGCAACCCGACGTTATTCGGAGCGTACGGCGGATTTGAAATCGCCAATACGCCGAGCTATAACAGCCCCACCGGGGCGGCGTGGCTCGAGCGTGGTGGGGTCTTTGTCCTCGGCAATATTCGCGGCGGCGGGGAGTTTGGACCGCAGTGGCACCGGGCGGGACTCAAGGAGCACCGGCAACGCATCTACGACGATTTCACCGCGGTCGCGCAACAGCTGATCCGGGACAGCATCACGAGCCCGCAACATCTCGGGATCCGCGGCGGCAGCAACGGCGGCTTGCTGATGGGCGTCGCGCTCACCCAGCACCCCGAGCTGTACAACGCCGTCCTGATTCAGAATCCACTGCTCGACATGAAGCGCTACAGTCATCTCCTCGCCGGCGCGAGCTGGATGGCGGAGTACGGCGATCCCGACAAGCCGGAGGACTGGGCCTACATCTCGCGGTACTCGCCCTACCAGAACCTGAAAGTGGCGACGAAGTATCCGACGGTAATGTTCACGACGACGACGCGTGACGACCGGGTACATCCCGGGCATGCGCGCAAGATGGCTGCCAAGATGGAGTCGATGGGGATACCGTTCTATTACTTCGAGAACACAGAAGGCGGACACGGCGCCGGGGTCACGAGCGCGCAGGTCGCGAAAGAGCTGGCGCTGACCTACGTCTATCTGTGGCGGCAACTCGGGACGGCGATGACGTCGATCCCCTAGCACCGCGGCGAGAATCGCCCTTAGGACCTCGGCGTCGCCCATGGTCCTCCCCACCAACGAGTTCTTAGTGAGGTCTGATGGTACCAGTTACCTCGACGATCACGCGGTAGCCTTCCAGGCGCGCGGGAATTCTGCTTTTCGTGTCCGGATTGGAGTCGGCCAGCAGAACCTTAATACAGCGCTCGCCATCGCAGGATGCGATCGCCGCTCCCACGACGCCTGGCACCGCCATGAGGGAATCCGTGTGCGCCGCGAGAACGTCATCGATACTCCTTGAAGGCATCGCGACGCGTCCCTCCTCTCGGCTCGCGCCCTGGGACCCCGAACAGGCCACGAGCGCACCTACGAGCAGCACCCCCAGGGTGATGCGTCTGGGCATCAATGTCTCACGAAGACCCCGTAGCCGTTACTGCTGCCATCGGGATCATGATTCCCGGCTGACTTGTACGTGTAGCCCGTGAGCGTCATCCCGGTCACGGCGAAATAGGCCCCGTGCGTGGCGTTCGGGATGGATGAAAGGACTACGGTACAGGTCCCCGCGCCGACGCCGTCTGCATCACTGGTGACGCACGGCACGTCGGGACCGGAGTTCCAGCTCCCGTGTACGGTCACACCGTTGAGCGGGTTGTGCCGCCAGTCGTGCGCGGTAATCCGCACGGTCGCCGACCACGTGTCCACGCCACTCACCGCCCAGCCGTCGAGATTCCCCACGTGCATGCTGGGCCCGTTCACCGTGATCACGATCGCGAGCGCGTTGTTGCTCGAATTGGCGTCGGGCAGCTTCTGCGTCGCCGTCAGGACGTGCCCGCTGATCGCCGCGCCCGCGGTACTCCAATTGATGGTGCGCGCGACGCTCGCCCCGGCGGCAAGTCCAGGGATCGTCTGGGTGCCGACGACCGCGTTGCCCGCTGTGCCGTCTGTCAGCACGACGTCGATATTCGCCGTGACATCTTGCCCCCCCACATTCTGCACCGTCACCACGACCGGAGCGGTGTCACCCACGGTCACCTGACCCGGGGCGGACATATTCGCCAACGCCAGGTCCGCCGGCGTGGCCAACACGTTGACGTTCGCGGAGCGCTGGTTGTTGGCGGCGACGTCATCCGTCAGGGTGTGGCTCGCGACGAGCGTGTGTGTCCCCACCGCGGCGGTTCCAGTATTCCAGCTGAAGGAGCGCGTGGTGCTTGCGCCCGCCGCCAGTCCGGTGACGGTCGACGTGCCGATCGTCGCGCCGCCAGCGGTCGCATCGGCCAAGACGATATTGAAGCTGCTACTGACGTTCAGGCCACCGACGTTCTGCACGGTGACGCTGAGCGTCGCCGTGCTTCCCTTCCCGATCGACGCCGGCGCGCTGAAGGCGGTCACGGCGACATCGTTGGCCGGCGCGTTCACGGAGACCGTCGCCGAGACCTGGTTGTTCGCGGAGTTGCCGTCCGTGTACGTATGCGTCGCGACGAGCGTGTGACCTCCCAGCGCCGCTCCCGTGGTGTTCCACGTAAATGTCCGCGTCGTGCTCCCGCCGGTCTGGAGCCCGCCGGTAATCGTCTGCGTGCCGAGCGTCACGCCGGCGGTGGCGTCGCGGAGGGAGACGTCGAAGTTCGCGGTGGCGTTCTGCCCGCCGACGTTCTGGACGCTGACCGAAATGGCGGTACTGGTGCCCTGAATCACGGTCGCGGGCGGGTTCATGTTCACGGCGATATCGGCGGGCGGAGTCACGATCACCGCGATCCCCATGCTGTTGTTCGACCAGACGTCGTCGGGGAGCTTCTGGGTTGCGAACAGCGTGTGCCCATTCGTCGCCGCGCCCGCCGTGTTCCACGAGAAATCGACCGTGGTGGTGGCACCGACCGCGAGACCGGGCACCGTTTGCGTACCCACAAGCGTGCCGGCCCATCCGTCAGTGAGCTCGACATTGAAGCTCGAGCTGACGTCCACTTCGCCCGCGTTCTTCACCGTCACAATGACGTGTGCGGTATCACCCAGCGCCACCCGAGCCGGCGCCGTGATGAAGGTGACTGCGATGTCAGTTGGCTTGGGGTTCACCGTGACGACCGCGCTGCGCTGATTGTTCGCCGAGTTGTCGTCGGCCAAGCTATGCGTGGCGATTACCGTGTGGTCGCCGAGCGAGGCCGAGGTCAGATCCCAGCTGAACGTGAGCATCTTGTTGGCGCCCACGGCCAGCCCATAGACGGTCTGCGTGCCGACCGTCGCTCCATCGGTGGCGTCCCGCAGGGTGACTTGGAAGCTGTCCGCCACGTTCTGGTTGCCGGCGTTCGCGACCGTCACACCGACGTTCACGACATGTCCCTGCGTCACCGCGGCTGCCGCGCTGATGCTGGTCACGGCAATGTCGGTCAGCGGCGCAGGGACCGGGATCGTCAGCGAGCGCTGATCGTTTCCGGGCCGATCGTCCTTCAGACTATGGCTGGCCACCAGGTTGTGATCCCCGGTGGTGGTCGGCGTCCAGGCAAAGCTCAGCGTCGTGCTCGCGCCCGCAACCAGCCCTCCGACCGTCTGCGTGCCGACGATCACGTGCGCCGTCGTGTCCTGGAGCGTGACGTCGAAGCTGGACACGTCCTGGTTGCCGAAGTTCTTCACCGTCACCGCGACGTTGCCCGTCGTGTTCTGCACGACCGCACTCGGCCCGCTGATCCCCGTCACGGCAAGGTCGGTCAACGGTCCCGGCGGTGGCGGCGCAAAGCCGTCGATCGTTACCCCGAAGCGGTTGAGCACGAGATCGATGCGGTTGGCAATCGTCACTGAGGAGCTGCCCGCAAACAGCAGCCCGACCGGATTGAGATTCGCGTCATCGGTGATGATGAGCGAGCCGGAGTCTCCGCCCCCGCTGAATCCGCCAGGCGAGATGAGCAGTTGGTCGACGTAGCGCGCGGTCTTCGTGCAGGTGAATCCCGAAACGGCATAGCACACAGTCACGGTCGCATTGACACCGGTGATCTGGCCGTGCGTCAGGCGGGTAGTACGGCCATACTTCTGGACGTTGAGGCCGAGCAGGGCGTCACGATTATCGAACAGACCGTCGCCATTGGCGTCGCCGTATATCGTCGAATTCGGCATGCCATAGCCGTCGTCTGCGGGCACGGCATTGTCAAGCACATCGACGCTCGACTGCGCGATCGCGGCGTCGATCGTGTTATTCACACCCGAGAAATTGATCGCCTGGAAATCGCTCAGTGTGGCAATCTGGTCTGCCGCTGTGCCGCCGTCGAAGGGACCGGGCTGGTACTCCGGATCGCCGATGGTGGCGCCGTTCGAGTTCGCCAGGACGTGATTGTTCGAGAGGATGTACACGTGTCCCAGCGCATCGCGCACACGCGCGCCGATGGTGCCCGCGGTGATCGCTGGATGCCCCACCGAGAATCCCAGCGGTGCCGGCCGCTGGCGTTGCGTGGGATCGCTGAACGCCATAATGCGCCCGGTGACCCGGACACCGACGGGCACGCCGTCGAGCACCTGAGGCAGACCGGTAATGCCCGCGCGTTCGACGAGCAGTAACACGCCGGCGTGTCCGTTCGAGAGACCGACAGCCGTCCCAACAACGCCAGGTATGTCGAGAAGCTTCGGCGTGTGGCGCCGCTGTGCGGCGATGGCGGCGGTGAGTTCAGCGACGGCCTGCTGACCGGGCGCTGGCGGCGACACGGAGGGACCAGCGGGAGAATCGCCCGTGCTATCGAAGCAGGCCGCCATCGCGACGATGACGGCGAGACAGGTCAACGTGCGGCCGACGACCATGGCGACTCCCCGTGTGGACAGCGGGGCACGATAATGGCGGCCCCGGACCCACTCGGCAATTAGGGACTTGAACTAGGCTCGTAGTGCCTGAATTACCTGGACTTCTTGATCAGGCGCGCTGGCGTAGAAAGACATGTGCAGCCGCACGGGTCCCGGCGGTGTGTTTCACGCACTCGTATCCGAGCGCACGCATATCGAGACCCTCCAACAGGTTTTCGCCTTTGCCGAGCAAGACGGGCGATAGCGCCAGGTGCAGCTCGTCGATCAGACGCGCACGGAGATATTGCCGAATAGTGGCGACACCGCCGCCGATGCGGATGTCCTTGCCGCGGGCGACGGCTTTCGCCTGCCCGAGTGCGGCGTGAATGCCGTCCGTGACGAAAAAGAACTCCGTCCCGCCGGCCATCTTCACCGGCGCGCGCGCGTGATGCGTCACGACGAAGACCGGTGCGTGATACGGCGGCTCATCGCCCCACCAGCCCTTCCACGAGTCGTCGGGCCAGGGGCCGCGAATCGGACCGAACATGTTACGGCCCATGATCCAGGCGCCCATCCCGATCATGCTCTGCGCCGACAGATCGTCGTCGACGCCGGTCTCCCCGGCCGCATTCCCCTGCATCTGATTGAAGGTGCGGGTATGAAAAAACCAATCGAACAGCTCGGGACCACCGACGCCGAGCGGATGCGTGAGATCCTGGCTCGGGCCAGCGCCGAAACCATCGATGGAGACCGAGAAGTTGCGGACGACGACTTTGGTCATGAGTTCCTTCCCTCACGGCTTGATCTGGAACGCGACCGGGATAATGCCGCAACTGCGCGCGATCCGCAGGCCGTAATAGCCGAGCCACAAGAATGCCGGCACGTTGGCGAAGATCAGCGGCTCGAGAAAATAGAGACCGGTCGCTGAGCCGATCCCCCGTCCCCACGATAGGATGACGACGACGAGTCCGGCCCAGGCGAGCGTGAGGGGCATCCGCACGGTGTGTTGCCGCAGCTCCAGCACGGCAATGCCTGTCAGCCCTGCGAGAAACAGTGGATTCCCGAGCCAGCCATAGCCTAGCAACAGGCGATTGAACGCGTCATAGACGAGCGGCTCTGATGTCGGTGCGCCGCGCGCCGTGAGGTAATGCATGACCCAACCGTTGATCAGCGCCACGCCGGTAAAGAAGATCATGCCCACGGTCATCGCGCCCCAGCTCAACGCCGCAGTCCACGGGTGCGTCAATGCGCCTCCCGCGAGAAGCACGAGCAGGCTGCCGAGCGCGCAGAGGACGAAACCGGCCGCGATGGCGATGTGAATCGGTCCCCACCACGGCGTGCTCGCGAGCACCGACGGCCGCTCTTCGAATCCGCCGGCCGGCACCGGGTGAAACAGCAGCCCGAGCGCGACGAGCACACCGGCGACTACCAGGACGTAGCCGCCGGCTCGCGCGGCGTCAGGATTGCGTAACGCTGGCGATTCTAGTGCCACACGGTCACGATGATCGGTATCACAAGCAGCTTGACCAGCCAGTCGCCGGCATGGATCGCCGCCACCTTCCACGGGACATTCTCCCAGAGAATCGATCCGGTGAGCAGGATGACCGGGAATCCTATCCACAAAGAGAGACCGAAGTTAACGGCACCGAACACACTGGCGACGCCCAGGAGCGCGACAAAGCGCGCGATGATGAACGCCAGGACGAGACAGCGGGCGAACTCGACGACCAGCTTGCCCCCCGGCATTTTCGCGCCCGCCATCGCCGCGACGGGATCCTGGCCGCGCAGCCGCATCCACGGCTTGAAGAACAGGAGCGGGCTATACCACAGCCAGCCCAGGATGAAAACGGCGACGGCCGCGACCACAACAGCGAGGGAATTCACGTGCACCATTCGTGACGCTCCTCTCATTGAGGTCAACCTTCTATGTCATGCCCGAAGCAGAGGCGGTATCCGTTGCAGTCCTCGATGTCGAAGTCGCGACAGCCGTACGGTTGGTCGCAAATGTCGCGGATGATCTTAGCGCCCTGCGACTTGAATTCCGCATACAACGCGTCGGCGTCGTCGATCCAGACGTACGCGTCCCAAGCCCCGCCCTCCGGATCGACGACGTGGTTCGGCCGCGTTATGCCGGGCTGCTCAAGCTGGGCCAGCATGATGACGATGCCCGCACGCTTGACCATGCAGAATGACGGTGGCTCGTTCCAGAAACGGGCGTAAGAGAATCCCAAGGTGTCGCGATAATAGTTCGCGGTCGCCACGACGTCGTCGACGATGAAGTAGGGTGCGATGCTCCAGCGCGAAGTCATCGCCTCACTCATGCTTGCAACGACTCGAGCACAGCGCGTGCGCGCTCCCAATCCTCTTCTCGAACGCTGATGACGGTGGGCACGAACGGGAGCGCGTTGACACCGGTCTCGAGGATCTCTACGTCGATCTCAGCGGATTCGAGGGCCAGGCGCACGCTTTCTACCAGCGACCGATCGGTGGTCTCGAGGAGTCGCTTCACTTTGGTGGCAATGAGGCAGCGTAGCTCGCCGCGACCTGGACCCATTTCCCAAGCTTGGCTTCGGTGTTCAGGCCCGCAGGCTCGACCAAAATCCACCCTTTCATCGGTCGCCCGGTGAGATCAAAACGCCGCGTGTGAGGCTTCGCCAGCGCGGCATCTGTCTCTTCCGGTGCCAGTCGCACGATGAGCGCGGACTTATGCACGCCAACGCACATGTTGCCATTGAGGAGGAAAGCGACGCCACCAAACATTTTCTTCTCAACGAGCCCTTTGCGCCGGCCCAAGGTGCCGCGAATCCGTTGAGCTAACAGTTCGTCAAACGCCATGTATCGCTACCCAAATGCCCACCGGTTGTGAGTCGGAATAGACCTCAAAGTCAGCCGAGTATGCGCGGCTTGGTGCATCAGGCCGCTCGAAGAACGTCCAGACCCGACGCCAGCCATCGAGGACGGCTTGTGGCAAGGGTCCCGGACAGCTGAACGTGAGATATTGGCCAGGCGGAATGGTCTCAGTCTCAAGCGGCTCCAGGACGGTGGCGGAGCCCTTCAGCTCGCGCCCGACGAGAAGTTGGTAACTGCCCGAGACATCGCTCTCGTACCTCGAGTACACCGCCAGTGTCGGTCCGACCGCCCCGCGGTCTTCGAGACGTTCGGCCCACTTCCCGCTGCTGTATCGACCCCAAAGCTCCGGGATACGTGCGGTCGCAGGATCGGCCTCGGCAGCGTTGGTGGTCCGGATGGCGAGGCCAACGACCTGCCGAGCCGCGGCGCGTCGAGGTTCAGGCGGCGACAAAGTGCGGGTTCTCAATGAGATATACCCGACTCTAATAGATCAAGTATTTGCGGCGAGCCTCGCGAAACCGCGCGAGATCTGTCTCCCACGAGCTCCAAATGTCTTTGGCCGTGCGCCCCGCCTCGATCGCCGCACGCAGCTCCGGGCCGGCCGCCAACCGGTCAAAACTCTGGGCGCGGAACTGAAATTGCGCGGGATGCACCGCGCGGACCGCCACGAGCACCGCGACCGCGAGCCGAGTCGGATCATACGTCGCGCGATCGCGCACGCGCAACTGGAGGCCGCGGAGCGCAATGCCGCCGTATTTGTTGTCGGTCGGCGCGAGGGGCGTGAACGTCGTCGCGGTAATATCGACGCCGCTCAACGAATCCGCCCGCAGCCGGTCCAGCACAGCCGTGGGATCGAGCCACGGCGCGCCGATCACTTGAAAGGCGGCCGGCGTGCCCCGCCCCACCGACAGGTTTGTCCCCTCGAACAAGCAGGTCCCGGCATAATGGAAGGCGCTCTCGAGATCGGGCATGTTCGGCGACGGCTTCACCCATGGCAGCCCCGTCTGGTCATACGCCATTGCACGGCTCCAGCCCGCCGCGGGGACGACGATGAGATCGGCGCCGATTGACATCTGGTCATTGGCCAATCGCGCGAGCTCACCCAGCGTCATCCCATACCGCATCGCCACCGGCATGAACCCCGAGAAGGCGGAATCCGGATCGCCCATGCGAGCCCGCACGTCGCCTTGCACCGCCACGCCGTCGACGGGATCGGGACGGTCGAGCACGATCACCCGCTTGCCGACGCGCGTTGCAGCGCGCATCAACTGCACCGTCGTCGCGATGTAGGTGTAATAGCGCGCCCCGATGTCCTGGAGGTCGACGAGCAACACGTCGATCGAATCCAACGCCGCCGCCGCCGCGCTACGCGATCCGCCATAGAGACTATAGATTGGAAGCCCGGTCGCCGAATCTCGGGCATCCGGCAGACCCGGGCGATCCTCGCGACCGAGAAAACCGTGCTCGGGACTGAATAACACCGTGAGTCGTGCGTCGCGCGTCGTGCGTAACAAGTCTACATCGCGACGGCCCAGGTGATCGACGCCGGTGTGGTTCGAAAGCAAGCCGAGCCGCTTGCCGGCGATCAGATATGTCGAGTCGGCGAGCAACACTTCGATCCCGGGCCGAACCTGGGCGACCACCGGTGACGGCGCGCGTGTTCCTCCGGAACAGGCGAGCCCCACGACAATCGAAACGAGACGATGCGCGCGCATACGCTCCTGATCGTTACCCTGCTGGTGGCGGCCTGTGGTGGACGGACGACCACGGCGCCGCGTCCCACGCAACCGGTCGCTCCCCCGGTCGACGGAATCCTCGCCAGGCTCTCGCCGCGCCAGAAAATCGCGCAGCTCGTGGTACCCTGGCTCGGCGGAAACTACATAGCGCTCGACGATTCCGCCTTCCAGATCGCGACCCGCTGGGTCGACTCGCTCGAGGTGGGCGGTATCATCATCTCCGTCGGCTCGCCCTACGACATCGCCGCCAAACTCAACACGCTCCAACGGCGCTCCAAGCTGCCGCTGCTCGTCTCGGCAGACCTCGAATGGGGCGCTGCGATGCGCGTCGTGGGCGCGACAGCATTCCCGATGATCATGGCCGCCGGCGCGACCGGTAACCAACGCGATGCGTATACGATCGGCCGCATCGCCGCACGGGAGGGCCGCGCCGTCGGCATCCACGTGAACTTCGCGCCCGATGCCGACGTCAACAACAATCCGCTCAATCCCATCATCAACATTCGCTCGTTCGGCGAGGACCCGCGTGCCGTCGCGAGCCTGGTGCGGGCGTACGTGCGTGGTCTGCAGGACAACGGCATGCTGGCCACCCTGAAGCATTTCCCGGGCCACGGCGACACCGACGCCGATTCGCACATCGGGCTGCCCACGATTCGGGTCGACTACCCGCGACTCGATTCTGTCGAGCTGGTGCCATTTCGCGCCGGCATCGACGCCGGTGCCCAAGTGGTGATGAGCGCGCACATCGCCTTCCCGGCATTCACCGGCGACGCGCCGGCCACGCTGTCGCCCGCGATGCTCACCGGCGTGCTGCGCGATTCACTCAAGTTCAAGGGGCTCGTGGTGACCGACGCGCTGCAGATGGGCGCGATCGTCGCCAAGTACGGCGCGGGCGAAGCGGCCGTCCGCGCCTTCGAGGCCGGGTCCGATCTGCTGCTCATGCCGGCCGACCCCGACTCGGCGATAGGGTCGATGCTGACCGCTCTCCAGACCGCCCGCATCAGCCCCGCGCGGCTCGACGCCTCCGTGCGGCGCGTCCTCGAGATCAAACGCGGGCTCGGACTCTTCGAGCGGCGAACCGTCGCGCTCGATTCGATCCCGCTGATCGTCGGCTCGAAGGCGTTCCAGGACGCCGCCGATGATATCGCCCAGCGCTCGCTGACGCTCGTGCGGGATACGGCAGGAACAGTGGCCCGCCTGCGCAGGGCGCCCAGCCGCATGGCGCTCATCGCGTATGGTGACGAGCTGAACAGCTATGTCGGGCAGCGGATGATCGAGCTGATGCGTGCCGGCGGCGACACCGTCAGCTTCTTCCGGCTCTGGCCGATGTCGGGATCGGCCTCTTACGACTCGGCGCGCGTCGTGATCGGTCGCGCGCCGACCGTGATCTTTGCGATGAACGTGCGCCCGATCGCCGCGAAGGGGAACATCGCGCTGCCGGATTCGCTCGCGCGCTTGATCACGCTGACCGACTCGGTGAAGCCGATCGTGCTGGTCTCGCTTGGCAGCCCCTACCTCTTGAGTCAAACACCAACCGTGAAGTCCTATCTGATCGCCTGGAGCGGTGTCCGCGCCGCGGAGCGCGCGGCGGCGCGGGCGCTGCTCGGCTGGTCGCCCGTGCACGGCAAGCTGCCGATCCGGATTCCGCCGTCGTATCGGATCGGATACGGGCTCACGATCTCCGACTCGACACTGGCACCCGTGAAACCGCCAGCCCACGTCATCATTCCGTGAGGCGGCGTCTGGCTGGACTCGGCACCTTCGTGCTGATCCTGGCGTGCACCCATGCGCGACCAGTTCCGCCGATTACGGCGCAGCAGTCCTACGGCCGCTTCGATCCCGTCGTCGCGTATCTTCAGTCGCAGGTCGACAGCGCCTTTCCGAGCGCGGTGATCGCCGTTGGACGACGCGATAGCGTCCTGCTCCTGACGGCGGTGGGTCATTACGGCGCGGACGACCGCCGGCTCGTCACGCCGCAGACCGTGTACGATCTCGCGTCTCTCACCAAAGTCATTGGCCTGACGACGGCGGCCATGATGCTGGTCGATTCGGGCAAGCTGGATCTTGACGCGCCGGTACAGCGCTACGTCACCGCGTTTCGAGGCCCAAACAAGGAGCGCGTGACAATCCGTCACCTCCTCACGCACTCGTCAGGCATGCCTGCCTGGCGACCGCTCTACGCCGAAGCGAAGACGCGCGAGGAGGCGCTGGCGCTGGTCGATACGACGCCCTTGCTCCGCCAGCCGGGTGACACCTTCGTCTATTCCGACCTCGGCGCGATCGTACTGACGCAAGCGGTCGAGGCGATCACCGGTCAGCGGCTCAACGATTTCCTGGATGCCCGGCTGTTCGGACCGCTCGGCATGACGTCCACGCGTTTCCTCCCCCCCGCGAGCTGGCGCGATCACATCGCTCCGACTGAGACCGACACCGTTTTCCGCCATCGGCTCCTGCACGGCGAGGTCCACGATGAGAATGCGGGCCGGCTCGGAGGCGTGTCAGGACACGCGGGATTGTTTAGTACGGCGCCGGACTTAGCGCGCTTTGCCGAGTGGTTCTTGGACACAAGGCTGGGGCGTCGCCCTGGGGTGAGTCGAGCCGCATTGTCCCCCCAGCTGGTGGTCCAGTTCACGACGCGTCAGAATATCCCGCCCGGCTCTTCGCGCGCGCTCGGCTGGGACACGCCCTCCGAAAACTCGAGCGCAGGAACGAAAATGGGACCGGACGCATTCGGGCATACCGGCTTCACCGGCACGTCCATCTGGTTCGGTCCCGACAAGGACCTCTTCATTATTCTGCTCACCAACCGTGTGAACCCAACGCGCGCCAACACCAAGATTCTTCAGGTTCGGCGACGTGTTGCCGACCTCGTGAACGACGCGCTTACTCCACCACCGTAGCCCAACCCCGCCGCGACAGGTCGCGGTAGATCACCACGCCACTGATTGCGCTGATCGCCAGGAGGACCAATCCTGGTGCGGTCTCGTGGAGCAAGAGCTTCCCTACACCGAACAATGCGCCATAGACCATGGCGCAGCCCGCAATCCAGTCCACCAGGTTCGACAAGCCGTCGCTGCTTGTTTTGACGTCCGGCGCGAGGGCAGCGACCGGCGCCCAGCCTGCGCGCGAGGGTCGCGTGCGCCGGTAGAAGCTGAGGAGCGTCTCGGACGGCTCGGGTTTCGTGAGATACGTGACTGCAAGCCACACGACGGTGGTGATCGCGACCGTCGTGATCATGATGAGGGCGAACTGCTTCGGCTGATCGGTGTCGTAATGGAATCCGAGCTGCAGCGTTATCGACACGACCGCGGCGCACACCATGGCCGCGACCTCGCTCCAGGCGTTGATCCGCCACCAGTACCAGCGCAACAGCAACACGCCGCCCGTCCCCGCGCCCGTCACGATCAATACCTTCCACGCCCCGCCAATCGAGCCCATGTAGCGAGTGACGACCGCCGAAATGAGCGTGAGCAGCACCGTCGCGATCTGCGACGCTCGCACGTAGTACTGGTCGGAGCCGTCCCGTTTCACGAAGCGCCGCCAGAAATCGTTGATCAGATAGCTCGCGCCCCAGTTCAGCTGGGTCGCGATCGTCGACATGTACGCGGCGGCAAAAGCGGCGATCATCAGGCCGCGCAGCGACGCGGGCAGATAATCGATCAGCACACGGATGTAGCCGGTTTCCGGATCCTTGAGCCCCGGAAACAGAATCAACGACGCGAGCGCGGTGAGAATCCAGGGCCAGGGACGGATCGCGTAGTGCGCGATGTTGAACCAGAGGGTGGCGAGCATCGAGTGCCGCTCGTCCTTCGCGCTGAACATGCGCTGCGCGACGTATCCGCCGCCGCCGGGCTCGGCGCCCGGATACCACGTCGCCCACCAGTTCACCGAGATGTAGACGAGGAACGTGATCATCGGCATCCACACTGAATTCAAATCCGGCACGAGATTCAGCGCTTCGCCGCGGCCGCTCGATACCAGCTTCTCCTTCATCACCTCGATGCCCCCGACCGCGTTCACCGCGAAGACGGCCAGCACGATGACCATGCCCATCTTGATCACGAACTGCACCATGTCCGTGACCAACACGCCCCAGAGGCCGGACAACGTCGAGATGAACGATGTCAGCGCGATCAGTCCGAGCACGATGAGCAGCGCCTCATCCTTCCCGACACCGAAGATCAGACCGAGGATCTTCACCATCGCGAGGTTGACCCAGCCGAGGATGATGCAATTGATGATGATGCCGAGGTAGACTGACCGGAACCCGCGCAGAAACGCCGCCGGTTTGCCCGAGTAGCGGATCTCGGCGAACTCGATGTCCGTCATCACGCCGGCACGCCGCCACAGGCGGGCATAGAAGAACACGGTGAGCATCCCGCTCATCAGGAAGCTCCACCAGATCCAGTTCCCGGCGATGCCGTTCTTCGCGACGAAGCCCGTCACGACGAGCGGCGTATCCGCGGCGAACGTGGTCGCGACCATCGACGTGCCGGCGAGCCACCACGGCACGTTACGGCCCGAGAGGAAGAACTCGCTGACGCTCTTGCCCGCCCGCGCCTTGTAGTAGAAGCCGATCCCGAGGTTGAGCGCGAAGTAGGCGCCGATGACGATCCAGTCGATGATGGTCAACCGCATGGGCCACAATTGGGGGGGCGACAGAGAGTTAGGCAAGCGTGCTCCACCCGTTGACAGGCTCCCGGGGATTCTCTAAGTTGCTGCCAGACCGGAGGATAGTGATGAGCACCACACAGAAATCCGTTACCCTGACGCTGACAGAGCGCGCGGGCGAAGAGGTCAAGAAGTTCCTGGCCGAGGAGAAGGTGTCGCAGGAGTCGGCCGGGCTACGCGTCGGCGTGCTGCCGGGCGGTTGCTCGGGCTTTCGCTACAGCCTGAACATCGAAGCGCAGCCGGCAGCGGACGATGTCGTCGTCGAGAGCGCCGGCGTGCGGCTTTTCGTGGACGAGTTCAGCGCGCCGTATCTCAACGGCACGGTCATCGATTACAAGAGCAACTTCCAGGAATCCGGATTCGCGTTCGAGAACCCGAACGCTTCCGGCGGCTGCGGCTGCGGATCGTCGTTCACGGTCTGAGCGTTGATCTTTCCTGAATTGGTCGTTAGGGCCCGCGGAGATCGCGGGCCCTTTCTTTTCTAAGCATGCGTCGTCCGCTCGACATCGTCGTCATCTTCGCTTACTTCGTCGCGGTCATCGTGTTCGGCCTGCTGCTGGCCGGACGGCAGCGCGATGCCTCGGACTATTTCCTGGGCCACCGCGGTTTGCCCTGGTGGGCGTTGATGTTTTCGGTCGTCGCGACCGAGACTTCGGCCCTGACGGTGATCTCCGTTCCGGGGCTGGCGTCGCGTGGCGACCTCACCTTCCTTCAGATCGCGTTTGGATATCTGGTGGGCCGCATCGGCGTCGCCGCACTTCTTTTGCCGGGCTACTTCCAGGGCACGCAGGACACCGCGTATCAGCGATTGGAGCATCGCTTCGGCCCCGCCGCGCGGCGCACCGCGTCGGGCGTCTTCCTGTTGACGCGGGCGCTCGCCGATTGCGTGCGCATCTTCGCCACCGCCATCCCGCTCGCGATCATCACGCATTGGAGTCTGCCCCTGGGGATCGTGGCGATCGGCTTCGTCACGCTCGTGTACACCTGGGTGGGTGGACTGCGCGCCGTCGTGTGGGTGGATGTCATTCAGCTGGGCGTGTACTTGCTGGGCGGGATGGCCACATTGATCGTGGCGACGCATCTGGCCGGTGGCGTCAATGCGTTCGGGCGGGCCTGGGATGCGGGAAAGCTCAAAGCCTTCGACTTCACGTTCTCATTCACCAGGACCTACACATTCTGGGGCGGGGTCTTTGGCGGAGCTTTGCTCTCTGCGGCCTCCCACGGCACCGATCACCTCATCGTGCAACGACTGCTCGCCGCACGAAATCTCAAGGATGCCCAGCGTGCGCTCATCGGGTCGGGCGTGTTCATTATCGCGCAGTTCGCTCTCTTCCTCCTGGTGGGGACGAGCCTGTGGCTCGCCGGCGCCGATCAACCCGGCATGCGCGGCGACGCGATCTACCCGACGTTCATCGTGACGCAACTGCCGCCCGGTCTGTCCGGCCTCGTGGTGGCCGGCATCCTCGCCGCCGCGATGAGCAGTCACGCCTCCGCGGTCAATTCGCTCGCATCCGCCTCGACGCACGACTTCTATGCACCGCTGACCGGCCGCCAGGAGCCCGAACAGCTGCTTCGCGTCGGTCGCTGGCTGACCCTCGTGTGGACCGTCGTGCTCGTGTCGGGGGCGATCGCCTTCCGCGATCAGAACACGCCCGTCGTACAGCTCGCGCTGAGCGTTGCCTCGCTGACGTACGGATCCCTGCTCGGCACCTACATTCTCGGCGGCGTCTGGCCGCGCGCCCGGCAGGTCGATGTTATCACGGCTGTGGTCGTCAGCATCGTCGGCATGTCCCCGGTCGTCCTTGGCGCCGTGATTCCGCATTTCCCGGTGCACTGGCTCCCCGGATTGGCGTGGCCGTGGTATGTGCCGCTGGGCACGGCGGTCACGGTGCTGGTGGGCATGATCTCGTCGCTCGTTGTACGGCCTGACGGCCGGACGGCCGGACAGCCTCAGAAAACAGCATGACAGGACCGGCCGTCCTTCTCGGCGTCGACAGCGGCGGCTCCCATACCACCGTGGTCGTCGGGGATCCTCAAGGTCGAGCTCTCAGCCGAGCTGAGGGCCCTGGGTCCGCGATGCGACCGGGCGGCGCCGAGCGATCGGCTGCGGTCATCCTCGACGTCGCACGGCGCGCCACGGCGCAGGCCCAGATATCACTCCCCGCGACGTTTGCGCTCGTCGGCGCTGCCGGCGCAGGACGGGCGCCCGAGCAAGAAGCGCTTGCCGCGGCGATCGTCGCCGCGGGCGTCGCGGAGCGAGTCGATGTCCGGAGCGACATGGAGATCGCGCTGGCAGCGGCGTTTGAGAATAAGCCCGGCATCCTGATCAACGCGGGAACCGGATCGATTGCGTACGCGCGCACACAGGATGGCCGTGTGCACCGCGCCGGCGGCTATGGCTGGCAGCTCGGCGACGAAGGGGGCGGTTACTGGCTGGGGCGGCGTGCCCTCGCGGCCGCGGCACGCGCGCAGGACGGCCTCGAGGAATCTTCGACGCTGCTCGAGCGACTCCTGGTCGCGCTGGGCCTACAGACCTTCGACGACTTGATCCGTTGGACCGCGACGGCGACGCCCGCACAGGTCGCCGCCTTGGCGCCCCACGTCCTGAATGCGGCGCGCGAAGGAGAAATCGTGGCGCAGCGGATCGTCGCGGACGGCGCGGTCGAGCTCGCGCAGCTGGTCCGCATTTTGACGCGGCACTTTTCGGGCACCGAGCCGATCAAGATGGCGACGATTGGCGGATTGCTTCGACCTGGGTCGCCGCTGCTCATGGCGTTGCGCACCAGTCTCGCGGCAGAGCTACCGCGCGCGCGTTTGTCCGAGAGTGGCAGCGCGGTGGATGCGCCCGCCGGCGCGCTGCGTCTGGCGGCGGAGTTACTCAGCAGGAAGTAAGTAACGCGCTTAGGGCGTTGCCTGACTCCTCACACGGCTGTGCTTGTACCCATAGCCAGCATACAAGCCCAACCCGATAGTCAACCACACCCCGAACCGGATCCATGTCTCCAGCGGCAGCCCAAGCATGACATACACGCACAGCACCGCCGAAAGCGGCGCGACGACGTAGACCCAGCGCACGCGGAAAGGACGGGGCCGGGCTGGATCGGTGAAGCGCAGCACGAGCACGCCGGCGGAGACGAGCGCGAACGCGAACAACGTCCCGATGTTGGTGAGATTGTACGTCTCGTTAGCGTCACCGATCAGGGCCCACAGGGCCACGAAGACACCGGTGACGATCGTGGTGATGTAGGGGACGCGGCGGTTGGCCGAGATCTTGGCGGCCCAGGGCGGGAGCAAGCCGTCGCGCGCCATCGCGAAGAAGATGCGCGGCTGTCCATACTGGAAGACGAGCAACACCGCCGACATCGACACGATCGCACCGAGCGCGACGATCCAGCCGACCGTCTTGTATCCCGCGACGTCGAGCGCCTTCGCCAGCGGGTCGGCGACCCCGAGGTCAGTGTACTTCACCATGCCCGTGAGCACGGCGCCGACGATCACGTATATCAATGTGCAGATCGCGAGCCCGACGAGAATCCCGATCGGGAGATTGCGCTGCGGGTTTTTCGTTTCTTCGGCAGCCGTAGAGATCGCGTCGAATCCGATGTAGGCGAAGAACACGATCGCCGCGCCCTGGTGGATGCCGCGCCAGCCGTTCGGTGCGAAGGGCGTGTAGTTCACCGAATTGATGTGGCTGAGACCCGCCACGATGAACAAGCCCAGCACGAGCAGTTTGATGACGACCAGGACGTTGTTGGTCCGGGCGCTTTCGCGCACGCCGAGCAGCAGCAGCCACGTGATCAATCCGACGACAAGAAACGCGGGTACGTTCACGAGAATCGGAATGCCCGCGACATGTGGCGCGCTGTCGAGCAGGCCGTGGATCGCCGGGTCCGGACTCAGCAGCGCGGTGCGATAGCCCGTCGTGAGCCAGTCGGGAAAGTGTACGCCGAAATAGCTGATGAAGGACTTGAAGTAGTCGCCCCACGAAATTGCGACGGCGACGTTGCCGACCGCGTACTCGAGGATCAGGTCCCACCCGATGATCCAGGCGATCACCTCGCCGAGGGTGGCGTAGGAATACGCGTACGCGCTCCCCGCCTGCGGAATCATCGCGGCCAGCTCGGCGTAGCAGAGGCCGGCGAGCGCGCAGCAGACCCCGAGCAGCAGGAAGGAAAACACGAGCGCGGGCCCGGCGCCCGCCCGCACCATGTGCCCCGCCGAGTCGAACTGCCCCGCGGCCGCAGTCCCGATCGCACCGAAAATTCCGGCGCCGATGACGGCGCCGATCGCCAGCATGATGAGATCGCCAGCTCCCAACACGCGCCGCAGCGACTGCGGTGTGTCCAGCTCGCTGACCAAAAGCTCCGCAATCGGCTTCCGCTTGAAGAGCTGCCTCACGCTTCCCCGACTTTCGATTGACTCTCGTGTGCTACGGATAGACGATCACGCTGGCGATGTAATCGACGTGGCGCCCGTCGCGAGTCGTGGCTGGCTTGAACAGATAGCCCATCATCCGCTCCGTGAACTCGCGCCGGTATCCCGAGTCCTTGATCGGCGGCGTTACCTCGACCCGGGTGACTCGGCCCTCCGCCGTGACCCAGAAGCGGACTTCGTGGCGCTTGCCGTGCGCTTCGCGCGGCGCGCCCGGCGGTGGGGAAATCGCCCACAGCGGCGTGGCGGCGAAGATATCACTCGCTGCGCCGCCCGAGCCAGAGCCGGAATCGGCGCCCACGCCGGGCCCCGTCCCGGTGCCCTTCCCGCCGCCTGTCCCCGGCCCTTCCCCCGGGCCGCCCGCCGTTCCCTCGCCGGTGCCGACCGCCGCGGGTGGGCGGGGCGCGATCGCGACGACCGGCGGGGGCACGTCGAGCTTCACCGGTTCGGTAATCGGTGCCGCCACCGTCGGAACGGTCACCGCCGGCGCGGGAGGAAGCTCGTGCGCCGTTGGGGCGGACGGCGTTGGCAGGGCAAACCAGGTCAGCGCGGGCCGGCCACCACCACCGCCCCCGCCGCGCGGACCGGATCCACCACCACCGCCGCCTTCGAACAACTCGGCGCCGCGCCATAGCGCCAGGATCGCAATCGCGAGGTGCACGGCGAGCGAAAGCGCCGCTGCCGGCCCCTGGCGTCGCCGCGGGAGCGGCAGCGCGTACGCATTGAACGCGGGGCGGGTGGTCTCAGGCATGGTTAATACATACCCTATAACGAAAACCGGGGCACGGTTTCGTGCCCCGGCGTCACAAACTCCCCTGAATCCTTAGTGCGCTCCCGGCGCTCCCGCCTCTACAGGCGTGAACCCGATCACCTGCACCCCTGCGCCCCGCGCGATGTCCATAGCGCGCACGATGTCGCCGTACTTGCGATTCGGTGCGGATTTGATGAACAGGAGCTTCGCGGGACGCTGATCGTACAACTCGTGGAACTTGGCATCGAGCTGGTCGAACGGGACCGGCTGCGTGTTGACTGCGTACGAGCCGTCGGGCCTGAGGTCCAGTACGATCTGATCGCTCTGTTGCTGCTTCTGCTTCGGCTGATTCTTCTGTTCCGGCGGGACCTGTACGTCGAAGTCCCGGCGCGAGAGCGGCAGCGTGATCATGAAGATGATCAGCAGCACGAGCAGCACGTCGATCATCGGCGTGACGTTGATGTCCGAGCTCAGACCGCTGCCCGAGCCGCCTGATCCCATCGCCATCGGTCAGTGCCCTTCCGGTTTTGCCGAGCGTTCCTGCTCGGCGATCGCGCCGACGACGCGCACGCCCGCTTTGCGCGCGATTTCGAGCGCGGCTTGGATCCGCCCGTACTCAATGCTCTCATCGGCCTTGAGATACAGGATCTTGTCGACCGTGCGATTCGCGTAGAGGGTCGTGAGCTGCCCCGGCAGGTCAGCGTCACTGATTAAGCGCGGGCCGGTGTACTTGCCGGTGCGCGGATCGGTGAGGTCCAGATAGAATTTCCCATCCCGATCGATCCCCAAGCGGATCTCGCCTTCCTGCTCTTCGCGGGCGTCGGGGTTCTTGGCGCGCGGAATCGTCGCCTGGAATCCGGCGGTGATCGCGGGCGTCACGATCATGAAGATGATGAGCAGCACCAGCATGACGTCGATCATCGGTGTGACGTTGATGTTCGCCGCGACCGCGCCTTCCGTTTTCTTCCCGCCACCAATCGCCATGCTGCGTTATCCCTTGATCGGACCGCTGGTCTGGGACGTCTTCTGCGTCTGGAATTCCTTGGTGAAGATCGACCGGCCGAACTCGCTGCCGACGCTCTTGATCAGGTAGTCGATCAGCTCCTTCGACGTGTAGGTCATCTCGACCGTCAGGAAGTCGATCTGCGTGGCGAAGTAGTTGTAGAGCCACACCGCCGGGATCGCGACGAGCAGACCGAACGCGGTCGTGATCAGCGCCTCGGCGACACCGCCCGTAATCGCGGCGAGTGAGCCCGATCCACCCGATGCCGACATGCCCTGGAACGCCGTCACGATGCCCATCGTGGTGCCCAACAGGCCGACGAACGGGGCGGTGGCGCCCGTCGTCGCGAGAATGCCGAGCCCGCGCTTCATCTCGGCCGTGATGATCAGCATCTGCCGCTCGACCGCGCGCTCGGCCGAATTGATGTCGGCCGCGGTGATCGTCGCCCGGTCACGGAGCAGCGGCTTCACTTCGGCGAGCGCCTCGCCCAACACGCGCGCCACGTGGCTCTTCTTGTTCTTCTCGGCGAGCGCGATGGCGCCATCGAGCTGCTCTTCTTGCAGGTAGCGCGAGAACTCCGGCGCGAACCGCCGCGTCTCCTTCTTCGATTTTCTCAGGTAGATGTACTTCGAAATGCTCACCGCCCACGACCAGGCCGACATGAAAAACATGACGACGACGATGCCTTTGGCAAACTTGCCCATCGATAACCATAGATCTCCGTAACTCATTTGGTCTCCCTATCTCTTGATCTTGAAGTCGATCGGCAGGTTCACCAGCACGCGGACCGCCCGTCCATGGACGCGCGCGGGCCGGAACAACGCCCGCAAGACATAGTTCTTGGCCGGTTGATCGAAGCCAGGGTTGGGACTCTGAATCACCTTCACCGACGGCGGCTCTGCGCGTCCCGACGTATCGATAATCGCTTGCACGAGCACCCGTCCCTGCACGCCCGCCTGGCGTAGCAGATCGGGATAATTCAACGCGGGCCCCGACAACACCTCGGGCCGCTCTTCCACCACGGACTCCATGAACACCTGATCCGACGACGGCACGATGCCGGTGCCGATACCACCCTCGACGCCTGTGCCCGTGTAGTCTTTGGGATCGAAATGTTGCTGCAGGTTGATCGGCGGAATGTTCGTCGGAATGTCGGTCGGCGCGACGACCGTCTGGAAGCCTTTCAGCTGCGGCACATCGACGACGGGCGGCTGCTCTTCGGGCTTCTTCTGCTCTTCCTGATTCAGGAACACCATCGCCGTGTCGATCGCCGTATCGTCTTTCTTCTCACCCGCTGTGAGCGTGGCGACCACGGCCGCCAACACGATCACGCTGTGACCGACGAGTGACACGAAGCCGAGGCCGAACGCGCTCTTCTTGTTCGTCTTGCGACTGGACTCGATCAGGTGATCAAACACCGGGGTCTCCTCCGGGCTGGTGGACTGGTTGGCTAAGTAATAGTACCCGTTGCACCTGGCCCGCTAGTAGGCGAAAGATTACAAAACGATGACAGCCGGATGAGCTTTTTCACGTCGCATCAGTAGGCACGTCCCATGCCGTTGCGGATCGTAAATTCGTACGGAATTCGCACGCGCACCCGTACGAGTCGTCCGGAGACAACTGCCGGCCGAAACAGCGTCGCCAGCAGCGCCTGTCGCGCGGCTGCAACGAACTCGGGATGAGTTGCCGACACGACATCGATAGAGTCTCGATTGACTCGCCCCGTCGTGTCAACCATCGCTTCCAAAATCACTCGTCCCTGAACCCCCGCCTGCCGAAGCATCTCAGGATAGTGTGGCAGCGGTCCCGTCAGCACCTCGGGGCCGTTCTCGCTGCCCACCGCCAGCCAGCCGGGCCCGGAACCAGAGACCGTGGCCGTTGAGAACGGCGCCGGACCCGCCGGAAACGGCGCAGGAGCCCGCGCACCAGTTTGGAGCGTGAAATTCGGCACGCGAATCGTGCCAACGTCGTTCACGAGAGTGGGGGGACCGCTCGGTGCCCAGATGCCTGAGGTCGTGGTCCTCGCTGACGGTTGAGGAAACACAATTGAAATGGTATCGGGCGCCCTTGGATTTGAGCGGCCGGTCCTGGCCGAGCCGAACAGCACCGCGAGGCCCAACCCGACATGAAGGGCGACGGAAACGACTGAGCTGAATGCGCGCATCGTATCACTCCCGATTCAGGTCTATCCAGAGGTACCGAGGACTTCTGACCCGACGCTTGCACCTGAATTACGGGACGGTAACAACGCGATGTGGATCTACCCGCGCGGCAACCCCACGGTAAACGTGGTTCCCCTGCCTGGCCGGCTTTGCACCTCGATCGTGCCGCCGTGCGCTTCCGCAATCCACTTGCAGATGGCGAGGCCGAGACCGGTGCCGGCGCGCTCGCTCGTGCGTGTGCGCGCGGAATCGGCGCGCCAGAAGCGGTCGAACACGTGGGGTAAGTCACCCGGCGCGATTCCGATGCCCGTGTCCGCGACCGTGAAGACCGCCCGCCCGTTGCTGCTGCCGAGCTCGACCGAGACCTGGCCGCCGCGCGGCGTGTACTTCACGGCGTTCTCAATAAGATTGAGCGCGAGCTGCCGCACGCGGCTGCGATCCACTGACACGACGACCGGCTCAGCGGGGAGACGGATGTCTATCCCGACGCCGGCGTGCTCGGCCAGGAGCTCGCCCGTCTCTCCCGCCTCCTCCAGTATCTGGCGGAGGTCAACCGGCTCGCGATGGAGCTCCGCCCGACCCTCGTCGGCGCGCGCCAGCGTGAGCAGCGAATCTAGGAGCTCCGTCATCCGATTCACTTCCTGGAGCGTCTCTTCCAATGCCGCGAGCGTCTCCGGCGCGGTGTCCGGGCGCGTGATCGCACGCTCCACGCCGGCGCGCACGACCGTCAATGGCGTCTTGAGCTCATGGCTCGCATCCGCGGTGAAGCGTCGTAATGCCGCGAAGCTGCGTTCCAGCCGGGTCATCATCTGATTCAGCGTGGCGGCGAGCCGGGCCAGCTCATCCTGGGCCAGCGGTACCGGCAACCGGCGATGCAGGCTGCGGCCGTCGGTGATTTCGCGAACCTCGGTGATCATCCGGTCGACAGGCTCGAGCGCCCGCTCTGCAATCCACCGGCCGACCAAGATGGCTGGGATGACGCCGACGACGAAGGCGATGAGGATCGTCGTAAGGAGCTGCTCCAGCCGCAGCTCGGCGGACCGAGTATTCGCGCCCGCGAAGATCGCGCCGAACTGCTCCCCGGCGTCCGGCACGGCGCGCACGACGTAATGCAGCGTGGGCCCGTTGGGTTCGATCCGGAAGCGCCCTGGCAGGTGTGACGCCGACGGTTCGGGAGGGGGGGGCCGCGTGATCGCGTTGAGCTGCTCGAACTCGGCAAACGTCAGCGCGCGGGCATCCGGCGATGCGAACAGCAGCCGGCCGTCGCGGCTCGTCACCAGCAGGTAGTCAGGCACCACCTCGAGCACCGCCGCGACCTCCTGCACCAGCACCGGTCGCCCGGCGGTGTCCTTCTCCACCAACACTCCCCGCGCGTGAAAGCTCTCGGCGAGAATGCCGGCCGTCAGGTCGGCTTCGGATTGAATACGACGATCGAGATCTTGGTAGGTGGCGCTGCGCCGGGAGAAATAGAGGACAACCGCGAAGACCGCGATGCTGAGGATGAGCGCGCTGGCATACCAGACCGTCATCCGACCGCGAATGCTCTCCACGTTACGCGCGCACCACGTATCCCACGCCGCGCACCGTGTGGATCAGCTTGGGCTCTTTGCCATGATCGATCTTCTTGCGCAGCCGGGTGATGACCACGTCCACGATGTTCGTGCCCGGATCGAAGTGATAATCCCAGGCGTATTCCGTGATCAGCGTGCGAGACATCACGCGGCCCTCATGGCGCATCAGGTACTCGAGGACGGCGTACTCCTTGGGCGTGAGCTCGATGCGTTTGCCGTCGCGCGTGACCTCACGGCTTCCCGTGTCCAGCACCAGACCATTCACCTTGAGCATCGGGGGGGCGATCGCCTTGGGCCGGCGCCCCAGCGCCTCGACCCGTGCCAGCAATTCCTCGAAGGCAAACGGCTTGGTGACATAGTCGTCCGCGCCCATGCGCAACGCCTGCACCTTGAAATCGACCGAGTCCTGCGCGGTCAGCACCAGCACGGGCAGCCCCACCCCCCGGTCGCGCAACGTGCGCAACACGTCGATGCCGGAGAGCTTCGGTAACCGGAGATCGAGGACCATCATGTCGTACCCGGCCCCCTTGCCGCTCGCGCGCCGCAGGCCTTCGTCGCCATCGCCGACGAGATCGACATGATAGCCGGCCTCGTCCAGCCCGCGGCGAACGTACTCCCCTACCGTTCTGTCGTCTTCAATGACCAGGATCTTCATCCGACTGGCAGGAAAACCTTGAAGTTGGTGCCGACGCCCACCTGGGATTCTACCTCGATGCGCCCGCGATGCTCCTCGACGATACCGTAGGCCACGGAGAGACCCAACCCGGTGCCCCGGCCCTGCGGCTTGGTCGTGAAAAACGGCTCGAAGATCTTGGGCAAGTCCTCCTGCCGGATCCCCGTACCCGTATCGATGAACTCGGTGAGGATTTCGTCGCGACGCTGTGGATTCAATCTGGTCCGCACCGTGAGCACGCCGCGCGAATTCATCGCATCCATGGCGTTCAGCATGAGCGCCATGAAGCACTGCACCAGCCGCTCGGCGTCCGCCTGGAACTGCGGGAGGTCCTGCTCGAGCTGCCGCTCGATCGTGAGCCACTTGAAGCGCTCGTGATGCTTCAGCAGGAACAGCGTCTGCTCGATGATCGCGTTGATGTCGGCAGCCGCTCTGTGCCCGCTCTGCTTGGGACGGGAAAAATCGAGCAACCCGTCCACGATCCGCCGGCACCGTTGCACTTCCGTATCGATGATCCGGAGGTATTCCTCCTGCGCGCCACGGTCCTGCGGCGGCAGCTCGGCGGTCCGCAGGCTCAACGCTTCGCTACAGGCGAGAATGGTCGCGAGCGGATTGTTGATCTCGTGCATGACACCGGCGGCCAGCTGCCCCACCGCAGCGAGCTTCTCGCTTTGCGCCAGACGTTGCTGCGCCTGGCGCCACGCCGTCACATCTTCGCCGATGGTGATGACGTGAGAGACGTCCTCATCGTCAAGCCGCATCGGAATCTTCGTGATGCGGTAGTGCCGCGCTTCGCCGGTCGTCTGCGAGTCCATCTCGACGGTCTGGATCTCGCCGGTCGCGAAGACGCGATCGAACTCGAGCTTCAACAGCTCGCGCGGCTGTCGGTCCAGCACTTCGAACACTTCGCGCCCCACCGCGTCCTCGCGCGACACGCCCTGCGTGCCCGCTTCGCGCTTGCGGTTCCACGCCCGGATGCGATAGCCGCGATCGATCACGTAGAGACCGACCGGCAACGAGTCGATGATGCGGGCAACGAAGTTCCGTTGCGCCTCGAGCTCACGGGTGCGCAGCGCGACTTCAGAGGCGAGGTCCTGCGACAGCTCATTGGCGGCAAGCACGGGAGCCAGCATCTGCGCCACGACGACCAGGACGTCGTGCGCCATCCGCTCATAGCGGCCCTGGGGAATGATCACCTCGAAGCCGCCCAGCGTCTCTTCCTCGTGGATCAGCGGGAGGCGCAGGAGCGTGCCTCCCGGAACCGATTCGTTGTGCGGCCCCACGGTCACCGAGGCCGATCCAGAGGAAGTGAACCCGGTAAGCTGCGTTTCGTCGTCGGGGCTGGCGATGCGGATGAAGCTCGAGCCGGCGGGGGAGCGCAGCCAGAGCCGGCAGCGACGCAGCGCCAGGCCGCGACGCAACACACTCACGACTCCGGCCAGACCTTCTTCGGCCGGACGGCCGGCAGCCAGCACTTTGGCGACTTCGGCGAGCACCTCGAGACCGGGATGGTCCGAGGTCAGCGTCGGCGCGACCATAAGGTCGCTAACCTAGGGATGACGCTCCCGGCGCGCCAGCGGCGCCTCCCCACGGAACGCCAGCAGGCCGCGCATGAGCGGCTTGCCGCTATGGAGGAAGACTGTGGGGCCGATCACAATCCCGAAATGAGCCGAGCTGCCGCTGCCGATGCTGAACGCTGGCAACACCGATATCGCAGCCCACTTTGACCCCAGCGCGAGCGGTGAATTGGCGGCGGTGTACCCTGTGACTTCGAATGTCAAATCGAAGCCGACCCCGGTCCCATGCTCCTCGGTACCGAATTGGGCAATCGATTTCATGAGTGTCCGGGCGGACAGTGTTGCGGCGAACACGACGCCCTGATTCGAGCCGAGCATCGCGCTCTCGTTGACGAACGTGCCGAGGCGACCCGCCAACCCGATCGCGGCGAGGCCGCGCGAGGGGCGACGCACGTACCCGATCTCGGCAGATTCGATCTGCCAGTTCGCGCCCAACGTCGCCACCAACCCGAAGTCGATCGCGTGCGGTCCCGGCGCTTTCGATTTCTCAGCCAGCGATTGTGCCCCAAGCGTCGTAGCCAAAGGGCCCAGCGCAACCAGCAGTGATGTCAAAGACCGACGCACGTGCTCTCCCCACGGATGCAGCCCCCCGCCCGCTGCATGTCATGCTGCGAATTGCGGCATGACGGGGGCGGCATTGATCTGCGATAGAACGCATTTGCAACTTCCGAGCCAGCTGGCGGGCCGCAGGGCAGTGGCTGCGCTAGAGTCGCACGCGCGCGCCGGTGAAGCGGACTCCTAACATTATGTAACGTAGCGCACACACGCACACGAGAAACACCGGCACCGTGAGCAGCACCGCCGCAGCCATCTGGTAGGGCCAGTTGCCTGCGTACGCCGTGTGCACACGTGCCAAGGCGACTTCGGCAACCTGCATGGCGGGTGAGCGTGTGATGACGAGCGGCCACAGGAAATTGCGCCACTGATCCAGGAAGGCGAGCACGGCCAAAGCCAGCGCGGCGGGTCGCACAAGGGGAAGCCCGACGCGCCAGAACAGCATCCACTCTCCCGCGCCGTCCAAACGGGCCGCCTCTTCAAGATCGCGCGGCAGCATCAAGAACGCCTGACGCAAGAGGAGGATACCCCAGATCGAGACCAGCTCGGTTGAAATCAGGCCCGGATACGTATCGGCCCAGCCGAGGGCGTGAATCATGAGATAACGCGGGATGAGGAGAAGAAAGGCTGGGAGCGACAGCAGGGCGAGCAAGGTGGGCAAGACCCCTTCCCGACCCGGAAACCGCAGGCGGGCCAATGCATATCCCGCGGCGGCGCTGGTGAACACCTGTGCGACCATGACGCCGGCGGCAAGGATCGCGGTGTTCAGCAGGACCCGCCCGTACGGCAGTGCCTCGACCATTGCGGAGTAGTTGGCCGTGGTCGGCGCATGCGGGAGCAGCGGCGGTGGCCACCGCAGCAGCTCCGCCTCCCCCATGAAGGAGACCGAGACCATATAGAGGAAGGGCGTGACCATGACGAGCGCGATCGCTCCCAGCAGCACCTTACGCATTGCGGACCTGCCGGCGCAGGAGCGTGAGCTGTGGCCACTTCAGCAGCAGGAGCGCTATGGCGAACACCACGGCGAGCGCGCTTGCCATCGCGAAGGCCTGCGCTCCAAACGCGGTTCCGTAGACGCGATGGACCATCACG
>WNGP01000558.1_pt1 | contig 50829 bp, 54 predicted proteins | sample 5407671 | NCBI WGS metagenome assembly WNGP01 (sample SAMN13153381, study PRJNA577476) | soil metagenome | isolation source: 40 cm soil or saprolite under Garry oak tree replicate 2 | place: USA:California | collected 2016-06-15 | reverse complement strand
GCGAACGGCGGTCCCAGCCGCTCGGCCACCCCGCGGATCGCCGCCGCTTCGAGGGCCAGCACCCGGCGCCCGCGCTCAACGAGATCGGTCGGCTCGGTACGCGACATCGCCACGCTCCACGAAATACTGCGTCACGAGGTCCTGCCACTGTCCGCGGGCCCGCAGGATCAGCTCGGCCACCTCGCGCACCGCCCCCTGGCCGCCCGCGAGCGTCGTGACGACCCGGGCAGCTGCTTTCGCTTCGGGCACCGCGTTCGCGACTGCGATGGGGAGACCCACGCGCGTGAGCAGGGGCAGATCGGGCAGGTCGTCGCCGACGAACGCGCTCTCCTCCCATGCCACCCCACGACGCTCGAGCAGGGCCGTGAAGGCGGGGAGCTTCTTATTGTCCTGCACGAGCTCGTCTACCTTGAGCTCGCGGGCGCGCAGCTCGGTGGCGTCGGAGCGCCGGGCGCTCGCCCACACGACCGCCAGCCCCGCCGAGCGGAGCATGCGGATACCCAGCCCGTCCTGGATGTGGAAGCGCTTGAACTCGACGGGGTGGTCGCCGACCAGCCCTAAGTACACGCCGTTGTCGGTGAGCACGCCGTCGACGTCGAAGCCGACGAGCTTCAGGCGGCGGGCGAGGGCGGCGTCGAGCATCCGCTCAAGCACGGACCGCCTCCCGCGCCCGCTGCCACACCTCGAGCGCCACGCTCACGAGGCCCGCGAGCTGGTCGAGCGGCACCATGTTGGGTCCGTCGGACGGCGCCCGGTCGGGATCGGGGTGCGTCTCGAGGAAGAACCCGTCCGCGCCCGCGGCGGCGGCGGCGTACAGCAGCGGCGCGATGAACTCGCGCAGGCCGCCGCTCGCGCCCTCCTCTCCCCTGCCCGGCTGCTGCACCGAGTGGGTGGCGTCGTACACGACCGGGACGCCGCACACGGCCCGCAGGCGGGCGAAGTTGCGCATGTCCACCACCAGGTCGCCGTACCCGAAGAACGTGCCGCGCTCGGTGACTGCCAGCTCCGGCGCCCCGCCGGCGCGCAGCTTCTCCACCGCGCCCTGCATCGCGTCAGGCGACAGCCACTGCCCCTTCTTCACGTTGACGGCCCGCCCGGCCCGGCCCGCTGCGATGAGCAGATCGGTCTGGCGGCACAGGAACGCGGGGATTTGCAGCACGTCGGCCACTTGGGCTGCCGCGGGCACCTGGCCCGCCTCGTGGACGTCCGTGAGGATGGGGAGGCCGGTCTCCGAGCGGACCGTGGCGAGCGCCTCGAGTCCGCGCTCCAGACCAGGACCGCGCGCGCCCTTCAGGCGCGAGCGGTTCGCCTTGTCGTAGGAGGCTTTGTAGATGACGTGTATGCCAAGCTTGGTGCCGAGCTCGGCGAGCGCTTCACCGATCCGCAGGTTCAAGTCGTCCGCTTCGACGACGCAGGGCCCCGCGATCAGGAACGGGGTGGCTCCGAAGTGCCGGCCCATCGCTCAGTCGCCGAAGCGCGCCAGCTCCGACGCGGCGTCGGCCCGCGCGACCGGCGGTCGTGCGCGGTGCTGGGCGAGCGCCGCGCCTACGAAGCCGGCGAACAGCGGGTGGGGACGCATCGGGCGGGACTTGAGCTCGGGGTGGAACTGGCAACCGATGAACCAGGGGTGATCGGGCAGCTCGATCATCTCGACCAGCGAGCCGTCCGGTGAGAGACCGGAGCAGCGCATCCCGTACTCCGCGAGCACGTCGCGGTAGGCGTTGGAGACCTCGTAGCGATGCCGGTGTCGCTCGCTCACTTCCTGGCTGCCGTACACCTGCGCCGCCCGCGAGCCGGGGCGCAGCTTGCAGGGATACGCGCCCAGCCGCATCGTGCCGCCCATGTCGTGGATCCCTTCCTGCGAGCGCAGCAGCGCGATCACCGGGTTCTCGCACTCGGGCTCGAACTCGCTGGAGTTGGTGTTGGGCAGCCTGGCGACGTTGCGCGCGAACTCGATGATCGCCGTCTGCAGGCCCAGGCAGATGCCGAAGAAGGGGAGCTTGTGCTCCCGCGCCCAACGGATCGCCTCGAGCATGCCTTCCACGCCGCGCACGCCGAACCCTCCAGGTACGAGCAGCCCGTCGTAGGAGCCGAGCAGTTCGCCCGCCGCCGCTTGATCGGTGAAGCGGTCGGAGGCGATCCAGTCGATCTGTACGCCGCAGTCATGCGCGATGCCGCCGTGCACCAGCGCTTCGTGGATGCTCTTGTAGCTGTCCGCGAGCTCGGTGTACTTCCCGACGACCGCGATGCGCGCGCGGGCCGGCGGCGCCAGGATCTTGTCCACCATGTGCGCCCAGGCCCGCAAGTCGGGCTCTTTGGTCTCGAGGTGCAGCCGGTGGCAGACCTCTTTGTCGAGCCCCTGCTCGTGCAGCTTGAGCGGGATCTCGTAGATCGACCGCACGTCCGGGCTCTCTACCACGCAGCCGAAGTCGACGTTGCAGAACAACGCGATCTTGCGCTTGATCTCCTCCGACAGCGGCCGCTCGGTGCGGCAGATCAGGATGTCCGGCTGGATTCCGATCTGCATGAGCTCCCGCACGGAGTGCTGGGTGGGCTTGGTCTTGAGCTCGGCGGTCGCGGCGATGTAGGGAACGAGGGTGAGGTGGATGAACAGTGTGTTGTCGCGCCCGACTTCCTGACGGAACTGCCGGATCGCCTCGAGGAACGGCAGCGATTCGATGTCGCCCACGGTGCCGCCAATCTCGGTGATCACGACGTCGTGGTCGGGGGCGAGCCGGCGGATCGCCGCCTTGATCTCGTCGGTGATGTGCGGGATCACCTGCACCGTCGAGCCGAGGTATTCCCCGCGCCGCTCCTTCGTGATCACCGCCTGATAAATCCGGCCCGTCGTGACGTTGTTCACCTGGGACAACGAGCGGTCGATGAAACGCTCGTAGTGGCCCAGGTCGAGATCGGTCTCGGCGCCGTCGTCGGTGACGTACACCTCGCCGTGCTGGAACGGCGACATCGTACCGGGATCGACGTTGATGTACGGGTCGAACTTCTGGATCGTCACGCGCAGCCCGCGCTCGACCAGCACGCGGCCGAGCGACGCCGCCGCGATGCCCTTCCCGAGGGAGCTCACCACGCCGCCGGTCACGAAGATGTACTTCGTCGAGCTCACGGACTCACCTCCCGCAGTTGGCCGGTCAGTTGGCCGGTCAGGGCCGCCTCCGCGTAGCGCAGATCCTCGGCAGTGTCCACGCCCGGAGCCGCGGGCGCATCGAACAGCGCCACGCCGATCGGGACGCCGTGCAACAGCGGGCGCAACTGCTCGAGCCGCTCCCAATGCTCCGCCGGGACGGGCGCGAGCCGCACCCACCGGGCAAGCGCGTCGGGCGTGTAGGCGTACACGCCGACATGCTGGTGATAGACCACGGCGCCCGTGCGGTCCCGGTCGAACGGCACGGCCGCGCGCGAGAAGTACACCGCCCGGCCGTGCGCATCCACCACGACTTTCACGCGGTTGGGGTCGGCGGCGAGCGCGGGGTCGAGCGTGCCCGCGGCCGTGCCGATCGGATCGCCCCCCTGGACGCGCGCCACGGCGCCGCGCAGCGCCTCGGGGGCTACGAGCGGCTCGTCGCCCTGCACGTTGAGAATTAGGTTGAAGCTCTTAAACTGCTTGTTTGCAACGACTTCTGACACTCGCTCGGTGCCCGACTGGTGGTCCGAGGAGGTGAGCACGGCTTCGTATCCCGCTCGTTCGACCACGCTGGCGATCTCACGTGCATCGGTTGCGACGACCAATCGGTCACACACCCCGGTATCGGCGACGCGGCGGATCACCCAGAGGATGAGCGGTTCACCCGCCAGAGGCAGGAGGGGCTTGCGAGGAAGGCGGCTGGAGCCCAGCCGCGCCGGGATCACGCCGAGGACGGGCACGGAGGAACATACAAGATACGTGCCGCGACGTCTAGGGCATGGTGCGTGCCACGCCTAAGAAATTCTCCAGCAATCGTTTACCGTGCTCCGTCCCGATGGACTCGGGATGGAATTGCACGCCATAAATCGGGTGGCTGCGGTGCTTCATGGCCATGATCTCGGCGTCCTTGGGGCGGTCGGCGCTCCAGGCGGTGATGACGAGATCTTTGGGCAGGGAGGCCGGCTCTACGACGAGCGAGTGATAGCGCATGCCGGTGAGCGGGCTCGGTATACCCTCGAACAGCTCGTCTTTCTCGTGGATCACCTGGCACGTTTTGCCATGCATCAGCCGGTCGGCGCGCACCACCCGACCGCCGAACGCCTCGCCGATCGCCTGGTGGCCCAGGCAGACGCCCAGGATCGGGATCTTCCCCGCCAGGGCCTGCACCAGGGGCACGAGGATGCCGGCGTCGCGCGGCGTGCATGGTCCCGGGGAGAGCACCGCGGCGCGCGGCTTCAGGGCCAGGACCTCTGCGACCGTGAGCGCATCGTTGCGGTACACGACGGGCTCCTGGCCCAGCTCGCCGAACAGCTGGACGAGGTTGTAGGTGAACGAATCGTAGTTGTCGAGAATGAAGAGCACAGGGGCTTGGCCGATCAGCTCAGGAAGCGCTCGGCGAGCTGCTGCAGCCGCTCGTCGCCCGCGGCGCGCGCCCGATCGAGAATCCGGCGGACGTGCTCGCGCAGCCGGGGCTCGCCCCAATAGTACCCGGTGGCTTGCTCGGCACTCGCCGTCTCGCCCGCGCGGGCGGCTTCGAGCAGTGCGTCCGCCGCGGCCCGATCGTAGTCCGCATGGCCCTTCGGCGGCAGCCCATAGTTGCGCCGCGGCGCCTCGTTGCCCGCATCCTCTTTGGTGAACGCTCGCGACACGTTCCTTCTCCCCTCACGCCCGCGGATGATACTGCCGGTGCACGCTGCGCAGGTAGTCCCGGTCCACGTGGGTGTAGAGCTGCGTGGTCGCCAAGTCGGCGTGGCCCAGCATCTCCTGGACCGCCCGCAGGTCCGCTCCGCCCTCGAGCAGATGCGTGGCGAAGCTGTGGCGCAGCGTGTGCGGGGTGACGCGCTTGGTGAGCCCAGCCACCTTCGCGGCGCGCTTGATGATCGCCCACGCGCCGACGCGCGACAGCGGCGTGCCGCGCGCGTTGAGGAACAGGATGCCGCGTCCCTTGCCCTTGTCGAAGCGCGGCCGGATCTCGCGAGCGTACAGCGCCACCGCGCCCAGGGCGCGGCGCCCCACCGGAACGATGCGCTCCTTCGCGCCTTTGCCGAAGATCCGCACCAGCCCGTCTTCGTACAACATATCCTGAGGCTTCACTCCGATCACCTCGGAGACGCGCGCCCCGGTCGCGTAGGCGAACTCGAGCAACGCCCGGTCCCGCATGGCGAGCGGCTCGTCGGTGTTCGGGGCCGCGAGCAGTCTGCCGACTTCGGGGACCGTCAGCACCGTAGGCAGCGTGCGCCACTGCTTGGGCGATTCGAGGCGCTCGCTCGGGTCTCGCGTCGCGTGCCCTTCGCCGACCAGGAAGCGGTAGTACGTGCGGATCGCCGAGATTTGGCGACGGATCGTGGCCGGGGCGAGGCCCAGGTCCTTGAGGTCGTATACGAACTCGCGCAGCTGTGCCGCGGTAATGGCATCGGGGCGGCCTGCGCCTTTGGTACTCGCGTGGGCGATGAGGCGCGCGACGTCGCGCAGATAGTTGCCCACCGTGTTGGCGCTGTTTCCGGCCTCGAGGGCGAGGTAATCTCGAAACTGCGCCACGTGAAAGGCGCGATCGCGATCATCCACGGTCACAGCCAGCGCCGTACCCGCGTCGTATAGGTCCGATAGACGTCACCGAACTTGCGCTCGAGGTACGCCTCTTCGCGCGCGATGACCCGCCACCGGATCACGACGAGCACCACGGGTAACAGCAAGAGGGGCCATAGCGAGTTGACGAGCAAGGTGACGCCGGCGTAGAGCGCCGCGAGCCCGACGTACATCGGGTTGCGCGTGAAGCGGTAGGGCCCCTGCACCACGAGCGCCGTGGTGGGTTGGATGGGAACCGGGCTCGTGCCGGCGCGGCGAAACAGCGCGATGGCGCTCGCGGCGAGCGCAACGCCCGCACCCGCGAGGGCCCAGCCGAGCAGTGTCCGGACCCCGCCCAGGCCTAGCGGGACGGGCTTCAGCCGATCCAGCCCGTACCCTAGCCCGAACCCCAGCGCGTACACGAGAGGCGGCGGCACCGCCACGCCTGCATTGTCCGTCGAATCATCCGCCATGATGCGATTCTAATGCCTCGAGCGGCGCCAAATCCATAGCCCGGGCGACGTGCCCTACGTCGCTTCCACTCGTACATTGTCAGCTCTCGTAACCTCCTGGCGTCCATGCATCCGTTGCTGATCCTGTTGGTGGGAATGGCTACGATCCTGGTGGGGATCGTCGGGCTGCGCCTGAACGCGTTCCTGGCGCTGATCACCGCCGCGATCGTGGTCAGCCTGCTTGCCCCCGGTGAGCCCGCGGTGCGGATCGGTCGCGTAGCGGAGGGCTTCGGCCGCACGGCGGGCACCGTCGGGGTCGTCATCGCGCTGGCGGCGATCGCCGGTCAAGCGATGATGAACAGCGGGGCGGCGGACAGGATCGTCAGGGCATTCCTCGCCTTGCTGGGAGTCGAGCGAGGCGCGACGGCCCTGTGCGCCACGGGCTACGTGCTGTCGATTCCGGTGTTCTTCGACACGGTTTTCTATCTGCTCGTCCCCCTGGCCCGCTCGATGTACGGGCGTACCAACCGCAACTATCTCAAATACCTCCTGGCGATTGCGGCGGGCGCGGGAGCGACGCACACGCTCGTCCCGCCCACCCCCGGGCCGCTGGCGATCGCCGGCACGCTGGGAGTCGACCTCGGAACCATGGTCCTGGTCGGCATCGTCGTGGCGCTGCCGGCGGCAGCGGTCGGGCTGCTGTTCGCGGGCTGGGTGGACCGCCGCATGCCCGTGGTGCCGCGAGCCCCCGCCGCCGCCGTCGCCGCCGACGCAGCGGCTCCGCAGTCACTTCCCGGTCTCGTTCCCTCACTCCTCCCCATCGTCCTGCCCGTACTGTTCATTTCGTCGCACACGGTGGTCGTCTCCATGACGGCACGACCGGGGGCGCACTTCGCCCTCTGGTCGGCTCTGGCGCCCTACACGGCGATCGTCGGGAACCCCAATCTCGCGCTGCTCGTAGCCGCGGGCGTAGCCATGTGGCTGTACGCGCGGCACCGCAGCGTGACCCGGGCCGACTTGACGGAGATGGTGGACACATCCTTGATGGGCGCCGGGTTCATCATCCTGATCATTGCGGCGAGCGGGGCGTTCGGGGTCGCGCTGCAGGCCACCGGGATCGGGCCCGTGATCGAGCGGGCCTTCGTTGGGAAGGCGTCGGGCACGGGCTCCGGCATGATCTTTCTGTTCCTCGGGTTCGGCGTCGCGAGCCTGATAAAGATCGCCCAAGGCTCGAGTACCGTCGCGATGATCACCGCTGCGGCGATGCTCGCGGCAATGCTGCCGGCGAACGGTGGCCGTCTTCCCTTTCACACCGTCTACGTCGCGACTGCGATTGCCAGCGGGTCGCTCGTCGGGACGTGGATGAACGACAGCGGGTTCTGGCTGTTTTCGAAGATGGGTGGCGTGACGGAGATGGAGACGCTCAAGTCGTGGACTCCCGTGCTCGCCATCGTCGGCGTCACAGCCATGGTGACGACGGTCGCGCTCGCGCTGCTGGTGCCGCTGCAGTAGCACCATTCCAACTTGACTGGCCTAAGGGCCGACTCTCCCGTCACCCCGGGCTTGCGCCCGGGGATCACCGCTGGCGATTCGCCGCTGATGGCCGCACGTTGAGAGCATGCACGGAAGGCTGGACGCTCCTCCCCCGTCCCTCGAATCAGTGCTCGGCTCGGCCAGCGCCGTAGCCGCCGGCCGACTCGCCGGTGAAGGGCCGGCGGGCCGGCTCCCGCTCACCCCCGACATGCTGCGGGAGGAGCCGAGCGGCAACCTGTTCGGCCTGACGCAGAATGTGGGCATGGGCTGGAGCCCCGCGTCGTTGGGCGGCCCGCAGTACGTCATCGTCAGCACCCACGGCGGCCTGCGGGGCGAGGACGGCAGTCCGGTGGCGCTGGGATACCACACCGGGCACTGGGAGATCGGGCTGCTGGTGCGGGCGGCAGCCGAGACCCTGCGCGCGGCCGGGGCGATCCCCTTCGCCGCGTACTGTAGCGACCCCTGTGACGGCCGTACCCAGGGCACCACGGGGATGTTCGACAGCCTGCCCTATCGCAACGACGCGGCCGTCGTCATGCGCCGGCTGATCCGCTCCCTCCCCACCGCGTCGGGTGTGATGGGCGTCGCCACGTGCGACAAGGGCCTGCCCGCAACGATGCTGGCGCTCGCCGGGTGCGGGGAGCTCCCCGGCGTGATCGTCCCCGGCGGCGTCACCCTGCCGGCGGTCGGAAGCGAGGACGCAGGGACGGTGCAGAGCCTGGGCGCGCGCTTCGCCCAAGACCTCGTGAGCCTAGACTACGCCGCCACCATGGGCTGCCGTGCCTGCGGCTCGGCGGGCGGGGGCTGCCAGTTCTTGGGGACCGCGGCGACGTCGCAGGTCGTGGCGGAGGCGCTGGGCCTGGCGCTGCCACACAGCGCGCTGGCGCCGTCCGGTGAGCCGGTGTGGCTCGAGCTCGGCGCCCGCACGGCCCTCGCCCTGGTGCGGCTGCACGCGCTCGGGATTCCGATCAAACGGATCCTGACCCAGCACGCGCTCGAGAACGCGATGCTGGTGCACGCGGCGTTCGGGGGGTCGACCAACCTGCTGCTGCACATTCCGGCGATCGCCCATGCGGCGGGGCTGAGGCCGCCCACGCTGGACGACTGGATCCGGGTGAATCGGGCCACGCCCCGTCTGGTCGATGCCCTGCCGAACGGCCCGCGCGGACATCCCACGGTCCAGGTTTTCATGGCCGGGGGTGTTCCCGAAGTGATGCTGCACCTGCGCCGCATGGGGCTGCTGCACGGCGACGTGCTCACGGCGACGGGGGACACGCTCGATGCGACGCTCGACTGGTGGACAACGAGCGACCGGCGGCGCGAGGCGCGGGCGCGGCTCGCCGCCGCCACGGCGGTCGCTCCCGACGACGTCATCATGGGTCCCGACGCTGCGCGCGCCGCGGGTCTGACCAGCACCGTCGTCTTCCCGGTCGGGAACCTGGCACCGGACGGGGCGGTGATCAAAGCCACCGCGCTCGATCCCTCCATCGTGGGAGACGATCAGGTCTACCGCCACCGCGGGCCGGCGCGCGTGTTCGTGGACGAGCGGGACGCGATCCGGGCCGTGAAAGGAGCGACCGAGCGGCCGATCCGACCGGGGGACGTGATCGTGTTGATCGGCACGGGGCCATCGGGCACGGGGATGCAGGAGACCGCGCAGATCACCACTGCACTCCGCTATCTCCCCTGGGGGAAGCACGTCGCGCTCCTCACCGACGGCCGTTTCTCCGGGTTCTCGAGCGGCGCGTGCGTGGGCCACATCGGACCGGAGGCACTGCACGGCGGCCCGATCGGGCGGGTGCGCGACGACGACCTGATCGAGATCGTGATCGACCGCGGCACGCTCACCGGTTCGGTCGACCTCGTAGGAGCGGCCGGGCAGCCGCTCGACCGGGCGGCGTGCGCCGCACTGCTCGAGCAACGCGAGCCCCACCCCGGGCTTGCGCCTCACCCTGCCCTGCCCGCGGACACCCGCCTGTGGGCGGCGCTGCAGCGGGCGAGCGGCGGCACCTGGGCCGGCTGTGTGTACGACGTCGATCGCATCGTGGCGGCGCTCGAGGCCGGTCTCAACCTCACCAAGGAGGTGAAGTGATCTCGCTGCTACTGGTGCTGGCACAAGCAGCCGGCGCGGTCCAGGGCGATGCTTCGATCGTGGCGCCGGGCGCCAAGCTGGAGCGGCTGTTCGGCGACGGGTTTTTCACGGAGGGCCCCGCGCAGGCGCCCGACGGCTCGGTCTATTTCTCGGACATCACCTTCGTCCAGGCATCGGGCTATCAGGCGGGGCACATCTGGCGCTGGGATCCGCGGACCGGGACCACTACCGTATTCCGCTCGCCGAGCGGGATGTCCAACGGGATCGTGTTCGACGAGCAAGACCGCATGGTCGTCGCGGAGGGGGCGGGGTTTGGCGGCCGCCGCATCACCCGGACCGACATGAAGACCGGCAAGAGTTGGATCATCGCCGCGCTCTACAACGGCCGACCGTTCAATTCTCCGAATGATCTGGTGATCGATGCGCGCGGACGCATCTACTTCACGGATCCGCGCTACTCGGGGCACGAGCCGATCGAGCAGCCGGTGCAAGGGGTGTACCGTACCGATCCGGACGGACGGGTCTCGCTGGTGGCGGCAAACGCCGGCAAGCCGAACGGGATCGCAGTGTCTCCCGATCAGGCCACGCTGTACGTCGCCTCAATCGATAACGGATCGTTCGACGAGAATCTGACGCCGGAGACGCCGACCGCGCCCGGACGCATGGCGCTGCTGGCGTACGATCTCGCGGCGGACGGCTCGGCAAAGTTCCGGCGGACTGTGGTGGATTTTGCGCCGGGCGTCGGGCCCGATGGGATCAGCGTGGACCGGGACGGCAACATTTATTGCGCCATTCCCGGCGAGCGCCCGGGGATCCATGTCTTTTCTCCCGCCGGGAAGGAGCTCGCCTATATCCCGACGCCTGACCCCCCGACGAATGTGAAGTTCGGCCGCGGGGCGGATAAGCAGACGTTGTTCATTACGGCGCGGAAGAGTCTGTATCGGATTCGCGTGGAGCGCACCGGGTACCACCCGGGCTTCTAACGCCTCAGGCGGCGCCAAATCCACAGCCCGAGGCCGAGCATCGCCGCGAGCGCGACGACGGCCAGGGCGCCGTTCACCCGCGCGACCACCCGCAACACGGCGTCCAAGTTCGTGCCCAGCGCCGTCACGAGGTACGTGAGGAGCCCGTACCACAGCGCCGACGCGAGCGCCAGCGGGACGAGTGCCCGCACCGGCGGGACGCCGGCGATCCCCGCGAACGGCATCACGACGCCGCGCCACACCGGCAGCAGCCGGCTCAGGAAGATCCCGTACGTTCCATGGCGATGATACTCTCGCTCGATGTGCCCCATCGTGCGCTCGGAGAGCAGGCGCCGTCCGAGCGTCCCCTGGAAAAATGGCCGGCCAAACCGGTGCGAGGCGAAATAGACGGCCGCCCCGGAGCCGACATTGGCGGTCCACGTGAGCCCAAATACGGCCCACGGGTCGAGCGTCCCCCGCCCCGCCAGGAACGCGCCGAGCGCGACGGCGGTGTCGGCGGGAACGGGCGGGAAAAGATTCTCGAGGGCGGCGAAGGTGGCGATCAGCGCGTACAGCGGGCCCGGCGGGAGGGCTTCGAGCGAATGGACGAGATCGCTCACTCCAACACCGCCACGGCGATGACCGCGATCCCCTCGGCCCGTCCGATCCACCCCATCCCCTCGTTGGTCTTCCCCTTCACCGAGATGACGTCCGAGGACACGGACAGTGCTCCAGCCAGCCGCTCGCGCATGTGCGTCACGTGGGGCCCGATCTTTGGCTGCTCGGCGAGGACGGTGATGTCGGCCTGAACGAGTCGGTGGCCGGCGGCGACGGCCCTGCCGTGCGCGTCCTTCAGGAGCTCGAGCGAGTTCGCGTTGCGCCAGCGGGGATCGGTATCGGGGAACAGCGTGCCGATGTCCCCCAGCCCGGCCGCGCCCAAGATCGCGTCGGTGAGGGCATGCGCGACCGCGTCGGCATCGGAGTGGCCGGCGAGCCCCAGCGGGTGCGCGATCTCGACGCCGCCGAGGATCAGCTTGCGACCCGCGGCGAAGCGGTGCGAGTCGTACCCGATCCCGACGCGCATGCCTGTTCGTCTCCTGTAGTGTGGCGCCGACGCAACAGCGGTTTTTCCACGGGTGCACAAATCAACGTGCACAATGTGCATAGTGCACAAACTGTACATCACACCTGCAGGATGCGGATTGCGAGTAGGGCCGCGTTCTTCGCGTTGTCGATCCCAACGGTCGCCACGGGCACGCCGCTCGGGACCTGAACCGTGGCGAGCAGCGCGTCGAGCCCGTTCAAGGGCCCGGCGGCGAACGGCACGCCGATCACCGGCAGGTCCGTCAGCGACGCCGCGAATCCCGGGAGCGCTGCGGACAGCCCCGCGCCGGCGATGATCACCTTGAATCCCTGACCTCTGGCCCCCGACACCAGCTTGGTGGTCTGCTCCGGTTGGCGATGCGCCGAGGACACGTGGAATTCATACGAAACGCCCGCCTTGGTCAGCACTTCGAAGGCGGGCTCGATCCTGGGCTTGTCGCTCTCGGAGCCGACGAGAATGAGCACGTCGGACATCAGGCGGCTTCGTCGATGACGCTGTAATCCTGGCGGCGCCGGCGCGGCACGTAGCCCGCGTCGGCGATCAGCCGCTGCATCTCCGGCAGCGTCATGCGCCACGTCGTGCCCGCCGCCGAGACGACGTTTTCTTCCATCATGAGCGAGCCGAAGTCGTTCGCGCCGAAGCGCAGCGCGACCTGCCCGATCTTCGGGCCCATCGTCACCCACGAGGCCTGGATGTTCGGGACGTTGTCGAGCACGATGCGCGCGATCGCCTGGGTGCGCAGGTAGGCGACCGCGTCGGTCTTGGGGAGATGTTCGAGCTCGGTATGCTCGGGCTGCAGCGGCCAGCAGATGAACGCGGTGAAGCCACCGGTGCGCGCCTGGACCTCGCGCACGCGGAACAAGTGCTCGATGCGGTCGGCCGCGGTCTCGCCCAGACCGTACATCATCGTGACCGACGTCTTCAGTCCCAGCCGGTGTGCCGTCTCCATCACCTCGAGCCAGCGGTCGGCCCCGGCCTTTTTCTTGGCCACGCGGTCGCGGACCTCCTGCACCAGGATCTCGCCGCCGCCGCCGGGAACCGAGTCGAGGCCCGCCGCGACCAGCTCGCGGATCACCGCTTCGAGCGTCATCCCGAACCGCCCGGCGAAGAAGTCGATCTCGGAAGGCGAGAAGCCGTGGATGTGGATCGGGTGATGCCGCTTGATGTAGCGCAACAGATCCAGATACCACTCGAACGGGATGTAGGGGTTGTGGCCGCCCTGGATCAGGATCTGCACGCCGCCCAGCGCCCGCAGCTCGTCGATCTTCCTGCCGATCTGCTCGAAGGAGAGTACGTAGCCCTCGGCGTGCTTGGGGCGGCGGTAGAACGCGCAGAACTTGCAGTCGGCGACGCAGACGTTGGTGTAGTTGATGTTGCGGTCGATGATGTAGGTGACGGCGTTCTCGGGGTGGAGGCGCCACCGTGCCTGATCGGCGAGCGTTCCCAGCTCGAGCAGCGTGGCGCGCTCGTACAGCTCCAGCGCCGCGCGGAATTCGGCGGAGGTGCGGTCGATCACGCTCAGGCCACCTGCAGAAAGCGGAGCGACCCGTCGGGGACGAGCCCGCGGGCGGCGAGCCGGCGGAAGAAGTCCGTCAGGCCCGCGAGATGCTTGTAGCTCAGGGCATAGTCGAGGCCGGCGAAATACTCGCCGCACGTAGCACGTGGCACGTGACACGCGCGAGCGGCGGCCTCGGCGAGGAGGCTAAGATGCGCGAGCCCCCAGTCCCGAGACGCCAGCAAGGCGCGATGGATCTCCTGCACGGCGTCGCGCGCCGCTTCGCGCCGTGCCGCCCATACGGCAAACACGAACGGCAGCCCGGTCCAGCGCTTCCACTCCTCGCCCAGGTCGTAGCGGTGCGCGTAGGCATGCCGCGCAGCCAGGAGCAGTGCGGGATCCCCGATCACCAGCACGGCCTCGTGCGGCAGCCCGGCGAGGCCGTCCAGGTCCGCCGCCTCGGCCCGCACTTGCGCAAACCGCGGCTGCACGTGCCAGACGTCCGTGCACAACAGCTCCAACAGATGCACCGACGTGCGCGACGACGCGGTCAGCAGCACAGGCGCGCGGTCGAGCTCGACCGCCGGGCGGCGCGAGAACAGGGCGACGCTGCGCACCGGCCCGTCGCACGAGATCGCCAGGTCCGGCAGCAGGACGTAATCGCGCGCGTTGCGGGCGTATTCGACCGCGCTCACGACGCTCACGTCCAGCTCGGCGGCGGCGAGCAGCTCGTTGAGCTCGGAAGGCGTGCCGGTCACGAGATCGGCCGACAGCGGGACCACGCCCCGGTCGATGGCGCCGTATACCGGGTAGCAGTTGATGTAGCCGATGCGCCCGACTCTCACATTCAGGTCTCCGTCATCCCCGGGCTTGCGCCCGGGGTTAGTGGGAGTCTTGGCACTCCTCGCCACCCCGGGCTTGCGCCCGGGGTCGGTGGGGATCCCCTCACTCCGCGCTCTCGATCCCTTGCAGCACCGGCAGGGTGCGCTGGCCCCGGGCGCGAGCCCGGGGACGATGGGAAATCTGGAAGGTAGGCCCTTCGGGACCCTGGGGTCTGACCCCGGGAACCCCGGGCTTGCGCCCGGGGTCGGTGGGTTCCCAGTCCTCGAAGGTGCGGACCGTGCGGTACAACGAGTCGCGCTCGGCCGGCTCCTTCCCCGCTCCGCGAATCAGCGCGACGACCTGATCATAGCCGAGCCACATCGGCGTGCCCGCACCGGCCTCGTGGTAGACCCGCTCGAACACCACCGTCCCCTCGAGGTCGTCACACCCGAAGGTCAGTGCCACCTGGGAGATGAACGGCGTCACCATGGGCCAATGGGTTTTGACGTGCGGGATGTTGTCGAGCACGAGCCGCCCCACGGCGATGTTCTTCAAGTCCTCGAAGCCGGTCGTGGCGGTGCCGGTCCGCCCCAGTGCCTCGCCCAGCTCGTTATGGTCGGGATGATACGCGAGCGGGATATACGTGAGGAACCCGGCGGTCTCGTCCTGGAGGGCGCGCAGCGCCAGCAGGTGGTCGACGCGGTCGGCCATCGTCTCGACGTGGCCGTACAGCATGGTGCAGTTGGACGGTATGCCCAACCGGTGCGCCTCGCGGTGCACGGCGAGCCACTCCTCCCCGGACAGCTTCTTGTCGGCGATGGTGGCGCGCGCCGCGGGACTGAACACCTCGGCCCCGCCCCCCGGGAGGCTGGTGACGCCGGCGTCCCGCATCGCGCGCAGCACGTCGCTCACGCTGAGGCCCTCGAGGCGCGCGAGGTGCGCGATCTCGACCGCCGTGAGCGCCTTGATGTGGACGCCGGGGTGCCGCTCTCTCAGGCCGCGGAACATCTCCAAGTAATACGCCAGCCGCAGCTTCGGGTGCAGCCCGCCGACGATATGGAATTCGCGGGTCGGGTTGTCGCGCGCGGCGTCCGCTTCGGCGAAGACCTCTTTCCTGCGGCATGCGCGCGAACGAGCAGAAGACGCAGGTGTTGCGCAGCACGCAGACGTTGGTGGGGTTCAAGTGCTGGTTCGCCGCGAAGTACACCCGGTCGCCGTTGCGCCGGCGGTTGGCCAGGTCGGCGAGCCGGCCGATGGCGAGCAGATCCGGTGAGTTGAAGAGGACGAGCGCGTCGTCGCGGGTGAGGCGCTCGGCGCGCGAGACCTTTTCCGCGATGGGGGCGAGGGCCGGATCCTGGGCGGTCATCGGAGTCAATTGCGGATTGTGGATTTCGGATTGCGGATTTGAAGGGCCGCCTGTCGAATCCGCAATCCGCAATTCGCAATCCGCAATCTCATGCAGCCCTTCTGATCGCCAGCGTCACATTGTGCCCGCCGAATCCGAAAGAGTTCGAGAGCGCGACGTCGACGTGCCGTTTCACGGCCCGGTTCGGCGCGGAGTCGAGGTCGCAGGCCGGGTCGGGGGTGAACTGGTTGATCGTGGGGGGAATCATCCCGGTCTGGACCACGAGCGCGCAGACCGCCGCCTCGAGCGCGCCCGCGGCACCCAGCAGGTGGCCGGTCATCGACTTGGTCGAGCCGAACACGAGTTTGCGGGCCTGGGGACCGAACACGCTCTTCACCGCCGCGGTTTCCGCGGCGTCGCCGTGGGGCGTCGAGGTCCCGTGCGCGTTGATGTAGCCGATCTGATCGGGTGGCACGCCCCCATCGCGCATCGCCAGCTGCATGGCGTCCCGTGCGCCGGCGCCGTCGGGCGCGGGGGCGGTGATGTGGTGCGCGTCCGCGGTCATGCCGTAGCCCACGACCTCGGCGTACACCTTCGCGCCGCGGCGCTGGGCGTGCTCCCACTCCTCGAGGATCAGCACCGCGGCGCCGTCGCCCATGACGAAACCGTCGCGATCCTTGTCGAAGGGGCGGCTCGCGGTCTGCGGGTCGTCGTTGCGCTCCGACAGCGCCTTCATGTTGGCGAAGCTCGCGACGGCGAGCGGCGTGATCGCCGCCTCCGCGCCGCCCGCGATCATGAGGTCGGCTTTGTCGTTGCGGATCAGATCGAGCGCGTCGCCCACGCTGTGGGCGGACGACGCGCACGCCGACACGGTGCAGTAGTTGGGCCCCTTCGCTCCGTAGCGCATCGAGATGAGCGCCGCGGCGACGTTCGGCATGTACATCGGCACGAAGAACGGCGACACGCGACTCGGCCCCTTCTCGAACAGGGCGCGACAGTTCTCCTCGAAGGTCTGGAGGCCGCCCGTGCCGGTGCCGATGAGCACGCCGGCGCGCCGCAGGTCCAGCTTGTCCCAATTGTTCACGAGGCAGGCGTCGACCACCGCCTGCTCCGCTGCGCCGATCGCGAACTGCGCGAACAGGTCGTAGCGGCGGATTTCCTTCTTGTCCAGGAACTGGGCCGGGTCGAAGCCCTTGACCTCGCAGGCGAACTTCACGGGGCTCTGGGCCGGGTCGAAGCGCGTGATCGGGCCCGCCCCCGATCGGCCGGCGATGAGGCCCTCCCAGGTGCTCTGGACGTTGGTCCCCAGCGGGGTCACGGTCCCCAGACCCGTGATCGCCACGCGGCGTCGCATCCCGTTATTTCCCCATCTTCTCGTGCAGGTACTGCAGCGCCTGCCCCACCGTGCGCAGCTTCTCGGCCTCCTCGTCGGGGATGTCGATGTCGAATTCCTTCTCGAAGGCCATGACCAGCTCGACCGTGTCGAGGCTGTCCGCGCCCAGATCCTCCATGAAGCTCGCGTCGGACGTGAGCTTGTCGCGCTCGACCCCCAGCTCTTCGACGATGATGTCTTTGACCTTCTCTTCGAGCTGCTTCATTTCCATTGCCATGGGTATCCTCAATCGAGGTATGGGAAATGGGTCACAGCACCATCCCGCCGTCGACGACCAGCAGCTGCCCCGTAATGTAGCTGGCGAAGTCGGAGGCGAGAAAGAGCACGGCGGCGGCGACATCCTGCCCCTGCCCCAGCCGGCCCAAGGGGATGGCCTTGATCAAGGCCTCCCGCGCCTCCGGGCTGATCCCGCGGGTCAGTTCGGTGTCGATGAACCCGGGCGCCACGGCGTTCACCAGCACGTTGCGCGAGGCGAGCTCTTTGGAGACCGACTTGGTGAACCCGATCAGGCCCGCCTTGGACGCCGTGTAGTTCGTCTGACCCTTGTTCCCGGACATCCCGACGACGCTGGTGATGTTGATGATCCGGCCCCAGCGCCGCTTGATCATCCCCCGCGCGGCGTGCTTGGTCGTCAAGAACGCGCCTTTCAAGTTCGTGTCGAGCACCGTGTTCCAGTCGTCCTCACTGATACGGAACAACAGGTTGTCGCGCGTGGTGCCCGCGTTGTTGACGAGCACGTCGATCCGGTCGAACTCCTGCTCGATGGTCGCGACGACCCGCTCGACCTGCGCGGCCTGGGCGACGTCGCAGGCGTAGCCGCGCCCGCGGCCGTCGCCCAACGCCTGCGCCGCCTCCCGCGCCTTCGCCCCGTCCCGGCCCAGCAGCGCCACCTTGGCCCCCGCACCCGCCAGGGCCTGAGCGATCGAGAAGCCGATGCCGCGGCTGCCCCCCGTCACGAGGGCCACCTTGCCGGCGAGATCGATCTTCATCCCGCCATCATCTGTAGTTCACGCCGCTTCCAAGAAGCGCGCTACCTCATCGGCGCTTCCTAGGGACACGACGTTGGCTCCCGGAACGACGCGCTTCAACAGCCCCGCCAGAACATTGCCCGGTCCGACTTCGATAAAGCGCGCGTCGCCACCAGCCAGCTCAGCCGCGCGCTGCATGCAGGCGACCCAGCGCACCGGGGTGGTGAGCTGGTCGCCCAGCAGGCGGCGCGCGCGGTTGGCGTCCCGCACCGGCTCGGCGCTGGTGTTGGCGATCACGGGAAAGCGCGGGTCGCGAAACGGCGCGCGCTCGAGCGCGACGCGCAGCTGATTGGCCGCCGGGCCCATGAGAGGGGAATGAAACGCGCCGCTCACCTTGAGGGCGATGACCCGCTTGGCGCCGCGCGTTTTGCACGCCTCGGCTGCGCGGGCCACGGCGGCCGGATCGCCCGAGATCACGGTCTGGTCGGGCGCGTTCAGGTTCGCGGCGACGACGACCTCGCCCCCGGTGGACGAGTCGCGGCAGACGGCCTCGACGTCCGCGGTGGCGAGGCCCAGGACCGCCGCCATGGTTCCCGGTCGTTCGGCGCCCGCCTGATGCATCAGCTCCCCGCGGCGTCGCACCAGGGTCGCCGCCTCGGTGGGCGCCAGCGCCCCAGCCGTTATATACGCCGAGTACTCACCCAGGGAGTGGCCGGCGGCGGCGGCGCCGGCGTCCGCCCGCGGAGCGACGACCGCGAACACGGCCGCGCTGTGGGCGAGGATGGCGGGCTGGGCGTTGTGGGTCGCCGTGAGCTCCTCTTCCGGTCCCTCGAACATCAGCCGGCTCAAGCCGAAGCCGAGCGCCTGGTCGATCGCCTGCAACGTGTCGCGGGCCGCCGGGAACCGCTCGGCCAGGTCTTTCCCCATCCCGACTTTTTGAGCGCCCTGCCCCGGGCAGAGCCACACCGTCGCTGCTACCACTGCACGACCATACTCGCCCACGTGAATCCCGCGCCGAACGCGCAGAACATCAGCTTCATCCCGGGTTGGACGCGACCGCACCGCACCGCTTCGTCGAGCGCGATCGCCACGGAGGCTGCCGACGTGTTGCCGAAGCGGTCCACGTTGACATAGACCTTGTCCATCGGCACGCCGGCGTGTTTCGCCGTGGCTTCGATGATGCGGATGTTCGCCTGGTGGGGGATCAAGAGATCGATGTCGGCCGCGCTCAAGCCGGCGCGGGTGAGCACCGTGCCGCACGCGTCGGCCATCGAGAGCACGGCGGCCTTGAACACCTCGCGTCCCGCCATCTTGATGTAGTACGAGTGGTCCTTGAGCAGCGCCTCGTCCGGGGGGTGCGCGGCGCCCCCGCCCGGCCGGTACAGCAGCTCGGCCAGCGTCCCGTCCGACTTCATGAAGCTCGAGAGGATGCCGCGGCCCGTGTCGCTCTTGCGGACGATGGTGGCCCCTGCCCCGTCGCCGAACAGCACCGCCGTCGTCCGGTCGGTCCAGTCCATGATGCTCGTCAGCTTCTCGGACGCCACGACCAGCACGTATCGCGCCTGCTCGGTGGCGACCAGTCCTGCGGCGACGTTCAACGCGTACAGAAAGCCCGTGCACGCCGCGCCGACGTCGAATGCCGCCGCATTCTTGGCGCCCAGGATCGCCTGCAGGTCGCACGCCTGGGAGGGGAGCAGCCGGTCGGGCGAGCAGGTGGCGACGACCACGGCGTCCAAGTCCGGCGGCGTCAGCCCCGTCTCCTCGAGGACCCGCTCGGCGGCGGCCTTGGCCATGCAGGCGTTCGACTCGTCCGGCCCGGCGACGCGCCGCTCGCGAATGCCGGTCCGCTCGCGGATCCACTGATCGGAGGTGTCCAGGATCTTCGAGAACTCGTCGTTCGTGAGCACGCGCTTCGGCGTGTAGCTCCCGGTGCCCCAGAGCTCCGCGATCGGCCGCTTCATCGGACGGTGCCTCCTTCCGCAAACTCCGCCCCGATGTCCTGATCGAGGTGACTCTCCACCATCTGGGCCGCCACCCGCACCGCGTGCATGATCGCCCGCGCCAGGGACGCGCCGTGGCAGATGATCGCGACGCCCTTCACGCCCAGCAGGGGCGCGCCGCCGTACTCCGAGTAGTCGAGGAATTTGAACAGCTGCTTCACCTCGGGGCGACCCAGCACGTCGGGGAGGGCCTGCTGGAGCATCCCCGCGAACATCCGGCCGGCGGACTCGTAGAACTTGAGGATCGCGTTGCCGACGAAGCCGTCGCATACCACCACGTCGATCTCGCCGCCCTTGCCCCGGCCCGCCAGGATGTCACGCCCTTCCACGTTGCCGACGTACCGGATCCCGGGGGTCTGCTTCAGCAGCTGGTGTGCTTCCTTCACGACCGCGTTGCCCTTCTCGTCCTCTTCCCCGACGTTCAGCAGCCCGACGCCGGGGCTCGGCCGCCCCATCACGTCGCGGGCGTACACCGAGCCCAGGTGGGCGAACCCCACGAGCTCGCGCGCGTCGCAATCCACGTTCGCGCCGCCGTCGATGACGAGCACCGGCTGGCCGGCGGTCGGAAACGCCGTACCGATCGCCGCGCGCGCCACGCCCTCGTGCACCCGCAACAGCAGCGTCGCGGCCGCCATGACGGCGCCGGTGTTTCCCGCCGAGATGAACGCGTCCGATTGACCCTGCTTCTGCAGGCCGAGGCCGACCGCGATGGAGGAGCGGGGCTTGCTCTTGATGGCGGCGAGCGGCTTTTCCCCCATGCCCACGACTTCGGGGGCCTCGACGATGTCGAGCCGCTTGCGGTCGACGTTGCCGTGCGCCTGAAGGGCGGCTTCGACGTCCGCGGTCCGCCCCACGAGCTGGATGCGGAACGTGGGCGGCAGCTCCCGCAGTGCCTGCACGACTCCCTCGACTTCCACGCGCGGGGCGTTGTCGCCGCCCATCGCATCCAGCGCGATGCGGATCACGTCAGTCCTCGACCGCCACCCGCTGCTCGCCGCGGTAGTAGCCGCAGGTGGGGCACACGTGGTGCGGCCGCTTCAGGTCGCCGCAGCGCGGGCACGGTTGGAGCGTGATGTGCGCCGCCTTGTAGTGGGTGCGGCGGGCGCGCTTCTTTCGTTTGGAGGTCCTTCGCTTGGGTACGGCCATGGGATTGTCCTCGGTTCAGTCGCGGGGCTTGCCTTTGGAGGCGGCGAGGGCCTGCCAGCGGGGATCGCCGGCCGGCGGACAGCCGCAGGGGCCCGCATTCAAGTCCTTGCCGCAGCGCGGGCACAGCCCGCGGCAGTCCTCGCGGCACACTACCCACTGCGGCACCGCCAGCAACAGCTCCTCTCGCACGGCGGGGCGCAGGTCGATCTGCGTCGCGTCCCGCGCCAGGGGGTAGCAGTCCGGGTCCTCCACGGCGTCGGCATCCTGCGTAAACAGCGCGCGAATGTCGGAGGCGACCGCCACGGGGACCGGGACGAGGCAGCGGCGGCACTCCCCCGCTATCTGCGCCCGCAGGGAACCCTGCCAGTAGAATCGCCCCTCGCCCGCGGCGTGTAATCGGCCGGTCACTTGCACAGGGCCGGCCAGGACGACCCCGAGTCCCTCCAACAGGGGGTCAGCCGCCCCGAGCTCGGCGTGCGTGGTTGCGGGACCACCGGACAGCTCCCGCAGGTCGACTTGCAACATAGACGAGCGAAGCTAAACCCTTGTGGGACTTGAGTCAACCAAGCTCGTGCAGGGCTCGCTCCGGGAAGAAAAACACCACTTCACGCGCCGCATTCTCGGGGGAGTCCGAGGCGTGAATCGCGTTTCGCTCCTTCGACTCGGCGTACAGTTTTCGCACGGTCCCGGGCTTCGCCTCGGCGGGATCGGTGGCACCGATCACCTCCCGCAGCCGGGTCACGGCGTCGTCGCGCTCCAGCGCCAGCGCCAGCGCGGGCCCGGAGGTCATAAACGCGACGAGCGAGCGATAGAACGGCCGCTCGCGGTGCACCGCGTAGAACGCTTCGGCCTGGGCGGTCGTGAGCTTCACGAGGCGCGCGGCGCGGATCTGGAAGCCGGCCCCCTCGAGATGGGCGAGGATCTTGCCGGTCTTGCCGGCGCGCACGGCGTCCGGCTTGATGATGGCGAGGGTGAGCATGTCAGGGCGCGATGAGGCGGCGGATGACGTCCGCCCGCGTGAGAAATCCCACCACGACCCCTTCCCGGACGACCGGGAAGCGGTCGACGTCCTTCGAGCTCATCAAGTTCGCGACGTCGCTCAGCGTCTGGTCCTCGGACAGGCACAGCACCGAGCGCGCCATCGCGTCCTTCACCGCGATGAGCCGCGGGTCCGCGGTGCCGCGCTGCAGCTGGCTGTGCGTGGGTGCGCGGAACTCGCCGGACTTGGTGCGCTGGAGGAAGTCGGGGATCAGGTACCGCAGCAGCTCGCGATGGGTCACCATGCCGATGAGCGAGCCCGCGTCATCCACGACCGGCATGGCCCGGATGTCGCGCTCGATCATCGTGTGAGCGACCTCGCCCAGGGTTTGCCCCGGCCGCACCGTGAGGACATCGGGCGTCATGATGTCTCGCACCGTCAGCTGGCTCGGCAGCTCCACGGCGTCGAGTGCCGCGAGCCGGACCACCTGCTCGGCCGTCTTCGCGGCCAACAGCGCGAGCACGGTATCCGGGGCCGAGAGCGCACGGGCGAACGCCCCCACCACCTGCAGGTACAGCGCGGCGTCGCGCAGCGGGGCGACGATGAAGATCACGATGCGGGCCGCGCGGTTGGGATCCTTCTCCCACCGGATCGGCGTGGGCGAGATGCCGACCGCGCTGACCAGGCCACGCACGGCTTCGGTGCGGAAGTGCGGCAGGAAGGCATGCTCCCCGACCGACACCATGTCCTCGGGCCAGGTGTGGCGGATCACCGCGTTCAAGCGCTGGGGCTCGGCGACGGCGCCGGCCTGGATCAGTCGCTCGACCAGCCGCTCGGTGGCTTCCTTGACGGTGCCGGCACGCAGCGGCACGATGACGTGCTCGGGGCGCAGGACGTCCTTGAGCTTCACACCCGCTCCCGCAACAGCGGCACGACGTCGGCCGGGCGCTTCATCACGGAGATGCCGGCGCGCGCGAACGCCGCCATCTTTTCCGCCGCCGTGCCGGCCGAGCCCGAGATGATCGCTCCGGCGTGGCCCATCCGACGTCCCGGCGGGGCGGTCTGGCCGGCGATGAAACCGATCACGGGCTTGGTCATTCCCTGCTGCACGAACTCCGCGGCCTGCTGCTCGTCGGTGCCGCCGATCTCGCCGATCATGACCACGGCATCGGTCGCCGGGTCGGCCTGGAACGCCGCAAGGCAGTGGATGAAGTTCGTCCCGATCAAGGGATCGCCGCCGATGCCGATGCAGGTGGATTGGCCGAATCCGTTGGTGGACAGCTGGTGCACGATCTCGTAGGTGAGCGTGCCGCTGCGCGACACGACGCCGACGCGCCCGGGCGTGCAGATATTGCCCGGGATGATCCCGACTTTGCTTTGCGTCGGCGAGATCAGGCCGGGGCAATTCGGGCCGATGAGGCGGGCGCCGCGCTCGTGCAGGTACGGGAGCAGCTTCGTCATGTCGAGCACGGGGATGCCCTCGGTGATGCATACGATCAATCCGATCCCGGCGTCGGCCGCTTCGTAGATCGCCGAGGCGGCGAGCGCGGCGGGCACGTAGATGACCGTGGTGTTCGCCCGGGTCTCCCGCGCGCCATCCGCGACCGTATCGAACACCGGCACGACGCCGTCGAACAGCTGCCCGCCCTTTCCGGGCGTCACGCCGGCCACCACCTTCGTGCCGTACGCCAGCATCTGGCGCGTGTGGAACGAGCCGTCGCGGCCGGTGATTCCCTGCACGAGCAGCCGGGTTTCGAGGTCGACGAAGACGCTCACGCCGCGGCCCGCGCGACGGCCTGGCGCACGGCCTCGTCCATGTCGGTGAGGGCCGAGAAACCGGCCTGCGTGAGGATGCGGACGGCTTCGGCCTCGTTCGTGCCCGTGAGCCGGATGACGAGCGGCACCGCGAGCGGGAATTGCCGCGTGGCCTGCACGATGCCGTTGGCGACGTCGTCGCCGCGCGTGATGCCGCCGAAGATATTGAAGAGAATCGCCTTCACGTGCGGGTCGGCGGTGATGATCCGCAGCGCGTCGACGACTTTTTGCGGGTTGGAGCTGCCGCCGATGTCGAGAAAATTGGCGGGTGCGCCGCCGTAGTACTTCACCAGGTCCATGGTCGCCATCGCGAGCCCTGCACCGTTGACGCAGCAGCCGACCGAGCCGTCGAGCTTGACGAACGTCAACCCCGCCTCGCGCGCCTGCACCTCGGAGGGCGCCTCGGCCGAGCTGTCTCGCAGGGCGGCGATCTCGGGGTGGCGCCCGAGCTCGTTGTCGTCGATCACGATCTTGGCGTCGAGCGCGAGCACGCTCCCGTCGGGCGTGGCGGCGAGCGGGTTGATCTCCGCGAGCGACGCCCCGACGGCGTAGAAGGCCGCATACAGGTTCGCCATGATCGCCGCCGCGCTGCGCGCTTGAGCGACGTCGCGATACAGCCGCAGCGCGAGCCCCAAGCCCTGGTGCGGCAACAGCCCGTAGCGCGGATCGATCGCGAGGCGGTAGATCCGCTCGGGCGTCGTGCGCGCCACCTCCTCGATGTCGATGCCGCCCGCGTCGCTCACCATCAGCACCGGGCGCTGGGAGCCGCGGTCCACGATGATCCCGACGTAGCTCTCGGAGGCGATGTCGGTCGCGGGCGCCACCAGCACCTTGTGGACCGTCAGGCCCTTGATCGTCATCCCGAGGATGCGGGATGCGTGCGCGGCCGCCTCGTCGGGTTGCGCGGCGAGCTTGACGCCGCCCGCCTTGCCCCGCCCGCCTGCGTGCACCTGCGCCTTCACCACGACCTTCCCGCCGAGACGCTGCGCGATGGCGCGCGCTTCGGCGGGGGTCGTCGCCACGTCGCCGTCCGGAACCGGGATGCCGTGTCGCTTGAGGATGTCGCGAGACTGGTATTCGTGCAGGTTCACGCGTGCTCCAGCGTGATGGTGGTTCCGGCCTCACCCCGCAAGGCGGGGAGACCCTGGGCCAAGTCGGCGATGATGGCGCGCCGGCCGCCCGCCCGCACGAAGTCGGCAGCCGCCTCGACCTTCGGGCGCATGCTTCCCGTGCCCAGCTCTTTCCCGGCGAGCAGGTGATCCGCACTGGCGAGGTCGAGGTGCCGCACGGCGCGCTGATGCTTCGTGCCGTAGCCGTGGTACACGGCGTCCACGTTGGTCAGGATGAGGAGCACATCAGCGGCGATCTCACGGCCCAGCACCGCCGCGACGCGGTCTTTGTCGGCCACCGCGTCGATCCCTTCGAGTCCCAGGACGGGGTCGGGGTACACGGGCGGCCCGCCGCCACCGCACGCTACGACGATGTGGCCTCGGGCGACCAAGTCGCGGATCATGTCCCGTTCGACCACGGCGACCGGCCGCGGGCTCGGCGCCAGCCGGCGCCAGCGGCCGGGCAGCTCCTCGCGCACCGGAACGCCCCGGGCCGCGAGCCGCGCCACCCGCGCCGCATCGAGGGCATGGCCGATCGGCTTGCTCGGCTGGCGCAGGTTCGGATCGTTGGCGTCGCACAGCGTCTGGGTGACGAGCGTGACGACCTGCCGTCGGACGGCGGCGCGCGCGAGGGCGTTCTGGAGCGATTGCTGGATCATGTACCCCATCCATCCGGCCGTCGCCGCGACCAGGACGCCCAGCGGCAGCGGCTCGACCTGATCGGCGGCGAGCTCGTTGCGCGCCAGCTCGTCGCCCACCTGCGGGCCGTTGCCGTGCACCAGGGCGATCGCCCACCCCTCGCGCGCCAAGTCCACAATCGGCGCCAGGCTCTCCCGGGTGTGGCGGAACTGGTTCGCGATGGTGGGTCGCTCGCCCGGCGGCGCGACCGCGTTCCCGCCCAGCGCCACGACGATCGTCCCCGGAGTCACGGCGGCGCAACCTAGCGTGGGGCCGGGGCCGGAGCAAGCGCGCGCCGGCTCTGCTCGAGCAGCTGCCGGAGCTGCCGATAGTAGCGGCCGAATGCCTCGAGATCACCGGCGGCGAGAGCGGCGTCGGCTTGTGCGGCGAGGTGACGCGCTTCCTCCCACCGCCCGGCGAGCGAGGTGTCCGCCGCGAACCGGTCGCCGCGCCCGGCGGCCAGGAGGTCCCGCAAGGCGGCCCACGGCGTCGGGCCCTGGCCATGCCGGTCGCTCCACGTGAGGAACACGGTGTCGATGCCCGCCGGCGGGCCGCCGGGCGTCGGCTCGTTGAACAGCGCCTGCTCCGACAACAAGCCCCCGCCCGCGTTCCAGAGGCGCAGCACACCGGGCGCCGTGGGCGGCTGGGGCGAGCCCACCAGCAGGCTCGGCAGGCGCACCGCCGGGCTCAGGCGCCACGCGAACAGCTCCGGCCCGCGCGGTCCGATCGTCGCGGCCACGAGCGCCGCGAACTCTCGCTGCGTGCCGGTCTCGAACCCCTGGGCGGTCCAGACGCGCGTCTCGCGACCGCCATCGGTCCCGGGTGCGAGGAGATCGAAGGGGTCCCGTGGGCGGGGCAACCAGGCGGCCGAGTCGGGTCGCGGCGGTGCGACCAGGGCCGCCGCGATCCGGAATTGCTGGCGTGGATACGGCAGTTGCGAGCGCAGGGCCGCCGGCAGGCTGTCGGTCGGCCGCACCAGCGGACCGAGAATGCGGGCCCACGCCGCGGCCAGGGAATCGGCGCCGGGCGCCAGGTACAGCAGCGTTTCGCCGCTCGCCGCGCTGACGGTGCCGAGCAGCCCGGCGCGCAGGTAGCGCACGGGCCGCCCTTGCCACTCGACGCGCTGCACCAGCGGGAACGCCTCCGCCTCGAGGTAGCCGTAGGTGACCCACCAGAGCGTGCCCTCCACCAGCAGCGGCGCCGGGGCATCGAACGTGGCGAAGGGCGCGAGCCGCTGGAGCCGCTCCACGACGTCGCGCCGCCACAGGAGCAACAGTCCATCGGTCTCCCGGCGGGTCAGCTCCGGGCTCTGCAACGCCCAGGCGAGCGCGGTGCGCCGCCACGAGCCGGCGAGCGGGATGCCCGAGGTGTGGAGCGCCGGCCAGCTGTCCGGCGCCGCCACGGCGAACTCGCGAAAGCCCGGCCCGAACCAGGTGGTCGAGTCGTGCGTGGCGACCGGTGCGAACCGGAGGTCGCTGTCCGCTTCTACGGCGATGAGCGGTGGACCGGCGCGCGCCCAGGCGCCGCGGTGAATGTCGGGCCACGCCGGCGCCGGCTGGACGCGTGCGAGCGCGTCCAGGTCCGGCATCGCGGCCACCAGCCAGCTGGCGCGGCCGCCGCTCCGCCCGTGTGCCGACAACGCGATCCCCGCGACCTCGCTGCGCGGACCCAGCAGCTCCGACGCCCGACGGGCGGTCGCCGCGCCGACGCGCCCGGGGTCCCACAGCGGCAACGCCGTGACCGCCGCCTCCGCGGTCGGCCACGCGGGAGGCGCCCGGTCCACCAGGGAGTCGGCGCCGAAGGCGAGTCGCTCGAGGCGTGTCTGTTCCACGGCGAGCGCCGCGGCCGCTTCCGGGACGGCGCCACGCCACACGCCGGGGACCACCACGTAGACGATGGCCGCCGCGCCGAGCAGCATGCCCCAGCTCGCGAGCAGCAGCGCGGGTCTGTCGCGCAACCCCCACACGAGGCTCGCGAGCGTCGCCACGAGGGCGAATGTCGACAACAAGGGGGCGGCCGGGAGGCGCACCTCGAGTGCGGCGCGGTCGAGCGCGCCGTGCAGACCCGCCACGGTTTCCGCCGGATCGAGCGCCGCGCCCCACGCCAGCGCGAGCGCCGTCGCGGCGAGCAGCAAGCCGAGATGGCCCCGTGCGTGCGCGCTCGCCTGGGGGAGCCAGCGACGGAAACGCAGCGATCCCATGCCGAGATACAACAGGGCGACGAGGAGCGTGGCGGTCACGCTCGCCAGGAGGAGCAGTCCGTGCAGGCGCTCGAGCCAGGGGAGCTGGCCGACGTAATAGCCCAAATCCCGATGGAGCAGCGGGTCGGCGACGCCGAAGCGCGGCGGCCGCGCGGCGAGGCGTGCCGCCATCCACCAGTCCCCCGTGCCGAGGGCGAGCAGGAAACCGAAGGCGAGGCCGCTCGCGAGCGTGCCACCGAGCAGCACCCGCTGGGGTACCGCTTCCACGATCTCGAGATCGCCCAGTCGCCGCGGCAGCTGCACGGAGCCGATGGCGCGGTAGACGAAGAACACGTTGCCGGTACCCCAGGCGACGGCGAGCAGCAGAATCAGTCCGCTCACCAGCCGTGCGACGTCGTGCCCCACGACGTACACCTGTCCGGCGGGGACGCTCGCGGCCCAGGCCCGCTCGGCGGTCTCGAGGGCCAGCCAACGGCCACCCACCAGCACCACGACCAGCGCGGCGGCGCCGGCGACCAGCCACGACCGCCGGGCCGGGCGGGTCACGGTCGGATGCCCTGAGCGGCGAGCCAATCCTCCACTTCGGTCCGGTACGCGGCGAGCGCGGCCTCGCTGCCCGCCTCGAACCGCAGCACCAGGACCGGTTGAGTGTTCGACGCGCGCAGCAGCCCCCAGCCATCGGGGAACGTGATGCGTACGCCGTCCAGCGTGGACACGGGGTAGCGAGCGGCGAAGTGCTGCGCGGCGCGCTCGACGATGGCGAACTTGCGCTCGTCGGCGCAGTCGACCCGCAGTTCCGGGGTGGACACGGTCGCCGGGAGATCGGCGAGCAGGCGGGACAGCGGGCCCCCGAGCTCCGCTACGTAGTGCAGCAGGCGCGCGGCGGCGAACAGGGCGTCGTCGAAGCCGTACCAATCGCCGCCGAAGAACATGTGGCCGCTCATCTCGCCCGCGAGCGGGGCCCTGACTTCCTTCATTTTCTGCTTGATCAGCGAGTGACCGGTCTTCCACATGATCGGTCGCAACCCGGCCCGCGTGAGCTCCTGCGCGAGCACCTGCGAGCACTTCACGTCGAAGATCACCGGGTGTCCGGGGCCCATGCGGCGCGCCAGGTCCCGGCCCAACAGCACCAGCAGCTGATCACCGAACAAGATCCGCCCCTGCTCGTCCACCGCGCCGATCCGGTCGCCATCGCCGTCGAACGCGATGCCCAGCTCGGCCTGCTCGCGACGCACCGCGGCCTGCAGGTCGTGGAGATTCTCGGGCACCGTGGGATCGGGGTGGTGATTGGGGAACGTGCCGTCCGACTCGCAGAACAGCGGTACGACCTCCGCGCCCACCTGCCGCAGCGTGGCGACTGCCACCACGCTGGAGACGCCGTTCCCGCAGTCGACGACGACCTTTACGCGCCGTGCGAGCGGGCTGTTACGCTGTGCGATGGCGTCGCGGTAGCGCGGCAGCACGGTGTCGTCGCGCCGGCGGCTGCCTTCCCCCCCGGGACGGCCGGCGGTATGGCCCGCTTCGATCAGCCGCCGCAGGTGCTGGATCTCCGGGCCGGCCACCGCCTCGCCCGAGAGCACCACCTTGAACCCGTTGAACTGCGGCGGGTTGTGCGAGCCCGTGACCTGCACGCCGCCGTCGACCTCGAGCACGTGGGTGGCGAAGTACAGCGCCGGCGTGGGCAGGATGCCGACGTCGATCGCGTGCCCGCCCGCGGCGGCGATCCCGGCCTGCAGGCCCTCGACGAGGGCGCCGCCCGAGGGCCGGTTGTCGCGCCCCACGGCGATGCGCGGCGCCCGCTGCAACCGTTCCCATCCGAGCGTCGCGATCCCCTGCCCGATCGCCTGCGCCCCCTCGGCCGTGAGCTGGTCGCCCACGATGCCCCGGATGTCGTACTCGCGGAAAATGGTGGCGGGGAGCTGCATGGGACCCGCCTGCCTCAGCGGCCCGTCGGGTCTCGGAGGGAAGCGGGCGGGGCGTCCGACGAAGCGGCGGGCGCCACCCGGACCGAGGCGCCGCTCACCCGGGCGATGTCGAGCAGCCGGTTCGGTCGCACGCCGAAGAAGAGCAGTCCGGCGACTGCCGCCGCGACGACGGCGCTGCCGAGCCGGCCGAGCCGCATGCCCGCATGCGCTTCGGCGGAGGGCTCGGGCTGCATGTACATCGCCATGATCACGGGAAGATAGTAGCCTGCGGAGATCACGCTGGCGAGCACCAGGACCGCGGCGAGGAGCACCTGCCCCGACGTCGTGGCCGCCACCAGGATGTACCATTTGCCGATGAAGCCCGCGGTGCCGGGAATGCCGAGCAGGGAGAGCATGCACACTGCCAGAGCGAGCGCGAGCCACGGTCGCCGCTGGGCGAGCCCGGCGAGATCGTCGATCCGGACATCGCGCTCCCCGTTCGTTCCCTTGGCGGCGAGCAGGGCGAACGCCGCGAGCGTCATCAGCGTGTACGCGACCAGATAGAAAAGGAAGGCGGCGGCGCCGGCTGCGGTGCCCGTCGCGACGGCGACGAGCAGGTAGCCTGCGTGCGCGATCGACGAGTACGCCAGCATCCGCTTGAGGGTGCGCTGTGCCAGCGCGATCAGGTTGCCCACCACCATGGTGGCGACGGCCAGCCACCACACGATCGTATGCCAGGCGGGGACGGCGGCGAACGCCTCCCCCAGCACGCGGAACAGCGCCGCAAAGGCAGCCGCCTTCACGGCGGTCGCCATGTACCCGGCGATCGGCGTCGGCGAGCCGTCATAGACGTCGGGCGCCCACATGTGGAACGGCACCGCGGCGACCTTGAAGCCGAAACCGACCAGCAGCAGTCCGAGCCCGATCTCGAGCATCGGGCTGTGCTGCAGGCCGAGCGTGGCAACCTGCACGCCGATGAGGGTGAGATTCGTGGTGGCGGTCGCGCCGTACACGAGCGCGATGCCGTACAGCAGGAAGCCGGAGGCGAACGCACCTAACAGGAAGTATTTGAGCGCCGCCTCCGCCCCGGCGGCGCTGCGCCGGCTGCTGCCCGCGAGCACGTACAGCGCGATCGACATGAGCTCGAGGCCGAGGAACAGCACCATCAGATCCTGGGCAGCGGCCATCAGCATCATCCCCAGGGTCGCGAACAGCAACAGCGCGAAGTACTCGGGCGCCCACAACGCTTCGCGCTCGAGGTAGTCGAACGAGACGAGCACGGTGAGCGCGGCCGTGCCGAGGAACAGCCAGTCGGCCACGAAGCGGAAGTCGTCCGCCGCGATCATGGCCGGGATTCCCGCCGCGCGGGCGCCTTGCCACCACAGGAACCAGGCGGCGACGCCGGCGGCGCCGAGCCCGGCCAGCGTCAGCCAGCCGGCCAGCCGCAGATCCTCGGGGGTGCGGTGCCGCCAGGCGACCACGAGGAGCACCAGCAGCGCCGCGAGCGTGAGCGCGAGCTCCGGCGCGAGCGCCACGAGCAGGTCGCCGGTGCGGGACAGGTCGAGCGCCTGAAAGTCGAGGTTCATCGAGCCGCCGCCCGAGCGCCGGGCGCGGGCCGGACCGACTCGATGAAGTGCTGCGCGCTCGGCTCCATGCGCCGCAGCAGCGGCGCCGGGTACACGCCGAGCCACACGATGCAGGCGACGAGCGGGAGCAGCACCGCGAGCTCGCGCGCCGACAGATCCGGAAGCCGCGCGTTCTCCGGTTTGTCGAGCGGGTTGTAGATCACGCGCTGCAGCGCGGGGAGAAGGTACATGGCCGCCACGATCACGCCCACGGCGGCGATGGCGGCCGCCGCGGGATACGTCCGGAACGCCCCGACCAGCACCAGGAACTCGCCCACGAACCCGTTCGTGGCGGGGAGACCGATCGACGAGAGTGACACGATGGTCAGCACGGCGGCGAAGAGCGGCACCACCTTGGCGATCCCGCCGAACGCCTCGATGAGCCGGGTGTGCCGCCGCTCGTACAGCATGCCGACGAGGAAGAACAGGGCGCCCGTCGAAATGCCGTGATTGATCATGACCATGAGCGCGCCCTGGACGCTCTGCAGCGTCAGGGCCCAGATGCCGAGCGTCACGAATCCCAGGTGCGCCACCGACGAGTAGGCGATCAGCTTCTTGAAATCGGGCTGCACCATGGCGACGAGCCCGCCGTACAGGATGCCGATCAACGACAGGGTGACGATCGCCGTTTGCACGGCCGGGTGCAGTGCCACCTGAGGGAACAGCGGCAGCGCGAACCGCAAGAACCCGTACGTCCCCATCTTGAGCAGCACCGCCGCGAGGATCACCGAACCCGCCGTCGGCGCCTCGACGTGGGCGTCGGGGAGCCAGGTGTGGAACGGGAAGATCGGTACCTTGATTGCGAACGCCAGGAAGAACGCGCCGAACAGCCAGAACGCCAGCGTGCCGAGCTCGCCGACGTTGCCCATCAGGTGAAAGTAGGAGAACGAGTAGACGCCGGTGCGTTGGGCGACGAGGTAGACGAGCGCCAGGATCGCGACCAGCATCAGCAGCGATCCGAAGAACGTGTAGACGAAAAACTTGAGCGCGGCGTACAAGCGGTTCTGTCCACCCCACACCCCGATGATGAAATACATCGGGATGAGCATCACGTCCCACATGACGTAGAACAGGAACAGATCGAGCGCCACGAACACGCCGATCATCCCGGAGGTGAGCACCAGCAGGAACGCGTAGAACGCCCGCTCGCGCGTCGTGATGTAGGTGTAGCTCCCCAGGATCGAGAGCGGCATCAGGAAGGTCGTGAGCAGGATCAGGAAGAGCGAGATCCCGTCCACGCCCACGGCGTAGTGGATCCCCCAGTTCGGGATCCACGGCACGTCGAGCTGCAGCTGCATCCCGCCCGCGGGCTGGAACACCCACCACAGCGGCACGGAGATGGCGAACTCAAGCAGGCTCCCCGCGAGCGCGAGGTGCTTCGCCCAGCGCGCCGGCGCCGCGAGGACGGCAACGGCGGCGATCGCGGGCCAGGCGATGAGGGCGGTGAGGACCGTTTGGTCGTACATCGCTCAGTGCAGCGCCGCGCCGACCACGACCAATACCCCGACGACGAACAGCGCCACGTAGAATCCCACCTCGCCCGTCTGCAGTCTGCTCCCGAGCCAGCCGAGCGCCCGGGAGGTCGTGGCGCTGCCGTTGACCAGCAGCCCGTCCACCAGCCGGACGTCGATCGTCTTCCACAAGACTTCCCGCGCCAGCCATTGGACCGGGCGCACGATGACGGCGTCGTAGATCTCGTCGACGTACCACTTCTTCCACAGGAGGCGCCCGAGGCCGGTCTCCGGGGGGGCGAGCCGGGCCGCCACCAGCGCCTCCGGGCGGAGCAACCGCACCGCGCCGAGCATGCCGAGCGCCGCCACGAGCACGGCGCCGCCCACGAGCGTCCACTCGACGACGGGCGACAGCTCGACGACCGGGCGCATCCGGTCCGCGAGCGCGGTCACGGGCTGGAGCCAGTGCTCCAGCCACGGTTTCCCGCCCACGAGCTCGGGGAGGTTGAGCGCGCCCCCGGCGAGGCTGAGCGCCCCCAGCACCACGAGCGGGCCCGTCATCACCCACGGCGCCTCGTGCAGGTGCGCTCGCTCGCGCTCGCCCGTACGGTTCGGGCCGTGGAAGGTGTACAGCATCAGTCGCGTCATGTAGAACGCCGTGAGCAAGGCCGCCGCGACGCCCATCGCCCAGTAGACGAGCCAGACGGGCTCGGCCGTCCCGAGCGCGAACGCCGCACCGAGGATCTCATCCTTGGAGAAGAATCCCGAGAGCGGCGGGATGCCGGCGATCGCCAGGGTCGCGATCCACATGAGGGTGGCGGTCCAGGGGAGATGGCGTCGCAGCCCGCCCATGTTCCGCATGTCCTGCGCGTCGTCGTGGGCGTGGGTGAGGTGGTACGCGTCGTGCATGGCGTGGATCACGCTGCCCGAGCCCAGGAACAGCAGCGCCTTGAAGAAGGCGTGCGTCACGAGGTGGAAGATCCCGGCGGCGTACGCGCCCGTGCCGACGCCCAGGAACATGTAGCCGAGCTGGGAGATCGTGGAATACGCCAGCACGCGCTTGATGTCCCACTGCTTCAGCGCGATCGTGGCCGCGAACAGGGCCGTGAGGGCCCCGACCCCGGCGACGGTCGCGCTGCCGAGCGGCGACAGCGCGAACAGCACGTTGCAGCGCGCCACGAGATAGACGCCCGCCGTCACCATCGTCGCCGCGTGGATCAACGCCGACACCGGCGTCGGGCCCTGCATCGCGTCCGGCAGCCACGTGAACAGGGGGATCTGCGCCGACTTGCCGGTGCAGCCGAGGAACAGGAACAGCGTGACGGCGGTGACTGTGGCTCCGGCGGGCGTGAACACCGCGCCCGCCCGGGCGAACACCGGTCCGAAATCGAGCGAGCCGGTCGCGCGGAAGATCAGCAACATCGCGATCAGGAAGCCGACGTCGCCGATCCGGTTCACGATGAACGCCTTCTTCCCCGCATCGGCGTTGATCTGCTCGTTGAACCAGTATCCGATGAGCAGGTAGGAGCACAGGCCGACTCCTTCCCACCCCACGAACATCACGGGGAAGCTCGCGCCCAGCACGAGCACCAGCATGAAGAACACGAACAGATTGAGGTACGCGAAGTAGCGCGCGTATCCGGCGTCCTCGTGCATGTAGCCGACGCTGAAGACGTGGATCAGCGCGCCGACTCCGGTCACGACCAGCACCATCACGGCCGAGAGCTGGTCGAGCTGCAGGGCGAAGTCGATCCGCAGGTCGCCGACCGGCATCCACTCCCAGTACCGGAACACGAGCGGCGCGGCCGGATGCAGGCCGGCGAATCCGGCCACCGCGACGACCGCCGCAGCGCCGGCCAGCACGAGCACTCCCACGCCCACGAGGGAGACGGCGGTCTTGGCGGTGGGGCGCCACAGCGCCAGGGCGCCGTTCACGACGAAACCCAGGAGCGGCAGCGCGGGAAGCACCCACAGCGCGCCCGGCGCGGAGATCGGCATCACCCCTTGAGCAGGTTGATGTTCTGGAGGTCGACCGTTCCCCGGTGCCGAAAGATCGCCAGGATGATCGCGAGACCGACCGCCGCCTCAGCGGCGGCGACCGCCATCACGAAGAGCACGAAGAGCTGACCGGCGACGCCGAGCTGCTGCGCCAGGGCGACGAACGTGAGATTCACGGCGTTCAGCATCAGCTCGACGCACATGAAGATCACGATGGCGTTGCGGCGCAGCAGCACGCCGAAGACGCCGAGCGTGAAGAGTGCGGCGGACACGCCGAGGGCCGGTCCGAGCAGCATTCAGAGCCTCCGCTTGGCCAGGACCACCGCGCCGACCAGCGCGGCGAGGAGCAGAAGACTGGTGATCTCGAACGGGATGAGATACGTGTCGAACAGCGGCTGGGCGATCGCGGCCACGAATCCTTGCTCCTGCTGGAGGCGCGCCATGCTGCCGGGAGGGAGCTGGATCGATGCCGGCAGTGCGGCCTGACGCAGGATCCACAGCTGGAACAGGAGCACGCCGCCCAGCAGGAACGCGGTCCCGACGCCGACCGGGCCCTTCACGTCCATCGGTCCCGGGCGGCCCAGGTTCAACAGCATGATCACGAACAGAAACAGCACCATGATGGCGCCGGCGTAGACCAGCAGCTGCAGCACGGCGATGAACTGGGCGTCGAGCAGCACGAACAAGGCGGCCAGCGCAAACAGCGTCACCACGAGCCACAAGGCGCTCGCCACCGGGCTGCGCCGGGTGATGCAGGCGAGCGCGCTCGCCAGCGCCAGTCCGGCGAATGCCCAGAACAGGACCAGCGCCCCGGACATGCGCTACTCGCCTTTGGGGTCGGAGGGGTCCCACAGCGTCGACACGGGATGCGTTTGAGCGCACAGCCGCTCCAGATCGTACACGAAGCGGTCGCGCGAGTACTCCGCGTTCTCGTAATGCACCCCCACGTGGATCGCCTCCTCGGGGCACACCTCCTGGCAGTAGCCGCAGAATACGCAACGGAACTCGTCGATCTCGTAGATCAGCGGATAGCGGTTGCCGTGCTCGTCCTCTCCCGGTACGAGCTTGATGCAGTTCGCCGGGCAGATCTGCGGACACAGGCCGCAGGCGACGCACTTGGCGCGCCCCTGCTCGTCGGTGAGCATGCGGTGCGTCCCGCGCCAGCGCGGGGACAGCGTCCAGTCCTTGCTGCTCTTCTCCTCCGGGTACTGCATCGTCACCTTCGGTCGCCACAGGTGGCTGAAGGTGAGGGCCATGCCCTTGAGCGTGGCGCGCAGGTAGGAGACCCGGCTGCCGGGGCGCTTCATCACCTTGACGCCGATCGCCATCAGGCCCGCTCCTCGGCCACCGAGCCGGCGACCAGGTGGCCGCGATCGAGCCCGAAGAACAGCGGGATCGCGAGCAGGACGTTCAGGGCGAACAGGACGAGCCCGAAGCGGGTGTCGTAGGTCCAGCCGAGCACGCCGTGCAGGATCCACATCGCCGTGGCGATGACGGTCACGTAGCCCAGCGCGAGTGGCAGCATCACCTTCCACCCCAGCGCCATCAGCTGGTCGTAGCGGAAGCGCGGCAGGGTCCAGCGCACCCAAATGTAGAGGAACAGGAAGCACCCCACCTTCACGGAAAACGCCGCCAACGTGGCGATGGTCTTCAGCACGGTCCACGGCGGTGCGTTGTCCCACTGCGTGAACGGGATGTCCCACCCGCCGAAGAACAGCGTCGTCATGAGGGCCGACGCGGTCACCATGTTCGAGTACTCCGCGATGTAAAACATCGAGAACTTCATCGCGCTGTATTCCGTGTGATAGCCGGCGATCAGCTCGGCCTCGGCTTCGGGGAGGTCGAACGGCAGCCGGTTCGTCTCGGCGAACGCCGCCACGATGAAGATGAAGTACGCGAGCGACAGCGGGAACACGAACCAGATGGACTGCGCCTGGCGCGCGACCACTGCGGAGAGCGTGACGTTGCCCGCGAGCAGCAGCACGGCCACCGTGCTCATCCCCATGGCGATCTCGTACGAGATCATCTGGGCCGAGGCGCGCAGGCCGCCGAGCAGCGAGTACTTGTTGTTCGACGCCCATCCGGCGAGCACGATGCCGTACACGCCGAGCGAGCCGAACGCCAGGATGTAGAGAAACCCCACCGGCAGGTTCGCCACCACCATGTCCACGTCGCCCCACGGGGTCGGCAGCGGCGTCGCGAACGGGATCACGGCGAAGGTGAGCAGCGCCGGTACGAAGGACATCGCCGGCGCGAGCAGGAACAGCACCTTGTCGGCCTGCGCCGGCAGCGTCTCCTCCTTGAGCAGGTTCTTGAGGCCGTCCGCGGCCGGCTGGAGCAGCCCCTGAGGCCCCACGCGGTTCGGTCCCAGGCGATCCTGCATCCACGCGCAGATACGCCGCTCCGCGAGCGTCAGGAGGGCCACGCCCACCATGATCACCGTGAACACGACGATGATCTTGATGACCGACGCTACCAGGAAGAACGTCACGCCGTGGCCCCGATCGCGGGATTGATCGGTTGGCCGACCGCGCCGATGCTCGCATAGCTCAGCCCGGCGAAGGGTCCTACCGAGCGGGCGAGCCGGTCGAACGCCGCCCCCGGTCCCGTCAGCGACTCCCCCCCTTTCCGACCCAGGGCCGTCAGCAGCTCGGCGAGCACCCACCACGCCGGCCGGGCCATCCCGGGCGCGGGCTTCGCCTGGAAGTAGCGCTGCACCCGCCCATCCCGGTTCACGAAGGTGCCCTCTTCCTCCGCCACGTTGGCGATCGGCAGCACCACCTCGGCGTCACGCGCTCCCTCGGGCAGGACCGTGCCGAGATAGATGAGGGCGCCCGCCGTCCGGATCGTGACCTCCGGCTCGTCGAGCACGAGCACCACGGCGGCGGACTCCGCCGCCTGGAGCGCCGCCGCGTAGTCGCGGCTGTAGCCGAGCAGCTCGGCCGCCGTCCCGTTCGGGGCCCGCTCCGGTCGCAATGCCAGATTCGGGACGCCCGCCAGCGGCGCCTCCTCGCCCATCACGATCTGCACGGCGCCGGTCCAGTCGAGCCCCGCGCACAGTTCGCGGGTCAGGAACAGCGCCTCGGTCGACATCCTGGGGGAGGCGAGCGTCACCGCCCTGCCCCCCGCGCCGCGCAGCAAGCTGGCCGTCCGCGCCAGCGCCTCGTCCCAGTCCACGGCCTGCAGCTCTGCGCCAGCGCGCTTCACGAGCGGCGCCTCGATGCGGTCGCCGCGGTTCATCCAGCGGTAGTTCATCCGACCGTGGTCGCAGATGAAGTAGCGGTTGACTAGGAGGTTGGGGCGCGGGCGCACGCGGACGACGACGTTATCGCGCGTGTCGAGGGTGACGTTGCACCCCTGCGAGCAGCCGGTGCAGACGGAGGCGGTCTTATCGAGCTCCCAGGCACGCGCCTTGTGGAGGAAATCCTTGGACAGGAGCGACCCGACCGGGCACAGATCGACGACGTTGCCGGCCCACGGATGGTCGAGCCGCGCCTCGGGATGGATTCCGATGAAGGCGCGGTCGCCGCGCTCGGACACGTTGAGCACCGGCTCCTTGGTCACGTCTTCCATGAAGCGCACGCAGCGGGTGCACAGGATGCAGCGGTTCGGCACGTACAGCACGTCGGGGCCGAAGTCCTCGACCGGGTTGAAGCGCTTGGCATAGTCCGGGCTGTAGCGCGTCGCCGGGCGGCCTTCCTGGAAGGTGAAATCCTGTAATTCGCATTCGCCCGCCTGATCGCAGATCGGGCAGTCGAGGGGGTGGTTGATCAGCAGCAGCTCGAGCACCCCCATCCGCGCACTCTTCGCCTGCTCGGACTGGGTGTGCACGACCATGCCCTCGGCGACCTGGGTGGCGCAGGCGATCTGCAGCTTCGGGGCCTTCTCCACCTCCACGAGACACATGCGGCACAGGCCGGCCACCGGGAGCCCCGGGTGGTAGCAATAGTGCGGCACGAGCACGCCCGCCTGCTTCGCGGCCTCGATGAGCAGTGTCCCAGGGGGCACGCTCACCGGCACGCCGTCGATGGTGAGATTGACGACGCCGTCGGCCATCAGCGCTCCACCCTCATGCGACCATCACGGGCTTCCGCTTGCCCGCGATGTAGTCCTCGAATTCGCCGCGAAACTTCTTGATGCCGGAGACGACGGGCGCGGCGCAGGAGTCGGAGAGCACGCAGATCGTCTTCCCGGTCATGTTGTCCGCGAGGTCGAGCAGGAGATCGAGATCGGTCGCCTTCCCCTGGCCCGCGAGGATCCGCTCGAGGATCTTGGTGGTCCAGGCGGTGCCTTCGCGACACTGGGTGCACTGGGCGCACGACTCGTGGGCGTAGAAGCGGGCGAGTCGCATGATCTGGTAGACCATGTCGGCGGAATCGTCGAACACGATCACACCCCCCGAGCCCAGCATCGTCCCCCGCTCGACGGCCCCCTCGTAGTCGAGCAGGCAGGCCTCGGTCTCTGCGCGATCGAGAATCGGCACCGACGAGCCGCCGGGGATGCAGGCCTTGAGGGTGCGGCCGGGCCGCATCCCACCGCACAGCTCGTACAGCAGGTCCTTGAGCGGGAAGCCCATGGTCAGCTCGTAATTGCCCGGCTTCTGGACGTGCCCGCACACCGAGAACAGCTTCGTGCCGGTGCTCTTCGGGTTGGAGAGGGACAACTTCTTGTACCACGCCGGGCCGTTCGTGAGGATGGGAGGCACCGCCGCGAGCGTCTCGACGTTGTTGATCGTGGTCGGCATCCCGAACACGCCGAACGCCGCGGGAAACGGGGGCTTGATACGCGGGTTCCCGCGCTTGCCCTCGATCGAGTTCATCAGGGCCGTCTCTTCACCGCAGATGTAGGCGCCGGCGCCGCGGTGCAGGTGAATCTTCAGGTCGCCGAACACTTGAGCGGCGTTCGCCTCGGCGAGGGCTTGCCCCATGATCGCATATGGCTCGGTGAACTCGCCCCGGATGTAGATGTAGCCGACCTCGGCCTGGATCGCCCGCATCGCGATCGCGGTGCCCTCGAGCAGCGCGTGCGGCGTCCAGCGCATGATCTCGCGGTCCTTGAACGTCCCCGGCTCGGACTCGTCGGCGTTTACGCACAGGTAGTGCGGTTTCTTTTTTTCCTTGGGCATGAAGGACCACTTGAGCCCGGTGGGGAACCCCGCACCGCCGCGCCCGCGCAGTCCCGACTCTTTCACGAGGTCGGTGATCGCGGCGGGCGCCATCGTCTGGGCCTGCCGCCACGCTTCGTAGCCCCCGCGCTTGACCCAGCCTTTGTAGGCGCGCGCCTCGGGGTCGCCGAAGTACTTGGAGAGCACGCTGGTCTCTTTGCGGTGCGGCTTGTGCGGGTAGCCCATTACCGGTACCGCTTCACGAGGTCCGGAACCTTCTCTGGGCTCACGCTCTCGATGAAGTCGTCGTTGATCAGCACCGGGGTCGCGAACCCGCACGCCCCCAGGCACTCCACCTCGATCACCGTCCACTGGCCGTCGGGGCTCGTGGCGCCGAGCTCCTTCGCGCCGGTGGCTTGCAGCAGCGCGCGGACCACGTCCTCGGCTCCGCAGATGTTGCAGGGCGAGGTGGTGCACACCTGCACGAAGTTCTGTCCCACCGGATGCTGGTGGTACATGGTGTAGAACGTCACCACGCCCTTGACGTAGGCGGGCGTGAGCCCGAGCACGGCTGCCACCTCGGTCATGTTGCGGTCCGAGATCCAGCCGCGCTGCTGCTGCACCAGCCACAGGGCCGGCAACAGCGCCCCCTGTTTGGTGGGGTAGCGGCCGAGCAGCGCCTGCAGCTCCTCGAGGACCTTGCCGGTGAACACCGGCTGATACTGTTCGGTCTCGGCGTCGTGGGTCGAGCGCGCGCTCACGCTCATCGGTCGACCTCGCCCATCACGATGTCCACCGATGCGTTGATGGCGATCAGGTCGGAGAGCAGGTGCCCTTCCGCCATCTTCGGCAGCGCCGCCAGGTTGATGAACGACGGCGGGCGGATGCGCCAGCGCACCGGCTTCGCGGTGCCGTCGGAAACCAGGTAGGTGCCCAGCTCCCCTTTCGGGTTCTCGATCCCGACGTACGCCTCGCCCACGGGGGCCTTCACGCCCTCCATGACCTGCTTGAAGTGGTAGATCATCGCTTCCATGTCGCTCATGGCGCGCGACTTGGGGGGCAGAATCAGGCGCGGGTCCGCGATGTTCACCGGGCCGTCGGGGAGCCGCTCGAGCGCCTGGCGCAATATTCGGTTCGACTGGTGGCACTCCTCCAGCCGCACCAGGTAGCGGTCGTACACGTCGCCGTGCTCGCCCACGGGCACGTCGAACTCGTAGCTGTCGTAGTCGAGGTACGGCTTGTCGCGGCGCACGTCGTAGGGGACGCCGCTGGCGCGCAGCATCGGTCCGGACAGGGAGTAGTTGATCGCTTCCGGCGCCGTCATCACGCCCACGCCCTGGGTGCGGCCGACCCAGACGGCGTTGCGGGTGAGCACGCGGTCGATCTCATGCAGCGTCTTCGGGTACGTGTCGACGAACTGCCGCAACCCCGCGACGAAGTCATCGGTCACGTCGGCCATCATGCCCCCGACCCGCGTCACGCTCGTCGTGAGCCGGGCCCCGGTCCACATCTCCTGCAGGTTGTAGATGCGCTCCCGCTCCTGGAAGGCCCACAGGAACGGCGTGAACGCGCCCAGGTCGATCGACGTCGTCCCGAGCCACACCATGTGCGAAATGATGCGGCTCATCTCACATGCGATCACCCGCAGCACGGTGCAGCGCGGCGTGATCGCGATCCCCATCAGCTGTTCGGTCGCGAGCGCGAACCCGACGTTGTTCGCCATGGGCGAGAGGTAGTCGGTGCGGTCGGTGAGCGGGATGATCTGGTTGTAATGGCGGTATTCGCCGAGCTTCTCGAACCCGGAGTGCAGGTAGCCGACATGGGGGATGACCCGGACCACGGTCTCGCCGTCCAGCTCGACCACGAGGCGCAGCACGCCGTGCGTCGCCGGGTGCTGCGGCCCGATGTTGATCAGCATGTGCTCGCCGGCATCGGGCTCCACCTCTCCGTACCGCTCTCGCGCGCCCACTCCCGCCTCGAGCGGGATGCGCACCGGGCGGCCCTGCGGGTCCAGCCCCGGGGTCGCGAGCTCGACGGCGATGGTCCGCTTGCTCATTCGGAGTAGGGGATCTTGTCGCGCTCGCCGCGACGCAGTCGCTCCCGCATGTCGGGCGGGAGCGCGTCGTACGCCTCGGCGATCGACAGCTCCTCCATCGAGTAGTGCGCCTCGGGGTTGGCGTTGAGCGCCTGGCGCACCTGCTCCGCCCGGCTGAAGCGGCCGCGCAGCGGGAAGTCCTTCCGCAGCGGGTAGCCCTCGGCGTACGTCTCCCACATCAGGATGCGCCGCAGGTCCGGGTGGCCGCGGAACGTGACGCCGAACATGTCGTACACTTCGCGCTCCAGCCAGTCGGCGCCCCGCCACAGCCCGACGACCGAGTCGATCGCCAGGTCGCCGCGCGGGTCGAGCTCGACCTTCACCCGTAGGTCCGTGCGTCGCTCGAGCGAGCGCAGGTTGTAGACGACCTCGAGCGGTCGCTCGCGGTCGCGATACTCGACCGCGGTGACGTCGACCAGATAGTCGTACTGCTGCCCGGGCGTGTCGCGCAGCCAGGCCATCACGTCGAGCAGCGCCGCGCGGTCCACGTACACGATCGTGTCGCCGCACGACTCGACCGCGCGGCCGATCGCGCCGCCGAAGGTCGCGCGCAAGGCTTCGGCGGAGGGGTTCACCCCGAGCGGAACTGGTGGATGGAGTTCCCGAACGGCTCGGAGATCTCGTCGATCTGCTCGGGCGGCAGGCGCAGGCCGCGCTCGTCGAGCGGCTGCTCGTCGCGCCGTGGGGTACGGTCGAACAGCGATTCTCCCTTGATTTTCTTGTGCAGCATGAGGATGCCGTACAGCAGCCCCTCGGGGCGCGGCGGGCACCCCGGCACGTAGACGTCCACGGGGACGATGGTGTCGATCCCCTGCACCATCGCGTAGTTGTCGAAGATGCCGCCGGTCGAGGCGCACGCGCCCATCGAGATCACCCACTTGGGCTGCGGCATCTGGTCGTAGATCCGCCGGATCACGGGGGCGAGCTTGAACGGCAGGCGCCCCGCGCAGATGAGCACGTCGGCCTGGCGCGGGCTGAAGGCTTGACGCTCCATGCCGAAGCGGGCGAAGTCGTAGCGCGACGCGGCCGTCGCCATGAACTCAATGGCGCAGCACGCCGTGCCGAACGGCATCGGCCACAACGAGTTCGCCCGGGACGAGTTTACCGCCCAGTCGATCAGATCCTGGAACTTCGCTAGGAGGTAATTCGGACTCTGTCCGGAAACCTCTTTCGTCTCGAGGACCCGCTTCATTTCCTCGACCCCGTCACGGAACAACGTCGCGAAGCGACGTCACGGAAGAACGTCACGGGAAGGCGTACTGCGTGTCTTCGTGACGGTGCTTCGCGACGTCTGTTCGTGACGCCTCTTCGTGACGTCTGTGGTGTCGTTAGTCCCATTGTAAGGCGCCCCGCTTCCAAACGTAGACGTAGCCCACCGCGAGGATGAGCATGAAGACCAGCATCTCCACCAGCAGAAACCCCATCCCCGGCCCCCCCGCGCCGAAGTAAATCGCCCCCCACGGGATCAGGAACACCGTCTCCAAGTCGAAGACGATGAACAGCATGGCCACGAGGTAGAACTTCACCGAGAAGCGCTCATGGGCGTTCCCGAGCGGCGGCATGCCGCTCTCGTACGGGGCGTCTTTGACGCTGGTGGGCTTGCGCGGGGCGACGAGATGCGACAACCCGATCAGCAACGCCGCGTTGAAAGCGACGAACGCGAGCAGGAGAAGGAAGGCGAGGTAGGGCTGGTTCATGAGTTCGTGAAAAAATTCACTTGATCGGGCGAAACGTATTCGCGCGCGGCGGTGTTGTCAACCGAATCGAGTGGCGTAAGTGTCGACGGCGCCGATATATTGGCCCGCCATGTCCATCAAGTCCGACCGCTGGATCCGGCGCATGGCGCGCGAGCACGGAATGATCGATCCGTTCGCCGAGAACCAGGCCCGCACCGGCGTGATCTCCTACGGCGTGTCGTCGTACGGCTACGACATGCGGGTCGCGCCCGAGTTCAAGATCTTCACCAACGCGCTGTCCGCCGTGGTCGATCCCAAGAGCTTCGACCCGAAGTCGTTCGTCGAATTCAGCGGGAACGTGTGCATCGTCCCGCCCAACTCGTTCGCCCTGGCGCGCTCGGGCTGACGATCTGCGTCGGGAAGAGCACCTACGCGCGCTGCGGCATCATCACCAACGTCACCCCGTTCGAACCGGAGTGGGAAGGGTTCGTGACGCTCGAGATCTCGAACACGACGCCCCTGCCCGCCAAGATCTACGCCAACGAGGGCATCGCGCAGGTGCTGTTCTTCACGGCGGACGAGGGCGACGAATGCGAGGTGAGCTATAAAGACAAGAAGGGCAAGTATCAGGCCCAGCAGGGGATCACGCTGCCGAAGCTCTAACGATGCCGAGCAGGGTGATCGTGGCGCTCGCGAGGGCGAGAATGACGATGTCCGGCCGCCACCCCAACTCGGTTCCGGGGACGGCCATCTGCAGGAAGTACATCGCGAAGTCGAACACCCCCACGAGCAGGCCCAACAGCACCGTCCGCTGCAGCGGGCGACCGAACTGGGCCAGCACGCTCCCCGTGACGAGTGCCACCGCCCCCTGCCCCGCCGCGATCGCCAGGGCCGTGACGGCGTCGCCGAGCAGGGTGAAGATCAGTCCCGAACGCGTGGGGATGTAGCTGAAGAACCAGGTGTGCAGCCCGGCGATCACGAGTCCGGCCACGGCGGCGCACACGGTCGCCCAGATAGCGTAGTAGATCACGACCTTCATGCGGTCGCCGGTATCGGTTGCCATAGCGCCAGCCTCTCGAGGTGCCCCCAATCTGTGCCCGGCCAGGAGGCGGCGCCAGCGCGGCGCCGGTGACGTGTGACCGGTCCGGCACTCCGCAACGGAGTATCTTACCGCCTGACTCTCGCCGGGGCGCTCCCGTGCGATGGAGACCGATAGTGGCCGGTTGCCCGCCGCCGGTGCGCGGGTCGTGAGGCGCGTCGCCGACGGGGTGGCGCGGGCGGCGCGCGCCGCGCGCGAACCGCTGAGCCTGCGCGCGACCCTGCTGCTGATGACCCTCGCGGCGGGCGTGTATGCGGGGGTCCTCCCCCTCTACCTCTTCGTTCGGGCACGCGCAGCAGCGCTGGCGCTCGGCGAGGGAACGGCGGCCATCGTCGCCCTGCAGGACGATCTGGCGCGCCGCAACAGCGGACTCCACCATGCGGCGGCGCTCGTGCGACGGCTCGTCGAGTCGCGCACCCGTCCGGCTCCCGGCTCGCTCGACAGCATTCGCCTCGTCATCGCGGCGACGAGCGCCCCGGCGGCCGGGCAGTCGTACGCGACCGTTCCCGCGGCGTTGCGCGCTCCGCTGGGGCAGTCCGAAGAGGCGGTGTCCCGGGTGGCGCGCGCGCTCGGCGAGGACGTCGCGCTCCTGGAGCGCGGCGGTGACCGGGCAGGGCCCGTCCGGCGAATCCGCACGCTCGACAGCCTCACGCAGGTCGCCGACCAGCAAATGCTGGCGGCGGGCCAGCAGGCGCGCCGCGACTTCTTGGACCGCCAACAGGCGCTCCAGCTGGCGGCGGGCGAGGTGCTGCGCGACGCGATCTTGTGGCTCGCCCTCGGCGCAGTGGGCGTGGTTCCCGCGGTCTACCTCGTGCGCCGGCGCGTGTGGCGGCCGCTGGCGGAGCTCGAGGCCGGGCTCGCCCGGGTCGCAGAAGGCGATCTGACGACGGGCGTGCCGGTGCGCGGCAGCGACGAGCTGGGCAGGCTGGCGCAGCACTTCAACGAAATGACGCGGGTGCTGCGGGATCGCGCGGAGGAGCAGGGCCGCTTCGCCGCCGCCGGCGAGTTGCTCGCCGGCGTCGCCCACGAGGTCAACAACCCGCTCATGGCGATCGCGGCGCATGCGGAGAACAGCATCGCCGATCCCGCCCTGGCGGAGCCGCAGCGCGCCGAGATGCTGCAGATCCTGCGGCAGGCGCGTCGCGCCGCCAAGCTGCTGCGCGGCTTGCTGCGGTTCGTCCGGGTCACGGAACGGGAAGTCACGCGCGTCAACCTGAACGACGTGGTGCGCGGCGCGATGGACCTCGTGTCCTACCGGTTCGCGCTCGACGAGATCGTGGTGGGTGGGCGCCTGGACCCGGGGCTGGTTGCGGTCGAGGGGGACGCGATCAAGTTGGAGCAGGTGATCGTGAATCTCCTGTCCAACGCCATCGACGCCCTGCGTACGATCAAGCCCCCGCGCGAGCTCACGGTGGACACCTGGTACGAGGAGGCCCGCGTGTCCGTCGCCGTCGCGGACAACGGGCGCGGCGTCTCCGCGGACATGGTGCCGCGGCTGTTCCGGCCGTTCGCCACGACCAAGGCGCGCCGCGGCACGGGCCTGGGGCTCTACATTTCACGTCAGATCGCCCGCGAGGCGGGCGGTGACCTGGTGCTCGACTCCGGTCCGGGCAACGCAGCGCGCTTCGTGCTGTCGCTCCCTGCCGCCCCGGCGGAGCCGGCTCCGGCACCGTCGCCCGCCCCCACGGCTCCAGCCGCCGCGCCCCAGCCGGGTGGCGTGGCCCGTCCCGCCCCGTCCCTGGCGGGTCTGCACGTGCTCATCGTGGACGACGAGGAGGCCGTCCGCCGCCCGATGGCCAAGTTCCTGGTCCGCCGGGGGGCGCGGGTGGATGAGGCGCAGGACGGGGCAGAGGCCTTGGCGCGGTTGGACGGCGCGGGGGGGCAGGCCGATGTGATCGTCGCCGACCTGCGGATGCCGCGGATGGGTGGCGTGGAGCTGTTCGCCACGCTGGAAGACACCCGGCCGGCGCTCGCCGCGCGCGTCTTGTTTCTGTCGGGAGACATCTCCCAGCTCGCCGAGCCGGGAAACACGCCGGTGCCGCGGGAACGGGTGCTGGTAAAGCCGGTCGAGCTGGCGGAGCTGGAGCGGCGTATCCTGGAGTTCATCCGGACGCGGGAGGGCGAGGGAGCAGGGGGAACGTGACCGGAGGTGTAGCTGGCCGCCGGGCCGCGCACTAAGATTTAGCATGCTGATCGTCGTCGTCTTGCTCGCGACGGTGGCGATGCGGGTCGCGATCGTCACGGCGGTCGTGTACTTGCTGTTGCCGCAAGGCAGGTTCTGCCCGCACTGCGGCGGTGAAATGACGGCGATCCGCAACCGGTTCTTCGACCGGCTGCTTCCCGCGCTCGAGCGGCGCTGGTGCGTGGAGTGCGGTTGGGACGGCATCGTGCGGCGCGTCCGGGCGGCCCCGCGGCGGCGCGCCGCGCAGCGGCCGCTCATTCCTTCGTAATCAGTCGCGCGTAATCAGTCGCGCCGCCCGCTCGTAGAAGAAGTAGTCCCACGCCCAGTTCATCAGCACGAACAGCTTGTTGCGGAACCCGATGAGCTGGATGATGTGCACGATCAGCCAGACCACCCAGGCGGCGAATCCCTTGAAGGCGACTCCTCCGAGGTAGGCGACCGCGGCGTTGCGGCCGATGGTGGCGAGCGACCCGGGATCCTTGAAGCGAAACGCGCGCGGCGGCTCGTCGCGCAGCCGGCGCGCGATGTTCGCGGTCGCTGTGTCGGCCATCTGAATCGCGACGGGCGCCATCATCGGGAGCGGCGCCCCGTCGTGCTCGAGATACGCGGCGTCGCCGATCACGTACACCTCGGGGTGGTCGGGCGCCTGCAGCTCCGGAGTCACCGCCACTCTTCCCTGTCGTGCCGTCGTCAGCCCGAGCGTCGCCGTGAGCGAGACCGCTTTGGCGCCCGCCGCCCAGATGAGTGTGCGCGCGGGAATCACTTCCCCGCTCTTCAACGTGATCCGCGCGCCGTCGAAGTCTTGGACGGCGGCGCCGAACCGGACTTCCACGTGTTTCTTGCGCCACAGGATCTTGGCCGCGGCGTCGCCCAAGCGATCGGGCATCGCCGCGAGCAGCCGGTCGGTGGCCTCGAGCAGCAACACGCGCACGTCCTTGATGTTCAGCCGCGGGTAGTCCTTGACGAGCACCAGCCGGATGAGCTCGGACAGCGCTCCCGCCATCTCCACGCCCGTCGGGCCGCCGCCCACCACCACGAAGGTGAGCAGCGCGCGCCGGCGCTCGGCGTCGGGCTCCAGCATGGCCAGCTCGAAGCACCGCAGCACGTGGTTGCGGATCGCCACCGCGTCGACCACGCCCTTCAGGCCGAAGCCGTGGCGGACGATGCCGTCCAAGCCGAAGTAGTTCGTCTCGCCGCCCAGGGCGAGGATCAGGAAGTCGTACGGCACCGGGCCGTGGTCGGTCGCGACCCGGCGCGCCGCGAAGTCGACGCCCGTGACTTCGACCATGCGGAACTCGAAGTTCGGCTGGCGGCGCAGGATCGCGCGTACCGGCTTGGCGATCTGCTCGGGCTCGAGGCCGGCCGTGGCGACCTGGTACAGAAGCGGTTGGAAGAGATGGTAATTGTGCCGGTCGAGCAGCACGACGTCGACCGGCGCCTTGCGAAGCGCGCGGGCGGCGCGCAGGCCGCCGAAGCCCGCGCCGACGATGACGACGGTAGGTCGCACCGGGTGCGCCGCGCTACTCGAGCACCACCGCGGTGCCGTAGCAGAGCACTTCGGTCGCCGAGGCGCGCGCCGCCACTTCCGAGGCGTCGAAGCTCATCCCGATCACCGCGTTGGCGCCCAGCTGCTGGGCGTGCTCGATCATCAGGTCGTACGCCGTCTGACGCGCCTGATCGCACATTTCCGTGTAGGCGCCGATCTGGCCGCCGATGATGCTCTTCAGGCCGCCGAGGATGCCTTGTGAGATGGTGGGCGCCCGCACGGTAATGCCCCGCACCACGCCCTTGTATTCGCGGATGCGGCGGCCCTGCACGTCGAACGTGGTGGACACGAGGATCGCAGACCGGATCGCCATCGGACGCTCCCGTATAGGTGGTGGCGGCGACGAGTCGGCCGCCTTGCTTGCACGGCCGGAGTGCAGGTATCATCCGACCGTTCCATGGCCCAGCCACTCGCCGTCCAGCCCTCCGCCCCGCCGAGTCTCGTGCGCTCGCTGATCGGCCAGAAGGTGATCATGGCCACGAGCGGCGTGATCCTCTTCCTGTTCGTGGTCGGTCACCTGCTCGGCAACCTGAAAGTATTTCAGGGTCCGGAGCACTTCAACGCGTACGCCGAGGGCCTGCGAACCGTGGGGGCGCCGTTCTTCGCCCGGGGGCAGCTGCTGTGGGTCGCGCGGATTGTGCTGCTCGTCGCGGTTTTCGCCCACATCTGGGCCGCCATCGGGGTCACGCGCGCGAGCTGGCGAGCGCGCCCGGTCGCCTACCACGAGCTCGAGCTCGTCGAGACGACCTACGCGGCCCGGACGATGCGCTGGGGCGGCGTGATCATCCTGCTGTACGTAATCTACCACCTGCTGGATTTCACGTTCGGCCGGGTGAATCCCAGTTTCGTCCCGGGCGATGTGTACCACAACGTCGTGGCGAGCTTCCGCGTGTGGCCGGTCTCGGCGTTCTATGTCGTCGCGATGGTCGTCGTCGGCCTGCACATCTACCACGGCGTGTGGAGCGCCCTGCAGACGCTGGGCCTGCATCGGGCGCCCACCGACCGCTGGCGCCGCGGCGCGGCCGGCGTGCTGGCCGCGGCGACCGTCGCGGGTTACGTCGCGATTCCGCTGGCGGTGCTCGCCGGCTGGCTGCGGTGACCATGGAGCTGCGGGCCCAGGTTCCCGCCGGCGCGCTCGCCGACAAGTGGGAGCGCCACCGCGCCGAGATCCGGCTCGTCAACCCGGCGAACAAGGTCAAGCACCACGTCATCGTCGTCGGCTCCGGGCTCGCGGGGGCGTCCGCGGCGGCGTCGCTGGCCGAGCTCGGGTATGCCGTCTCGTGCTTCTGCTTCCAGGACTCGCCCCGGCGGGCGCACTCGATCGCGGCGCAAGGCGGCATCAACGCGGCGAAGAACTACCAGAACGACGGCGATTCCGTGTTCCGGCTGTTCTACGATACGATCAAGGGCGGCGACTTCCGCTCGCGCGAAGCAAACGTCTATCGGCTGGCCCAGATCAGCGCCGCGATCATCGACCAGTGCGTGGCCCAGGGCGTGCCGTTCGCGCGCGAGTACGGCGGCCTGCTCGCCAACCGCTCGTTCGGCGGCGTCCAGGTATCGCGCACCTTCTACGCGCGCGGCCAGACGGGGCAGCAACTGCTGCTCGGCGCCTACCAGGCGCTGGCTTGCCAGATCGCCGCCGGCAAGGTGCGGATGTATCCGCGCACGGAGCTGCTCGACGTGGTGGTGATCGACGGGCGGGCCCGCGGCATCGTCACGCGCAACCTGGTGAACGGGAAGCTGGCGACACACACCGGCGACGCCGTCGTGCTCGCGACCGGCGGCTATGCGAACGTCTACTACCTCTCCACCAACGCCAAGGGCTGCAACGTGACCGCCATCTGGCGGGCCCACAAGCGCGGCGCGGCGTTCGCGAACCCGTGCTTCACGCAGATTCACCCTACCTGCATCCCCGCCACGGGGCACCACCAGTCCAAGCTGACGCTGATGAGCGAGTCGCTCCGCAACGACGGTCGCATCTGGGTGCCGCAGCAGCGCGGCGACCGGCGCCCGCCCGACCAGATTCCCGAGAGCGCGCGCGACTACTACCTCGAGCGGCTGTACCCGAGCTTCGGCAACCTGGCGCCGCGGGACATCGCCTCGCGGCGCGCCAAGGAGGTGTGCGACGAGGGCCGGGGCGTGGGCCCGGGCGGACACGGCGTCTATCTCGACTTCCAGGACGCGATCCGGCGGCTCGGCCGGCCGGTGATCGCCGAGCGCTACGGCAACCTGTTCGAGATGTACCAGCGCATCACCGCCGAGGATCCGTACCTGGTCCCGATGCGCATCTACCCCGCCCCGCACTACACGATGGGCGGGTTGTGGGTGGACTACAATCTCATGAGCAC
>WNGP01000569.1_pt1 | contig 51044 bp, 49 predicted proteins | sample 5407671 | NCBI WGS metagenome assembly WNGP01 (sample SAMN13153381, study PRJNA577476) | soil metagenome | isolation source: 40 cm soil or saprolite under Garry oak tree replicate 2 | place: USA:California | collected 2016-06-15 | reverse complement strand
GCCCGGGATCTTGCCGAGGGGGACGATCGCACGCCACCTGCCGTTCAGCCCCACGGGCACGACGATGGCCACCTCGGGGTGCGCCCGCTCGAACAGGATCCGCCGGGCCACCGCGCCGGGCTGCCCGCCGGCGACGGCGAGGTGCGGGCGGTCACTCATGGCCGTGTCCTGGTGCGGGCGCGGCGGCGCGCTTTCTCCACCCGCGCCGCCGCGCCCGCCATGCTCCAGCAGGGACGCCGTGCACCGAAATCCCGCTTTCCGGTACGTCCCGCTGTCGCACGCCTGTTCACCTGGCCGCCCCGGCTACCGGGACTCCGGTGGTGATCTTGGCGCCGTGCGAGTCCACCGCGAACAGCACGCCGCGGAGCACGACAGCGTAGTCCGGGTGGAACTGGCTGCCGAGGTACGCGACGAGCTGCTCGTTCGTTCCCTGCGGATGCTGCTCGCGCCAGGCCGCCACGGCAGCGCGTGCCCTGTCCAGGTCACCGGGTTTGTCTTCGCGGAACCTCATCGCGTGGCCTCCCGTGCCCAGTCCGCCCGGATCGCCCGTATCCCGCCACGCCGGGCACGGGGCCACGCCGAGCACGGGCGCCGGGCGCACGCGGCCATCAGCCGCCCGCAACCCGGGCACCCGGCCGCGACCCCGACGCGATGGTCCCGTCCCAGGCGGCACGTCATCTCCGGCGGCGGGTCCGCCATCCCGCAGCCCATGCACGCCCGCCCCGGGTACCCGTTCACCGGGCCTGCCGATCCTGATCAGGGACGCCGGCCGCCTCGCCGGTGCGCCGGCGGCCGGCCTCGACGGCCTGGTGGTAGCCGGGCGTGCCGACGGTGTGCGAGAGGTAGAAGCTGCAGGCGTCGCGGATGACGACGTTCGGCGTCGTCTCGAAGATGACGGCGAGCGCCTGGATCCGGCGCAGTTCCTCATCGCCGAACGCGACGGAGACGATCTCTACCAGCCCGGCCCCGCCGTTCACGGCAGGTCCCTGGGCACCGGCATCGCCACGTAGCCAGCCTGGATCAGCAGCCGCAGCCCTTCGGGAAGGGCATCGGTCAGGGGGGCGCCCTTCCCGTCTCTGCGCCGCGCGATGTACACCCCGCCGTCGAGGTCGATGTCGTACGCCGACCCCCAGTGGAACCCGAGCTCCTCCAGCGCGCTAGCGGCCTCCTCGGCCCGGCTTGCCGCCGCCCATCTCATGACGTGCCTCCCTCGCGTACCAACGTGGTTACCGGCAGATTGCCGCGCCAGAGAGAGGCGGGTAAAGAAGGTTGACAAAAGTTGACGAGCAATTATTCAGGCTGAGTGGCCGAGCCGCGTATCGCGCGGCCAACGAGAAGCCGGGCCTCCCGCCCGTAGACGGCCGATTGCTGGAGCATCTCGAAGACACGGGCCGAGACGGTTTCGATGCGGACCCGCGAGTCGTCGAACATCCAGAAGCTTCCCTGTGTCAGGCTGTGCCGCTCGCCCGTAGCGGGGATGATGCCGATCCTCACCCTTGGCAGCGACATCACGGCGAGCAGCCGGTCGAGCTGGCCCGCCATCACATCGGCGTCACCCACCCGGGTCCGGAGCACTTGCTCCTCCAAGACGACATGGAACCGGCGCTCCCCGGTGTAGAGCACCCGCTGGCGTTCCATGCGCGCCTCGACCGCCGCGTCGACGTCGTCGGCCAGGCCCATGAACCCGATCCAGAACCGGAAGAGCGCGGCGGCGTACTCGGCGGTGGTGAACAAGCCCGGGACGACTGTGTTGTCGTAGACCCGGAACAGGGCCGTCTGCTCATACAGCGGGACGGACGACTCCTGGAGATGCTTGAGCCCTGCCTGCATCTGCCGCCGGTACTCGTGGTACATCGCCTCGATGTGCCGGACGGTGGCGATCAGATCGGGAATCTGGCCAGCCGCACCGCACGCAGCGCACCAGGTGCGTATGTCCTCCTCAGACGGGCTGCGCGCCCCGTTCTCGAGCTTGCTGACCTTGGTGAAATGCCAGCCCATGGTGACGGCGAGCGCCCGCGCCGTCAGGCCCGCGTCCTTGCGGATCTCACGGAGGCGGCCGCCCAGCGCTTCCCGCGCCTGCTGGACTGGCGTGCTCACGGTCAGGAGGGCGCGTACTTGCTATGCGGGATCGCAGCCCGCCAGGCGGCCTCGAACGCGGCCACGCACTGGGCGACCAGTGCCGGATCGCGGGTCAGTTCATAGCCCTGGACCACGCCGTCGCCGGACAGGTGAGTGAAGACGACCGTCTCGCCGTCGAAGCTCCACAGGTCGTTGCCGGGCAGCAGCAGCGCGGACGCCCGCTGGCGGGGCAGCCATCGCACGTCCTCGCCGACCCTGACCAGTTCGTCTGCGTCCCGCAACTCGAACCGGATGTAGTCGGTCAACGGCTCGGAGACGACCCGCAGCCGGCGCAGGGTCCGTCCTGCCGCCCGGTGGCCACGCATCATTTCGCGCCACGGGCGCCACCATTCCGCCTCGGCTGCGGGGTCCAGCGGCTCGCCCGCGAGCCACTTCCGGAACCTGTCATGATCGGCCGCGGCGTAGACGTCGCGCATCTCCAGATGCAGGGCCTCGCGGCTGATCCCGGCTATAAGGCTGTCGCGCAGCTCACCCGTGACCCTCTCCATGCTGCTGCTCCTCTGACGGCAGGTACTTCATCAGGCGCCTCGGCACCTCGACAACCGTCTCGCCGTCAGGAATCCGCATCTGCGACAGGGCCTCGGGGTCAGTGACCAGATAGCCCTGCACGAGGTAGGTGTCCCGGTCGGTTGCATACAGCGTCGGCGAGTCGTTCGGTGTGCTGTCCTTGCCCAGGAAGGTTAGCTTCATGATCGGCCTCTCGGGTGCGATGTTGACAATGGTTGCCCACTCGCCCATCGTGAGTGCGGGACAGAGAGGCGTCAAGACCGGGAGGGTACGTGCAGATACGCGATCTGGCTGCCGCTCTCCATCCCCTGATGGCAAGCGTTGAAAGGTAAAATCGCAGGTCAGATGCGATGCCGGGGAGTGGCGGCAGGCCAGGGAATTACAGGTGACGGAACCCGGCCTACAGGCCGGCTCACCCGCTCGCTAAGTCAGGGCTCCCAGCAGCGCGTACATGGCCTGGTTCACGGGGGTCGGCACGCCGTGCCTGCGGCCGAGCCTGGTCACCGCGCCGCTGAACTGCTCGTGCTCAAGGGACCGGCCGGCCAGCCGGTCGTAGAGCATCGACGTTCCGTCCTGTTCGGCGAACTCATCGTAGAATGCCAGCGTGCGCGGCACATCATCGGCGCTGAGCTGCGCACCTTCGGCCATCCCCACCGCTACCGCCTCGGCGAGGAGTTCCCTGGCGAGTTCGCGTACCTCGCGACCGCGCAGCACGCCGAGCCGACAGCCGGTCAGCGCGGTGATCGGGTTCGCGGCGACGTTACTGAGCAGCTTGCGCCAGGCAGCGGTCAGGAAGTCGTCATCTTCGGTGATCTGGAGCCAGGACGTCGCCATTAGCGCCGCGAACTCTCGCGCTGCGGGTCCGGCGGGCATCACGATACGCCGGCCGCGGCGGTGAACGACCCGGCCCGGCGCCACCCGCTCCGCGGCGACGTACACCAGCGCCGGAACGACGGTGGCGCCTGCGGCCAGCGGGTGCACCCGTTCGGTGTGATCCACGCCGTTCTGCAGCACGACGATCACAGTGCCCGGGCGGCACAGTCGGGCCAGCCATGGCCCGGCCTGCTGGGTCTGGTGGGCCTTGGTGGCCAGCAGCACCCAACCGGCCGGCTGTACCCGGCCGGGATCACAGGTGATCGCCGCCGCGAGCCGGCGTTCCTGCCCGTCGAGTTCCAGCACGACGGAGCTGACCGGCGAGCGCGCGCATATGACGACATCCAGCCCGGCCTGCTCGGCGGCGGACGCCGCCACCGTCGCGACCGCGCCGGTGCCGATGACGGCTACCGTCGGCCTCGGGGCCCTCATTCGAGCAGGTCGGGCTCGTCACGGACTATCTGCTGGTACAAGGGCTGGAAGCTGAACCAGCCCGCCAGCGGAGTGCCCATGATGTCGCGCACGCTCCTGGCGTCCTCGGGATCGGCACACTGCGCGTCTCCGGCCGAGTCAGCCAGGAACTGGATGCGGCAGCTCTGCTCGAAGGCGATGAACCACCAGGCCGCCTCCTCGACCGTCTGCCCGACGGTCACCACGCCCTGATTCCGCAGCACGGCAGCGCGGTGTGGTCCGAGACTGCGGGCGATGGCCTTGGCCTTGACCTCCTCCAGCGTGACCCCGGTCGGCTCGTCGTGGATCACGTGGTCTTCGAAGAAGAAACACGCCTCGTTGGTCAGCGGCGCAAGCGGCCGGTTCAGCGCCGACCACGCGGCGCCGTAAGGGCTGTGCGCGTGCGCGGCGGCCACCACGTCTGGCCGGGCAGCGTGGATCTCGGAATGAATGCGGAAGGCCGCCGTATTCAGGAGTCCGTCTCCCTCCAGCACCCGGCCCGCGTGGTCGACCAGGATCAGGTCGGACACCCGGATCTGCCCGAACCAGACGCCGAACGGGTTGACCCAGAACCGGTCGGGATGCCCGGGGTCTCGTGCGGTGATATGGCCGGCCACTCCGGTGTCGAAGCCGTGCCGGGCGAACACGCGGAGCGCCGCGGCGAGGCGCTGCTTGCGGTGCAGCCGTTCCTCCTCTGTCGTGGCGAAGACGGGCGGCTCAGCGAAGACCATGTGCCGCGGCGTGGCGGACGTGGTGACGCTCATGACGTGATCCCTCCTTATGGTTGGTGATCGGCGGCTGGGACGGTCACCGGGCGACGGCTTTGGCCCCCGCGACGTGCGCGATGGCGGGCCGCGGTACGGCGGCCGCGAACTCATCGGTGGTCAGCACCCGGCGCGACTTGCCCTCGTAGCGGGGCAGCTCATGCGGGTGCGTGGCCACCACCGGAATGCGAACGCCCAGCCGGTCAGCGAGCCGGGCTGCCAGGGTGCTGGCGACCGGCTCCGCCCCCTGGCCGGCGCTCACCTCGACGTACACGGTGGCCTCAGTGGCGCGGAGCCCGGCAGGGTCCTTGTCGATCACGAGCTGCCATCCGGCCCCGGTTCCTTCCGTGGTACAGATGATCTCCTCGACCTGGGAGGGGAGCACCAGGGCGCCACGGACCTTGATCATGTCGTCGCTGCGTCCCCGGATCCAGCTGATCTTGGGGTGGGCACGGCGACCGCACGGGCAGTCGCGGCTATCCGGCGCCCACGCCGTCAGGTCGCGAGTTCGCCAGCGCAGCATCGGCGAGGCCTCCCGGCGCAGGGTGGTCACCACAAGCTCGCCTGGGATGCCGGCCTCGGTGATCGGCTGCCCGCTGTCCGGGTCGACGATCTCTATCAGGTAGTGGTCCGCCCAGACGTGGAATGTGCCTTGGTCGAGTCCGTACTCGCAGGTTCCGGCGAGGAACGGACCGCCGAGCTCGGTGGTTCCGTAGGTGTTGTGCGGCCGGAAACCCGGCGGCATGAGTTCGGCGAGTCGGCGGCGCGCGGCCTGCGTCATCGTTTCCCCGCCCAGCACGCCCACTCGCAGCCGCCACTGGCTGGCCTGGTCCCGGCCGAGTTCCGTCGCCCGCTCGGCGAGCAGCAGGGCGAACGTCGGCGTGCTGGCGATGACGGTCACCCCGTGGTCGGCAAGCCGCTCCACAGCGAGCGTGGTGCGGCCCGGCCCGGCGGGAAAGGTGGTGACGCCAACCGCCTCGAAGGCGCGGTCCAGCGAGCTGCCGCCCATCCACAGCCCGTACCCGTAGCTTTGCCATGCGATATCACCGGGCCCGACGCCCATCGCGGTCAGGTTGCGGGCACCGAGTTCGGCGATATCGGCCAGGTCCGTGCGGCTGAACGCGATGTTGCACGGCAGCCCGGTCGTGCCGGTGGTGGCGTGGAACCGCGCCACCTGGTCCAGGCTGGTGGCCAGCACGCCCCATGGCTGCAGATGCCGTAGCTGCGCCTTGTCGAAGAACGGGACCGAGGCAAGGTCCGCGGCATCGCGCACATCCCCCGGGTGCATTCCGGCCGCTTCCAGCGCTGCGCGGTAGTGCGGCACAGTCGCGCAGCGCTCCATGAGCAGCCGCAGTGACTCGTGCTGCATGCGCGCGATCTCGTCCGCGCTCGCCGTCTCCACCTCGGCTGACCAGTACCGCACTGTCATGGCGCTCCTCCCTCGGGCGGCGGGTCCTCGTCACGGCCGGCCGCGGTCTACCGGCCGGTGAAGCTCACGGGCACCTTGTCAAGGAACGCCCGGATGCCTGCCTTGTAGTCGCTGGTACGGCAGGCGTCGGTCTGGGCGCGTGCCTCCGCGTCGAGCACCTCGCTGAGCGGAAACGCGCTGTCGCGCACCTGTCGCAGCAGGCGCTTGGAAAGCGCGAACGCCACGGTCGGGCCGCTGCCGATCTCAGCCGCGAGCTGCCGCGCGCGGTCGGCGAGTTGGCTGTCCGGCACGCACATGGTGACCAGGCCGGCGTCGGCGGCTTCCCGCCCGGACAGCATCCGCCCGGTGTAGATCAGCTCCAGGGTCCGAGCAGGCCCGATCCGATCCAGCAGGAAACGGTGCGCACCGGAATCGGTCACCGCGCCGATGCGACCGAACGGGGAGCCGAAGCGCGCGCTTTCCGCGGCGACAACCAGATCGCACGCGAGGGCGAGGCCGAGCCCCGCGCCCACGGCCGCGCCCTGCACGGCGGCGATCGTCGGCACGTCCAGTTCCGCGACCTCGGCGATGAGCGGGTTGAAGATGTCGCGCAGGATGGCCCCGCCGTCCTCGGCGCCGGGCGCGGCCTCCGCCAGGTCCCGTCCGGCGCAGAATGTCGGCCCCTCCGCGCGGATCAGCACTGCGCGCGGCGGCGCGAGACCGGCCACCGAGGCCAGGACGGCCGAACGAAGCTGTGCGACGTCCTGCTCCCGCAGCGCGTTCCGCTTATGCGGGCGGTTCAGCACGATCTCTGCGACGTCGCGGTCACGCAGGTATGACACCGCGCTCATAAGGATCCATCCGCGGCCGGCGCCGACCTGGCGAGCAGCACCTTCAGCACACTCGCGCATACCGTTTCCACATCCTGGTTGAGCACGTCCCAGCGCAGCACCGCCAGTCCGCTGTCGGCATCCCTCGCGTCGAGATCGAGGATCTCCGCATCCAGGCGGATCGTGTCGCCGATGTAGACCGGATGTGGGTAGCGGATACGGTCCGCCCCGTAGTTGGCGAGGATCGAGCGGCTGTCCGCGGGCACGCCGAGCCCGGCAGCGAAGGCATAGACCATGATTCCCGGAGCGATACGGCGGCCGAAGGCGGACTCCCGTGCGGCTACCCGGTCGGAATGCAGCCAGAACCAGTCGGCGGTGTGCGAGCACCAGGCCACGATGTCGGCCTCCGTCACCGTCCGGCCACGGGTGCGCTGCCTTCTGCCCACCGCGAGCTCGTCGAAGTAGCAGGCAAGCAGAGCGCGGTCGCCGGACCAGGCGCCGCCGCCTGAGGTCACTGGGCACCTTCCCTTCTGGGGTTGCTCCCGCGGTCCGGTAAGCCGGTCCCGGTCAGAGATTAAACCGATCGTTCGGTAGTTATGTTGTCTTTTTCTGCGACGTTCGTCAAGGAGGGTCGTGATGTCCCGATCCGGGCTGAGCCCGATCGCGACGAGGCGCGTTGCGGCTATCGTGAGGTGCGCGTGCCGCTCCAGCGCCTAAGGATCGTCGGGCGTAACTGATAAGTTCTTCTCAATAGTTGCCGCATCGTGCGTGTGCTGTCAAGCGGCCGGGGAGGCGGAGTTGACCGGCAAGGCGAAGGCGTCACCGAGCCCAGGGACCGGGCAGGCCCGGGCGCGCGAGCCCAGGACTAGGGAGTCCGCGGTAGGGGAAGCAGGGACAGGGGAGCCGGGCAAGACCGGGACAAGGCGGCGCTCGCTGCGCCGCGATGCCCTCCAGACCCGTGAGGCTCTGCTCGACGCGGCCGGCCGGATCATCCCCGTCCAGGGGCAGGCGTTCGGCCTCCCGGATGTCGCCCGCGAGGCCGGGCTCGGCATGGCCACGGTCTACCGGCACTTCGCCGATGTCCCGCAGCTACTCGAGGAGTACCAGGCGCGGGTGATCAGGGACCTGACCAGCGCGCTGCGCGCAGTGCCGCGTGACGTGGACGCCCGGCAGCAGTTCCGCCTCATGTGCACGCGGTGGGTCGATAAGGCCGGCCAGTGGGGACCCGCCGCCGTCCGCATCCGGTCACACCTGGGCGTCCTGGACCGGTTGCGCCAGGGTGATCCGCGGATCGCGGAGCTGTACGCGACGCTTGAGCCGGTGATCGGGGCGATGGTGGCTGAGGGGCAGATCCCGGGACAACCGCTGGACTACGCGGTCCTCATGTGGGTGACCATCTTCGATGAGCGGATCATCCTCGAGCTGCGGCAGACGATGCGCTTGACCAGGAGCCAGACCGCGGATCGGCTCGCTGCCGCCGCGCTGGCCATCCTCGATTCCGCGCGGGCGGACGTCGGCCAGCGGGCGGCCGACTAGCGGATGCCTGCCAGCGGACCAGGAGCCGGCCGGCGGACCAGGAGCCGAATTTCGTTGACACCCTCCGTCGCTGTCACCTACGTTATTAACCGAACGATCGGTTGATAACGAGGAGAGGCATGGTTCACGTCCCAGAAGGCGGGTTTTGGCCCGCTCCCGAGATTCCGGCGCCGAACATCTTTCCGATCGAGTGGCGGGTGGAGACCGCCCCGCTAGCCGAGATCTACGAGAAGTCCAAGCGGGCCGCATGGAACCCGGCGGATCTCGACTGGACCCGCCTCGATCCAGGTCAGTACAGCGAGGAGCAGCGCCTCGGGATGATGTACTGGTGGTCGGTCCTAGCCAACTTCGATGCCAGCGGGCCGGCGGTCTTCGCCCGGGCGACGATTCACGCGTTCGAGCAGCACGAGGAGGACCCGGTCAGGAAGTGCTTCTTTTCCATCGCCCGGGATGAGATGAACCACGAGGAATGCTGCCAGCGTGCCATTACCGCCCTCTGGCCTGGCGGCCCGGTCGGCTGGGAGCCCAGGTCCGCGCTCCAGCAGGCCGCGCACAACAACATCTCCTGGCTGTACCACAACGGCGGCCGGTACTGGAACGGCTACACGACGGGCATAGGCAGGTACCCCCTGGCCGTGATGTTCACCAGCTTCATGATGGGCGAGGTCGCCAGTTCCACCCTGTTTCGCGGTATGGCGGACGGCGCACGCCACCCGCTCTTCCGTGACGTGTTCACTCGGATCGGCCGGGACGAGAGCCGGCATCTCCAGATCTGCATGACGATCCTGGAGAAGGACTGGCCCGGGCTGACCGAACAGAGCAAGGCGCTCATCACCAGGCAGTTGCGGGCCGGCTTCGTGTTCTTGTCGATGATCCTCTGGGAGCCGCCCGCCCAGTTCTGGGAACTGCCGCCCTATTTCCTGGCGAACCACCGCATCCTGATGGATCACGCCCGGGACGCCGGCCTGGGCGTGCTGAGCTATGACGAGCAAGCGCGCAACTGGGAACGGGCGATGGCGTACATCCGCCAGATCGTCGGCAAGTGGGGCATCGAGTTCCCGGCCATCCCGGAACTGAACCTGGACGGCGTCGAGGTGGGTGACATCGCGGCCGAAGACATCATCCCGGTGTTCTGACATGCCCAGGATCCGCCTCATTCCAGGACGCCAGGTCGTGGAATGCCGTCATGGTCAGCCGGTCCTCGAGGCGCTGGAAGAGGCCGGCCTGCCGTGGCCGAACGACTGCCGCGCCGGGCACTGCGGGACGTGCCGGGCCCGGTGCGTGGCCGGGATGGTCGACCACGGCGTCTACCTGCCGATGGCGCTGCCCGACGACAGCCTGGCCGACGGCTACTTCCTGCCGTGTGTCGCCACTCCCGGCTCGGATGTCATCGACGTGATCAGCCTGGGCGCCGGAGCAGGTCCCCCCGGGGTGACGTTCTTCGCACCCCGGCGTCAGGTCGCGTGCACCGTCGCCGCGAAGCTGTCGCGGACGCCTGACATCGTCGAGGTGCGGCTGCGCCCGGCAGGCGAACGGTTGCGCTACTGGCCGGGCCAGTACATCGAGGTGCACGTCCCGCGGCTGGCAGACCGCGGGCGTCCGTATTCGATCGCGAACCGCCCGCGGCCCGACGGGGTGCTCTGCCTGCATGTCTCCCGGCAGGTTGGCGGGACGGCCAGTACCTGGATCCACGACGAGCTCGCCGCCGGAGCTACTGTGTCGGTCTCCGGGCCCTACGGGACATTCACCGGCGGCCCGCAACTGCGCGGGCCGGTGCTGTGCCTGGCCAGCGGGTCAGGCCTGGCACCCATCCTGGCCCTGACCGAAGCCGCGCTGCACCGCGGCTACCCCGACCCGGTGCTCTTGCTCTTCTCCGCCCGCACCCCGGCCGACCTGTACGCACAGGAACTGATCGGGAGCTGGCGGCGCAGGCACGGCAACTTCCGGTTCGAGCGGACGCTCACCCGGCCGTCCGCCCGCGACCCGCGGCCGCACGGACGGATCCCCGATGTGCTCCACGCGCTGGTAAGCGACCTGTCGGCGCACCATGTATTCATCGCGGGATCACCCGGATTCGTCACGGCCGCGCGGGAAGCGTCGCTGACGCTGGGAGCGGCCCCCGCCCGGGTCCGCGTCGAGAACTACTTCGCGGGCCCATGACGAGGCTCGCGAACGCCACCACTATCGAGCGGCTCGGGTAACGGCCAGGCTCTAAAGAACAGAGAAGAATTTCTCATATCGCGTGTTACCATTTTTATAAACCGAACGTACGGTAGGTGAGATGAGATGAACGGTACTCAACCCCGATCATCTTGGTCGGGTGCGATCGCGCGACGGGCAGGCGCGAAGTGTGCCAAGGGATGTGCGGCCGTGGTGGCCGCGATACTCACTGTCACCGCGTGCGGTTCGACGGCCGGCGGTCCGGCGGGCGGTAGCACCGCGCTGGCGGCACATCGGCTGACGGTGGGCGTCATCGAGATCGCCCAGGCATCCCTATTCACCTCGATCGTGGCCGGTTTCGAGCAGGAGATGCGCCATGACCTGCCCGGCTGGAAGCTGACCTTCCAGGTGCAGAACGCGCAGGGTGACCCCAACCTGATCGAGGCCATCGCGCGCCAGGACGCCGGCAGCAGCGACGGGATGTTCGCTGTACTGGGAACCAGCGCTGTCGTCACGCTTAAGGCCGCCCTGCTATCCGGGTCGGTGGGCTGAGGTGAGCGCGCGCGCCGCGGCGGGACAGGACGCCGCATGACGCAGACCGTGCTGGACACCCTGGTGACCGGCCTCCCGCTTGTCCCCGTCTTCATGGGCATCTACCTGGTGTTCCGGATCCGCGACGACTTCGACCTGACGATTGGCGGGACATTCGCCCTCGGCGCCGCGGTCGTCGCGGTGGCGCTCGCGCACCGGCTCCCCGTGCCGGTGGCGATGATCCTCGCGGTAGCCGCCTGCGGCGCGGCCGGGCTGGTTACGGCGGCACTGCATCTTGTCCTGCGTATCCCGGTGCTGCTCGCCGGCCTGGTGATGTCGCTCGGCCTCTACAGCGTCAACCTGCACGTCATGGGTTCGCCGACGGTCAGCCTGGGAACGGTCGCCACGCTGTTCTCGCCCGCCCTCTCGCTATCGCCGACGGCCGGGTCGCTGGTGATCTCCGGAATACTCGGCGGCTTGCTCGCGGTGGTGCTAGGCGCGCTCGCGCTGTTCCTGAAAACCGAGATCGGCCTGGCGCTGCGGGCCACCGGGGTGAACCCGCGGATGGCGCGCAGCCAGGGCGTCAACGACAAGGCGCTGATGGCCGTCTCGCTCATGCTGGCCAACGTGCTGGCAGGCCTCGGCGGGTGCCTGACCGCGCAGAACCAGGGTTTTGCCGACGTCAACATGGGCACGGGCACCTTCGTCGCCGGGGTGGGCGCCGTCCTGCTCGGCGAGCTGCTGCTCCGGCCCGCCCGGTCCACCGTGGCGCGTATCGTGCTCGCGGTCGTCGCCGGGACTCTTGGTTACGAACTCGTGCTGGTCGTCGCCCTCCGCGAAGGGCTCGCGGCGTCCGACCTGCAGGGCGCTACAGCCCTGACGCTGATTGTCGCGGTGGCCGGGCAGCGGTACCTGCGCCCGGTGCACGCCGTTCTCTCCCGCCGCTTGCGGCCGGCGCAGCCGCCCGCGTCCAGCCCCGGCATGTCGCGCGAGGTGGCGTGATGCTCGAACTCGACCGCGTGAGCCTGACCTACAATCCCGGGACGGCCAGCGAGGTGGCCGCGCTGCGCGAGGTGTCGCTGCGCATCCCGGCTAGCCAGTTCGTGACGGTGGTGGGCGCGAACGGCGCGGGCAAGAGCTCCCTGGTGCAGATCATCTCCGGGGAGGCCCGGCCGAATGCAGGGCGGATACGGATCGCGGGGGCGGACGTGACACGGATCCCGGACCACCGGCGGGCCCGGTTCGTGGCCCCGCGCTGGATCCCGCCACCAGCGCCAAAGTGCTCGCCCTCACCTTCGACCTGGTCCGAGAGTACGGCTGCACGACCCTCATGGTCACCCACAACATGGATCACGCGCTGGCGGTCGGCGACAGGCTCATCGTCATGTCCCGCGGCCGCGTCGCTGCCGATATCGGCGACACCGCGAAGGCAGGTCTGACCGCGGAGCATGTCGTCGCAGAGATCGTGCGGCAGGGCGACACCGTGCCGGACCGCTCGCTGCTCGCTGACAGTACCTAGCCGTGCCGGCGTTGGCGGCGTAGGTCAGGCCTGGCTGGTGAGCAGTCCGTGGAACGCGAGATCCTCCACCGCGTCGACAAGCGCGCTGGCCCGGATGCTGCCCTCTGGCTGGTACCACGCGACCACCGACACCGCCATCCCAAGCATCAGCCGGGTGGCCAGCCCCGGTTCGGCGTTGGCGCGCACGTCCCCGTCGCGGATGGCTTGCCGCATCAGGCGCGTGACCGCGCGGTCGAACTCGCGCCGCTGCTCCAGCGCACGCTTTTCCGTCTCGGTGTTCCCGTTTGCGCGCACGAGCAAGGCAACTTCGGGAAGCCGCTCCGCGACGATCATCGCCATCCGCCGCAGGATATGTCGCAGCCGCTCGACGGCACGGCCCTCAACCGCTCCCGGCTCGTCCAGAACGCCGAACAGGGCATCAAGCGCGCGGCTCACGCCGTGTTCGAGGAGCTCTTCCTTGCCGCTGACGTGATAATAGAAACTGGACTTGGTGATGCCCGCTGCCCTTGCGAGATCTTCCATCGACGTACCGTCGTATCCGCGTTCGAGGAACACGCGCACCGCGATATCGACGATGTCATCCAGGTCATACGGTGGCCTGCCACCGCGCTTGGGACGGGGCACACTCCACCTGCCATCGCCGCGCCGAATCTGTGACGCTCGCTCAAACCTACCGGACGTTCGTATCATAAACCATCGAGCGGCCGACGGACGCTATCGCACCACCGCGCCGCCGAACACACTGGCACCAAACCCGGTCTCAGGCCCCTAGGTCCAAGCCCGGACGGTGACCGGCGTCAGTCTCCTGGTTCAGGCGGCTCGTGGACCGGTTCGGATGTGTGGGTGAACTCCCTGATGATCTGGGCGAGCCTGGTGGCCTGGTCCAGCGGGATGAGCGTGTAGCTGTCTTCGACCTCGGCCAGCCGCCCCTGCGGGAGGAGCTTGGCCAGGCGCCGGCCGTGCTCGAGGGGCATCACCCGGTCCTGGCTGGCCCAGACGACGAGAGCGGGGCGGCTGAAGTCCGGCAGCCGTTCGGCCGCCGCCAGCAGGAAGCGAGTGTCGGCGGCCGCGGCGCGCAGCATCCGTACCGTGTCGCGGCGGATCTCGGGCCGGGTCAGGACCGGCTTCATCCACCGGGCGACGGCGGCGTCGCCTCGCTTGGTCAGCCAGCCGAACGCGATCGGCAGCCGCCGGACCGCCCGCAGCCGCATCTGCTGCATGAACAGCCCGAACAGCGGGGGCGGGAGCTTGCCTGCGAGCAGCAGCGTCTTGCCGGTCAGGCCGGGCGGGAAATTGTCGAAGGCGTCGCACGAGGCGAGCACCGCCCGTCCCAGCCGGGCGTCGCCGCCGCACATGAGCAACTGGACGAGCGCCCCGCCGGTGTCGTTGCCGACCAGGGTGACGTCGCGCAGGTCGAGGCGGTCGAGGAACTCCGCGGCCAGCCGGGCTATCGCGGGCAGCGACAGGTCGGCACCGGCGCGCATCGCGCGGCGGTGCGCCCCGAGTGGCAACGTCGGCACCACGCACCGGTGGTCGGCCGACAGGTCGGCGACCACCTCGTCCCACAGCGAGGCGTCCATCATCAGCCCGTGCAGCAGCACGAGCACCGGCCCGTCACCCCCGGTGTCCTCGTACTCGATAGTGCCGGCGGACAGCTCGACCTCCCTCATGTCGGCCGCCCCTCGGCGAACCCGGCGTCATTGAACCGTCTGGCGAACAGGTCAGTGCCCGGCTCCTTCGTCACCGCGAAGCCGCCAGTCATGATCACGCAGCCGCCGTTGGACCCCGGGTAGTGCCAGGCGGCGCACTCGGTGTGGCCGCTGGCAAACCGGATCTTCTTCCGTTCCATGGATGCCCCGTACTTCTGCCGTATTCGTCCTCAACAGAAGTGAACCATGCGGTTCGCAAAATGTCCATCCGGTTAGGTCCGGGCGCCGACCTTTATTCTCCGGCGGCTTCTTCCCGCTCGAGGGCGCGGGCCAGGGCCTCGAACCCGGCCTCGACCCCGGTGATGTTCCCGCTGGTCAGCGAGTCGATGAGGAAGCCGCGCAGGATCGCGAGGATCATTTCGGAGACCTCGAGCTTGCGCTGGTCTGACCAGTCCCGCGGGCAGATCGACAAAAGGGACGGGAGGTACTGCTGCGATGCCCCCCGGCCAAGCTCGGCGTAGCGTACCGGGTCATACATCATCAGCCCGATGGCCTGATCAAGCACCCGCGACTCCTCGCCCACCAGGGCGGGCCAGACGGCGCGGACCCGGTCCGCCAGGGGCTGCCCTTCCGGTCCTGCGGCGATGGCGGCCAGCGCGTTGCCGATGCGTCGCTGGCGCAGCTCGAAGATGGCCTGTGCGAGCAGATCGTCGGCTCCGTCGAAGTAGTAGAGCAGCACCTTGTGCGTGGTACCGGCGGCCCGCGCCGCACGCCGGAGCGAGAAATCCACCAGGCCGTTGACCGCCAGGTCGTCGGCCACCCGGCCGAGCAGTTCGCGGCGCCTGGCCTCGCCCCGCGCCGACCCCGCCGATCGCCGGTAGCCCGCCCGTCCCGGCGAGCCCTCGTCGCCGGAGGCGTTCATAGCGGCAGCATCCATTGTCAGACGTTCTCACAAAGTGAACACGCCGGGTCGGCATTCACCCTCCCGGCGGTCAGTCATCGTTGGATCGCGCTCGGCCCGCGTATACCTCACGGATGCATTACCGTGCACGGTAACGGCCTTCGGTGTGTCTTCTGCAGGGGAGAGGCGGCCGGGCCGTTCGCGCCGTGTTGGAGAGGACGCCATGAGCCAGCCGCCGCCATGGGACCAGGGCGGGCCACCGGACCAGGGCCAGCCATCGCCGTGGCCCGCGGGGAAACAGCTGCCTGCCTGGCCGTCCGGGGACCAGCCGCCCGTGTGGCCGTCCGGCGACCAACCGTCCGGGGACCAGTCGCCTGCCTGGCCGTCCGCGGAGCCATCTACAGGGTCGTCGGGCGACCAGCCGTCGTCCTGGCCGCCCGGAGGCCAGCCGCCCTATCCCGGTCCTGGCTACAGCTACGGCTATGGTCCGCGCCCGCCACGGTTCAGGAGGAGGCATCCGTTCCGCGGCGCGATCATCGCGCTCGTCCTCTTCGTCCTCTTCGGCTTCGTGGTCAGGAACATCACCGCCAGCCACAACGCCGTCTCCACCAGGCCGTTCCCCTCGGTCAGCGGCAACCTGGCCACCGGGCGCCAGGCGCCGCCGGGCACGATCGGCTCGCACTTCGACCTTGCGGACGGCAGCGGGAATGTCTACCGGGTGACCTTGGTAAGGGTGATCGACCCGGCCAGGGGTGCGGACCAGTTCAGCGCGCCGGATAGCGGCAAGCGGTTCGTCGGCCTCATCTTCAGGGTCAAGGCCCTGGCCGGTAGTCCGCAAAACGAGGACGCCAACAACGACGCCGTCGTCGTCAGCGGCAACGGGCAGACCTACTCCGCGGACTTCGACGGCATCGCCGGGTACACCAACTTCAACGGCGGCGCGATCCGCGTGGCGCAGGGCGCAACGGTGACGGGTTCGGTCACATTCCAGGTGCCGAACGGCGTGACGGTCTCGCGGGTCCGGTGGACCGCGCTGAGCGGCTTCGGTGCGAAGGTCGAGTGGAACGTGCACGGTTAGTGGGTGATCGTGCCGAACGTCACATCATGTGACCAGATCGTCTGCCAGCGGATCCCCCCGGCGGGATTAGTGGCCGAGACCATGTGGCTGCCGCCTTCGTAGATGCCCACATGGTAGACGTAGCTGTTCGGGCTGGAGTTCACGTGAAAGAACACGAGGTCGCCGCCCCACGCCCTGCTTCTGCTCTCCCGGCGGAAATGCAGGAACTGGTCTTCCGCGGTCCGGGGAATCGACTTGCCGTAGTGACCGTATACGTAGTGGGCGAGCCCGCTGCAGTCGAAACCCGTCCTGGGCGAACTGCCGCCGTACGTGTAGGGAACTCTCCCGACGAACGACCTCACGTACGAGGCTGCCTTCTGATTGAACGACAGCGAGTGAGCGCTAGCCGTTCCTGGGAAAAACGCCAGAGATACTGCCATCGTTCCGGCGATGGTGCCTACCTTATGTCGGATTGACACAGGCCCGCTCCTAACGAGTTCCTGGGAGTCCACCGAATGCACCGTGCTCGGATGGCCGGTGCCGCGGGCCGCTTCATGGTCGCTGCCAAAGGCGCGCGACTGACCCGCGTGACGCAGGGAAAGCGCTTCTTCACGCTATGAATAAGATCCCTGGTGCTGAATCAGCATGCGGCATGATGGCCGGAAAGTCTTGGAAATCAGAAAAATGTTCCAGCTTATGGAACATTTCGGTATACACGAGCTACACAACTATCAGCTTTCACAGGAGATAACATGAAGGTTACTGAAGTATATCAATATAGTTACTCAGTGTATTAATTGTGCCGTGGCAGTACCTATAAAACCGCACCAATTAGTTATTAATCATGCTTCTGAGCTGGCAAAACGTCCATCTGACGGCTGGCTGTGAGCAGGCCTCGCGCGTGGCCGGAGGCTGGAGGCTGGATCGGCGCCCTCCGGGGCATCCGGTCGCAGAGACGAGGACGCCGTCGCTAGCGGGGCGGGCGAGGCGCCGCCTGTCAACAGATCGTAGTGTCTGACCTACTTTCAGTCAGCTACGAGCCTCCGCGTCCGGCCGTCCGGTCGCACCGAGCCTGTCGGCGATGATGAGCGACTGCTGGGCCGATGATCTCGGGAGGGCCGCGCCCGCGATTACGTAGTCATCTTCGGTAGTGGCCGGCGCATTCGTCCCGGCGGACAACAGAATGGTGTGCAGAATCGCTCCGATCGTCATGCTTTAACACGTATAGATAACCGTCTCAGGTGGTGGTGAAAACAACGTTGTTGGTCACCGTGGCGGCATCATAGGACGACGAAGGGAGCATGTCATCGTGAAGGTGAATGCGAGATCGCTGACCGCGGCGAAGGCGGGCGAGTCATTCGTCTAATGGGTCAGCCTGCCGCTGGGATCAGCGCCGGACCGCGAGGCCGTCCGCCTGGCCCGCGAGCTCACCGGCCGCCTCGGGGCGCGGACGCCACGGCCGGAGCACGTCCGGTCCGAACCTGGCGTCGAGCCGGCTCGCGACCCGCCGGCCCAGGCGCTGCATGGGTGCCTCGATGAAACGGTAGGTCAGCCCGCAGCACACCAGCAGGGCCGCGACGAACACCGCGACCAGGAACAGTTCCATCGGCACGAAGTTCTCGTCCTGCGTCCACGGCACGCTGGTGTAGGCCTCGATCAGCACGGGGTGAAGCAGGTACACCGAGTAGCTGACCAGACCGAGCCAGGCGAGGGCGCCCGGCACCTTCTTATGGCGGCACAGCATGGCCACCGCGAAGGTCAGCCCGGCGAATTCCAGCGAGTTGAACGTCTTGCGGATGGCCACGAAGCTCTCCGACTCCGGTGAGGTGTGCCACTGCGCGGCCACGAGCGCGAAGCCGAACACCAGGATCACCACGTAAACCGCGCGGCGCCAGGGATACTCGCCGGCCTCGGCTCGGTACAGCACGGTGCCGGTGAACATCAGCGCGAAGATGGCGAAGCTCTCCCAGGGCGCCGCGTACCCGCTGTTAAAGCTGATCACCAGCAGGCCGGTCGCCGCCGCCAGCGCCGCGCCCGCGGTCCGCGCCCGGCCCCGGCCCGCCAGGGCCAGCACCAGCCCGGCCAGCACGAGGCTGTCCGTGATCGCCACCGCCACGCCGGGAGTGAGCAGGTCGTAGGACAGCGACCCGGGGTGCAAGACGCCGCCAAGCGCCACCGCTCCCACCGCGAACACCAGCGCGTACCGGCCGCTGCGCCGGTGCGCGCCGCCCAGGAACAGCGCGGTGAGCAGCAGGTAGAACACCATCTCGTAGGCCAGTGACCAGACCACGTTGGGCAGGGTCGGTGCCCACAGCACGCTCTGCAGCATGAACACGTCCGCGAACGAGGAGGTCACGGCGTCGGAGTTCATGCCGGACAGCGAGCCGATCCCGGTGGCCCAGAGCACGATCATGGCGCCCACGGCGAACAGGTAGAGCGGGTAGAGCCGGAACACGCGGCTCACCCAGAAACCGCGGACGCTGCCCTTGCGCTCCAGGGATGCGGGCACGATGTAGCCGCTGACGAGGAAGAACACGAAGACGCCGTACTGGCCAGGGTCGAACCAGTGGTAGACCGAATGCCGGACGGGCTGGAGCACGGAGTAGGTCAGGTGGTCGAACACCACGCACAGCGCGGCGATCCCGCGCAGCGCGTCCAGCCAGGCGAGCCGTTTCCCGGCCGCGGGCCCGGTCCGGTGAACCTCCGGCTGTGATGCTGGTTGCGATCGTGGCGCTGGCTGGGCAACAGCGTCAGGCACGGGAGCGTAGGCTACCCGGTCAGGCTGTGCGTGCGCTGAGAAAAACGGAAAGGTGATGGCGATGGTCACCTTCGGCGTGATGGTGCTGTGAGGACGCCTAAGCCGAAGTTACTTGGCGGTGGCATGTCACATAAGGCGCTGACCTGGGCCTTCGCGAGTTCGGCGGCCAAGTCTTCTGGCTACATGGCTGACCAGCGCAAACGTGATCATGGTATCTGGTCATGGTCGCGGATTTTCTGTACAGAAAAACCTTGCCCTGACCAGGGTTCTTGCAGGTCAGGGTAGAAATATCTACGGAGAGTTACAGTAACTTCGGCCTAAGCTCCCGCGGGCTGATCTGGCATCGGCTGCCCCTGCCGGTACATCTGCGGCGGCTTGGTGCCCGCAGCCTGCCCGCCGTCGATCGGCATGACGATCCCGGTGATGAACGAGGACTGGTCCGAGCACAGCCAGAGCACCGCCTGCGCCACCTCGGCGGCGGTGCCGACACGGCGCATCGGCGTCGACATCGCGGCCCCGCGCTGCGCCTGCGGACCCGCCGCCTCGAGGTGGTAGGTCAGGATCGGGCCCGGCGCCACGACGTTGACCCGGACGCCCTGGTCGGCGTAGTCGAGCGCGGCCACCTTGGTCAGGCCGATGATCCCGGCCTTGCCCGCGACGTAGGCCGCGAGATTGGCCGTGCCGTTCAGTCCGGCGACGGAGGCCATGTTCACGATCGCGCCTCCGCCGGTCGCCAGCATGGCGGGGATCTGGAACTTCATCCCGAGGAAGGTACCGCGGATGTTGGTGGCGATGCCGAGGTCGAACTCGTCCGGGTCGATGTCCGCGAGCGGCGCCGGCATCGGGCCTGCGGTGGCGTTATTGAACGCCGCGTCGAGCCGGCCGAACACGGATACGGCCTGGTCCACCACGTGACGCATCGAGCCGGCGTCGGTCACGTCGGCGCCCACCGCGAGCGCCCGGCCGCCGCGCGCCTCGATGCCGTCGGCGACGGCCTTCAGCGCGGCGGTGTCGCGGGCGGCGAGGACAACCGCGGCCCCGGCGGCGGCGAACGCCTCGGCGGTGGCCGCGCCGATGCCCTTGCTGGCGCCGGCCACCAGCGCAACCCGCCCGCTCATACCCTCGATGTGATCGGTCACGATATGCCTCCCGTATTGTTTCGACGTCGAAGCGTATGATATCAAACGATTAGAGAGCTATCGAGGAGTGTTACCCTTCGCTTATGCCCCGTCCCGCCCACCAGCCGCTCGGCCTGCACCTGACCAGGGTCTCGAGGACCATCAGCCGCGCCTTCGACGACGCCCTGGCCGAGGCGGGCGGATCGCTCCCGGTCTGGCTGGTGCTGATCTCGCTGAAGAGCGGGCAGCTCGCCAGCCAGCGCGAGCTCGCCGAGGCGGTGGGGGTCCAGGGGGCCACGCTCACTCATCACCTGAACACGATGGAGTCCGCCGGGCTGGTCACCCGGCGCCGTGATCCGGCGAACCGGCGGCTGCACCTGGTCGAGCTGACCCCGGCCGGCGACACGCTATTCCTCCGGCTGCGGGACGCGGCCATGGCCTTCGACCAGCGATTGTGCACCGGCCTTTCTGCGACCGAGACGGGCCAGCTGGAGGACCTGCTGACCAGGCTCCGCGACAACGTCAGCAGCGACCGCTGACCAGCGGAGAGAGCCAAACGCTAAGCGGAGCCGCGGCGGATAAGCTCCGTCCGGAGTATCACCGCGGACGGCGGATCGCCGTCGATCAGGCCGAGGAGCAGCCGGGCCATCTCGCTGCTGATCCGTTGCCAGGGCTGCCGGATCGTGGTCAGCGGGGGGGTGGTCGTGACGGCGACCGGGGAATCGTCGAAACCGCCGACCGCGACGTCCTCGGGCACCCGCCGGCCGGCCTGCGCCAGCGCCCGCATGGCGCCCCTGGCCATCAGATCGGAGGCCACGAACACGGCGTCCAGGTCGGGCACGCGGGACAACAGGAGTTCCATCGCCGTGGTCCCGGAGTGCTCGGTGTAGTCACCTGCGGCGATCAGCTCGGGGACCGCCGCCTCGCCGAGCGCGTCCCGGTATCCGGCCAGCCGCTGCGACCCGCCCGGGGTGTCCAGCGGGCCGGTGATGGTCGCGATCCGGCTGCGCCCAAGCGAGCGCAGGTAGCCGGCCATCTGGCGGGCGCCGTCACGGTCGTCGGCCGCGACGTAAGCCAGCTCGCTCTCGTGCCCGATGGGCTGGCCGCAGGCGACCACGGGCACGCCGACCTCCAGCAGCTCGTCGATGACCGGGCTGCCGGAGTGGGCGGACACCAGCAGCGCGCCGTCGACGTGTCCCGCCGCCACGAACCGCAGGATCCGCTTGCGGTCCGGATCGGTGCCGGCCACCGACAGCAGCAGCGGCATGTCGTGCTCGGCCAGCGCCTTGGTGCAGCCGCGCAGCAGGCTGCCGAAGTTGGGGTCCTCGAACAGGCGCTCCTGCGGCTCGGAGAGGATGAAGGCCACCGACTGGGCGCGCTGAGTGACCAGGCTGCGCGCGTGGTGGTTGACCACGTACCCGGTCTTGCGGATCGCCTTGTGCACGGCGCTCAGCGCGGCCGGGCTGACGTTGACGCCGCCGTTGAGCACCCGTGACACGGTGCCCCGCGAGACTCCCGCCACCGCCGCGACGTCCTCGATGGTCGGCCGCCGCCTGCGGGCATGTTCAGATTGTTGTGTCAAGCCTTCACCGAGCCGGAGAGCAGGTCGACCCGCCAGTACCGCTGCAGGCTCAGGAAGAGCGCGATCAGCGGCAGTATCGACAGTAGCGCACCGGTGATGACCAGGGTGTACAGGGCGGGCGCCGACGCACCCCGGCTGAGCAGCGTGTACAGCCCGACCGTGAGCGGGTACTTGCCGGTGTCGTCCAGCATGATGAACGGCAGCAGGAAGTTGTTCCAGATCGCCACGAACTGGAGCAGGAAGATGGTGAGCAGTCCCGGGCTCATCAGCGGTACCGCGATCGACGCGAAGATCCGGCCCTCGCCGCCGCCGTCGATCCGGGCCGACTCGATCAGCTCGTCCGGGACCGCGGCGCGGGCGTAGATGATGCCCAGGTAGATGCCGAACGGGCTGATGGTGCTCGGCAGCAGCACCGACCAGTAGGTGTTGGTCAGGCCGACCTTGGCCAGCAGCAGGTATTGCGGGATGGCGAGCACCACGCCGGGCACGAGCACCCCGGCCAGCAGCATGTTGACCAGCAGCGCCCGGCCGCGGAACCGGTACTTGGCCAGCGCATAGCCGGTCAGGCCGGACAGCGCCGCGCACACCAGTGCCCCGCCGCCCGCGTACAGCGCCGAGTTGAGCATCCACGCCCAGAAGATGCCGCCCTGGTAGCCGGAGAGTGACCTGATGTTGGACCACAGCGACCCGTCGGGGGCGAAGGTGAACGTGCTGAACAGCTGGCTGTTGTTCTTGGTCGCGGCGATCAGGACCCACAGCACCGGGGCCAGGCAGTACGCCGCGCCCAGCAGGAGCAGCACGGTGGGCGCCACGGCCGGCCGCTGCCACCGCCCCGGGCGGCGGCCGGCCGCCCGGGGCGGCGCGGCCCGGCCGGTTCCCGCGAGGGTGGCGGTCACCGCCGGGCCATCCCGCCGAGCGCGCGTCGGCTCGTCATCCGGACCAGGCCGAAAGACAGGACGAGGATGCCGATGGCGATGATGATCGAGGTGGCCGCGGCGGCGTAGATGTTGTTCTCGGTGAACGCGTCCTGGTAGACGGCCATCAGCGGCGACCAGGTGGTGGAGACCGTGTTGGACAGCGGCCGCAGGGTGGTGGGCTCGCTGAACACCTGGAGCGTGGTGATGACCGCGAACAGGGCGGTGACGACGAGCGCGGGCACCACCAGCGGGACCTTGATCCGCAGCGCGATCTGCGTCTCGGAGGCGCCGTCGATCCTGGCCGCCTCGTGCAGCTCGCCCGGGATCGAGCGGAGCGAGGTGTAGATCACGATCATGTTGAATCCGGTGCCGCCCCAGACTCCGATGTTCGCGATGGAGAACAAGATGGTGTTACCCGCGAAGAAGTTAGGCTGCGGCAGGTGCAGGGTGCCCAGCGCGTCGGTGATCGGGCTGACGGCGGGGAGATAGAGGAAGCCCCACAGCAGGCTCGCGACGACCACCGGCACGGCGTAGGGCAGGAAGATCGCGATCCGGGAGAAGCGCTGGCCGCCGACCCGGCGCGCGTCGATAAGCAGCGCGAACAGCAGCGCCAGGCCGAGCATCACCGGCACGAGAACGCACCCGTAGACGATCACCGTGAGCACGCTGTGCAGGAACGGCGCGCTGGTCAGCGCGCTGGCGTAGTTGGCAAGACCGGCGAAGACCTGCTGCCGCGCGCCGGCCCCGAGGCCCAGGCCGCTGACCCGGGTGGTCTGGAAGCTCAGGTAGACGGTGTAGCCGATGGGCAGCAGCGTGAGGCAGATGAAGAGCACGGTCGCGGGCAGGACGAAAGCATAGGGGAGCAGGCGCGGCGCCCTATGCTTCCGTCGGCCGTCATGGTTGCGGGTCACGGCGGTCATGGTCAGCCCGGCGAGACCGTGAACCCGTTCTTCTTCATGTCGTTGATGACCGTCTGCTGCAACGTGGCGAGCGGCGGGGTGAACGAGGACTTGGCGGTCACGGCGGGCTGGAACGCGTTGGTAAACGCGCTGTAGGCGACGTTGACGTCCGGTCCCCAGGTCGGGCCCGCGGTGTGCGCGGCGATCTGGCTGGCCAGCGTGTAGAAGCCGGGCTGGTTGGAGAAGTAGGCCGGGGCCTTGGCCAGGGCGCCGCCGGTCTGCGCCGGGATGTCCGCCGGGTAGATGCCGCCGTCGGTGACCAGCGCGGCGACCGAGGACGTGTTGGTGTTGAGCCAGGCGGCGAACTGCGCGGCGGCCTGCTTGTGCTTGGAGTCGGCCATCACCGCGGTGGACGAGCCGCCCCAGTTGCCGGTGGAACTGGTGCCCGCGGTCCACTGCGGCAGCGGCGCCATCGCCCACTTGCCCGCGTTGGCGGCGGACTCGCTCACCAGGTCTCCCGGCGCCCACACGGCCGAGACCCACGCGGCGTAGGTGCCGTCGTTCATGCCCTTGTTCCAGGCCGGAGTCCACTGCGGCTGGTTGTTGATCACGCCGCTGGCCACCAGGCCGCTCCAGTAGCTCGCGACCTGCTGCGAGGCCGCGCTGTTGATGTTCACGGTCCAGGTGCTGCCGTGCGCGGTCCACCACTGGGCGCCCGCCTGCTGGGTGAGGCCGGCGAACTCGCCCGGGTCCTCGGTGGAGAAGGTGCCCAGGTAGGCCTTCGGGTTCTGCTTGTGCAGCTTCGCCGCCTCGGTCGCGAACTGGGCCCAGGTGGCGGGCACGGTCAGGCCGTACCTCTTGAACAGGTCGACCCGGTAGAACAGCGCCATCGGCGCCGCGTCCTGCGGCACGCCGTACAGCGCGCTGCTCCCCAGCGTGACCTGCTTCCAGATGCCGGGGGAGAAGCTACTCTGCAGGCTGCCGTCGTACTGGGCGATGTTGGCCAGGTAGTTGTTGGTGACGAAGGTGGGGACGGTCTGGTACTCCACCTGGGCGACGTCCGGCGCGTTGCCCGCCTTGGCCGCGGTGAGCAGCTTGGTCATCTCGGGGTCACCGGCCACCGTCTCCGTCGCAGCGACGTGGATGCCGGGGTGCGAGGCGTTCCACAGGGCGGTGACCTTGGCGATGTTGGGCACCCAGGACCAGAAGGTCAGGTTGATCGGGCCCGCTGACGTCGACGAGGACGACGAGCTGCAACCGGCGGCCGCCAGCACGGTGGCCACCACGACGACCAGGGTGGCGGCAACGGTCCCGCGGCCGAAAGATAGCCTCATTGCTCCTCCGGGTTCTCCAGTGGCGGTAGCGGGCCGCGAATGTGCACAGGGACCTGCGTACCGTGGTTGTGAACGCTCCCAGCGTGAAGGCCAAGAGTGGAGCTGTCAAGATGTTGATATTCCCGATTTTCCAGTGATATGACCTTGTTACAGCTCTGTGAGCGATACCAAAAGGAGGCTTGATGCCTGCCAGCGCGAGCGCAGCCACGACCGCCGGGAACGCGGTCCGGTGGCCGCGTCTTGACTCCATCGCCTACGGCGGCGACTACACCCCTGAGCAGTGGCCGGAAGAGATCTGGGCCGAGGACGTCCGGCTGATGCGGGAGGCCGGCGTGAACCTGGTGACCGTCGGCGTCTTCTCCTGGGCGCTGCTCGAGCCGTCGGAAGGCACCTTCGACTTCGGCTGGCTCGACCGGGTGATCGGGCTGCTGCACGACGGGGGCATCCAGGTCGACCTCGCGACCCCGACCGCGGCGCCGCCCGCCTGGTTCCTGCGCGCCTACCCGCAGGCCCGGCCGGTGACCGCCGAAGGGCACGTGCTCGGCGGCGCCTCCCGGCAGTCGTACTGCCCGAGCAGTCCCGCCTACGCGCGAGCCTCGGCGCGGATCGCGGAGCAGCTGGCCACCCGGTACGGCCAGCACCCGGCGCTGACGCTGTGGCACGTGCACAACGAGTACGGCTGCCACGTGCCGGCCTGCTATTGCGATCAGTCAGCCCGCGCGTTCCGCGACTGGCTCCGCGAGCGCTACGGCAGCCTCGGCGACCTGAATGCCGCGTGGGGAACCGCCTTCTGGGGGCAGCGCTACGGGACGTGGGACGAGATCGACGTGCCGCGGCGCGCCCCGACCACGGTCAACCCCGCGCTCCGGCTCGACTTCATGCGGTTCTCCTCCGACGCCTTCCTGGACTGCTTCACCCGGGAGCGCGACATCTTGCACCGGCTCTCCCCGGGCATCCCGGTCACCACCAACTTCATGGCCAGCTCGTGCAAGAACATCGACTACTGGCGCTGGGCCCGCGAAGTGGACGTGGTGTCCAACGACCACTACCTGGTGGCCGAACAGGCGGCCAACCACATCGACCTGGCGATGGCCGCGGACCTGACCCGGTCGCTGGCCGCCGGAGCGCCCTGGCTGCTCATGGAGCACTCGACCGGCGCGGTGAACTGGCAGCGGCGCAACATCGCCAAGCGCCCGGGGGAGATGCGCCGCAACAGCCTGGCGCACCTCGCCCGCGGCGCGGACGGCATCCTGTTCTATCAGTGGCGGGCCAGCCGCAGCGGCGCGGAGAAATTCCACTCGGCGATGTTGCCGCACGGCGGCACCGCCTCCCGGATCTGGCGCGAGGTCGTCCAGCTCGGCCGGGACCTCTCGGCCCTGGGCGAGCTGCGCGCCAGCCGGGTCGCGGCCGGCGCCGCCCTCGTGTGGGACTGGGAGTCGTACTGGGCGGTCGAACTGGAGGGGCACCCGGCCGAGTTCTCCTACAAGGAGCGCATCTCCGCGTTCTACCGGCAGCTGTGGCGCGGCGGCGTCACCTGCGACTTCGTCCACCCGGAAGGCGATCTCAGCGGGTACCGGGTGGTGCTGGTCCCCAGCTTGTACCTGACCACGCCGCGGGCGGCGGCCAACCTGGGCGAGTACGTCGCGAGCGGCGGCACGCTGGTCGTCTCCTACTTCTCCGGGATCGTTGACGCCAGCGACACGGTCCATCCCGGCAGCTACCCGGGGCCGCTTGGCAGCCTGCTCGGCGTCACCGTGGAAGAATTCCTTCCCCTCCGCGCGGGCGAGCAGGTCCGCCTCCGGAGCGCCGGGGCAGTCGGGCCAGGGCTGGCCGACGCCAGTGCCGACGCCAGTGCCGACGCCAGTGCCGACAACTGGGCCGACGCCTGGGCCGAGATGGTGCACCTCGCCGGGGCCGAGACCATCCTCAGCTACGCGGACGGGCCCGCGGCCGGCGCCCCGGCCGTCACGCGGCACTCGTTCGGCTCCGGGCAGGCCTGGTACATCTCCACCCGGCTGGCCGAGGACCTGCTCGGCCGGGTCCTCTCGGCGGCATGCGCCGACGCGGGCCTCGCCGTCCGCGCCGACGGCGGTGTCGAGGTCGTGCTGCGCCGGGGCGATGACCATACCTTTATCACGGTCATCAACCACCAGGACCGCACCGCCGAGCTGCCGGTCACCGGGGTCGACCTGCTCACAGGAACCCGTTACGGCACGCGCCTCGAGGTGCCCGCCGGCGAGGTCCGGGTGCTGCGCCAGGACTCAGGCAGCTGACCTTAGTTCGGCCAGGTCCACGCCGGGCCAGTCCCGCAGGCCCGCCTCGCCCGCCTCGGTCACCGCGACGATGCGGCTGGCTTCCCTGGTGGTGATCCAGCGCCGCTCGAGCATGCTCCTGGTCAGGGCGGCGCCCAGGCTGCCCGCGAGGTGATAGCGGCGCTCGCTCCAGTCCAGGCAGGGCCGGAGCAGCGGCCGGGTCCGCCGCTCGAGCCGGTCCACGTCGATGCCGAAACGGCCGAACTCCGCCGCGCCGTCCGGGGCAAGCAGATAACCGCCGTCGCCCTCGCGGACCAGTCCGCGCCCGATCAGCGCCTCGGTGACCGAGACCCCGACCGCGCCCGCCAGGTGGTCGTAGCACATCCGCGCCCAGCGCAGGCTCCTCGCCCGGCTCGCGTCTCCGAGCGAGCGGACCTTGGTCGCGGGCGCGAGCAGGATGAGGATCTCGAGCGCGTCCGCCACCGGCTCCGAGGCGATCGAGTACAGCTGCTGCCGCCCGCTGGGCCGGGCGCGGACCAGCCTGCCCGCGACCAGCTTCTTCAGGTGCGCGCTGGCGAGCGACCGGGAGATGCCCGCCGCCTCGGCCAGTGCCGAACCCGACTGCGGCGTCCCGCCGAGCAGGGTGAGGAGCATCTGCGCGCGGTGCCGGTCGGCCATCAGGGCGGCCACCGAGGCCAGGTCAGCGTCCGGATCCATGGCCCCACCCTAACCCAGCGACAGTCAAATGAGGATTTGACGGTTTCCGGGTTAAGGTCGATGTCATGGCTACCACAAGGAGCCCGGGTGCCTGGATCAGGATCGCGTTCGCCATGTTCGCGGTCGGCTGGGGCGCCAACCAGTTCTCGCCGATGCTCATCGTCTACCGGCATGAGCTCGGGCTGACCGCGGGCGAGGTAGCCGGTCTTTTCCTGGTCTACGCGCTGACCCTGATTCCCGGCCTGCTCATCGGCGGCCCGGCTTCGGACCGGTTCGGGCGGCGCCCGGTGGTCTGGCCGTTCGTGACGCTGTCCCCGCTGGCCACGCTGCTGCTTGTGCTCGGGCCGCGGTCGCTGGCCGTGATCGCCGCCAGCCGGGCACTGGCCGGGCTGTGCTCGGGTGTCGTGTTCGGGTCCGCCACCGCGTGGGTGCAGGAGGTGTCCCCGGACGACGGGCCCAGTAAGGGGCTCAGCGCGCGGCGGTCGGCGCTCGCGCTGACGGCCGGGTTCGGGCTCGGCCCGGTGGTGGCCGCCGTGCTCGCCCAGTGGGCGAGCGATCCGCTGGTGGTGCCGTACCTGCCGCACCTGGTGATCGGGGGAGCGGCCGCGCTCGCGCTGGGACACACTCCGGAGGGCACGGCGACAGCAAGGCCCGGGGCGCTTCGGCGGCACTGGCCGCCGGCCGCCGTCCGTACCCGGCGGTTCTGGCTGGCGGTCGCGCCGGCCAGCCCGATGGTGTTCGGCTCGGTGTCGCTGGCCATCGTGGTGCTGCCGGAGGAGGTCACCAGCGCGCGGTCCCTGTCGGCCGGGTTCGCCGGGCTGATGACCGCGCTGTCGTTCGCGGCCGGGGTCGCGGTGCAGCCGTTCGCCCGGCGGCTGCGCGACAATCTGGCGGGCTCCGTCGCCGGCCTTGGCTGTGCGACGGCCGGCGCCGCGACCGGGATCGTCGCGGTGGGAGCCGCCGACCGCGTCCTGGCCGGCGCCACTGCAGTGCTTCTCGGCCTGGCCTACGGCCTGTGCCTGGTCTCGGGGCTGCGCCAGGCCGAGCACATGGCCAGACCGGACGAGCGCGGCGCCGTGATCGCCTGTTATTACGCCCTGGCCTACCTGGGCTTCGGGGCGCCCTACCTGGCCGACGGCCTCGGCGCGCTCGCCGGGAAGGCCGGCGCGTTCGTCGCGCTGACCGTGATCATCGCCGGGCTCGCGCTCTGGACCGCCGGGTACGCGGCCAGCCTGCGCCGGTCCGCACGGCAGCCAGAAGGTGACACAATTGTCAGGTGGTCGCCCGGAGACTGCAATTCCGCGTCACGATAAGGTAACATGCCGGTTCGTTCCGGTAATTAAAAATCTTTTTTGGACCAAACGGATCCGGGTGCCCGCCCTGGACCCCGTGACGTGCGGTGCTGAGGGTGCTGTCAGCCCCGTCTCAAGGCCCGCGTAGGCCCCACAATACGTTCCATTCCGGTCCCTACGGTTCCATAATCAAGCTCGTATTTCGGTTTTCAGCCAAGCGTTGACGGCCGCCCATTTTCCCAGTACATCTTGCTAGATAGCCCATTCTCGCTAGATAGCCCATTCTCGGCTAACGGGTCGGCAGAGGGAATCGCCACGGGCATCAAGCCGCGGCGGGGGCGGCGGGGAGGGAGTACGTAGTGTCTGGGCTGCCGTTGGTGGGGGACGAGTTCGCGGGCTACCGGGTGCGCTCGGTGCTCGGCCGCGGCGGGATGAGCGTCGTCTACCAGGCGGAGAACCTGCGCCTGAACAACGTCATCGCGCTGAAGGTACTGGCGCCCGAACTGGCCTCCGACGAGGTGTTCCGCGCCCGGTTCCTGGAGGAGTCGCGGATCGCGGCCTCGCTGAACCACCCGAACGTGATCCCCATCTACGACATGGGCTCCCAGGACGACCTGCTGTACATCGCGATGCGGTATGTCTCGGGGACCGACCTGCGGCAGATGATCAAGAAGCGCGGCCGCCTCCTGCCAGAGACCGCCTTGTTCCTGCTGGGCCAGGCCGCCCGGGCGCTCGACGCCGCGCACCGCAAGGGGCTGGTGCACAGGGACGTGAAGCCGGGGAACCTGCTGATCGAGCGGGGCAGCGACGAGACCGATCCGGATCACGTCTACCTGGCGGACTTCGGGATCACCAAGCACGCGATGTCCCGCAGCGGGCTGACCTCGACGGGCCAGTTCCTGGGCTGCGTGCTGTACGAGTGCCTGACCGGGCGGGTCCCGTTCGAGAAGGACCTGGACGCCGCGATCATCTGGGCGCACGTCGAGGAGACGCCCACGATGCCCACGATCCTGCGTCCCGAGCTGCCCCCCGAGATCGACGATGTGTTCGCCCGGGTGCTGGCCAAGCGGCCCGACGAGCGCTACGGGAGCTGCCGCGAGTTCGTCGAAGCCGCCCGGATGGCCCTGGGCGTCTTCGGGCCGCCGACCGGCTCGTCCGACACCTACGGCACCATGACCACCGGGCCGCGGACCGGTGCGCCGCCTGACAGCCAGGCGGGGGCGCCGGACAGGTTCTCCTGGAGCAGCGTGGCCAGCCGGGCGCACGCGGCCGCCCCCGTCGCGCCCGGCAGCGCCGCCCCCGTCGCGCCCGGCAGCGCCGCCGCCGCCTCGCCGTCCGGGCCGGGTCAGCCCGGGGGGACCCTCACCTCCCACCGTCGCGAGCTCGGCGTCACGGGCCCGGGCGAGCCCGGTCAGCCGGCCGGCGCGCAGCCGCCGCCGGGTCCGCCGCGGGGACCCCGCTGGTACCGTCAGCCGCGCTGGATCGCCGTGCTGGCGGCCGCGGTCCTGGTCCTCGCGGGCCTGGGCACCTGGGCCGGCCTGAGCGGTTCCGGCTCGCACGCGAAGGCCGCGACGAAGATGACGGCCAAGCCGAAGCCCAAGCCGACGACCGGCGCGCTGATGAGCGCGCTCATCCTGGCGAACAAGAGCAATGACGCCAAGGGCCAGCTGCCGCCGTCGACCTGCAATCAGGACACCCCGACCTATGTGACCTGCACCGCGCCGGCAGCCGGCATCAGCGGGGTCGTCTTCCAGACCTACCCGAACCAGAAGGCTCTCTACGCCGCGTACACGGCCAAGGTGTCCTCGGTGAACTCGGGTCAGTTCAAGCAGAACTTCAGCGACTGCGGGTCCCAGACCACGTTCGGCGAGGTCGGCTGGAACCACCTGTTCCAGCACACGAAGAAGTACACCGTTGATCAGATGACCATGGGCATGGTCAGGGACGACCAGGCCGCGGGCCGGGTGTTCTGCAACTACACCCAGGGCCTGGAGTACATGGTGTGGACCCAGAACGACGGCCACCTGATGGGTTACGTGGCCGGGCCGGTGCACGGGGACGTATGGACCTGGTGGGTGTCGATCCACCACAACATCGGCATAGGCGGCGCGCCGATGAATATGAACATGCCGTCCCCGTCCACGAGCGGCGGCGGCACGTCTCCGTCCATGAGCCCGTCCCCGTCCATGAGCGGCAAGTCCGCGTCCCCGTCCATGAGCGGCATGGGCGGATGACCCAACCGCCACGTTAGCCCGGCGGAATGATGGCCCTGCTCAGCTATCAGGCCTAGGCGCTTTCTGGCCCGCGGCGGCCCGGTGATCCCTTGCCAGTGGTGATGCTGCCGTGTGGCGTGATGCCTGAGCGTCCCGTTGCGCCGGCCTCCTGCTCTCCGCGGGCCTGGGGCGGGCCAGCCGCACTCGGACCCGCGCGCCGCGGGCTCAGCCGGGCTGGCAGGACGGGCACCAGAAGGTGATCCGGTCCTGCTGGCCGGCCGAACGGATCGGCGTGCCGCACCGGCGGCACGGCCGGCCCCGGCGGCCGTAGACCCAGTTCTCCTCGCCGCGGCGCATGTTGCCGGTGGTGATGTGGCCGAAATGCCCCTTGTTCGCCTCGAGCAGCCGCCTGGCCAGGTCGGCCATGGCGCCGAGGTCGGCCACGGCGCCCACGGACTGCCACGGGCTAAGGCCGCGCAGGAATAGCACTTCGGCCTTATATACGTTGCCGATCCCGGCCAGGTTTCGCTGGTCGAGCAGGGCTTCGCCGATGGGTCGGCTCGGTTCGACGCTCAGCCGCCGCACCGCCTCAGCGCAGTCCCAGTCCGGGCCGAGCAGGTCGGGGCCCAGGTGCCCGGTGACCTGTGATTCCTCGCTGGTGCGGATCAGCTCGACCACGCCGAGCTGATACCCGATGGCCTGCCAGTCCTCGTTGGCCAGCACTAGCCTGATCCGGTGGCTGTCGCGGAGTCGCTCGGCGGCGGGCCGGACCCGCCAGCTGCCGTCCATCCGCAGGTGGGTATGGACGGTGAGGCCGTTCTTGGTCCTGGTGAGCAGGTGCTTTCCGCGCGGGACGGTCTCGGTCACCACGTCACCGGTCAGGTCGGCAGTGGCCAGCCGGGGGACGCGGAAATCACTGCGCGTCAGCGTCCGCCCCGCCAGCGCCTCGTGTAGGCGGCGGGCGGTGTAAAAGACGACGTCTCCCTCGGGCATGAACCCAAGTGTCCTAGGTCAATGCTGGTGCGTTAACCGCCGGTAGTCGTCTCTCGGGTCGTACGGAGCGCGATGGCCGTTGCCCTGGTGGCCGTTCCCGGGGTAAGCGCTGTTCCCTGGGCGTGCACTGCTGGCCGGGTGTGCACTGCTGGCCGGGTAGCTTCCGGTGGCCTGGCGGGCTTCCCTCGGGTACGCCTGCCGTGCTGTCCTGGTCCCGTCGCCAAGGCCGTCAGGCCGGGCGTGGCTCCGGTTGCCGTTCTGCCGTCGCGGTTCGTCCGCCTGGGGCGCCGGAGCCCCGCCGCCATATCCGTAGTTCTCGCCGTACGGCGGGGTGTTCATCGTCTGGGTTGCCGAGGACGAATCGCCGTAGGAGGGCGTCGTGTAGGGGTACGGGGAGGTGCCGCCATACGAACCGGCGGATCCTGGTCCGGAGCCTCCGGCGTCGTACTGGTCCCTGGTCGTGTCCCGTGCCCTGAGGGAGGACCGGCCGTCGACCGGTCCGCTTGAGCGCAGTGAAAAGGCCGCGCTGGTCAGCGGATCCTCTTCGGCGCTGCTCGGCCGCCGCCGACGTGGTTCGGCAGGCTGAGTGGCGGGCTGATTGGCGGGCTGATTGGCGGCCCCCCGCGGCTGGCTGGCGGCGCTCATCGGCTGGCTGGTGCCCGCGGGCGCCCGGACGGGCCGCGTCGCGTCCGGGCGCTGCGACGTCATGCTCTGGACGGGCTGCGTCATGCTCTGGACGGGCTGCGTCATGCTCTGGACGGGCTGCGTCATGCTCTGGACGGGCTGCGTCGCCGCGTACGCGGGCTGGATCGCGGTGCGTTCGGTCGCCGGGTTAGGTGCGGTCCGCGGCCCGGGATAGGCGCCGGAGCCCGGGCCCCGCCTGCCCTCGCTACGGCCGCCCTCGCCACGGCGCCGGTCATTACGGGTCACGCTGTCGCGCTTCCGGTCGTCGCCTCGGGCCGGGACGGCCTGCGGGTCCGTGGTCGGCCCGGCGTCGAGCGGCCGGTTCCTGGTCCCTGGGTCCTGCTGCGCGGTGCGCGCGGTCGTGGTGAGCGGCTTGTCTGACGCCATGTCATCCCAGAACTGCTCGTCGCTGACCCCGCCGAACGACTCCGCCGGCCACATTTCCTCATCGACATCGGCTCCCTTGCGGAAGCCGCGCCGGCTCGGCTTGGCACCGGAGTCGCTGGGCCGTGAGTCGCTGGGCCGTGAGTCGCTGGGCCGTTGCCCGCCGGGCGTGGCCGACCCGCCCGGGGCGCCTCTCCGGCCGCCGACGAGCACTTGGCCGCCGAAATCCGGGACGGAATCCGGCCCGGTGCTGCCGCCAGCGGCCCGGCGGCCGTTATCGGTCCGCTCGGGTCTCGGGTTCCTGCCGCTTCTGCTGCCAGGGAGCCTGCCGGGGTCCGCACGGCCTGCCCCGGGGAGCCTGCCGGCGTCCGCGCGGCCTGCCCCGGCGGACCGGAGGCGCTTGTTGCCGCGATTGCCTGAGCGGATGCTGAAGTAGAAGGCTGCCGCTATGCCGACAAGCCCGGCGACGGCCAGTCCCGCGACCAGAAACATGGTCTCCATCCAGAATGCCGGGCCTGTTGGGCGGCGCTAGCTAGGCACACGCGGCCAATGACGCGAGCCTTCCCTCGTTGTCGCGAGCGCCGTGAAACCCGCTTGATCATCGATTGTTGCTCACTAGCAGGTAGCGTGTCACAAGATTGAAAAAGTTCAGGATATTGCCGATTACGGGGTGTATCTGGATGATCACGGGTTTCCGGTTACCACTATTCGTCCCCGCCCGATTGTGGCCGCTGCGATCGCGGTCCACACAGGCAGCAGTGGTGCGCCGTTGGCCAGCTTTAGCGTCGTGCGCAACGCATAAACGGTAAATCGGTACGAGTGCCGATGACCGGCCGGGCACGGGGCGTCGTAGGTGGCGGTACCTGCGCTGTTCAGCGCCTGGAGTGCGCCCGTGGGCAGCGAGCCTTCCTGGATGTCGGTCGCCCCGGGATTGATGTCGAATACGAGCCAGTAAATGGACGGCGTGATCGGTGCCGAGGAGTCATCGACAATAAGCGCGAGGCTCTTGGTGCCGGACGGCGCGCCCGACCAGTTAAGCGGCGGGTTGATTTTCGCGCCGTGACAGGTATAGCGCTGGGCCAGCTTACCGGAGATGAAGGCCTCGCTGTGGATTGACATCGGGATCGGCGCCACCGGCGCGCCCTGCCCGGCGGTGCCGCAGCCGGCCAGGGTCAGGACAGCCAGCACCGCCGCGCCGGCGGCACGCGCGCGAAGCGGGCGCCACCTTCCGCGGCGGGTCCTGTCCAGGCCCGAAGTCACCTTCTCGCCCCTTTCCTGCCGTCGGTTGATATTAGAACCTGCCCCGCCTGGAAGCGTAGGGTGATGCGACGTGTTGAATGATCCGGGGGAGTAGAGGCCGGAGTCCGGGTGATCAGCGAGGGCAGATGCCGAACGCACTGCGTATCGGGCTACTAGGCCCGCTTCAGGTGCGGGACGAGACGGGGCGCCCAGTCCACGTCGGTGGTCGCCAGCTCCGGATCTCGCTCACTTTGCTCGCCCTGAACGCCGGGCGTGTCGTGCCGGCCGGCTCGCTGGCGGGGCAGCTCTGGCCCGACGACCCGCCCGGTAATCCCGGCAACGCGCTGCAGACACTGGTTTCCCGGCTGCGGGCCGAACTCCGTCAGGCCGGAGCCGGCGCCGTGATCGAGTCGCACCCGGCCGGATACCGCCTCGCCGTTCCGCCGGACGCGGTCGACGTGATGGCGTTCGAGGCGCTGGCCGCCCAGGGCCGCCGGGCGCTGGCCGACGGCGACGCAGGCGAGGCCGCGCGGGTCCTGCGAGACGCGCTGCTCGCCTGGCGGGGCCAGCCGCTCGCCGATGCGGCTGGATCGGACTTCGCCGACCTGGCCGCGGCCAAGCTGACCGAACTGCGCTCCAGCGTGCTGGCGGACCGGATCGAGGCCGACCTGGCCCTCGGCGAGGGAGCCAGCCTGGTCGGCGAGCTCCGCGTGCTGCTCTCCGCCAACCCGCTGGCCGAACGTCCCCGTGGCCTGCTCATGCGCGCGCTGTACGCCGCCGGGCGTCAAGCGGAGGCGCTCGCGGCGTACCACGAGGGCCGGGAGCTGCTTTCCGACCAGCTCGGGGTGGACCCGTCCGCCCAGCTCGAGCAGGTCTATCTCGGCATATTGTGCGGGCCTTATGGTCCTTCAGCAGATCCCGAACGGGCCGAGGTGCGTGCCCAGGCTCCCGTTTCCGCCGTTCGGGTGCACAGCCCGCTGACCAGTTTCGTCGGCCGTGACGAGGACGTGTCCCGGGTGCTGAAGAACCTGCGCGCGGCCCGCCTGGTCACGCTCACCGGCCCCGGGGGAATGGGCAAGACGAGGCTGGCCACCGAGGTCTCGAGCCGGCTCGACGCGGCCGCCTGGTTCGTGCCGCTGGCGCCCGTGACTGATCCGGCCGAGGTGGCCTCCGCGGTGCTCGACGCGCTGGGCATCCGCGAGCCGGTCATCGCCCCCCGGGCGGCGGAGCGCGGCGGGAGCCCGCTGGACCGGCTAGCCACGGCGCTCGGCGACCGTGACGACGTGATGGTCCTAGACAACTGCGAGCATGTCATCGAGGCGGCGGCCGCGCTCGCCGGCTACGTCCTCGCCGCCTGCCCGCAGCTGAGGATCATCGCCACCAGCAGGCAGCCTCTCCGCATCGACGGCGAGACGCTGTACCCGGTGCCGCCACTGCCGGTCCCGCCCGAGCAGCCAGCCCTCTCGGCATCCGCCTCGGTCGAGGTCGCATCATACGGGTCGGTCCGGCTGCTGCGGGACCGGGCCGTGGCCGTCCGGCCGGACTTCGAGCTCGACGAGGCCAACGCGGCGGCCGCGGCCAGGATATGCCGCGCGCTCGACGGGATGCCGCTGGCCATCGAGCTGGCTGCGGTGTGGCTGCGCACTCTGACGCCTGCGCAGCTAGCCGAGCGGCTCGACGACAGGTTCGCGCTGCTCATCGGGGGCAGCCGCACGGCGCTGCCCCGGCACAGGACGCTCCGGGCCGTAGTGGACTGGAGCTGGGACCTGCTGTCGGCACCGGAGCAGGTACTGGCGCGCCGGCTGGCGGTTTTCCCCGGCGGGGCCACCCTGACGGCCGCCGAGCACGTCTGCGCCGACGCACTGTTGCCCCGAGCCAGCGTGCTGCCCGCGCTTTCCGCCCTTATCGACAAGTCGATCATCGCCGCGGCGGAGCGCCCGGGCGGGGAGGCCGCGCGGCGGCCTCCAGAACCGCCGCGGAGACACCGGTCGCCTCGGCGGCCTGCGCCGCTAACCATGATTACACTATCTGATAAAGCGGACCCGGAATGAATCGTTTCTTTTGACGTCAGAAGAAGGGCACTAGTAATGAAAGAGCCGGACTGGGAGAAATACCGTTCTCGATCCATGAATTTGACTGCTAGCGAGAAGCGGCTGCAACGGGTGCTCGACCAGGAACTTCCCGGTGAGATTATCGATGTCCATACCCATTGCAATCTGGCGGATCATGTGGGGGAGTTGCCTCCCAGCACGGCAAATCTTCCGATGACCACGTTCGCGCATTACTCGCTGCCAGAGGCGCAGCGCACAAGGCGCTTGCTCTGGAGCGGAAGGAACGTGCGGTCATTTCGATTTGCGAATGCTTTCAGGGGAATCGACCACAAGCGGGCAAATTCATACTTGCTTGAGAACTGCAAGCTTTTCGGCGATGAATTTGTCGCATACGGGTTGCCTGACGACTTGCAGTACAGCACTAGCCTGCTTCGCACGCCAGGATGTCGGGCGCTGAAGGTTTATCACAGGTATTTCGATCCGCCCGCCACCAGTATCGCTGAAATTCTTCCTGACCCCCTGCTGGCCGCCGCCAGCGAGGCGGGAATCCCGGTGATACTGCACCTTCCCCTGCCTCCTTCCCTTAGTGCAGCCGAGTTGACGTCGGTCGCCGACCGATATCCGGACCTCAATGTGATACTCGCTCATATCGGAACAGCCCGGTCGGCAAATGACGCGGACCTGGCCAGGTTGCAGAGCCTGGCAAAATATCCGAGAATAAGCCTGGACACCGCTCTGGTTACCAACCGAACCTTGCTGGCGAAAGCCATCTCGGCGTTCGGCTACGAGCGCGTGATGTTCGGCTCTGATGAGCCACTGAGCCTTATATCGGCAGTTCCTTACAGCCATCGTATAAAGGGTGGCCAGTGGGTTTCCTCGCTCGACTATCATTGGCTTGACCGAGAAGACGCCCGAGATTACAAAGAGTTTACCAAGGATGAGATGCTCTTGCATTTCAGTCAACTGGACGCGCTCATCTCAGCTATAAGCGATCTATTTTCCGGTGCGCAGCGGTGCAGGGTGCTCGTATCAATTTTCGCGATGAACGCGAAACGTATATTCGGGCTCGCCGCTAGCTGATAGAAGCCCTTTCGTGCGAAAGTGTGCGCAGAGCCCGAGCGGGCAGGCCCTTAGGTGCAGTACCCGCTTGGCATACCGGAACTAAATTGTATAATCTATCCGATGGGTGTCAAGACTGCACAGCAGGTAGAAGATCTCCTTAAAAGTGGCAACAGGACACGCAGGGGGCATCGCTCGCACCGTACGTTGGTCTGTGCCGAGCAGGTTCGCCTGGACTACCTGCGCAGGTTCCCCGATCGCGGCGCCGTCCGACTGGCCACGCTGCATGACCTAGCGCGCGTCATCGCCGAGCGATGCGGCTGCCGCCCCTTCAAGGCGCATCGTCTCGCCTGGGGGTGGAGCATTGCCGAGGCTGTCGAGGCTTTCCATGTCATGTGCCGTCAAGAGGGATTCGTACCGCGCGGCCTCGTGGCCAGGTCCTGGTTCGAGTGGGAGTCGGGTAACAGGCCGAGCTGGGATTACCAGGATCTGCTTTCCCGTTTGTTCAAGACAAACCCGGTTCGGCTCGGCTGGGCAGGCGACTACACGCCAGCCGCCGGACCGGCAGAGCATGAGGCCGTCGCGAATCCCGAGCCGGCCCGTCCCGCCGGTTCGCCGTCGACCGGTCCGCCCGCTATCCCGTATCCGAGAACCGATCGGCCCGCGCTCTTTCAGCTCCCACCAGATATCGACGATTTCGTCGGGCGTTCAGACCAGACGCAAGGTCTGGAGCTACTGTTTCGGGGAGCGGGCATGCGGTTCAATGGCGCGGTCAAAATTGCCGTGATCTCAGGCAAGCCCGGAGTGGGCAAGAGCTGTCTCGCCCTGCACGTCGCTCATCGGGTCAGACGCCATTTTCCTGATGGCCAGATGTATGTTGATCTGCGCGACGCCGAAGGCGCGGCGGTAGGCCCGGCGGAGGCTCTGGCAGGCTTCCTCAGGGAACTCCGCGTCGGGACAAACGAGATCCCGGAACACGTCGATGACCGGGCGCGGACGTATCGTGCCTGGATGGCTGACCGGCGCATCCTGGTGGTCTTGGACAATGCCGCCGACGCGGCTCAGGTCCGGCCGCTCCTGCCGGGGACGCCTGGCTGCGCGGTGCTGGTGACCAGCAGGCCGATGTTGTCTACCCTGGCCGGATCGCGCTCAGTTCCGCTCGACGTGATGAGCTTGCGTGAAGCCATCGCGTTGCTGAGTACCATCATTAGTGCCGAGCGGGCCGCGCCGGACCCGGAAGCCATCGCAGAGGTCGCGGAACTGTGCGGACGGCTGCCGCTAGCCGTCCGGATAGCAGGTGCCCGTCTGCTATCGCGGCCAGTATGGGGGCTCTCTTATTTCGCGAGTCGGCTAAGGGACGAGAGGCAGCGACTGGACCTTCTGAGCCTTGGGGATCTGTGCGTCCGACGCTCTCTCGCTAATAGCTACGAGTACCAGGAACTGGCCGAACGGCGGGCATTCCAACTAGCCGGGAAGCTTCGAGCTGAATTCCCCGCCCAGGACCTAGCCATCTTGCTTGGCGCCAAGGTCGGGGAGGCCGAAGCCCTGCTCGAAGCGCTCGTGGACGCGCAACTGATCGATATCGCCGATATCGATCGTACCGGGATGATCCTGTACCGGCTCGACGAGCTCCCAGCCGTTTTCGCCCGCGAATGCATGGTGAAGGACGAAATGCCAGGTAGACTCACCAGTCGACGGACGCCGTAAACCGCTGTGACCCCGGGGGCGCTGCGTCCACTGTAACGTGTGAGCGTTCGGGTTGATCAGGGGCCTGCAGACATGACGTCGCCGATTAGCTGATATGACACGAGGAGACCACAAGCGTGAGGATCGACAACAGCCCAGCCCGCGGCAACCGGGATCTTCTTCCAGCTAAAGTCGCGGTTCGTGATCATGTACTGAAGTCGATCACCGATGTCTACCGGACGTTTGGCTACCAGCGGATCGAGACGCCTGCGATAGAAAATATCGAACGCCTCCAGGGTGGCCAGGGCGGTGAGAACGAAAAGCTGATCTTCGAGATACTGCGCCGAGGGCTGCCGTCCGAGATCGATGCAGGTACCCGGGTCCGTGACCTCGTCGACCTTGGCTTGCGTTATGACCTCACCGTACCTCTTACCCGGTTCTACGGCAATAATCAGGCTTCGCTTCCCTCGCCATTTCGCTCGCTGCAGATCGGCCCGGTATGGCGGGCTGAACGGCCGCAGAAGGGCCGATACCGGCAATTTTATCAGTGTGACATCGATATTATCGGCGAGCCGTCGGTCCTCGCCGAAGTGGAACTTATCGAGGCGACCAGCCAGGCGCTCAACGCCATCGGCCTGGACGGAATCAAGGTACGGCTTTCTGACCGCCGGATACTCACCGCCCTGGCCGCAGGAGCAGGAGTTCCCGAGTGTGCGCAGGATAGTTTTTTCATCGCTCTTGACAAGCTAGACAAGATAGGGTGGGAAGGGGTAACCGCCGAATTCCAGAAAATCGGACTTTCGGACGAGTCCGTGATGGGCGTGGTTGACAATATCGGTGCCCTCGGCGAACTCGCCGTCGAGAAGCTCCCGACCGGGCTGGCGGATGCCCTGCCCGGTCTCCAGCCGGATGTCATCGAGGACTTTTCGACGACGGCGGAATGCCTTAACCAGGTCGCTTCAGAGCGCTTGCTAAACTGGCAATTCGACCCGACCCTGGTCCGGGGCATGGGCTACTACACAGGACAGATCTTTGAGATGAGCCACGAGCGAATGCCGGGGTCAGTGGCCGGCGGAGGCCGGTATGACCGGCTCATCGGCCGGTCGCTGGGTCGGGACGTGCCCGCTTGCGGCTTCTCGATCGGCTTCGAGCGTATCGTCGATCTCCTGGAGAGTGGTGGCCGCCGGGACGCCGTGGCCCTGCTGGCCGACAACGAAATCCCGGTTCCGGATATCCTGGCCGCTGCGCGACGGCTGCGTAGCGGCGGGCGGGCAGTGGACACCGTGCGCGGCAGCGGCAAGTTCGGCGCACAGCTCTCCCGGCTCGAGAAGGCAGGCTTCAGCTCCTTTATCCAGCTTCGCATGGAGAACGGCAGGGTCGTGCTCGCGGACGAACGCGCCCTCAAGTCAAATGCCGTTCCCGACCCTGAATGATGGCTGGTGAACGGGTATGAGGGTATGGCTCGATGTCGGTGCTAATAGAGGCGGGCATGCTATGGAAAGCGCCGCGCACTACGATGACATCATCGTGTACGCATTCGAGCCGAACCTGCTGACGGTCGCCGGTAATGTCGGACGGTATCCAAATTACATAGTAGTGGCGGCTGCGGTAGGTACGGCAAACGGTGTCAGGATATTTCAGCTTGCGGATTCCGATACAGCCAGCACGATCATGCCGATAAACTGGGAGAACACGATGCGCTGGCAAGGTGGCCCGCTGACCGTGACGGCCCGGATCCCAGTTCCCGTGGTACGTCTTGATACTTTCATGGATGCGGCCGGCATTGGATCAGTCGAACGACTGACCGTAGACGCGCAGGGCGCAGACCTGGACGTCCTGAAATCGGCAGGTGAACGGATCGGGGATATCGAGTGCATACGCGTCGAGGTTGCCGTGACGCCATTCCCGGTATATCTGGGAGCGCCCACCAAGCAGGAAATAATAAGTTACATGGATACATGCGGGTTCCGGTTGACGGAGGTCGAACCTAGTTCCCATGGTCAGGAGGAGTACCTGCAATTCGTGCGGTGATGTGCGGCTGGACAGCGTGGCCAGGAGCTCGGTGCCGACTAGCCTGAGGTCACATCGGGTCGTCTGGTGGCCCGCGTCGGCTTGGGCGGTGCGGGCAGCGCGGGGACGTCAGGGGCGCGTGAACTGCGCGGTCTGCGACCCGGGACATGCGGTCGTCATGATCCGATAGGCTGTCGGCTATCCGAGGTGCGCTCGTTCGCTGCCCCGATGACGCGGGCGGCACGGGCCGGGTGATCAAGCGACGTTATCAGCACGGATAGGCTCACTATGCTTACGATGCAGGCGGCACTGCAAAGGCTCACGGACTACTGGGTCGACCATGATTGCCTGCTGGTCCTCCCGATGAACACCGAAGTCGGGGCGGGGACGTTGAATCCGGCGACCGCCTTGCGCGTGCTGGGTCCCGAACCGTGGCGAGTCGCTTATCCAGAGCCGAGCGTTCGTCCCGATGATTCACGCTATGGGGATAATCCGAACAGGCTGCAGACGCACACCCAGTTCCAGGTAATCCTCAAGCCGGAGCCCGGCAACCCGCAAGAACTGTTCCTGGGCAGCCTTGAAGTGCTTGGAATCGATATACGTCGGCACGATATCCGTTTCGTGGAAGACAACTGGGCGGCGCCGGCCGTCGGAGCATGGGGTCTGGGATGGGAGGTGTGGCTGGATGGTATGGAAATTACTCAGTTCACCTACTTCCAGCAGTTCGGCCTCGTCCTCGACCCGGTGTCGGTTGAGATAACTTACGGTATGGAGCGAATAATAATGGCGCTCCAGGGGGTAAAACACTTCAAGGACATTCAGTACGCTCCAGGCATTACCTACGGCGAAGTGCTCGGTCAAGTCGAGTACGAGATGAGCCGGTACTACCTCGACGACGCCGATGTGGCGGCGAACCGGACGCTATTCGATATATACGCCAGCGAAGCCGAACGCCTCATCGAATTGCGGTTGCCGGTACCGGCTCACGTATGCGTGCTCAAATGCTCGCACACTTTCAACGTCCTCGACTCGCGCGGCGCGATCAGCACGACGGAGCGTGCTCAGGCCTTCGCCCGTATGCGCAAGCTATCGGGCGAGGTCGGTCGGCTTTGGGTTAGCCGCCGGGAAGAGTTGGGTTTCCCCTTGGGCCGGACGGAACCGGTGACGGCCGACGAGCCCAAGGTCGGCTTCCCCGTCATCACGAAACCGGAGCGGCTGGTCCTGGAAATCGGCGTCGAAGAACTGCCGCCCGGCGAGGTGACCCGGGCGGAGGGCGCGGTCAGGGCCGCGCTCGCCGAGAAACTGGCCGCCACCAGGCTACGGCATGGGGAGATCACCGCCTATTCCTCGCCACGCCGCATTTCGGTGCTGGTGGAGGCGGTCGCTACGCAGGAAGACGAAGTAGTCGAGACAGTGCGGGGACCTCGCCGGTCTGTGGCGTTCGACGCCAGCGGACAACCGACGAAGGCGGCCGAAGGTTTTGCGCGTAACCACCACATCCCGGTGGAAGCTCTTGAAGTGCTCGAAGACAACGATGCGTATGTCGGGTTCACCCGCAAGGTGCCCGGGCGTCCGGCCGCTGAAGTCCTAGCCCCCGTGCTTCGTGAGATCGTGTACGAGCTCCGCGCCGAGAAGAACATGCGCTGGAATGCGCCGGGCCTTTCCTACAGTCGGCCTATTCGGTGGCTGGCCGCGGTGCTTGGTAATGACGTTATTCCCTTCGCCGTGTCCAATATGACAGCCGGGCGTGTTACGCAGGTACACCGCACAGCCTCCCCGGCGTGCATAGAGATACCGTCGGCGGACGCGTACCTGGAATGCCTCCGAACCAATTCGATCGAGCCGGACGCAGCCCGCCGGCGTGAGCGCATCGTCAGCGGCGCCATGGAGCTTGCTCATGGCCTCGGGGGATTCATCGACCTCGATGGTGACCGGGCGGTCGTCGACGAGGTGACCAACCTCGTCGACGAGCCGACCCTGCTCCTCGGGTCTTTCGGCCGGGATTACCTTGAGCTTCCCGCTGGGGTCCTGACCACGGTGATGAAAAAGCACCAGCGTTACCTGCCCATCAGGAAAGGGCGCTCCCAGGTCCTGCCGTATTTCGTGGCTATCGCTAACGGAGACTGTGACGCGGACCTGGTGAGAACGGGCAACGAGGCGGTGCTCCGGGCGCGGTTCGAGGACGCCAGGTTCTTCTGGCAGAACGACATCAAGACGCCACTGACGACCATGAAAGAGCGACTCGGGCGCTTGCTATTCCATGCGAAGCTGGGCTCGATGGCGGACCGTGCGGACCGTATCGCGGTGATCGCTGACAAGCTCGGGCAGCATATCGGGCTGACGGCTGCGCAGCGTGAAACGCTACGGCGGGCCGGGCAGCTCGCCAAGTTCGACTTGGGCTCGGAGATGGTGACTGAACTGTCGAGCTTGGCGGGCGTCATGGCCCGGGAATACGCGCTGCAGGCGGGTGAATCGGAGGCCGTCGCGGATGCCCTGTACCAGATAGAGCAGCCCGGTTCCTCCACGATGGAGCAGCCCGGTTCCTCCACGGAAACCGGTCCCCCCGGCATCCCCGGTGCGCTGCTCGCCTTGGCGGACCGGTTTGACCTGCTAGCCGGCCTTTTTGCGGTGAAGGCGACTCCCACGGGGAGTTCCGACCCGTTCGGGCTCCGCCGTGCGGCGCTGGGCGTGCTGAACGTCCTGAGAGGCCTCCCCGACCTCGAGCCGATCACACTAAGCCTTGGTCTGCAGATCGCCGGAGAGCACCAGCCTGTGCCGCTCACAGCGGAGATCCTCGACAACGCGGTCGTCTTCATGGCGCGCCGTTTTGAGCAGCTCATGCTGGAAGCCGGTCATCGTGTGGAGGACATCCGTGCGGTCGCGCCGCTGGTCAGTGCTCCGGCTCGAGCGGAGAAGACGCTCAACCAGCTCGCCCGGCTGCGATCCACCAGCGAGTTTGCCGAACTAGCCATGGCGTTTCAGCGGGTGCACCGCATCCTCCCAGCCGGCACTGCCAGTGAATACAGCGAAAGACTATTCGAGCTCCCCGAGGAAGCGGCCCTAGCCCGCGCGCTCGTTGAGGCAAAGCAGGCCCTCGCCGACCCCAGTGACCTCAACGAGGTCGTACAGCGGTCGGAGGTGCTGGTGGACCCGATCAACCAGTTCTTCGACCAGGTACTGGTGATGGCGGAGGACCCGGCGGTGAGAAATAACCGGCTCGGTTTGCTGGCCAGCGTGTACGACCTGGTATCTAAGGCGCTGGCCTGGGATCAGCTGACCTGACGCGTCCTGGTTCAAGGCAGCACGGCTACCCTGGTCTGGTCGAGGTAATCGGCTATCTTGGCGGTGATGGCGGCGGGCTCGAGTGGCACCGCGCAGGCGGCGCTGGGCGGGCTGGCGTGTTCGTAGACGGCGCCATCTTCTGCGGCGATACGGCTCACCAGAGCTAAGAGCGACTCGTCATCCAGCGCACAGGCCTGCTGTCGCTCGATGACGACCCGCAGCATGGATTTCAGGTTCCCAGCTCGGCCGCGTGCCCTCGGTCTTAGTCCTTCGCGCACCAGCGCCACGGATGAACCAAGGCTGTCGGCGAGCATGAGGCTGGGCTGTCCGGCGACATACGCTGCCGATGACGGGGACGCGAGAATGGGGCGAGATATGCCATGAAGCTGGGCCAGTACTGAATTAACGCTGCAGCAGATCTCGATGCCGAGCCGGGTACCGTCGTCACGCTCGATCGATATCACGTTGCCAACGTCCGCGAATCCGGTACCGTCGCTTATTCCGATATTCGAGTTCCTGCCGAGGACGCCGGGAAGACCATAGTGGTGCCGGAAGGCATCCAGCCGGGTTCCATCTGCCCGCAGCGCGCCACCAGCCGACTGTACGGCCGAGACGAAGTCGTCGTCCGCGGAGGAAGCCCGGAAGAGTAGACGCTCGCCGGTGAGGCCCAGTGTGCGGCAGAAGAACCCGACGGCGTCGCGGTGCGCATCCTCTAGCGACCGGAGGGTGGACAGCGTGCCGAGGGCGATGAAGTAACCGCCATACCGCGAGACCGCCCCTTGCTCAAGCCAGAGCTTGAGCGTTTGCAGGCGGAGAGCCGGCTGTAGCAGGAACCTGTCCCCACGGCTGACACCATCGAACAGCGTTGGCTTGAAGGTGCTGATAGCGGAATTCGTGAAGCGGATAGACGAATCGTAAGCGGATACGAGCGCGCTGCGCTGTTCTTCGCGGTAGCCCTGCGCAGTGAAAAACGACCGGAACGCCTCCATGACGGCGATGGACCGCCTTGTGCAGTCCGCGAGCGCCGGGTGCCGCTCAGCCACCATGCCTGGGTGAGACGCCAGAGTCGGTCACCTGTCGAGAACGGATCAGCAGGTCCCCGAGGACCAGTGCGTCCAGGCGCATCTTGCGCATGCTCTCAATGGCGTCGTGCGGTGACTCCACGACCGGGTCTCCGCCTGCGTTGAACGAGGTGTTGAGCACCATGGGAACATCAGTCAGCTCGTGGAAACGCTGGATCATGTCGTAGTAACGCCGGTTCTCGGCCCGGTGCACGGCCTGCAGGCGGGCGGTGCCATCGATAGCCGTGATAGCGGGGACTTCATGCTGTCTCTCTTCCCTGACCCGCGGGGCCACGAACATGAAGGCCAGCGGCTTGTGCGCGGTTCTAGCGAAGTCGTCGTCAACCTCGAACCAGTCGCCGAGGTGCTCTCCAAGGACGCTGGGGGCGTACGGGCGAAAAGCCTCCCGACGCTTGATCACGGTGTCGAGCCGGACCTTGGTACCGAGGGTCCGCGGATCGCCCAGCACGCTGCGTCTTCCGAGTCCCCGCAGGCCATATTCACTGCCTCCGTCGAACCAGCCGATAATCGATCCGGTGGCGATCAGCGCGGCTGCCGTAGCGCAGACATCGCCCGGCTCATCGACGGTGATCTCCTCACGCCACGCGCTGACGGCAGCGCGCATCTCGTCACGGGTATAGCCCCGGCCCAGCGAGCAGGAACCCATGATCCAGCGCCGAGGGCGCGGCTGCTCCTGGTGATAAGCCCACAGCGCATTGCCAAGGGCCTGCCCGACGTCACTTGCCGCTGGCTGTACGAAGAATTCAGCTACCTCGGGCATCCTGGCGATAGCCGTATTGGCCACGCAGTTGAGGCCCACGCCGCCCGCCAGGCAGACGCGGCGTACCCCGGTTTCCGCCACCGCCCGCCGGACGATTTCTATGAGGGCATGCTCAAGTTCGGACTGGATGAGGCAGGCTATCTCCTTCTGCGTCTCGTCCGGCTCGGCGCACGCTGACCTTCCCGGTCCAATGTCTGTCCCTAGCTGTGACTGGATGAGCTTTCGCACACATTCGGCCTGCAGGAACCGCGCGGCCTCCCGGTCGAAGTCATCAGGTGCTCCCCCGATCCCGGATTCGTCGTCAGCCAGCGTAATGTCCGGGGAAGCCAGCAAGCATGACAGATCATGGCCGGAGAATACCTTAGCGTCCCGGAAACGGCCCTTCCCGTAGGCGGCGAGGGCCATCACTTTCCCAGCGTCATGATAAGAGCTGAACCCAAGCCATTTTGCGAAATGATTGTAGGCGGCCCCCAGGCATAGCTCACCGGGCTGGTCCCCGTACCTATGCAAAATCCTGAGGTCATTTCCGCGAGCGAGGTAAAGGCTTGTTCGTTCCAGGCGGTTACGCCAGTACGACCTATGCGTGCGCTCGCCGATGATGTTGCCCTCGTTATCAGCCACCACGACGAGGGATTCACCGAAACCGCTCGGATAGTAGGCGCTTGCGGCGTGCGAAAGGTGATGAGAGGAAACAGGATAGATCTGCTCCGCGCGAGGTTGTAGACCTTCGGCTTGGAGCATGGCGAGGGCGGGAAACGGCTGGCATGCCGTGTCGCAGCAGGTGCTGACCGCGATAAGGTCGATGTCCTTGAGCGAGAGGCCGCGAGCGCGCAGGCAGTAACGGACCGCGTTGCCGACACCGCCAGCATGCTTGCGGCGGGTAAGTCGCTCCTCGGCGATGGCGACAGTGGGGACTCCCTCCTCGCAGAGTACGGCGGCTCCGTCATCCAGGGAAATGCCGTCGCTCGTCCGGGTGAGATTGATCCCGAGGATCCTGATGGTCATGTGATATCCCCTAGCGGTCCTCGTAGGCCTGCTGGGCCGCCTGGGCCAGGGCGAAGTCGGCTTGCGCCTCCGCCGTGCCCGACCATTCGTCTCCGTACATGAGGAGCAGGTGGTCCGGCTTCGCTCCGTAGAAGTCGGCTGGCTGGCTATGGCTGCCGAGATCGCCAAGCAAACGCCGCTGCCGCGGCGTGAACTGGTCCAGGATCCCGGCGTCTGGGGTGGTCCAGAAGTCAACTGGCCGGCAGAACAGCTGGCCGTAGCGAACGATCACACTCACCCTCATCCCGCCGCCCTCGTTCGGTGCCACGCCGTGGCCCAGTGACAGCGGAAACAGCACCACGTCCCCGGCTCCGGCCAGGATCTGCACCGGCTTGTCGACGTCCCGATACCGGATTTTTCCCGGAAAATCCATCCGATGCGACCCGGGCACTACGGTGAAATTACCGTGATCGTGTTCAAGAGTATCGGTCAGGAAGAACTGAGCCTTGATCTGGATCTGCCGATTTCCGGCTGGAGCGGCATTCCGCAGCGAGGGGCCGATATCAGTGTGGAAATCAACTAGTGGCTTGGCTGATGGATACCGGAAGAAAAGCTCCGAGCCGAGGACCTGGATATATGGCCCCATGGTGCCGAGGATTTTCCCGAACGCGCCAGGATGATCAAACAGTCTGGCGATCTGCGGAACCCATTTTATTCCCCTGGCGATACTGAGATCCTGGTTGTTCCCGGCATCGAATACGTCACACCAGAAAGCCTTGTCGGCGAGCCCTTCGGCAAATTTCTCCTGCAGTCCGCTAAGCGCGTCGGCGAGACTCGATACCTGGTCACCGGGTATCGCGCCCCGGATGTGCAGGTAGCCGTCTTCATGCCACTGGCGCTGTTCCTCGTCGGTCAGCAGGTGCACGGACCCGAGTGCGGTCGAACCGGGTCGCATCAGGCTGCCTGCCTGTCGCCGTACAACGTCGTAATCGAGTACCGCGGAGCGCAGCCGACTTCACGCACCGCATGGGCGTAGCTATCAGTGAGCGTGATGAGCAGCACGGAGTTGAACATGGGCATCAGGGCGCGCGAGCCGGGCTTGAGGGACCACCTCTTCAGCGGGAAGAAGAAGTCCGGATGCTCATATTCTTCCACTTTGTCGACGAGTCCCACTACCGTCTCACCGCCCTTGCTGCCAGCCTTGGCCGGAGTGAGACTGCACGAGACGGACAGGCGAAACTCGGGCGCTGCGCGGTCATCGTGCGGGCTGATGTAATCTCCTGGATCCAGCCGGTATGGCGTCATCGGCCGCAGGATCCTCAGCGGGGCACCTAGCCATGTCTCGAGCTGACTGACGAACCACGGGCCGGCGAAGACGTTCAGTGCCGCCTCAGCCAGGGAATCTGGCTGCCTGTGCATTTTGAAGGGAGAGTCGGGCAGGTCTCCGATCCGTACTGCCCGGTTAGTCCGTTTCTGGTCGTCGATTTCGTCACGTTCATACTCCAGGCCACTGGCCAGGTATTCGCTGAGAGCGTAGGCGCTGACCTCGGTGAAGAATTCCTCGACCCGCACGACCGCGAATCTAGTGTCGTCAAGCCGCACGGCATCGGTGGGGAGGCACTGCCCGATGCAGGCAGGTCGGCCTGCATTCTCGAACTGAGGGAGCCGCATCGTCATCTCCTTGTGCTCCGTTATCGGTCTAATGGTCAGCAAGCGCCGTTCAGCCGGCCCAGGGCCTTGCCACGAGGCCTGAGCCAGGCCGATGACTCCGGGACTGCCGTGTCGTAGACGGCTGACACGAGCCGGCTGATAGCGAGGAGCTCACCGAGCATTGTGCCGGCCGGATTCCCGCCCGAGATCATGGTGTGCAGATCGGACACGGGACGGTTCATCGTCCCGGCAGCCGTGACCTGATGGCCGCCGCCGTCCAAGCCCTCGATGACGCACTCACGTTCGTCAACACGCATGCACGCATTGCTCCCGAGCAGCCGAATCTGCCATTCGCCGCAGTCGGGGCCGACCGGAGTGTCGGCTAGCGAGACTTCCACGGTGGCGCGGCCGCTATCGAAGGTGAACCGGCCCTCGACATCGGCCCCGCGAGCATTACAGACCAGCGCGGCGGTTTGCACGCTGGTCGCGGCCATCCCGCCGAGGAGAAGCGAAACCGCGTCAAGGGCATGGACTCCGCTGTCCGTGACAACTCCTTCACGGCGACGCGCCCTCGCCCGGTATGTACCGCTGTTCTCCTCGAACCGAGCCCGGAACGGGCCTGACCAACTGGCCTGGACCACCGTGATCTCGCCAATCGCGGCCGTGGCCGACGCCGCGTGCCGTACATGAGGCTGGTAGCGCCGGTTGAATGGGGCGGCGATGGGCGCCTCGCAACGGACGAGATGCTCGAGGCGGCTCAGCTGTCGCTGGCACGTCGCGACCGGCTTCTCTGCCAGGCATGGTATTCCAGCCTCGGCCACACGGTCCAGGACGTCGAACACGGCCCGCGGCGGCACGGCGGCGATCACTCCGCCAACGGCGGGATCACCAAGGAGCGCCTCTAGATCCGGATACACCACGCCGCCGAACATGTCGGCCAGGTTGCTCGCGGATGATGAGTTCGTGCCGACAACACCAGCCAGTTCCAGGTTGTCGTCCGTGACGATGTCCAGCGCGTGCGACCTGGCGGCGAGACCGGCTCCGACTAGGGCGACCCGCAGCCGCCCGGTCACGGCGTAGCCTCCGCGAGCGGGAGATGCCGTTGCACGCTCTCGGCTGCATCGTGCCACTGCTGCCGGACCGGCCTCAGCCGGTCGAGTTCCTCATCGGCACGGAAACTGGGATGGCAGAATTCGTCGTAGCTGCGGCTGACCCAGTACCGGATCTCTTCCTGGGACATCTCCTCGGTATGGGCAACCGGGAGATCCAGCCACGTCGTCTTCTCGTACCAGTACGGATCCGGAATCGTGATGCCATACTTTTCCGGGTGCAGGTAGACGTCCGTGCCCGGCCGGGGCTCCATGACGTTGAAGGTCGCCACGGTGGGATTGACCAGGCGGATGAAGTCCAGGTTCGCGGCGAGCCTGTCAGGTGTATCGCCAGGCGCCCCCACGATGAACGACGCGTGCAGTTCCAGGCCGGCCGCCATGATCCGGCCCGCCGTCTTGTAAAGCCTGGCCGGCGAAGTGCCCTTCTTCACCAGCCGGAGCGTTGTCTCCTGTACTGATTCGAAACCGACGAACACCCGGTAGGCCCCCACGCCCACCATCGCCTCCAGCACCTGGGGACGGGCGTCCTGCGCCCGCATGTTGCTAGTCCACGGCACCTGGATCCCGCGGCGGCGGATTTCCTCGCAGATCGCGATCGCCCGGCGAGGATTTCCCGAGAAGGTGTCATCGCCGAAGAAAACCGAGCTGAAGCCTAGGTCGATGAC
>WNGP01000125.1_pt1 | contig 51373 bp, 45 predicted proteins | sample 5407671 | NCBI WGS metagenome assembly WNGP01 (sample SAMN13153381, study PRJNA577476) | soil metagenome | isolation source: 40 cm soil or saprolite under Garry oak tree replicate 2 | place: USA:California | collected 2016-06-15 | reverse complement strand
GCCAGCTTCTGTCGCATCAGGTAGGACCCGACGCGCAGGGACTGACGCAGTGGCATGGGCATTAGTGCCGTACCTCCTTGGGCAGGCCGAACCGGATTGATTCCGTGGTCGTCACTCGCTCGGAGACGGACAGGGGGCCTAGCCCTGAGAGCGCCGAAATGATCTCCTCCACCACGGCGGGAGGGGCGGAGGCTCCAGCGGTCAAGCCGATCGTCCTTACCCCCGTAAGCCAGTCGAGCTGGATGTCCGCCGCACTGTCGATCAGGTGCGCCGGCGTACCGATGCGCTCGCAGGTCTCCACCAACCGGACCGAGTTGGAGGAGTTCGCCGAGCCGGCCACGAGCACCAGGTCGGAATCGGCGGCGACAGCCCGCACCGCGGCCTGCCGGTTGGTCGTCGCGTAGCAGATGTCGTCGCTGCCCGGGCCCCGCACCCCGGGGAACCGCTCGCGCAGCGCGCCGGACACCTCCGCGGCCTCGTCGACCGACAGCGTGGTCTGCATCAGGTAGGCGATGCGCTCCCCGTCGCGCGGCCGCAGCGCGGCCACGTCTTCCGGCGTCTGCACGAGCACCGTCGAGGACGGTGCCTCGCCCAGGGTGCCCTCGACTTCCTCGTGGCCCGCGTGGCCGATCAGCGCGACCGTGTACCCGTCCGCGGCGAACCGCCGGGCCTCCGCGTGCACCTTGGAGACCAGCGGGCAGGTCGCGTCGATCACCGCCAGCCCGCGCCGGGACGCCTCGGTGCGTACCGCGGGCGACACGCCGTGCGCGGAGAACACCACGGTGGCGCCGTCGGGCACCTGGTCGAGCTCGTCCACGAACACCGCGCCGCGGTCCTCGAGGTCGCCCACCACGCGGGTGTTGTGCACGATCTGCTTGCGCACGTAGACCGGCTTGCCCTGGAGCTCAAGCGCCCGCTCGACGATCTCGATGGCCCGATCCACGCCGGCGCAGAACGACCGCGGCCCGGCCAGCAGCACCTGGCGCGGCCCGCAGGCCGCCGCCCACCGCTCGACCACGGGCGCGGCGGCCCGCAGCGAGCGCAGCGCGGCCAGCCCGCCGGAGACGATGCCCGCCACCGGGTGGACCGGGGTGTCAGACACGGCCCGGATCACGGCCACCGGGCGGTCCCCGGCCGCGGCGGCCAGCGGCGCCGACTCCATGTCGGCCAGCAGCGTGCCGTCGGCGGCCAGGCTGGCCCGCTCGGACCGCCGGACCAGGTGGTCCACGGTGGTGATCCGACCCATCCGGGCCGGCAGCCCGGCGCGGCGCAACTCTCCCGCCAGCAGCGGAGCGGACGGGCAGGTAGCCAGGCCCACCTCGGTGCCCACGACGAGGTCACCCGGGCTGAGGTCGGCGGTCAGGCCGGCGCCGACCCCCATGATCACAAGCTGGCCGAACGGGCTGGCTTTGAGTTCTCCCGCCCGTTCGGCGGCCCGGGTGGTGCCGTAGCCGGTGCGCAGCACCGTAGGGGCAGAGCCGGTGCGCACGACCTCGGCGCCTGCCCGCAGTCCCTGCCGGATGGCGCGGGCCTCGATGCGCATCGGGGCGCAGATGAGCAGCGGATCTGTCATGCGCTACCTCCGGATACGTATCTGCCAAGAGCGCTGACCGGGAAGGCCAGCCGGTACAGGTGATAGTTGATGTAGAAGTCGCCGGGGAACCCGGTGCCGGTGTACTGGGGCTCGTCCCAGCTGCCATCGGCCCGCTGCGTCTGGGCCAGCCAGCGAACGCCGCGCTCGGTCGCGGCGCTGCCCCGTTCGCCCGCCGCGAGCAGGGCTAGCAGCGCCCAGGCGGTCTGCGACGCGGTGGACTCGCCCCGCCCGGCCAGCGCCGGGTCGTCGTAGGAACGCAGATCCTCGCCCCAGCCGCCGTCCGGGTTCTGGTGGTTCTCCAGCCAGGCCACGGCGCGGCGGATGGCCGGCTTGGACGGCTTCACCCCGGCCGCGATCAGCGCGGGCACCACGGCGCCGGTGCCGTAGACGTAGTTCGCTCCCCAGCGGCCGAACCAGGATCCGTCCGGCTCCTGCGCCCGCAGCAGCCAGACCACGCCGCGACGCGCGGCCGGCTCCGCGGCCCGCCCCTCGGCGGCGAACGCCTCCACGATGTGCGCGGTCACGTCGGCCGAGGGCGGGTCGATGACCGCGCCGAAGTCGCAGAACGGCAGCTTGTTGACGAGCTTGCGGGTGTTGTCCGCGTCGAACGCGCCCCAGCCGCCGTCCTTGGACTGCATCCCGGCCAGCCAGTTCAGCCCGCGGTCGATGGCGGCCTGCTTCTGCGGGCTCCGGGGGCCGGCCCGGCGCAGCGCCAGGACGACCTCGGCGGTGTCGTCGGTGTCGGGGTAGACGTCGTTGTCGAACTCGAACGCCCAGCCGCCGGGGGCCAGGTCCGGCCGGCGCACCTGCCAGTCGCCCGGGCCGCGGATCTCCTCGTCGAGTACCCACCGCGCGGCGTTGACCAGCGCGGGGTGATCGGCAGGCAGGCCCGCGTCGGCGAGCGCGATCATGGTCAGCACGGTGTCCCAGACCGGCGACTGGCACGCCTCCAGGCGGCGCACCTGGCCGTCGGCGCCGTCCTCGGTGATCGTGAACCGGTCCAGGCCGGCCAGCCCGCGGGCCAGGACCGGGTGGTCGAGGTCATAGCCGAGCAGGTTCAGCGCCATCAGCGAGTACACCCAGGGCGGCTGGATGCCGCCCCAGCAGCCGTCCCGCTCCTGCCGGGCGATGATCCACTCCGCGCAGCGGCGCAGCGCCGCGCGCCTTACCGACTTTACCGGTCGGTAAAGGTGTAGAGCCTTGTCCAGGGCGTTGAAGACGCGCGCCCACGGGTCGGCGGGCGGACGGCTGGGCGTAACGCCGGTCTTCAACTCGTCGATGGTGAACGGGAGCGGGCGGGACGGGCGGAACGACTGGACCACGGCGAGCGCCACGATGGTTTGCCGCGCCCAGCAGCCCCAGTCGTAGATGTTGAGCGGGAACCAGGACGGCAGGTAGATCAGCTCGGGCGGGATGACCGGCAGCTCGTCCCATGACCATAGGCCGGAGAGCGCCAGCCAGATCCGGGTGAACACGCGGGTGGCCTCGACGCCGCCCTGGCCGAGGATCCAGGCGGAGGCCTGCTTCATGTGCGTGGCGTCCGGCTCATCGCCGGCCAGCCGCAGCGCCAGGTAGGCCTCCACCGTGGTGGACAGGTCGCCCGGGCCGCCGTAGAAGTTGGCCCAGGTGCCGTCGTCCCGCTGCTGGGACCGGATCCACCGCGCTGCCGCCGCGATCGCCGCGTCGTCGTGCAGGCCGAGGAACTCGCGCAGCAGCAGGTCCTCGGCGTCCATGGTCACGTTCGTCTCGAGCTCGCCCTGCCACCAGCCGTCGGCGTGCTGCAGTCCGAGCGCGTGGTCACGCGCTCGTTCCAGGGTTTGCCGCGCGAGGTCCAGGGCTAGCGCTGCGTTGCCTACCACTGGGCTGCCTACCACTGGCGTGCCGTGATGAATTCGGCGATCGCGGTCAGCTCGGCCCTGACGCCGGCGGCCAGGTCGATGTCGGCCAGGCTGGCGTTGGCCGCGGCGAGCTGGGCGTCGGCCTCGCTCTCGGCCCAGTCCTTGCCGCCCGCCGCGACCACCAGATCGGCCGCGCGGACCAGGTCGTCCTCGGTCAGCGGCGCCGGGCAGGTGAGCAGGGCGCGGAGTTCGGCCGCCTCGGGCGTGCCGCTGTTCAGCGCGGCGACGACGGGCAGCGACTTCTTCCGGGCGCGCAGGTCGGCACGGACCGGCTTGCCGGTGACCTCGGGCGCGCCCCAGATGCCGATCAGGTCGTCGGTGAGCTGGAACGCCAGCCCGACGTGCGCGCCGAACCCGGCCAGCGCCATGGCCAGCGTCGGCGGCGCGCCGAGGTGCACCGCACCGATGCTGCAGGCGCACGCCATCAGCGCGGCGGTCTTGTCGCCGGCCATGTCCAGGCACTCGGCCAGCGTCACGTTGTCACGCTTCTCGAAGGCGAGGTCCGAGCCCTGCCCGCCGATCAGCCGCTGCACCGCCGCGGACAGGCACCGGGCCGCCCACGCGCCCTGCGGGTTGCCGTCCTCGAGCAGCAGGTCCTGGGCCAGCGCGAGCAGCCCGTCCCCGGCCAGGATGGCCGCGCCGACGCCGAACACGGTCCAGGCCGTCGGCCGGTGCCTGCGTTCGGTGTCGTTGTCCATGATGTCGTCGTGCAGCAGGGAGAAGTTGTGCACGAGCTCGACCGCCACCGCGGCGGTCACGCCGCGCTCGGGCGGCGCGCCCGCGGCCCGGGCGGACAGCAGGGCGAGCGCGGGCCGCAGCGCCTTGCCGCTGCCGTTGCCCGTCGGGTTGCCCGCGGCGTCCGCGAAGCCGAGGTGGTACGCAGCGACGGCGCGCACGTCCGGCGTCAGCCGGGCGATCGCGGATTCCATCGCGGGGCCCACCAGGTCCCGGGCCAGGGCCACGCCCTCAGGCATTACAGCAGTCACTGACGTACCCCTATCGTTGAGGTAGGAACGGTATGACGTAGCTCGGTCGCCGCGGCCAGGCCGCTGCGCACCGCGCTCTCCATAGTGTCCGGCCAGCCGGTGTCGGTCCACGCGCCGGCCAGCACCAGGCCGGGCTGCCGGGTCGCGGCCTTGGGCCGCAGCGCGCCGCTGCCCGGTGCCTGGCGGAAGGTCGCCCGCCGCTCCCGGGTGACGAAGAACTCGGTGACCCTGGCGTCGCGGGCGGCGGGGAACAGTTCGGCCAGCGCGGGCAGGAACTGCTCGCGCAGCCTGGCCGCGGGCACATCCGCGTACTCGTCCGCGGCCGACAGCGAGATGGCCAGGTACTGCTCTCTTGGACGCCCGTGGTTAGAGGCACCCATCCCGGAGATGCGAGTGCGGTCGAAGACCCACTGTACCGGGGAGTCGATGGCGGCCGCGAACGGGAGGTCCATGACCGGCCGGTCGTAGATGACGTGCACGTTGACGATGGGCGACGCGCCCAGGCCGGCCCAGCCCGCCACCGTCCCTTCCGGCAGCGCGCCCGGCGGGATCAGCGGCGCGGCCTTCTCGTGCGGGACGGCCAGGACCACGGCGTCGGCGGCCAGGTCGGCGTTTTCCCCCCGGCCCAGTCGGACGCGGAAGCGGGCATCTTGACCTTCGGTCACCTCAATCGCGCTGACCTTGGTGCCCAGGGCGACCTGGGCACCGAGCTTGGCCAGCAGGGTCGCGGCCGCGTCGCCGTGCAGTTCGCCCAGCGGGAGGGCCGGGACGCCGATGTCCGCCGCGTTGTTCTTGCCGAGCAGGCCGGTCTTCACCACGGTGGCGGCCAGCGCCAGCGAGGCGTCGTCGCCCGCGATGTTCAGGGACGAGACGGAGAACAGGTCCCACAGCGCCCGGCGGGTCCGCTCGCTCTGCCCCCGCGCGGCCAGCCAGTCGCCGAACCTCTGCGTATCCACCGCCGGGTCGGCCGGGTCGACTCGGCGCATCGCAAGCGCTGGGCGAGCCACCGACATCCGTTCGGACCTCGAAAGAAACGGATACCGCCCCAGGGCCGGCAGCATATGCAGCGGGCCGGGGAGCGCGGTGCGGCGGAGCCTGGCCTGCCGGGGTTGGGGGGCCGGGGGGGTACGGGGGGGCGGGGAGCCCCCTCGTGACCGGGGGGTCCAGGGGGGGCGTCCCCCCGGACTAACAGAGCGGCCGGGGGCCAGGACGGTCACGTCGAACCGGTCCTGCAGCGGCGCGTGCTCGGTCATGCCGAGCTTGGCCAGCAGGCCGCGGTAGGCCGAACAGCAGCCGAGGAAGACGTGCTGGCCGGTGTCGACGATCAGGCCGTCCCGGCTGAACGAGCAGGTGGCGCCGCCGAGCCGGGGCCTGGCCTCGAGCAGGGTGACGTCGGCGCCCGACTCCGCGAGCGTGACCGCGGCGGTGATCCCGGCCAGGCCGCCGCCGATCACCGCGACCCTCGGGGGGGTCTGGGGGGGTCGTCCCCCCGAGGCAAGCGGGGTGGCGTTCATCGGATCCTCCGGGCCAGGGCCTTGACCGCGACCGCGGCCTTCTCCCCCGCCGACAGCGACATCCGGCCGCGCAGCACCGCGGCGGGCTGCGCGGCGATCCGTTCGAGCAGCTGCCGGTAGATGCCCGCCATGGCGCCGGTGCAGGCCGCGCTGCGGTGGTCAAGCATCGGCAGCAGCCGCAGGCCGGTGGCGTACCAGTCCCTGGCCCGTTCGGCCTGGAACTCGACCAGGCGGGTGAACTGGGCGGCGTCGGGGTCGTCCAGGTTGCAGTCGAATTTGGCCAGGTCTTCCGCGGGCAGGTAGACCCGCCCGTTCTGGTGGTCCTCGCGGATATCGCGCAGGATGTTGGTCAGCTGCAGGGCGACGCCCAGCGAGTCGGCCACGCGCGCGGCCTCCTCCGGATCGTGGCTGGTGCCGAAGATGCCAAGGGACAGCCGACCGATCGAGCCGGCCACGCAGCGGCAGTAGTGCAGGAGGTCCTCGAACGTCTCGTAGTGCGTGCCGCGCACGTCGGCCACGCACCCGTCGATGAGCTCACCGAACGCGGCCATCGGGACCGGGAACGTGCGCGCGGTGTCGGCCAGGGCGAGCAGCACCGGATCGGCTGGATCGGGCGCGCTGAGGTCGAGGACCGCGCGGCGCGCTGCTTCCAGCGCGGCGATCTTCTCCTCGGCCGGCATGATTGTTTTCTCGGCCGGCATGATCGTTTCCTCAGCCAGCTCTGTGCCGTCGCCGATGTCGTCGATGCGCCGCGCGAACGCGTAGATGACGGCGAGCCCGCGCCGCTTGGCGGCCGGCAGCAGCCTGATGCCGTACGCGAAGTTCCTCGCCTGTGTCCAGGTGATCCGCTCGCATTCGCGGTACGCCTCGGTGAGTTCCACTAGCGCCTGCTCACCTCCCTCTCACGTAAGCCTTGACAAGCTCCGCCGCCAGCCGCTGCTTGCGCGGCCGCGGGGTTCCTCTCAACACGTCATGCTGCTGCGCCCGGATGGCGGCCAGCGCCGCCCGGCCGCCGGCCAGGTAGCCCGCGACCGCCAGCCTGGCTCCGCCGCGCAGCGTGCCGACCAGCGGCGCACCCTCGTCGAGCAGGCGCGAGGCGCGGTCGGTTTCGAAGATCATCAGCTGCCGCACGGCCGGGCCCGTGGTCGGCGCGGCCAGGTCCGCCTCCGTGCAGCCGTACCGCTCCAGGTCCTCACCCGGCAGGTATATCCGCCCGTTGCCCAGGTCCTCGGCCACATCCTGCCAATGCTCGGCCAGCTGCAGGGCAGTGCAGATGCTATCGGAGAGGGCGATGCGTTCCGGCGTGGCGACGCCGAAGATGTAGAGCACGATCTGGCCAACGGGGTTCGCGGACAGCTCGCAGTACTGCGCCAGGTCGGCGAACGTCCGGTAGCGGGTGACCTGCTGGTCCTGCCGGTTGGCCTGGATCAGGTCAAGGAGCGGCTTGGCCGGCACGCCGCACTCGCGCACGGTGTCCGCCATGGCGCGCATGACCGGCGATTTCGGCCCGTCCCTTTCGGCACCCTGGCTGACACTGGCCTGGCTGACACTGGCCTGGCTGACACTGGCGCCGGCGTAGATGCGGTCGACGTCGGCGGCCAGTTCGTCCAGCAGGCGCAGGCGAAGTGCGGTCACGTCGGTTTCCGCGTCGCGGGCCTCGTCGCCGAGGTCGTCGGTCAGCCGGGCGAAGAAGTACAGGTTCGTCAGGTGCCGCCGGTGCCGGGCTGGCAGCAGGCGCAGCGCGACGGGAAAGTTCTCCCCCGACGCGTTGGCCACCACCTCTTCGGCACGCGTCAGCGACGGGCGGACGTGCTCTCGCACACCCGTCCGCTCGGTCCCGCCGGTACTTCGGCTTTCCCCGGTCACGGAGTTATTTTCCAGGGAATGCACAAATAATTGCAAACAATGACGCGTGCGTCACATGACGGAGGCGTCGGCTTACTCGTGAGCCGGAACCCGGCGAGCCGACACGGAGCGACGCGCTCACTACTCCTCGCACCGTTACGCCGATGTTCACGCAGGTTACACGGGGGAAAAATAATTTGCGTTAACGAACTACGTTATGGTATCGAAAATACCTGACATCAGCGTCGTTTGTCGCCCCCGGCATAGGCCCCACCATAAGCAGGGCGCCGCTATTGACATTGATTTGGCGCGGTCAGGACCGCCAGAGCAGCACCAGGGCGCAGTCGTCGGAGCCGCCGATCTCCCGCTGCATGGCCGCGACCAGCGCCGGGGCGCCGGTGCGGAAACCGCTGGTCAGCATCCGCTCGGCCTCGCCGAGCAGCCGGTCGGTGCCCGCGTCGATGTCCCGCCCGGGCGCTTCGACCAGCCCGTCGGTGTAGAGCATGAGCGCGTCCCCGCGCTGTAGCACGCCGCGCTCGGATTCGGTGGCCGCCCCATGCAGGTCCGGCACCACGCCGAGGACGATCCCGTGGGCCCGGGTGAGCCGCCAGCGGCCCGCCGCCCCGTCGTAGTGCACGGCCGGCGGATGGCCGGCCGACGCGACCACGTACTCGCCCGACGCCAGGTCGAGCGAGAGGTGCACGGCCGTGACGAAGCCCTCGGTGGCCCCGCCGCGGCGCATGTAGGCGTTGCATGCGGGGAGGAAGTCGTCCCTGGGCACCGAGCCGAGCAGGCCGCCGAACGCGCCGGAGAGCAGCAGCGCCCTGGTCCCCGCGTCGATGCCCTTCCCGGACACGTCGACCAGCGCCACCTCGAGCATCTTGCCGTCGCAGAACGACACCACGAAATCGCCGCCGAACGACGAGCCGCCGGCCGGCTTGAGCACCAGGGAGGACCCCCAGCCCTCGCCGAGCTCGGGGAGCTTGCCCTGCGCCCGGATGCGGTCTCGCAGCTCGAGCAGCATCCGGTCGCCGCGCAGCCCCTGGACGCCGAGCTTCTCCCTGGTCCGCGCCAGCACGTCGGCGAAGACGGCGGTGAGCACGATGGTGGCGATGATCCCGGCCCCGGCCCGGTCATCGACCACGTCGTAGATGAGGGCCGCCGCGGCGAACACGAAGAAGATGCGCAGCGCCCGCGGCCAAAGCAGCAGGCCGCCGGCCAGGATCGGCAAGATCATCACGCCGGGCGAGAACCACCACTCGGACAGGTGCACCGAGGCCACCGCGATGGCGATCGTCACCAGCGAGAGGGCGAAGGCCAGCCGACGGTTCCTGGTGATGAACTGCCTGGTCAGCTGGGTGCGCAGGGACTCCATGAGCCGCAGCGCACGCCGCCTCGGGCGGGGTCTCCTCGGCTGCGGCACGGTAACCATGATGCGGGCACTGTATTCGATCCGGGCCGGGGCAGGCTAAATCAGTCGCGCCGGCGGGGCGGACAGAGGTACTAAGGCATACATGACAGAGTCTGCCAGCAGCGGCGCCGATGGCCCGTATCCGATCCGGCCCATCGCAGAGGATGAGTTCGACAGCTTCGTAAAGGTGGACGAGCACGCCTTCCACGGCTCGCCGCTGTCCGAGAGCGGCCGGCGGGTGGTCCTTGACCGGTTCGAGTTCGACCGCACCCTCGCGGCCTTCGACGAAACAACCTCTGGTGGCCCAGTGTCTGATGGTGCTGGGCCCGTCGGCATCACGATGTGCTACAGCTTCCAGCTGAGCGTGCCGGGGCAGGAAGTGCTGCCGGCGGCCGGGGTGACCTTCGTGGCGGTGCTACCCACGCACCGGCGGCAAGGCGTACTGCGCAGCATGATGCGCCGCCAGCTGGCCGACGTCCGCGACCGGGGCGAGCCGCTGGCGATCCTGTGGGCGTCGGAGTCGGTGATCTACTCCAGGTACGGCTACGGCCGTGCCAGCTGGAACCTCGACTTCACGCTGCGGCGCGGCGAGGGCACGCTGGCCATGACCGCGCCGTCCGGCAGCGGCCTGCGGCTGAGGCTCGCCGAGCCCGAAGCCGCCCTGCCGGAGCTGGCCAAGGTCTACGACGCGATGCTGCCGACGCGCCCTGGGCTCTTCGGGCGCAACGACGCGTGGTGGCGGAAGATGGTCTACGACCCGGCGGAGGAGCGGCAGGGCGCCAGCCCGCTGCACTGCCTGCTGGCCGAGGACGTCAGCGGCCCGCGCGGCTACGCCCTGTACTCGGGCGTGGACACCTGGAGCGACTTCCTGCCGGAGAACGTGCTGACCGTGCGCGAGCTGATGGCGGTCGATCCCGCGGCCAGCGCTACGCTCTGGGCCGACCTGCTCACCAGGGACCTGACCAGCGAGTTCCGCATTCCGCGGCGCCCGGTCGACGACCCGCTGCTCTACCAGCTGGCCGATCCGCGGCGAGCCCGGCCGCAGCTGAACGACGCCTTGTGGGTCCGGATCGTCGACGTGCCCTGCGCGCTGGCCGGACGCAAGTACTCCAGCCCGGTCGACCTGGTCATCGAGGTGCGGGACGAGATCCTGCCGTCCAACGCCGGGCGGTGGCGGCTCACCACCACCACCGCCGAAACCAGCAACGGCCTGACCGCGACGTGCGTTCCGGCCAGCTCCGCGGCTGACCTGGCGCTGGACGTGACCGAACTCGGAGCGGCTTACCTGGGCGGGACCAGGCTGGGCGCCCTGGCCGGCGGCGGCCTGGTCGCCGAGCTGCGGCCCGGCGCCACCCGGCAGCTCTCCGCCGCCCTGTCCTGGGACCCCGCTCCCTGGTGCCCGACGGTCTTCTAGGGCCTGGTTCCCTAGGGGCTGGTCCTCTAGGTGAGCCTGGCCACGGGGCCGGCGTAGCGCGTTGTCCGGCTTTGTATGACACTGGGTTTGTTTGACACGGGGGCAGAGGAGGATGCCGTGCCGCCGATGAAACTGACACCCAACGCCGCGATGCGGGCCAGGGACGTGTCCCGCCCGCGCGCCGAGCATCTCGCCGAAGCCGAGGCGGCCGAGGCGAGCCCTCCCGGCAACTCGCGGGAGAGGACCGCATCAGGGGACGCCGCAAAGGGAAACACGGACCGGCGCGGGACGGTGACGGGCGGGGCGGAGGCGGGGGCGCCTACCGGGGAAGAGCGCACGGGACGGCCGGGCTTTCCGCGCCGCCGCCGGGGGCCACGAGATGGCGGCCGGCGAGGCCGCTCGTCCCGCTGAGGAGCCCGGGAATCTTCGAGGCTGGGAAGCTTCGAGGATGGGAAGCTTCGAGGATGGGAGCTCAGGAAGCGGGTAGCGGGGGCAGGTCGCCGGTCTTCTCGTAGTCGGCGATCATGGCCAGGCGCCGGGCGTGACGGGCCTCGCCGGAGAACGGGGTGGAGACGAACACCCGGGCGAAGCCGATTGCCTCGTCGGCGGTGTACATCCGCGCGCCGAGGCTGAGCACGTTGGCGTCGTTGTGCTGCCGGGCCAGCTGGGCGGTCTCGTCGGTCCAGGCCAGCGCCGCGCGGATGCCCGGGATCTTGTTCGCGGCGATCTGCTCGCCGTTGCCCGAGCCGCCGATCACGATGCCGAGGCTGCCCGGGTCGCCGGCCACCCCGTGCGCCGCGCGCATGACGTACGGCGGGTAGTCGTCGTCCTGGGTATACGCTTCGGGACCGCAGTCCACCGGCTCATGTCCGGCGCCTGCCAGCCAATCGATGAGGCGGGTCTTCAGCTCGAAACCCGCGTGATCAGATCCCAGGTATACGCGCACAGGGCAAGTCTGCCAGACGCGGTGTCAGCCGAAGACGGGTCAGCCGAAGACGGGTCAGCCGAAGACGGGGATCAGCCGAAGACGGGGATCAATCGAAGATGGGGTCGCGGGTGCGAGATCGCTTCAGCTCGAAGAAGCCGTCGGTTCCGGCGATCAGCAGGACGCCGTCCCAGAGCCTGGCCGCCGCCTCACCGCGCGGGATCGGCGACATCACCGGCCCGAACACCGACATCCCGTTGACCGTGATGACCGGGGTGCCGACGTCGTAACCGACCCGCTCGATGCCCTCCGCGTGCGAGGCGCGCACGGCCGCGTCGTAGTCGGTCGAGTCCATCGCGTCCGCGAGGCTGGCCGGCAGGCCCGCCTCGGCCAGCGCGGCCGTGATCGTCTCCCGGTCCCGCGGCGCCTTCTCGTGATGGAAGTGCGTGCCAAGCGCGGTGTACAGCGGGCCGAGCACCTCGGGTCCGTGGGCCTGCTCCGCCGCGATCAGCACGCGGACGGGACCCCAGCCGGTTCGCATCAACTCGCGGTACCGTTCCGGCATGTCGTCCTTGCCCTCGTTCAGCACGGACAGGCTCATCACATGCCAGGTCACCGCGACCGGGCGGACCTGCTGCACCTCGAGGATCCAGCGGGAAGTGATCCAGGCCCACGGACAGATAGGGTCGAACCAGAAGTCGACGCGCGCTGGTGCCTGCTCAGTTGATTCCTGCACTGCTGGCTCATGAAGGGGCATGTGCACTTCGAACGGCGGGAAACCGGCGCAAATTCCGCAGAAGGGACGATCACCCGGTGACATCGAACCTGACCCGCGACGAGGCGGCGGCACGCTCGGCGCTCATCACGGTCTCTTCCTACCAGGTGGACCTTGACCTGACCGGGAGCGACGTCACGTTCGGCTCGGTCAGCGTGATCAGGTTCGGCTGTGCCGCGCCGGGGTCGTCCACGCATCTCGACCTGACCGCGCCCGCGGTCCGCGAGATCACCCTGAACGACGCGCCGGTCAGCCTGGACGCGTTCGATGGCGACCGGATCGCGCTGACCGGGCTGGCCGCCGACAACGTGCTCCGGGTGACGGCCGACTGCGCCTACTCGCACAGCGGCGAGGGGCTGCACCGGTTCGCCGATCCCGCCGACGGGCGCATCTACCTGTATTCGGACCTGGAGACCTTCGACGCGCACCGGGTCTACGCCTGCTTCGACCAGCCGGACATGAAGGCCAGCTACGAACTCGCCGTCACCGCCCCAGCGGACTGGGAGGTCGTGTCGAACATGGCGCCAGAATCAACGGTACGAGCGTCGAGCGTTCCCGACGGCAGCGTCCCCAATGGCGGGGCGGTCCGCTGGCATTTCCCGCCCACGCCGGTCATGCCGACCTACATCACCGCGGTCGCGGCCGGGCCTTACCACCTGGTGCGCGACGAGCACGACGGCATCCCGCTCGGCGTGTACTGCCGCCAGTCACTGGCCGAGTACCTCGACGCCGACGAGATCTTCGAGGTGACGCGGCAGGGCTTTGACTTCTTCCACAGCTCGTTCGGTATCAAATACCCGTTCGGCAAGTACGACCAGCTCTTCGTGCCTGAGTTCAAGGAAGGCGCGATGGAGAACGCAGGCTGCGTCACGTTCGTGGAAGCCTACATTTTCCGGTCGCGGGTCACCGACTTCGCCCGCGAGGCGCGCGCCGAGACGATCCTGCACGAGATGGCGCACATGTGGTTCGGCGACCTGGTCACGATGCGCTGGTGGGATGACCTGTGGCTGAACGAGTCGTTCGCCACCTGGGCGGGCACGCTGGCGCAGGCCGAGGCGACGCGGTGGACGTCCGCCTGGACCACGTTCGCGCAGCTGTACAAGGCCTGGGCGTACCGGCAGGATCAGCTGCCCTCCACCCACCCGATCGCCGCCGACATCGGTGACATCGAGGCGGTGGAGGTGAACTTCGACGGGATCACCTACGCCAAGGGCGCGTCCGTGCTCAAGCAGCTGGTGGCGTACGTCGGACGGGAGAACTTCCTGGACGGCGTGCGGAAGTACTTCGCCGCGCACGCGTGGGGCAACGCGACGCTGGCCGACCTGCTGGCCGCGCTCGAGGAGACCTCCGGCCGCGATCTGGCCGCGTGGTCGGCCGAATGGCTGCAGACGGCGGGCGTGAACACGCTGCGGCCGTCCTACTCGGTGGACGCCGACGGCCGGTTCGCCGAGTTCGCGGTGGAGCAGGAAGCGCCCGCCAGCCATCCGGTGCTGCGTTCGCACCGCATCGCCATCGGCCTGTACGACCGGACCGAGGCCGGCATCGTCCGCCGACTGCGGGTCGAGACCGACGTGGCGGGCGCGCGCACGGTGGTGCCGGAACTGGCCGGCCAGCCGCGCCCCGACCTAGTCCTGGTCAACGACGAGGACCTCACCTACGCCAAGATCCGGCTCGATGACTATTCGCTGCGGACATTGGTCGACTCGATCGGGACTTTCACCGACTCGCTCCCGGCGGCGCTGTGCTGGTCCGCGGCCTGGGACATGTGCCGCGACGGTGAGATGGCGACGCGCGACTACGTCACGCTGGTCCTGTCCGGCATCTCCTCGGTATCCGACATCAGCGTGGTGCAGACCCTGCTCCGGCAGGCCAGCCAGGCCGTGCGCCGGTTCGCCGACCCCGGCTGGCGGCCGACCGGGCTGGCCCTGATGGCCAGCACGCTGCTCGACCTGCTACGCGAGGCGCCGGCCGGCTCGGACGCACAGCTCGCCTACGTCCGGGCCTTCGCCGGCGTAGCCACCTCCACCGACGACCTGGCCCTGCTGACCGCGCTGCTGGACGGCGCGGTGGTGCTCGACGGCCTCACCGTGGACACCGACCTACGCTGGGCCCTGCTGTGGCGGCTGGCCAGCCGCGGCGCCGCCGGGACGGAGGAGATCGACGCGGAGCTGGCGCGGGACGCCACCGACGCGGGCGAACGGCACGCCGCAGCGTGCCGCGCCGCGATCCCGGCGGCCGAGGCCAAGCAGGAGGCCTGGGAAACGCTGACCGGAGGCGCGCTGACCATCGCCATGTTCCGCGCGGTGCTTTCCGGGTTCGTCGACCCGGACCAGCCCGCGCTGCTGGAGTGCTACCGGGAGAAGTATTTCGAGGCCGTCGGGGACGTGTGGCGGAACTGGTCCTCGGCGATGGCGCAGGACTTCGTCAGCGGCGCCTACGCGGTATGCGCGATCTCGCCCGAGACGGTGGAAATGACCGATGCCTACATCAGGGACGCGAATCCGCCCGCCGCGCTGCGACGCCTGCTCGCCGAGGGCCGCGACGACGTGCTCAGGGCGCTGCGCTGCCAGGACCGCGACCGCCAGGCCGGGGAAGCACAGGCCGGGCGCGCACAGGCCGGGCAGTGAGCGGCGACGATTTTTATTACACCAGGACGCAGGGGATGTCGGTGTTCTCGTCGACCCAGTAGCTGGCGCAGACCCGGTGGTAGCCGTCGGCGACGATGAGCGGGTGAGTGTCGTCGCCGCGCAACAGCAGGATCGGTGACAGAGCCGTGCCGGACGCGGCCTTGCGCAGGTCCGACGCGACGTGCTTGTTGTCCTCGCCGAGCAGGGCGAGCTGGCTGGCCCGCAGGATGTCCTTGGCCTTGCGGTGGGTGATGTCGTTCCGCGCCGCGGCCAGTTTCCGCCGGTACTCGGCGGCCCGCCGGGCCGGCATAATCAGCGACAGGTAGTCCTCCGCCGACTGGAAGTCGTGCTTCTCCGGCTTCGGCAGCCACTTCACCGTCTGCGGCATGCCGGTTCCTCCTCAGTCAGCTGGCCTGGGCCACGGCCTCTCGGACGTGTTTGGGCAGCTCTCCGTCCAGCGGGATGTGGACGGTGGAGCCGGTGGCGCGGTCGGTGAGCTCCGCGGTCCCTGCGGCCAGGCTGCGCTTGCCCACGGTGATCCGGAACGGGATGCCGACCAGTTCGGCGTCGCTGAACTTGACACCGGCCCGGACCGAACGGTCGTCCACGATGACCTCGACGCCGGCGTCGAGCAGCGCCTGGTACACCTGCTCCCCGGCGGCGGCCACGGCGGCGTCGTCCTGCTGAGCGATCACCACCACGACCTCGAACGGCGCGATCGCGACCGGCCAGACGATGCCCTTCTCGTCATGGTGGACCTCGACGGCCGCGGCCATGGCCCGCTCCACGCCGATGCCGTAGGAGCCCATGATCGGCCGGACCGGCTTGCCGTCCGGGCCGGACACGCTGAGCCCGATGGTGTCGGTGAACTTGTAGCCGAGCTTGAAGATGTGGCCGACCTCGATGCCGCGCTCCACCTCGAGCGGACGGCCGCAGTTCACGCACGCCTCGCCCGCGGCGGCCTCGCGCAGGTCGGCCCACTGGCCGACGGCGATGTCCCGCTCGACGTCGACGCCGCGCAGGTGGGTGTCGTCGACGTTGGCGCCGGTGTACATGCCCCGCCGACCGCGCAGCGCCTCGTCGGCGATCACCGGGTGATCACCGGGACTGGCAGGCAGCGTGCCGACTGCGCCGAGGCTGCCCGGCAGCGCGCCGAGCGCCTCGCGGATCTCCTCCGGCTGGGCCGGGCGGATCGCGACCGCGCCGGTGGCGTCGACGAGCTTCTGCTCGTGCAGCGCGTGGTCGCCGCGCATCAGCACCAGGGTGAGCACGCCGTCCAGGAAGTACACGAGGGTCTTGATCTGGCGTTCGGCCGGCGCCTGGTACTGCTCGGCGAGATCCTCGATGGTGCGTACCCCCGGGGTGGCGAAGGACTGCGGAGCGGCAAGCACCACGGCCCGTTCGGGAGAATCCTCTATCGCCGCCAGCCGGGACGTCGCCTTCTCTATGTTCGCCGCGTAATCGCAGTTCGGGCAGTGGATGATGAGGTCCTCGCCGGTCGGCGACGGGCAGATGAACTCGGTGGAGTCCGAGCCGCCCATGGTGCCGTTGGACGCCTCCGCCCGGATGGCCGGGATGCCGAGCCGCTCGAAGGTGCGGGCGTAGGCGCCACGGTGGGCGGCGAAGGACACGTCGAGCCCGTCCGGTCCCAGGTCGAAGCTGTAGGAATCCTTCATGGTGAACTCGCGAGTGCGCATCAGGCCGGCCTTGGGCCGCGGCTCGTCGCGCAGCTTGGTCTGGAACTGGTACCACATCTGGGGCAGCTCGCGATAGGACTCGAGCTCGGTGGCCAGGGTGGTGACGATCTCCTCATGGGTCATGCCCAGGGCCAGGTCCGCGCCCTTGCGGTCCTTCAGCCGGAACATCTCCTCGCCCATCAGCTCCCAGCGGCCGCTCTTGCGCCACAGCTCGGCTGGGTGCATGACCGGCATCAGTATCTCCTGCGCGCCGATCGCGTTCATCTCCTCGCGGATGATCCCGATGACCTTCAGCCGGACCCGCTGGCCGAGCGGCAGCAGCGAATAATGCCCGGCCATCAGCTGGCGGATGTAGCCCGCGCGGAGCAGCAAGCGGTGGCTAGGCGCGCCGGCATCGGCCGGGTCGTCGCGCAGCGTGGGGATGTGCATTTTGGACCAGCGCATGACGCCGTAGTCTATGCCCCCGCGGGGGGGTCCCGGGGGGGTCGTCCCCCCTGGCCAGCACCGCGGAAGGTCATAGCTGATTCGATATCGCGGACCCGGCTAGCTCCGCCAGGCTGCGGATGTGCGGGTGGCCGTCGGGAGCCGGGCAGAACCCGTACGGGTCCATGTGCACCGGCTGCAGGCCCGCGGCGAGCGCGCCGGCCACGTCGTAGCGCAGGCTGTCGCCGATGTGCAGGACGGTTTGGTCGGCGGGAACGCCCAGGGTGTCGAGCGCGATGCGGAAGATGGCGGGATCGGGCTTGGCCACGCCGACCACCGCGGAGTCGAGGATCACGCTCATCGGGACCGCGGCGGGCGGGGCTTCGCTCCCGTCGGGGACGTAGCAGATGCCGACGCGGCGCAGGTCGCCCTCCACGGTGCCGTCGGAATTGGACACCACGCCCATCGGCAGGCCGAGCCCGGCCAGGGCCTGCAGGCCGTCCTTGACCCCGGAGCCGGCGTGAGCCCAGCCATTGCGCTTGGGGCGCTGGGCGATCTCGATGGCGAGCTGCTCGCACCGCGCCTCGGCCACACCGCACGCGGCGACGTAGGTCAGCAGGTAGTCACGCCACCAGGTGCCTGGCGCCGGGGGCGTCGCCTGCTGGTCCTGGGCGGCCATCGCCTGATAATGCGCTCGCTCCAGGGTGGCCAGGTCGGGGTCCGCGCCGGCCGCGCGCAGCAGCGGGATGAGGTTGGCGGGTTCGGGAAAGACCAGCACCCCGCCGGCGTCGAGCAAGATCGCGCTGATGCCTGAAGCCACCTCCGCACTATATGCGGCGACGGCGGCCAGGATCGTGGGTCGCTGCTCCCCAATAGCGGGGGTTTTGACCCACGATGACGCCGGCGGCTCATGCTCTCGCGATGAACCGCCGGCGCCAAGCCGATCCGGAGCGCTAGCTCGCCGGGGTGCCGTCGTGTCCTGGCCCGCGCGCCGGCCGGTAGATCAGCAGCAGCACGTCCGGCCCGACCTTGTGGCAGTCGGTGAGCGTGAGCTCGGTGCCGGCGGCGCCCTCCTTGAACAGCCGCTTGCCGCTGCCCAGCACGATCGGGTGCACCACCAGGTGATACTCGTCGACCAGGTCGTGCTCGGCCAGCGTGCCGATGAGCGCGGCGCTGCCCTGGACGAGCACGTCGCCCTGAGACTGCTCCTTCAGCTTGGCCACCTCGGCCGGGACGTCGCCGGAGATGACCGTGGTGTTGTTCCAGGCCGGGTCGGTGAGCGTGGTCGAGACGACGACCTTCGGCATGCTGTTCATCCGCTTGCCGAACTCCCCGGCGGCCTCCTCCATCCCCGGCCACGCGGCGGCGAAGCCCTCGTAGGTCACCCGGCCCAGCAGTTGCACGTCGGCGGCGAGGAGTTCCTCGAACTTGAACTGCTCCCCGTCAGGAGTGGGGAAGCGGAAGCTCCAGCCGCCGTGCGGGGTGCCCTCCGATCCGCCCGGGTCCTCGATGATCCCGTCCAGCGTGATGAACTCGGTGACGACCAGCTTTCCCATCGTGATGTCCCTTTCGTGGCGGCCCGCGCCGCTGGCGCGGCGCGGGGATGGTCCCCGCGCCGCTAGCGCGTCGCGGGCTTGATGTTGTGATTGAGGTGGAACACGTTGTCCGGGTCGTAGGCGGTCTTCACCGCCGCCAGCCGGGCGAGCTTCTCCGCCGAGTAGGCGCGGAGCACGCCCTCGGTCCCCTCGTCGTTGACGAAGTTGACGTAAGCCCCGCTGGCGTACGGATCGAGCGCGCCGGCGCAGCGCCTGGCGGCGGCTATCCGGGCCTCGTCCTGCGCCGGGTCACTCCAGCTCGTCCCGGCGCCGAACTCCACCAGGGCATCCCGGTGGCTGAACGGGGTGTCCCGGTCGGGCACGTCCGCTATCGCCCCGCCATAGGCCTGCAACCCGGCGTTCGGCAGGTTCCCGTCGTCCCCATCGGGCGCTCCCCTCAGCAGGAACGCCTCCAGCGCTTCGTCCGGCAGCTCGCGCAGGTAATGCCCCTTGGAGTACCGGCGCAGCGCATGTTTCTGCACGGTGTCGGACATCCGCTGCAGCTCCAGGTAGGACAGGTCGAGCACCCGCTCGGCCGCCGGGCGCCCGAGCCCGCGCAGCGTCGGGAGCAGCCGCCGGCCATGCGCCGGGTCGCCGGCCCACACGAGCCGACGACCGCCATGTCGTCGCGCCCGATGTCGGCGGTGAACGTGGCCTGCCGCGGGGCGTAGGCGAGCAGGTCGCGCCAGCCGCGGAGCACGCTCAGCGCCTTCCGGGCCGGGAACGAGAATTCGGCCACCAGCGCCCTAGTCCCGACCGGGTGCAGCCGGAACTCGAACTCGGTGACCACGCCGAAGTTGCCGCCACCGCCGCGCAGCCCCCAGAACAGGTCGGGATGCTCGTCCTGGCTCGCGCGGATCACCTCGCCCTCGGCCGTCACCACCTGGAACGAGACGACGTTGTCGCAGGTGAGCCCGTGTTGGCGGGCGAGCCAGCCCATCCCGCCGCCGAGCGTCAGGCCCCCGACGCCGGTGTGCGAGACATTGCCTGCCGTCGTGGCCAGGCCGTATCGCTGAGCCGCGGCATCCAGGGCGCCGAGCAGTGCGCCGCCCTGGACCCAGGCGCGTCGCCGCAGCGGGTCGACCCGGACCCGGCCCATCAGGCTGAGGTCGATCATCAAGCCCTGGTCGGGCACGGCGAACCCGAGCGCGCTATGGCCGCCGCACCGGATCCCGATCTCCAGGTCGAGGTCGCGGGCCGTGCGCACCGCCGTGACGACGTCCCGGGTGCTGGCGCAGCGGATGATCATCTTCGGCCGCCGGTCCACCAGCGCGTTCCAGACGGTGCGCGCGTCGTCGTACCCGGCGTCGCCCGGCTGCAGCAACTGCCCGTCCAGTGCGGAGCTAATCCTGTCCCTTGTCATGACGCTGGCTGAGATGGTCATCACGCCGCCTTTCCGGCTTCGGAAGCGATGGTGGTGCTGTCCTCTGAGCGGAGTGTCCTGTGGAGACTTAGTGTCCATAGGACACATCATGTACGCTAGACACATCGAGACCGGGTTGACAAGAGGCTGGGAAATGAAAAATCTCTGGGACCTTCGCGACCAGCAGGAGAAGAAGCCGCGCGTCGCACTGACGCTGTCCGGGATCGTCAAGGCGGCCATCGCCATCGCGGACACCGACGGCATCGATGCGGTCTCCATGCAGCGCGTCGCCGCCGATCTCGGCTTCACCAAGATGTCGCTCTACCGCCATGTCCCTGGCAAGACCGAATTGCTCAGCATGATGATCGACACGGCGGTAGGGGAACCGCCCGACCTGAGCGGGGTGCCCGATAACTGGCGGGCCAGGCTGGAGGAGTTCGTCCGGCAGCTCGCCGAAGTCTGGCGGCAGCACCCCTGGATCCCGGCCGTTACCGTGGGGAACCGCGTCATGGGCCCGCGCGAGGCCGGGTGGATCGAGAGCGCGGTGGCCGCGCTGGCCGAAACCGGGCTCACGGGCGACGAGCGGCTGGCCGCCGTGTTCCTGCTCTTCGGGCACGTCCGCAACACGCAGTCGATGGCCACCGCCGGAACCCAGCCCTGGTCAGGGGGCAGCGAGCTGGCCGAGCAGATCCGCAGCCATGCCGAGCTGTTCCCCGAGCTGAGCCAGGCGCTGAGCGGCCCCGCCCCGGCCCTGGACGACAACGCCAGGAAGTTTGGCCTCGACCGCATCCTCGACGGCCTGGCTGCCCTCATCGCGGAACGCTCATGACCGCGCGCACGCTGGCCTCGGACTACCTCTCCGCCATCGAGCGCAGCGACTTGGCGGCCATACTCGCGCTGTTCCGGCCAGGAGCGACCGTCCACTCCCCGCTGTACGGGCCGCTGCCGGCCACCGAGTTCTACCCGAGACTGCTCGCCGACACCGGCCGCTCAGAACTCCACCTGCGCGGCGTCACTCAGGACGGGCCCCTCGTCAGCATCTGGTTCCGGTTCGACTGGACCCTGCCCTCGGGCGCCGCGGCCGACTTCGAATGCGTAGACATGCTGGAACTCGACGAAGAAGGCCTGATCACGGCCCTGCACATCTTCTACGACACCGCGACCACCCGCCCCGCATTCGAACGGGAGACGGGCGCCTCCTGGCGGCCCTCCGGCTGAGCCTCGCCGGTCCGGCGCCCCGCACGGCGGTCAGCAGTTCCGGGACCATCCGCGCCGCGAGCTGGTCGGTCAGGCTGGTCTGGACTGCGGGGAAGCCGACCAGGGTTAGGAGGGCGGGCGCGGAGCGCGGCGTAGATGGTGGCCGCGCGGTAGCCGGGGTCGAAGAAGTCGGCCGAGGCGGCGCCCGCGGCGCCTCTCCCGGAAGCGGATCACCAGAGCGGCGGGTGCCTGTCCTTCCACGGGCGGGCCTGTTCCAGCTGGGCGGACAGGGAGATCAGGGTGGCCTCGTCACCCATCCGGCCGGCCAGCATGACCCCGATCGGCAGGCCGTCGGCGTTCCAGTGCAGCGGCACGTTCACGGCCGGCTGGCCGGACACGTTGTAGGTCGCCGTGAACGGGGTGAACCGTTTCTGCCGCTCGAAGTTCTCGGCCGGCTCCACCTCATCGAACCAGCCGACCGGGACCGGGGGCAGGGCCAGCGTCGGGGACAAGATGACGTCGTAGGCATTCAGCGCGGCGAGCGCCGGGCGGGTTACCGCCTGCAGGTAGGCCTGGGCGAAGATGAGCTCGGAGGCGCCGGTGGCCAGCCCGCGGCCGCGCAGGTAACGGGTCAGCGGAAGGAGCATCTCCTCCTGCCCGGGGGCGAGCGGGGCCAGCGTGGCGTAGGCGTACCAGAGGGTCTCGAAGAACGGCACCACATCCGGGCCGAGCGGCATGGCCACGTCCTCGACCTCGTGCCCCAGGCTGGCCAGCAGGGCGCTGGCCTCCTCGTAGGCCGCGACGCAGTCCGCGTGCAACTCGGCGCCCTCGACCGGGTGCTGCAGGGTCCGGCCGATCCGCAGCCGGCCGGGCGGGCGGCTGGCGTAGCCGAGGAACGACTCACCGGCCGGGAGCGGCGGCTGGGTGTACATGTCGCCGGGGAAGTTCCCGCTCATCACGTCGAGCAGCAGCGCGGCGTCCGCGACCGTGCGCGCGATCGGGCCGTTGACGCCCAGTCCCGCCAGGTCGGGCATGAGCGGCCCCTCGGAGATCCGGCCGCGGGACGGCTTGATCCCGAACAGCCCGCACACGCTGGACGGGATGCGGATGGAGCCGCCGCCGTCGCTGCCCTGGGCGGCCGGGGCCAGGCCGGCCGCGACCGCGGCGGCCGCACCGCCGCTCGACCCGCCCGCGGACCTGGACAGGTCCCACGGCGTGCGGGCCGGCGGCCCGACCGCGGTTTCGGTGTAGCAGGGCAGGCCGAACTCGGGGGTCGCGGTCTTGCCGGTGATGACCGCGCCGGCCCGCTTGATCGCGGTCACCACGTAGTCGTCGGTGTCGGGCACGTTGGCTTCGAAGGCTTTCGAGCCCAGGGTCTGCCGGACCCCGGCCACCATGTTGAGATCCTTGATCGGGATGGGCACGCCGGTCAGCGGCGGCAGCGCCGTCTTGTCGTCCGCCGAGGTGAGGGCTTTCTCCGCCGCCAGGGCCTGGTCGGCGGCGAGTTCGGCCGTGATGGTGTAGAACGCGCCTACCTGCTCGTTGAGCTCCTGCGCCCGGCGCAGATAATGATCGGTGACGGCGACCGGCGAAAGCTCGCCCGCGCGGATCGCCGCGGCCAGCTCGATCATGGTTAGCTCGTGAATCTGGACCATGTTAGAAGATCGTAGACCACAAAAAGCCCATGCGTTTAGCGTGTTATCGGACCGAATGTCCAGCTATAAAACCAGCCGGAGTAGGGCACAATCGTCGTAGTGACGGTGCTATGCGCTGAGTCCTAAGGCAGTTACGCTGAGGTGGTGGGTGATACCGGATGGCGTGGCCGAAGCTGAGAAACAAGTCATCAGGGCAGCTGATGACGAAACGCAATCGCAGCGGGGCAGCACACGACGGGGCACGGTCGCAGGGAAAGGCGCCTGAGGGTGCGTCGGGAAGTTCGGCTCGCGAGCCGGTGCAACCGGTACCGGATGCGCCGGCGACGCCGGCCGCCTGGCCCGGGGAGGCCAGGGACGAGGTAGCGGCGGCCAAGGTAACGGGACCCGAGGTCGCGGGACCCGAGGTGACAGGGGCCGAGGTGACGGGGGCCGAGGTGACGGGGCCCGACGTCGCGGCGGCCGAGCCGGAGTCGGGCGACCTGCCGTTGTGGGACTGGTCCCCGCCCGGGGAGCGCTCCGATCAGGAGGAGCCGCCGGCCACGGAGGACGCGGAGCCGCCCAGGCCCGAGTGGAAGCTCGTGGTCACCCCGGTCGAGGAGGCCGGGACAGAGCCGCGATCGCCGGGCATCGGCCAGCGCCGGGGCAACCTGGCCCACCTGTCCGCCAACCCGAGGATGCGGGTCTGGCGGCTGCGGATCGTCGTGGCGGTCATCGTCATGGTCGCGTTCTCGATCCTGGTCTCCTGGCAGCTCGGGCTGACGCTCGCCGTCGTCGCGGTCATCGCCGACACCATCTACCGGTCCCGGCGGGCCTCTTCCGGCCAGGTCCGGATGACCGGCGCGCAGCGCCGGACCCGCAGGCAGCTGGCCAAGCTCGGCCGCGCGGGCTACCACGCCATGCACGGCAGCGCCATCCCGGGGAGCGAGGACCAGATCGACCACCTGGTGGTCGGGCCCGCGGGCGTCTTCGCCATCGACTCCGAGGCCTGGGACAAGCATCTGGTGGTCCGGACGAGGAACGGCAGGCAGCTGTGGCACGGCCCGTTCAGCAAGAAGGACCGGCTCGAGCACGCGCAGTGGGAAGCTCAGCGGGCCGCCGAAATGCTCTCTGGCGAGACAGGCAAGCCGGTCGCCGTCCGCCCGGCGATGGCGGTCTACGGGCCGAAGATCCCCTGGGATGTGGCCACCATCCGGGAGGTCGACGTGTTCAGCGGCCCGCGGCTGCGCAAGTACCTGCGGCGCCGGGCCAGGCAGACCGACGTCCGGCCGCTGAGCGACGACGAGATCCAGCGGATCTACAAGGCCGCGAACAAGGCGTTCCCGCATCTCAGCTCGGGTTCCCCGGTGAGCTGATCCGGCCCTGCGGCCCCGGTAGGCTGGTCCCCTGCTTGCCAGCACGAGCTGAGGGGCAAGCCAGCACACGCTGAGGGGAGATCGGTATGCCGCCGCTTCGGTCCCGTACGGTCACGCACGGCAGGAACATGGCGGGTGCGCGCGCCCTGCTGCGCGCCACGGGAGTAGCCAGGGAAGACATCGGCAAGCCGATCATCGCGGTGGCGAACAGCTTCACCGAGTTCGTCCCCGGCCATGTGCACCTGCGCGAGGTCGGCCAGGTGGTCGCGGACGCGATCCGGGCGGCCGGGGCGATCCCGCGCGAGTTCAACACGATCGCGGTGGACGACGGCATCGCCATGGGTCACGGCGGCATGCTCTACTCGCTGCCCAGCCGGGAGCTGATCGCCGACTCGGTGGAGTACATGGTGAACGCGCACTGCGCCGACGCCATGATCTGCATCTCGAACTGCGACAAGATCACGCCGGGCATGCTGATCGCCACTATGCGGCTGAACATCCCCACCGTGTTCGTGTCCGGCGGCCCGATGGAGGCCGGCGCGCCCGCGGGATTGGCCGCGGGTTCCGGCCGCAAGCTGGACCTGATCGACTCGATGGTGGCCTCGGCCGACCCCTCGGTGTCCGACGAGCAGCTGCTCGCGATGGAGGAGTCCGCGTGCCCGACCTGCGGGTCATGCTCGGGCATGTTCACCGCGAACTCGATGAACTGCCTGACCGAGGCGATCGGCCTGGCCCTGCCCGGCAACGGGAGCACGCTGGCCACCCATTCGGCCCGGCGCGGCCTGTTCGAGCGGGCCGGGGCGCTGATCGCCGAGATCACCAGGCAGTACTACGCCGACGGGGACTCCTCGGTGCTGCCCAGGGCGATCGCGAACCGGGACGCGTTCGAGAACGCGATGGCGCTCGACGTGGCCATGGGCGGGTCGACCAACACGATCCTGCACCTGCTCGCCGCGGCGCACGAGGCCGGCGTCGACTTCGGCCTGAAGGAGATCGACGAGCTGTCCCGGCGGGTGCCCTGCCTGTGCAAGGTGGCGCCGAGCAGCTCCTACCACCTGGAGGACGTGCACCGGGCCGGCGGCGTCCCGTCGATCCTCGGCGAGCTCGACCGCGGCGGGCTGCTGAACCGCGGCGTTCGCACGGCGCACAGTTCTTCGCTGCGGGAGTTCCTGGACGGATGGGATCTCCGTTCTTCCTCCGTCAGCGATGAGGCCGTCGAGCTGTACCACGGCGCGCCCGGCGGGGTCCGCACCACCCGGCCGTACTCCCAGTCGGCCCGCTGGGACACGCTGGACACCGACCGGGCAGCCGGCTGCATCCGGGACGTGGAGCACGCCTACACCACGGACGGCGGGCTGGCCGTGCTGTACGGGAACCTGGCTCCGGACGGCGCGATCGTCAAGACCGCGGGCGTGCCGGAGGAGCTGTGGACGTTCTCCGGGCCGGCCGTGGTGTTCGAGAGCCAGGAAGACGCGGTCGCGGGCATCCTCGGCGGCGCGGTCAGCGCCGGCGACGTGGTGGTTATCCGCTACGAGGGCCCCAGGGGCGGGCCGGGCATGCAGGAGATGCTGTACCCGACCAGCTTCCTCAAGGGCAAGGGGCTCGGCCGGGCCTGCGCGCTGATCACCGACGGGCGGTTCTCCGGCGGGACCTCGGGCTTGTCGATCTGCCACGTCGCGCCGGAAGCGGCCGCGGGCGGCCCTATCGCGCTGACCGAGAGCGGCGACACCGTGGTGATCGACATCCCGCGCCGCGAGCTGCGGCTGGACGTGCCAGATCCCGAGTTGGCGGCCCGGCGGGACCGGGTGCTGGCCTCGCTCGGCTCGTACCGCCCCGCGGACAGGGAACGCCCGGTCAGCGTCGCGCTGCAGGTCTATGCCGCGATGGCCACGTCGGCCTCGACCGGCGCGGCCCGCGACATCACGCTCATCGCCCACCCGGACAAGTGAGCTCACGCTGAGTCAGGCTGAATCGTCGCCGAGTTCGCCGTCGCCCGGTTTCGTGCGGCCGGCCCGCGCGGCCGACGCCGAGAGCCTGGCCCGGGTCCAGGTGGCGAGCTGGCGCCGGGATTTCGCCGGGATCGTGCCCCCGGCGCTGCTGGCCGAGCTGACCAGCGACGAGGCCGAAGGAGTGTGGCGGGACCGCTGGCGGGAGGCGATCACCAACCCGCCGACCAGCAGGCACCACGTGCTGGCGGCGGTTACCGAGGCCCCGCCGCGCGAGCTGGTCGGGTTCGTCTCGGCTGGGCCCGCCACCGACCCGGACCGCTGGCCCGGTACCGATGGGGAGGTATATGAGCTGCGGATTTCACCCGAACGGACTGGCCTGGGGCACGGCAGCCGGCTACTGCACGCGGTGGCGGACACGCTCACCGAGGACGGCTTCCACACCGTGTCCATCTGGGCGCTCGAGGCGGACACGGCGCTGCGCCGCTTCCTGGAGTCGTCCGGCTGGGCCGCCGACGGTGCCCGGGGCGAGCTCGACGTGGGCACGAGCGCGCCGGTCGTGCGCCTGCACACGGCCATCAGTGAATAAGTCGGCTGGCCTAGGATCTGTGCTGGCCTAGGACCTGTGCTGGCCTAGGACCTGTGCTGGCCTAGGATCTGTGCGTGGCTGAAGCTCGGGAATGGCTGGCGGGGACGCGGCCCAGGACGCTTCCCGCGGCGGTGGTGCCGGTCCTGATCGGCTCGGGCGTGGCCCTCGGGTACGACAGGTTCTCCTGGTGGCGGGCACTGCTCGCGCTCGTGGTGGCGCTGGCGTTGCAGGTCGGCGTCAACTTCGCCAACGACTACAGCGACGGCGTGCGCGGCTCGGACGAGCGGCGGGTCGGACCGGTCCGGCTGGTCGCCGCCGGGCTCGCGCCGCCGCGCCAGGTGCTGTCGGCGGCCCTCGGCTGTTTCCTGGTGGCCGGCCTGGCCGGGCTGGCGCTGGCCGCCGTGACGTCCTGGTGGCTGGTGGCCGCCGGGGCGGCCTGCATCGCCGCCGCCTGGTTCTACACCGGCGGGCCGCGGCCCTACGGGTACAACGGGCTGGGCGAGGTCTTCGTGTTCGCCTTCTTCGGCGTGGTGGCGGTGGCGGGCACCGCGTACGTGCAGATGTCGGCGCTCAGCTGGCTCGGCCTGGCCGCTTCGGTGCCCGCGGGCCTGCTCGCCTGCGCCTTGCTGATGGTCAACAACCTGCGCGACATCGGCACCGACACGCTCGCGGACAAGCGCACGCTCGCGGTCATGTTCGGTGATGCGCGCAGCCGGGTGGCGTACGTGCTGATGCTGCTTGTGCCGTTCGGCATCGCGGGGCTGCTCGCCTTCTTCCGGCCGCTCACGCTGGTCACCGCGGCGGCGTTGCCGCTGGCGCTGCCGCCCATCCGGTCGGTGTGGGCCGGCGCGTCGGGTCCCGCGCTGATCAGGGCGCTCGGCCAGACGGGGCGCCTGCAGCTGGCCTTCGGCATCGCGTTCACGATCGGCCTGGCCATCCGCCTGTAGATCCCAGCAGCCGCCGGTCTCGGCCAGCCCGATTCCAGCGGCCGCCGGTCTCGGCCGACGCGTGAAAGATCCGGGTGGATTGGGGCTCCAGGGTGAGCTTTGTGCATCATGGTCCCCCTGATCCACCCGCAGGCCCCAATCCACCCCGGAAATCTCTCCCGAGCCGGTGCTTAAGTGGCAGGATGGAACGGACGGGAACGGTGGGGTCGGAGCGAGCGGTGCACCACCCGGTCCCGGCCCGGCGGCAGGCGGGATGACCGGATTGCCGGGCCCAGGCTGGGCCCGAATGCGCGATTCTGACACGCTTGCGGGCCTGGTGAGAGACACTTGATAAGAAATGCGTGGTATCAGCAACATAGCGGCGGCGGGCGCGGTACCCTGCCCGATAATCCCAGGTGATGAGGTGCGGGCGCGGGGTGGTGCCTAAGCCCCATGCGTATCCAACGGGAAGGTGCTAGTTGCAAATCCGGGGAACGTGGTCGGCCGGACCAGGCGACGATCAGGCACGGTTCCTAGCTGACCTGCGCGCGCTGCGCGACTCCGCCGCGATCGGGTACGACGAGATGGCGGCCCGGGCACATTACCCGAGCGACATCCTGAAGGAAGCGGAGAACGGCCCCGGCCTGCCCGGCCTGCCCATCCTCACGGCGTACGTCCGCGCCTGCGAGGGGGACGTGCTGGACTGGGAGGAACGGTGGCGGCGGCTCAACCCCGAGGTGCCAGATGACCCTGATCTCCCGGTCAGGCCCGCCGGGGCGAGCGCGGCCGCTGTGGCCGGCGCCCGCGCGGGCGTCGGCGTCGCGCCTCCCGACGTCTACGACCCGGAGCGGATCAGGGCCGCGCTCCGGGGTAAGGCGGGTTCGGACCAGGCCGGCCGAAGAGCCGGCGACAGGGGCATCTCGGCCCACGCCGCGAACGCCGCCGGGCTGGGCAGCCCGGATCAGGGCCTAGCCGCCGATTCCGGCACGAGCCCGGGCAGCTGGGGGGCCAACTCCAGCTGGGACGCGACCCCCGACCGGGGCGTCACGTCGGCCAACGGGAACCACTCGGCCAAGCACGGCACCCGCGGGCCGTTCGACGCCGCCTTCACCAGCATCTCCGATGCCGCTGAGACCGCCGAACCCGCTCCGGCCGAGGAGTTCTCCTGGCTGCAGAAGAACCAGCTGGAAACGCGGCCCGCCGACGGCGAGCTGACGTGGCCGGAGCAAACCGACAACGGCCGGACCGCGGAACCAGCCGACGGCGGCTTCGGCTGGTCCGGGCCGGCGGAAACCGGATCAGCCGCGGAGCCGGCCGATAGCGAGCTGACGTGCCCGGAGCGGGCGGACACCGCGCTGACGTCACAGGAACGGGCGGACTTCTGGGCCAAGTCGGCTCCCCAGGCCCCGGCCCAGGCCGACCTGCGCATGCCCGCCGCAGCGCCACGAGCCGAAGAGCCGGTGATCGCACGGGCTTCCTGGCCGGCGCCTGCCGACACCACCGCCCCCCCGGCCGTGGAGCCTGCTCGCCAGAGCGCGACCGCCGCCTCGGCCCAGCCGCTCAGCACGTCGAGGCCCATGGCGCAGGCGACGGCCGGCGATCGCCGACGCCAGGACCGGCTCTTCCCGGCGCGACTGCTGGTGGTCATCGTCATCGCCGCGCTCATCGGCAGCGCGCTGGTGCTGCTGCTGAAGTAACGGCCTAGCCCGCCGCGTCAGTGCCGTTGGCGGAGGGCGGGTCACCATCCTGGGGGGTGGCGGAGGCCCCTGCGTCGGCTGCGGCGGGATCGACGGCCCCTAGCGGATCGACGACGAAGCTGGTCCCGGGAATGGCGGCGGTTAGCATGGCGCTCAGGGCGTCGGCCGCGGCCGGGGCGGTGCCGGCGGACGAGGCGGTGCCGGCCGCCGCTGCAACAGCGGGATCCAGGGCGGGCGTGCTGGCGGCCGGGATAGCGGTCGCGCTGCTGGCGGGGACGGCGGGCGGCGGGCGCCGGGTGCTCCCCTTCGGGGCCGGCTCGGCCAGGGCGGTGTCACCGCCGCCGAAGGCGCTCGCCACCGACCGCAGCGCGGTCGTGACCTCACTCGGGATGACCCAGAACGTGTTGCCCGCGCCCTGCGCGAGTTGCGGCAGCGTCTGCAGGTACTGGTAGGCGAGCAGTTTGGGGTCGGGGTCGTTGTCGTGCACGGCCTGGAACACCGCGCCGATGGCCTGCGCCTCGCCCTCCGCGGTCAGGATCTTGGCCTGCCTGACGCCCTCGGCGGTCAGGATGGCGCTTTGCTTCTCGCCTTCCGCGGTCAGGATCTTGGACTGCCTGACGCCCTCGGCGGTCAGGATCGCGGCGCGCTTCTCTCGCTCGGCGCGCATCTGCTTCTCCATCGCGTCCTTGACCGACTTCGGCGGGTCGATGGCCTTGAGCTCCACCCGGGTGACCCGGATGCCCCACTTGCCCGAGGCGTCGTCCAGCACGCCGCGCAGCAAAGCGTTGATCTTGTCACGCGACGTGAGCGTCTGCTCTAGATCCATCGACCCGATCACGCTGCGCAGCATCGTCGCGGTGATCTGCTCGATCGCCTGGATGTAGTTGACGATCTCGTAGTCGGCCGCGCGCGGGTCGGTGACCTGGAAGAACAGCACGGTATCGATGAGCACGACCAGGTTGTCCTCGGTAATTACCGGCGCGCCTACGAACGAGACCACCTGCTCGCGCAGGTCAATCATCGGCTTCACCCGGTCGATCATGGGGAGAACGAAATTCAGCCCGGGTTCCAGCGTCTTGCGGTAGCGGCCGAGTCGCTCGACGTTGCGGGCGCGTGCCTGCGGCACGATCCGCACCGAGCGCATCACGGTTATAACAACCAGCAGCGCGACTACCGCCGCGATGACGACTTCCGCCAGCAACATGGCTACTCCCGAGGGTAAACGAGGGCGGTGGCACCGTCGATCTGCATGACGTCGACCTTGGCGCCTACCGGGATCACCAGCGACTCGTCGTAAGGACGCGAGGACCACTCCTCGCCGCCGATACGAATCCGCCCGCTGTGCTCGGTGACCTCTTCCAGGACGATCGCCGTGCGGCCGACGAGCGCGGCGGTCCCCGTGCGCAGCAGCGGCGGCTGCTTAATATGCCGCATCGCGATCGGCCGTATGAAGCCGAGCCCGGCACCGGCCGCGACGACGAACGCGGCGAGCTGGAACGCCAAGCCGAGATGAAACGTCCCGATCACGGCCGCGACGACCGCCGCGACCGCGATGAGGCCAAAGGCCAACGTCGTGGTGAGCAGCTCGGCAACACCGAGTACCGCTGCCACGATCAGCCACAAGATCCAGGACAACATGGCCGCTCCGCGGAATGCTCTTGCTTCGACTGTAACCCCGCCGGGCACCGTTCGCAGCACGCGCCCGGCTAGCCAGACGTCTCATTTGATACAGGGCGTTATCAGGAGAACACCACACTGGTACACCTAATTGTGTGCAATTAGTGACAATTAGCCGTCTAGGTCATACAGGGGATTTCTGTCGACCTACACTCAAGAGGTAAGGGCAACTGTCCCGCGGCGCGGCTGGACACTTAGGTCCAGGAGGTATCTGGTGGAACGTGGCGACACCGGCCTCGGCCGTGACGCGTACGGTCCGCCTAGACGCGAGCGGGATCGCCGCGGTTACGGCCCTGGACCCTACCCCTCCGATGACGGCTACCCGGCTCCTGCCGAGGAGGATGATGCGGCCGGGTCAGGCCGGCCGGCCGAGGTCGAAGAAGACGAATACGGGCAGTTGCTGCGGCGCCCGGGCGAGATGCCGCCCCGGCAGCAGCGGCTCCGCCAGCCGGGACGTCCGCACCCGGGCCAGCCGGGCAGGTTCCCGCCGGGCGGTCCTCCGAACGGCAGCCCCGGCCACGCCGGCATGCCGGGGGGCGGGATGCCCGGCAGCGGGATGCCCGGCAGCGGGATGCCCGGCGGCGCCCCATTCAACGCTGTGCCGGGTAGTGGCGTCCCGCACGGCCCGGCGCCGCACGGCGGGCCTCCGGGCGCGGGCGGCCCGCACGGCGGGCCTCCGGGCGCCGCCGCGCCGCACGGCGGGTATCCCGATGCGGGCGGCCCGCACGGAGCGATGCCGCACGGCGGACCGCCGAACGCCGGCGGACCGCCGAACGCCGGCGGGCCCTATGCGAGCGCGCCACATTCTGGCGTGCCACATGCTGGCGGGCCGCACGGCGGGCCGATGCCGCACGGCGGGCCTCCGAACGGCGGGCCGGTACCCAATGGCGGCCCTCCCACCGGCGGGCCGATGCCCAACGGTGGGCCGGGACCGGACCGGCAGTACCGGCTGCCGAACGGGCGCCGGGTGCCGCCGGGCGCGGACCGCCTGTACCGGCCGCCTGGGCCCAGCGCACCGGGCGGCACCTCCGGGCGGCACCACGGGCCGGGCCCGGCCGCCCAGGACCCCTATGCCGACAGCTGGAGTCGGCCGACCGCGGCGCCGGGCGGGCCGCCGCCGGGCGCCCCTGGCCCGGGCGGGCACGTTCCGGGCGGCCCTGGTCCGGGCAACGCCGGTCCGGGCGGTCCTGGTCCGGGCGGCGCCGGTCCGGGGGGGCCGGCTCACGGGGGTCCGCTACCGTATGGCGGCCCCGGGGCCTCCGGGCTGCCCGGCAGCCCGGGGGCAGCGGGGCCATCCGGGCTTTCCGGGACTCCGCCGCTGCGCGAGCACCCGCCCGCCGGGCCGCGCTTCGAAGCCCCTGACGGACGTGAGCGGCTCGGTCCGCCGCCGGAACCGCCGGGGCCGCTAATCCGCCAGCGCGATACGGCCGTGCCCGGGGACCGGCCGGCTGGCCCGGCCCAGCCGGTGGCCAGCATCGCGCCCGACGGCCTGGAGGCGTTCGCCCGCGACCTGCGCGCGCTGCGGGGCAAGGCTGACCTCGACTACCCGGAGATGGCCGAGGTCTCCCACTACGAGATGAAGACGCTCGCGGCGGCGGCCGGCGGCCTGCGGCTGCCCTCGCTCCCCGTCGCCGCCGCCTTCGTGCGCGCCTGCGACGGGAACGTCGCCGAGTGGGAAGAGCGCTGGCAGAAGCTCGCCGACAGGATCACCGCGGAGGCGGCCAGGAAACGCAGGAACGAAGGCGAGGAGGACGCCGAACCGCTGGAACCGGCGGACGCCCCTGCCGCCCTGGAGCCGCCGGCCCTCAAGCCCGCCTCGGCGCAGCCACCCGAACCTGACGGCGGCGAGGTCTACGTCATCACCTCGGCCAAGCCACGCCAGCCCGGCTGGTAACCGGATCCGCCCGGGCGCCGACGCAGCACGGGAGCTGCGGGAACGCCTCGATAGGCTCAAGGGGAAGCATCAGCCACGACATGAGTAGGACCGATCCGGCAGTGCTCCCTGCGCAGCAAATCCCCCACGCCCCGTCAGACCAGCCCGCCGAACCGTCTCTGGCCAGCGGAGGCTGGTCTCCCCCGGTCGATAACCACGTGCACACCGAGTGGTCGTGGGACGCGCCGCGCGAGGCGTCCATGGCGCGAAGCTGTGAGCAGGCGGTGGCGGCCGGCCTGCCCGGCGTGGCGTTCACCGACCACCTGGACTTCACCACCTGGACCGACGGCGACCAGATCGGCGCGGAGAACCTCGACCCGCACCGGTACGCCCGGATGCACCTGCTCGACGTGGCGGGCTACCTCGCGACCCTGGACGACTGCCGTCAGCGCTATCCCGAGCTGCGGATCATCTCCGGCGTCGAGATCGGCGAAGCCCACCTGTGGGCCGCCAGCGCGGCCGCGGTGGTGGCCAGGGCCGGCCCGGACCGGATCCTCGGCTCGCTGCACGCGATCCCGCATGACGGGCGGCTGACCGCCGCCGACGACCTGTTCAGGCAGATGCCGGCCGCCGACGTGATGCGCAGGTACTTCGCCGAGCTGCTGCGACTGGTCGAGGGCAGCGGCATCTTCCAGGTGCTGGCGCACCTCGACTTCCCCCGGCGGATGTGGCCGCGGGCGGCCGGGCCATACGAGGTACGGGCCTTCGAGGCGGAGTACCGGACCGTGCTGCGGGCCCTGGCCGCCGGCGACCGGGTCCTCGAGGTGAACACCAAGAGCCCGCTGGTCTCGGTGGACCTGCCGCGGTGGTGGCGGGAGGCCGGGGGACGCGCGGTCTCGTTCGGCAGCGACGCGCACCAGCCCTGGCGGGTGGGCGACAAGTTCAAGGTCGCGGTGGACGTGGTCGAGGCGGCGGGTTTCCGGGCCGGGCGCGACCGCTTCGACTTCTGGCGGCTCTGACTCCGTATGAGCGACTCTAACCCCATGTGACCAGCGGCGGACCCGGACGCCCGAGCGCCGGAGGAAGGCTCCGGGCCGCCGCTGGTGGCCCTCAGGTCCAGGTATCGCCGAAGCGCGCGATCATCTCATCCCAGCTTTCGCCCTCGTGGCCCCCAGTCTCAACGGCATGAGCCTCGGGGACACTGTTATCCTGGGCGCTCTTTTCGGAAGCACCGTGCGTCCAGATGCTGGACTCCTCGTTGTCGAGGGCGGCTCGCGGGCCGGGAATGGACCGGCTCTGGCAGTGGACGGCGAAGCGTAGCTCTGCGTAGTAGGTCTCCCGGTCGCGGAGTTCCGCACGGGCTTCGGTGTGCGCCAGGTGGCTGTTGCCACCCGTGCGGAATGGGAGGTCGGCTCGGTAGTCCCCGCCCTCGTTCGCTGGTAGGCCTTCATCCGGAAAATTGCTGGCCACGACACACACCTCGAATACGGTCTAACACGGTGCGAAGTTGTTTCGCTACCATTTGTAATGTAACACTACGTGCTGTACCAAATGCAATGGGTAACATGGTAACAGTTACCTATCTTCCAGGCTACATATTACAGAGAGTTATGACTGGATCCCTGGAGAGGCATCAGGGGTGGATGATGCCGATGTGAACGCCGAACGTGCCATCGGGGCACGCACCACGGTTCGTTCGGAGGAATTATTGTGTTGTTCTGATTACTGTCCGTGCATGATGTTGCCGATTATCCCGCCGACGGCGCCGGCCGGGCGTGAGATCAACCGGCCGCCTGTGGCCGGGCAGCTTGGCGGGGGTGGATGTCCGATTCCCGCCAGTTCTGGTCCGCGCGGGCTGGCATGGTGGAAGGCGTGACACAGAACATCACGACACTGGCCGGCGGCGTGAACGCGCCTGGGCGGGGAGAGCTGGAGGGGTCGTCCCCCCGGGCCGACGCTGACGACGAGCAGCGCTACCAGGCCGCGGTCAGCAAGGACCCCCGCTTCGACGGCGTGTTCTTCATCGCGGTGACCTCGACGGGCATCTACTGCCGCCCGTCCTGCCCGGCGATCACGCCGAAACGCCAGAACATGCGGTTCTACCGCAGCGCGGCGGCGGCCCAGGAGGCGGGTTTCCGGGCCTGCAAACGGTGCCGCCCGGACGCCTCCCCCGGCTCGCCCGAGTGGAACATCCGGGCCGACGTGGTGGGCCGCGCGATGCGGCTCATCGCCGACGGCGTGGTCGACCGGGACGGCGTCGAGGGCCTGGCCAGCCGGCTCGGCTACGAGCAGCGCCAGGTGCGCCGCCTGGTCACCGCCGAACTGGGCGCGGGCCCGCTCGCCATCGCCCGCGCGCAGCGGGCGCAGACGGCGCGCATCCTCACCGAGACCACCGCGCTGCCGCTTGCCGAGATCGCCTTCGCGGCCGGCTTCGCCAGCATCAGGCAGTTCAACGCGACCATCCACGAGGTCTTCGCGGTGACGCCGACCCAGCTGCGCCGTGCTGGCCCGGGGGGACGACCCCCCGGAACCCCCCGATCCTGGGGGGACCCATCCCCCCAGACCCCCCTTGGCCTGAAGCTGGCCTACCGGGCCCCGATCGACGGGGAGCGGATGCTGGGCTTCCTGGCCGCGCGGGCCATCCCCGGGGTGGAAGAGGTGCGGGACGGCCGGTACCGGCGAACCATTCAATTGCCGAACGGGACCGGGATCTTGTCCCTGGGCCCGCTCGGGCCCGGCCCGGTCATGCGGCGCCCCGGCCCCGGCTACGTCGACTGCGAGCTCCAGCTCGAGGACCTGCGCGACCTGACCGCCGCGGTGCAGCGCTGCCGGCGCCTGCTCGACCTGGACGCGGACCCCGAGTCCGTCACCGGCTACCTGTCCGCCGACCCGGTACTCGGACCGCTGGCCCAGGCGAATCCGGGACGGCGTTCGCCGGGGCACGTCGACGGCAGCGAGCTGGCGCTGCGGGCCGTGCTCGGCCAGCAGGTGTCGGTGGCCGCGGCCCGGCGGCTCGGGGCGCGGCTGGTGGCCGCCTACGGCAAGCCGCTCTCCCGCCCTGACGGCTCGCTGACGCACTGCTTCCCCGCGGCCGAGACGCTGGCCGCCGCCGATCCGGCCGTGCTGCCAATGCCGCGGAGCCGCGCCCGGGCCCTGACCGGGCTGGGCGCCGCGCTCGCCTCCGGTGAGCTGTCGCTCGACCCGGGCGCCGAACGGGACCGCGCCGAGTCGGTCCTGCTGGCGCTGCTAGGCATCGGCCCGTGGACCGCCTCCTACATCCGGATGCGCGCGCTGTCCGACCCGGACGCGTTCCTGCCCGCAGACGTCGGCGTGCTCGACGCGCTGGCCCGCCTGGGCGCCCTGCCGGTTGAGACTGGGCCAACCAGGACGGGCCCTTCGGCGCGAACCAGGGCGGCCAAGGCAGCGGGCGCGCTGGCGGAGAACTGGCGGCCGTGGCGCTCCTACGCCGTCCACCACCTGTGGGCGTACCTAGAAGAAAAGGATCAACGATGACGAGCCCGTTCGTGGCGCCGGCTCCCGGCGCGCCGCGCCTTTCCCACATCGTCAGCTCCCCCATCGGCAGGCTGCTGCTGCTCGGCGACGGGCACGTCCTGACCGGCCTGTGGATGATCGACGCCGACCGGCACTCGGCCCGCTTTGAATCCAGGGGGACTTGGGACGAGGCCGGTATGACGCCGAGCCCGGAGTCCTTCCGCGAGGTCGCGGCGCAGCTCGAGGCGTATTTCGCCGGCGACCTGAAGGAGTTCACCGTGCCGCTGGCGCCGAGCGGGAGCCCGTTCCAGCTCGCCGTCTGGACCGAGCTGACCAAGATCCCGTACGGGAGCACGGTCAGCTACGGCGATATCGCCCTGGCGCTGGGCAAGCGGCTGGTCGCCTCGCGCGCGGTGGGCCTGGCCAACGGCGCCAACCCGATCTCGGTCATCGTGCCGTGCCACCGGGTGATCGGCAGCGACGGCAGCCTGACCGGCTACGGCGGCGGGCTGGAACGCAAGGAGCTGCTGCTCCGGCTGGAGGGCGCGGGACCAGTCACCTTGTGGTGAGGCCACGGGTAACGTGAGCGCGTGCTCGCCCTGCTGCTGCTCGCCGCCGCGCTCGGCCTGAGTAATCTGGCCGCCGCGATCGGCATCGGCGTGGGCGGGGTTGACGGCGGCACACGGGTGCGGATCGCGGTGGTGTTCGGCCTGTTCGAGGCGGGCATGCCGGTGCTCGGACTGGTCCTCGGGCACAGGCTGGCGGACAGCCTCGGGCAGGCGGCGCGCTGGCTGGGCGGCGCGGTCCTGATCGCGGTTGGCGTGTGGGGTCTGGTGCACGCGTGGCGCGCGCCGGAGAACGGTGCTCCCGAGGGCGGTGCTCCCGAGGGCGGTGCCGGGGAGAGCGGTGTGCCCGGTGCCGCGGAGGGTGGCGAGCGGGCGCGGCCGCAGCGGACCGGCCGCCAGCCGATCGGGCGGATGCTGATCGGCGGGCTGGTGCTGAGCGGTGACAATCTCGCGGCTGGCTTCGCGCTAGGCGCGTACCACACCGGCATCGTGATGGCGGCGGTGGTATTCGGGGTGGTCAGCGTGGCCATGTCCCTGGTGGGCCTGGAGCTCGGCGCACGGATCGGGGCCGCCGCGGGCGAGCGCAGCGAACTGATCGCGTGCGCGCTGCTCATCGTGGTCGGCGTCATCATCGCGGCGGGTGTGCTCTGAGGCAGCTCTGACCCGATGGAACTGATGACGCGCGCGGTGCGTCCAAGCGGCATGATGTCTCCACGCCAAGTTCGCGGAACTGTACTAGCGGTACTGCTGTGCTCGGCGCTCGCCGGGTGCGGCTCCGTCACGGCCTCGAGTGCGGCCGGGCCGGGCGCCACGTCGTCGCCCCCAGCGGCATCATCGGCCGCCGCCGCGGCGTCATCGGCCCCGGCGACGGCCGCGACCGGCTGCGCCAGCGTCAACCAGGCGACGTCGGTCACCGTGCATCGCACCATGCATCTGGTCGAGCCGACCCGGATGGGCGCCCTCAGCAAGACGCAGAACAACGCGGCCCTGGTGCGCGCGCTGTTCGGCCAGTTCTGCGCCGCCGTCGCTCACGCGGCCGCGGCGAAGGGGACGGTGCGCTGCCCGGCCGACTTCGGCGTGTCCTACTCGGGGACGTTCTACGACGGCCGCCGGACGCTGGCCAAGTTCGTCTACGGCGCGAGCGGCTGCCAGACGGTGAGCCTCACGGCCGACGGCAAGACCCAGTCCGCGATGGTGTTCGGCGCGGCGGCCGCCGCCGCGCCGAAGCTGCGGACCGACATGGCCGCGGTCCTCGAGGTGCCCGCGTCGATGATGGCCCAGCCGAAGTCGCAGTCCGGCAACGCCGGCCCGAACAAGTTACGGTAGGTTGCCCGACTCGTCGAGGTCGAACTCGCCGTCCTTGACCCCGAGGACGAACGCGTCCCACTCGGCCTCGGTGAAGTAGAGCTTGTCGCCGTCGGGGTGGGCCGCGTCGTACATCACGTACAGCTTGCCCTCGTCGGCCTTGTGCGGCGCGGCCGAGGTGTCGGTGGTGACGTACACCTCTACCCGGCTCTCATCGGAATCGACCGCAACCGCATCGACTGGCGTTGCGTCGTCACCCGGTGTGTGCATGGGCTTAGGGTACTACCGGATAGGGTCGTGTCCGTGCCCGATCCCGTTTCCGCCGGCTTCTCGCCGGCCGAGCAGGCCGCGTGGTACGCGCAGCTGCCCACCATGTTCGGCGCCGCGGCGGCGCTGTTCACCAACGCGGCCGGCCGGGTGCTCCTGGTCAAGCCGAACTACCGGGACCACTGGTCGCTGCCCGGCGGGATCCTCGAGCACGGCGAACCGCCGCACGAGGGCTGCCGCCGGGAGGTCAAGGAGGAACTCGGCCTCGACATCGCGCCCGGCCCTTTGCTGGTCGTCGGCTGGGCCGGGCCGGACGAGATACGCCCCCGGCCGGTGGTGCACTTCGTCTTCGACGGCGGCGCGCTGGCCGACGACGTGCCCATCCGGCTGCAGGAAGAAGAGCTCGACGAGTACCGGTTCGTCCAGACCGCCGACCTGGACGACTACCTGCCGCCGCTGATCAGCACGCGGGTGGCCGCCGCGGTGCGCGGCCGGGACACCGGGACGACCGCCTACCTGCCGTGGAGCGAGCCGTGAGCCCTCGGACGTTTCCGCGGAAACGCCGGCTGACCCGGCGCCCTAGCCGACCCGACTCCCGGACCTGACGTGAAGCTGACCGAGCAGCGTCGCCGTGGCCGCCGCCACGGCGTGGACCGCATCATCGAACGCCTCGGCGTTGTGCCCGGCGGGCGCGCGGAAACCGCTGATCTTCCGGACGTACTGCAGCGCGGCGGCGCGGATGTCCTCGTCGGTCACCTGCTCGGCATACGGCGGGCGGAGGGTCTTGATGCTTCGGCACATGCGTCTACTCTAGGCCGAGCAGGCTCTCCAGGCCCACGGTGAGGCCGGGCGGGAGGGATCCGATCCTGCGGACGGCGAGCAGTACCCCCGGCATGAACGAGGCCCGGTCCAGCGAGTCGTGCCTGATCGTCAGCGTCTCTCCGATCCCGCCGAACAGGACCTCCTGGTGCGCCACCAGACCCGCCACCCGCACCGAGTGCACGTGCACGTCGTCCACGGTGGTGCCGCGCGCGCCCGGCAACGCCGACGCGGTGGCGTCCGGCGGTGCGCCCAGGCCGGCGCCGGCCCGGGCCGCGGCGATCATCGACGCGGTGCGCAGCGCCGTGCCAGACGGGGCGTCGGCCTTGTTCGCGTGGTGCAGTTCGATCACCTCGGCCGAGACGAAGAACCGGGCGGCCTGCGCGGCGAAGCGCATCATGAGGATGGCACCGACGGAGAAGTTCGGCACGACCAGGGCGCGCACGTCCGGGTGATCGGCCAGCCAGCCGCGCACCTCGTCCAGCCGGTCCTCGCCGAAGCCGGACGTGCCGACCACCACGTCCAGGTCGTGCTCGGCGCACCAGCGCAGGTTCTCCATGACCACACCCGGGTGGGTGAAGTCGACCACCACGTCGCACCCGGCCAGCGCGTCGAGCGCGTCGCCCTGGTCGACCTGGGCAGCGACCTCCAGGTCCGGCGCCTCGGTGACCACCCGGATCACCTCGCGCCCCATCCGTCCCCGCGCCCCCAGCACCCCGACCTTAGTCATCACTGTCTCCCGCTTAGGTCGCCTTATCCACGATCCTGATTCAGGTCTGGAAGGCGCTGGCGTCGTCGAAGGGGCCGACGACGGCCAGGGTCTTGGGGCGGGTGAGGATGTCGGCGGCGATCGCGCGGATGTCGTCGTGGCTGACGGCGGCGATCGCGGCGAGCACCTCGTCGACCGGCTCCAGCCGCGGGTAGACCAGCTCGGACTTGCCGAGGCGGCTCATCCGCGAGGACGGGTCTTCCAGGCTGAGCACGATCGAGCCGCGTACCTGGCCCTTGCCGCGGGCGAGTTCGGCGTCGGTCAGGCCGCCGTCGACCACCCGGGTGATCTCCTCGGTGCAGATGGCCAGCACCTCGTCCGCCTTGGAAGGCAGGCATCCGACGTAGATGCCCCAAATGCCGGTGTCGGCGTGCTGCCCAGAGAAGCTGTACACCGAGTACGCCAGGCCGCGCTTCTCCCGCACCTCCTGGAACAGCCGGGAGGACATGCCGCCGCCGAACGCCGCGTTGAGCACGCCGAGCGCGAACCGGCGCTCGTCGGTCCTGGCCAGTGCCTCGCACCCGAGCACCAGGTTGGCCTGCTCGATGCCGCGGGAGATCAGCGTGGTGCCCACGCCGGCCGCATGCCCGTTATGGTCCCCGGCCAGCCTAGGTGCGGCCGGCTCGGCGGCCCGGTCCAGCGCCGGCCCGAAGGCCTGCCTGACCAGTTCCACCACGGTGTCGTGGTCCAGGTTGCCCGCGGCGGCCACCACCAGGTGCTTGGGCGTGTACCGCGCCTCGTAGTGCTCGAAGATCTGGTCCCTGGTGATCGCGTTGATCGAGTCCGTGGTGCCCAGGATCGGCCGGCCCAGCGGGGTGTCGCCGAACAGCTTCGAGGTGAACGCCTCGTGCACGGTGTCCGAGGGGTCGTCCTCGTTCATCGCGATCTCTTCGAGCACCACGTTGCGCTCGGCGTCCACGTCCTTCGGCGTGATCAGCGAACTGGTCACCATGTCGGACAGGATGTCCACGGCCAGCGGCAGGTCCGCGTCGAGCACCCGCGCGTAGTAACAGGTGTACTCCTTCGCGGTGAACGCGTTCATCTCGCCGCCGGCCGCGTCCATCTCCGCGGAGATCTCCAGCGCGGTGCGCCGCCTGGTGCCCTTGAACAGCAGGTGCTCCAGGTAGTGGGTCGCGCCCGCGTGCGCCTGGTCCTCGTCGCGCGAGCCGACCCCTACCCAGATGCCGAGCGCGACGGAGCGCACCGCGGGCAGGAACTCGGTGACCACCCGCAGGCCGCCGGGAAGCACCGTGCGACGGACTCCAAGGCCTGGTTCGGTAGCCATCTACTCGTGGTGCCCGCGGGTGCGGTGCCGGGTCCGGCGGTGTCCGTCAGGGCCGTCGCGGTCGCCGCCGCGGTCGCGGTCACCGCCGCGGTCGCCGCGGTCCCTGGGAGGGCCTGAGCGCTCGCCGCCGGAACGCTCGCCGCGGGAGTCGCCGCCGGACAGGTCCTCGCCGGCCGCCTCGCGCTCCACCACCTCGACCGGGACCAGCGACAGCTTGCCGCGGTCGTCGACCTCGCGGATCTCGACCTGGATCTTGTCGCCGATGTGCACCACTTCGTCGATGTTCTCGATCCGCTTGCCGCCGTGCAGCTTGCGGATCTGGGTGATGTGCAGCAGTCCGTCCTTGCCGGGCAACAGCGAGACGAACGCGCCGAACGTGGTCGTCTTCACCACCGTGCCGAGGAACCGCTCGCCGACCTCGGGCATGTGCGGGTTGGCGATCGCGTTGATCGCGGCCCGCGCCGCCTCAGCCGACGTCCCGTCGGTGGCCCCGACGTAGATGGTGCCATCGTCCTCGATGGTGATCTCGGCGCCTGTGTCGTCCTGGATCGAGTTGATCATCTTGCCCTTCGGGCCGATGACCTCGCCGATCTTGTCCACCGGGACCTTGATCGTGATGATCCGCGGGGCGTAGACGGACATCTCGCCCGCCTCGGTGATCGCGCCCCGCATGACGTCAAGCACCGTCATCCGGGCCGCGCGGGCCTGCTTCAGGGCCGCGGCGAGGACCGAGGCCGGGATGCCGTCGAGCTTGGTGTCCAGCTGCAGCGCGGTGATCACCTGCTCGGTGCCGGCCACCTTGAAGTCCATGTCGCCGAAGGCGTCCTCGGCACCGAGGATGTCGGTCAGCGTCACGTACTGGCCGCCCTCGTGGATCAGGCCCATGGCGATACCGGAGACCATGTCCTTCAGCGGGACACCGGCGTCAAGCAGCGACATGGTAGAGGCGCAGACCGAACCCATGGAAGTCGACCCGTTGGAGCTGATCGCCTCCGATACCTGCCGGATCGCGTAGGGGAACTCCTCACGCGTCGGCAGCACCGGGAGCAGCGCGCGCTCGGCCAGCGCGCCATGGCCGATCTCGCGGCGCTTGGGCGAGCCGACCCGGCCCGTCTCCCCGGTCGAGTACGGCGGGAAGTTGTAGTTGTGCATGTAACGCTTGGTGCGATCCGGGTTGAGCGTGTCGATCATCTGCTCCATCCGGAGCATGTTCAGCGTGGTCACGCCGAGGATCTGGGTCTCGCCCCGCTCGAACAGCGCGGATCCGTGCACCCGGGGCAGGACGTGAGTCATCGCGGACAGCGGCCGGATGTCGGTCAGGCCGCGGCCGTCGATGCGCACCCCGCCGGAGATGATCCGCTCCCGGACCAGCTTCTTGGTCAGCGACCGGAACGCGGCGCTGATCTCCTTCTCGCGACCCTCGAACTGCTCGGCGAGCTTTTCCTTGGCGAGCGCCTTGACCCGGTCCGTTTCCGCCTCGCGGTCGTGCTTGCCGGCGATGGTCAGTGCCTTCGCCAGTTCCTCGGAGACCTCGCGCGCCACCGCCTCGTACACGTCCTCGGCGTAGTCGACGAAGACCGGGTACTCGGCCGACGGGGTGCCGGCGCCCTCCTCGGCGGCGAGCCGCTGCTGCGCCTCGCACAGCGCGCGGATGAACGGCTTGGCCGCCTCGAGGCCCTCGGCCACCGTGTCCTCGGTCGGCGCGACGGCACCGCTGCCCTCGTCGGCGATCAGCTTGAGCGTCTCCGGGGTGGACTCGGCCTCGACCATCATGATGGCCACGTCGCCGTCCCCGCCTTCGTCAGCAGAGAGCACCCGGCCCGCGACCACCATGTCGAAGGTGGCCTGCGCCAGCTGCTCGTGCGTCGGGAAGGCCACCCAGTGGCCCTTGATCAGCGCCACCCGAACCCCGCCGATGGGGCCGGAGAACGGCAGGCCCGCCAGCTGGGTGGACATGGAGGCGGCGTTGATCGCCACCACGTCGTACAGGTGCTGCGGATCGAGCGCGAGAATGGTCGCGACGATCTGGATCTCGTTGCGCAGGCCCTTGACGAAGGACGGGCGCAGCGGCCGGTCGATGAGCCGACAGGTCAGGATCGCGTCCTCAGACGGACGGCCCTCCCGACGGAAAAAAGAGCCGGGAATCCGGCCCACGGCGTACATCCGCTCTTCCACGTCCACGGTGAGCGGGAAGAAATCCAGGTTTTCCTTCGGCTGCTTGGACGCCGTGGTCGCGGAAAGCACCACGGTCTCGCCGTCCAGCGTTACCAGGGCGGAACCGGCAGCCTGACGGGCCAGGCGGCCCGTCTCGAACCTGATTGTGTGTACGCCAAATTCGCCGTTATCGATGACGGCTTCGGCGCTGTGGACACCCTCCACGGGTGAGACCTCCTTGCGGTAGATCCCGCACCCACCCGCCGCCGTGCCGCATGTGGCCTGGCTCGCCTAGGGAGGCAGCCGACCGGTCTTCGATCGAAGTCCTCGGGTGCCGCCTGCCTCAGTGCTTCTTACACAGTGCTGCTTACACAGTGCTTCTTACACAGTGCTGCTTATATAGGGGGCAGACGACCCGGGGACCACTACCGAGGACCGGCCATGGCGCTCGGGGCCGGGGGCTACGGGATGTCAGTGTTGTCGTTATGCAGTTGTTCCTGGCCTGGCGAGACGAGCTTAGCGGCGGATGCCGAGCCGCTCCCGGATCGCACGGTAGCGGTTGATGTCCTTCTTGGCCAGGTACTTCAGCAGCCTGCGGCGGCGGCCGACCAGCAGCAGCAGCCCACGGCGGCTGTGGTGGTCGTGCTTGTGCACCTTCAGGTGCTCGGTCAGGTGGTTGATCCGCCTGGTCAGCAGCGCGACCTGGACCTCCGGCGAACCGGTGTCACCCTCACTGGTCGCGTACTCCGCCAGGATCTCCTTCTTGGCGGCGGTGTCGAGCGGCACGTGACTCCTTAGAATTGGCACGAAAAGGGGTTCAGCGGGCTGATTCCCCGATTGAGAGAACAAGGCAGCCGCATGAGGGTGCAGCACGCCTGTCGCCAACCCGGCTAGTCGCCGGGCAGCGTTTCACATTACCACGGACCTCGAGGCGGTCGCGCCCGCCTGTCAGCGGTGCCTGCGGCCGGCCGCATATCATGAGCCGTCCGGTCCGTGGCTGGCGGCGTTCTGCGTCTCCGCTGAGGTCTCGCCCTGCTCCGGAGCGGGCTCCGGGGCCGCCTCCGGGGCCGGTTCGGGAGGCGGCCGGTAGCCGGGCGCGTCGGTGTCGATCATGTGCGCGCCGATCTGGAGGCCGCGGTGCGCGGCGAAGAACACGATGACCCCGGCCACGGTGACGACCGCCATCACCAGCAGGGTGATCCAGTCCAGGTTGAAGTAGGCGCGCCCGCTGGTCAGCCCGGAAGGCAGCACCACGTTGACCAGCATCAGGCCCAGGTACACGACGGCCACGACCGACACCGGCCAGGCCCAGCGGCCCAGCGTGAACCGGCCGGTCGGCACCCAGCCCCGCGCGCGGGCGATCATCGACCCGATCACCGTCAGCAGGAACGACAGGTAGATCCCGCTGACCCCGAACGACACCAGCGAGACCAGCACGTTGGTGTTGGCCGGGTAGGTGATGAACCAGATCTTGACGTCGTGGGTGGGCGAGGCGAACTCGAGCCCGATGAATACCACCGTGATCAGCGCGCCGCCGAACAGGGCGTTGGCCGGCGTCTTGAACCGCTCGCTGACCGCCGAGATCCACTTCGAGGCGGGCAGCGCGCCGTCCCTGGCGTAGGAGAACGCGAGCCTGCTGCCGGCGCCCTGCACGGCGGAACCGCAGGAGAAGAAGGCGAAGATGATCAGGGCCAGCAGCACGTCCTGCAGGCCGTGCGGCAGCTGGCCGAGGATATAAGGTATCCCGCCCTTGGCGACGGTGGCGTTGGTCGCGCCGACGCCGGTCGGCATGGCCAGCAGCAGGGCCGCGGTCAGCACGAACGAGGCGATTCCGCCCCAGATCAGCGCCAGCCGCATGGCCCGGGGCACCTGGCGGCCCGCGTTCTTGGTCTCCTCGGAGATGTCCCCGGCTGACTCGAAGCCGTAGAAGATGTAGACCGGGGCGAGCACGGCGATCAGGGCGGCGCCGATCCAGCTGCCGCCGAAGTTCAGGCCGAGCGGGTTGGCCGAGGCGTGCTGGACGTTCTGCGTGCTGGTCAGGAAGCCCAGGCCGTGGTGGAAGCCGTGGAGGCCGAGGACGACCGCGATGCCGAAGGTGCCGAGGATCTCCACGTAGACGCCGAACTGCGCAACCCGGCCCATGGCCCGGGCGCCGATGGTGTTCAGCAGGGTCTGGATCGCGAGCAAGACCAGCGTGACGACCAGGATGACCATGTGGCTGCTCGGGTTGAAGTTCCAGCCGAGCCACAGGTGGGCGAGGGCGGTGACGTAGCTGACCACGCCGGTGTCCACCGACGCGACCGTGACGAGCAGCGCGATCCCGTAGAACCAGCCGACGAACCAGCCGAATCTCCGGCCGACCGTGTACTTGCTGTACTGGTAGAGCGCGCCCGCCACCGGGTAGTGGCTGGCCAGCTCGCCGAAGACCAGGGCGACCAAGAGCATCCCGGCGACCGGGATCAAGGTCAGCCAGATGTAGGCGGGCCCGCCGGTGCCCAGGCCGAGCAGGAACAGGGAGAAGATGCCGACCATAGGCGACAGGTAGGTGAACGCGACCGAGAAGTTCGCGAACAGCCCGAGCACGCGGTTGAGCTGCGGGCGGTACCCGAGCTGGGCCAGCCGGGCATCATCGGTGTCCATGGTGGCCGGTGCCTGCGCCCCCGCGTCCTGCATGAAAGCTCCTCTGGTTCGCCGCCGCCTAGCTTGCCCGCTGCGTGCTGCGCCGCCCGCGGAATGTAGCAATGTAGCGCATCGAGCTGGCCCTTAACCTGAATCCCGGCCGTTCCGCGCACCGGACGCGCCGGCCCGCGCGGTTGAGGGGCTGTGGCCGCGCTTCTTAGACTGGGCAAATGCCCGATCTGAGCATTGCGCGCCGCCTTCCGCTGGGCTACCTCCCGCAGTCCGGGCCCGGGCATCAAGGGCATCAGGGGGATCATGCGACGCGGCCCGCCTGGTGGCCGGCCTGGTCGGTACCGGCCGCGCTGCGCATGCTGCGCGCCGTCCTGGTGGTTCCGTCCCTGTTCGCGCTGACCTACGAGGGCTTCGGCAACCTGCAGATGGCCCTGTTCGCCGCGTTCGGCGGGTTCGCGCACCTGGTCTTCGCCGCGTTCGGCGGCACCAGGCGGGACAAGCTCATCGCGCACTTCGGGCTGGCGGCGATCGGCAGCCTCGCGTTGATCATCGGCACGGCGGTCAGCGGGATCACCTGGCTGGCCGTCCTGGTCACGATCCCGGTGGCGTTCGGGATCTTCTTCGCCGGGGTGGCCGGGCCCAACGCGGCCTCCGGCGTCACCGCGGCGCTGCTCCCCTACGTGCTGCCGGTGGCCACGCCGGGCACGGTCGGAATGATCGGTGACCGGCTGGCGGGCTGGTGGCTGGCCTCGGTCGTCTCGACCGCGGTCGTGCTGGCGCTGCCGACACCCTCCCCGGGGGACCGGCTGCGCGCGGCGGCGGCTGGGTCGGCCCGGGCGCTGGCCGCCCACCTGGAAGCCTCGGTGCGCGGCACCGCCACCGCCGCGGACACCGAGGCCTGCCAGGCCGCTAAGCACCGGCTGATGAGCGCGTTCGCCAGCACGCCGTACCGGCCGGTCGGCCTGGCCACGGCCGACCAGGGCATGGGTAGCGTGGTCCAGCTGCTCGAGTGGTGCACCGCGCTGATCGCCGACGCCACCGACGGGCACCCGAACCTGGACCGCGCCGCGCAGCCCGATCGCGACCTGCTCGGCCTGGCCGCCACGGTGCTCCGGCAGACCGGCGACTTGCTGGCCGGCACCACCAGCGCGCAGCCCGACGTGACCGCGATGGACCGGCAGCGCGAGGCCAGCGCCGCCTATCACCGGTCCGCGGCAGTGACGGGGGAAGGGGACTACGACTCGGTGGAGGTCATCGCGCGGCACGCCTTTCACGCGCAGGCGATCGCCATCGCCGTGCGGGCCGTCGTCGCGGACGCCCTGATCGCCACCCGGCAAGCCGACCCGGAGACGATCGCGGCCCGCCGCCGCGGCTGGTACGGGGCTCAGCCCGAAGGGACGATGGCCGAGCGCCGGGTGGCCGCGATCTCCGGCGCGATGGGCGTCCTGGTCAGGCACGCCAGCTTCCGTTCGGTGTGGTTCCTGAACAGCCTGCGCGGGTCGCTGGCCCTGGCCGCGGCGGTCCTGGTGGCCGACCTGTCCGGGGTCCAGCACGGGTTCTGGGTGGTCCTCGGCACCCTGTCGGTGCTGCGCACCAACGCGGCGTCGACCGAATCCACCGCGCTGCGCGCGCTCGGCGGCACCGTGGTCGGCTTCGCGGCGGGCGCGCTGCTGCTGCTTGGCATCGGCACCAGCACCCCGGCGCTGTGGACGGCGCTGCCGATCGCCCTGGCCGTGGCGGCCTACGCGCCGGGGACGCTGCCGTTCGCCTTCGGCCAGGCGGCGTTCACGGTCGTGGTGGTGGTTCTGTTCAACCTGCTCGTGCCGGCCGGCTGGCGGGTGGGCCTGCTGCGCATCGAGGACGTGGCCATCGGCTGCCTGGTGAGCCTGGTGGTCGGCGTTCTGTTCTGGCCGCGGGGCGCCAATTCCGTGGTCGGCGATGACCTCGCCGACGCGTTCCGCCGCGGCGCCGCCTACCTGACGCAGGCGGTGGACTGGGCGCTGGGCACCCGGCACGAGCCGCCGGACGCGGGCGCCGCGGCGGTCACCGCCGGGATCCGGCTCGACGAGGCGCTGCGCGGCTTCCTGGCCGAGCAGGGCGCCAAGCGGGTGTCGAAGGAGGAACTGTGGATGCTGGTGATGGCGTCCATGCGGCTCCGGCTGACCGCCTACTCGCTGGCCGGGATGCAGGCGCCCGAGCACCTCAGGCAGCACAAGCACCGGGGCACGGCCTACGCGCGGACCGCGCTGGCGCACGCCACCGCGGACCTGACCGGCTTCTACGAGCGGGTGGCGGTGCTGGTCGGGCGGCCGGTCGCCCATCAGGTGCTGCTGCCGGTCAGCGTCCCGGCGTTCACCGGCCTGAACGGGACCACGCCACGGGCCGACGGAACCGACGGGCCCAGCGGGGCGGTCGTGCTGACCGAGGGTGGCGACGCGGACGGGCTTGACGATGCCGACGGCACGGAACTGGTCCGGGTCATCACGACCCCGCACCACCCGCACCTGCTGTGGGTGCACGAGCACCTGCAGCACCTCAGCTCGCACGCGCAGGCGATCGCCGACCCGGCCTCGCACGTGGCCGAGCAGCGACGCCTGCCCTGGTGGCGTTAGGTCCGCTTCAGGGCTCTGCTGGCTCCGGGGGGACGACCCCCCGAGCCCCCCGGACCGATAGTGCGGACCGCGGGCAGAGCCAGCGCGCCGAGTGCGCCGGTTAGCGCGATCGCGACCAGGACCAGCCCGGCCGAGTGCAGGGCGGCCACCGGTCCCAAGGTGCGGGCCTGCGTCGCGTACAGGGCGGCGATCAGCCCGATACCGAACGACCCGGCGATCCGCTGCCACGTATTGAACAACGTGTTGGCGTCGCCGAGCTGGTCGGGGCGCAGCGGCTGCACCAGTGCCTGCAGCAGCGGGTTGATGACCAGGCCGACGGAGACCGAACGGCAGGCCAGGATCACCGCGATCAGCCACAGCGGGGTGGCCGCCGCGATGAGCAGCAGCCCGAGGCTGGCCACCGCGAGGACCGCGAACCCGGCGAGCACGGTGACCCGCACGGTGAACCCGGTCAGCCAGCGCGGGGCCAACGCCGTGGACAGCCCGGTGAGCAGCCCCTGCGGAGCCATGGCCAGGCCCGCCGCCAGCGCGCTGCGGCCCTGCACGGACTGGACGAACACCGGCAGCAAGAACACCGCCGCCCAGGTGACCACCGAGGCCAGCGCGCACAACCCCATGGACAAGGCCGGCCCTCGCCGCCGGGCCAGCGACAGGTCGAGGGCCGGCTGGTCGCGGCGCGCGGCCCAGCCGGCGTAGCAGGCCAGCAGCACAGCGCCCGCGGCCAGCGGCACCCAGGTGGCGGGGGCCGCCCAGCCCGCCGAGGCGCCGTGGCTGGCCCCGGCCTGGCTGGCCCCGGCCTGGCTGACACCGGCCTGGCTGACACCGAGCAGCAACCCGGTCAGGCCCGCCGCGAGCAGGATCAGCCCGGGCAGGTCGAACCTGGCCCCCGGCTGGCGGCCCGGCGCCAGCGCGGCCGGGACGTACCTAACCGCCACCGCCGCCAGCGCGCCGGCCGGCACGTTGATCAGGAAGATGCCCCGCCAGCCGACCGTGCCGATCAGCGCGCCGCCGACGGTCGGGCCCAGGGCCGGGCCGAGGAACAGCATGATGCCCGCCACCGGCGAGATGACCTGGGCCCCTTCGCTCTGACTGGCACCCGTGTCGCTGGCACCCGTGTCGCTGGCACTGGCGCCGCGGCCGAGCAGCATGCTCATGGCCAGCGGCACCAGCGGCGCCGCGACCAGGCCCTGCACGACCCGCGCGGCGACCAGCACCCCCGCGTCCGGGGCCAGCGCGCAGAGCGCGGAGGCGGCGGTGAACGCGATGACGCTGGCCCGGTACACCGGCAGGGTGCCGAACCGCCGGGCCAGGTACGCCGTCCCGGCCAGCCCGGCGCCGAGCGCGAGCAGGTAGCCGCTGACCGTCCACTGCACGACGGTCAGGCTGGCGTGCAACTCCCGGGCGATCGGCTCGACGGCCACGTTCACGATGCTGGAATCGAGCATGGACAGCAGCGGCCCGGCCAGCAGTGCGTACTGCACCAGCGGGCCCGTCCCGGACGCGGAGGCAGGCTCGCCGGGACGCGGCCGCACGGCGCGCCCGGCCGACGCGGTCACGATTCCTCCGGCGTGGGATCGTCCTGGGCGGCGAGCTCGCCGAGCTCGGCCAGCCAGGCCAGTTCCTGCTCGTGCCTGCGGATCAGCTCGGCGGTGGCGAGCGCGCCCCACCGCTCGCCGCGAGCCGCCGCCAGCTCGCGCATCGCCTGGTAGTGCGTCAGCTGGCCGCGCACGGCCCGGGCGCGGGAGGCAAGCACCCCGGCCCGTTCGGCGGAATTGAGGAGAGAGAACTGGCCGACACGGGCCAGGAACTCCGAGGGATCAGCCGCCTGCTCGGCCGGCAGGTCGGCCAGCATGTCGTGCAGCAGGTCGTGACCCACCTCGGTCAGCGTGTAGACCAGCCGCGGCGGCCGGCCTTCCTGCGGCTCGGCGGTCTTGGTGACCGCGCCGGCCTCCTCGAACCGCCGCAGCGCCGGGTACAGCGAGTTGTTGTGCAGCACGAAGCCGGTGGTCTGCTCCACCCGCTTGCGCAGCTCGTACCCGTGCGCAGGCCCGGACCGCAGCCGCCGCAGGATCAAGATCTCAACATAGGACATATAGTCCAGTGTTACCTATGTCAGACTGGACGTCAACGAGCTTGCGCCGGGGCCGGGCGCGCCGGGCGTGGGGTACCGGCGGAGCCGGGCGAACAACACCAATGTGGCATCGGTGTGGTTATAAGTAGTCGCAGCGAAACAAGCCGTATGCTCCGAGCTGCCTCAGCAGCGCCGCCCCTCTGTGGGTCGACGGGTTATTCGCCGGCGCGTACTAACAACAGCGATGTCACATCGGTGTGGTTAGCGGGGGTGTTGGGCCGCGCGCGCCGTGGTGTTGATGTGAGACATGAGGTGGCTGGGGCTGAAAGGACGGACGGTTGAGGGCCGCGCCAGAGGCGGGGGGCCGGCGAGGGGCGGGGGGCGGAGTGCCGACGGGGGCGGAGGGCCGGCGGATAGCCGGCC